>FSWM01000871.1_pt1 | contig 23411 bp, 21 predicted proteins | sample 1637841 | NCBI WGS metagenome assembly FSWM01 (sample SAMEA3914789, study PRJEB12502) | metagenome | biome: forest; material: soil | place: Canada | collected 2011-07-03 | depth 0.3 m | reverse complement strand
GGCCCGGCGCACGGCCTCTGCCCTGGCGCGGCGGCTCGATTGCCGCCAGCGCGATATCCTGCTGGCCTCGACCGGGGTGATCGGCGTGGTGCTCGACGACTCGAAGATCGCCGGCATCTGCAAGGGCTCGGGCATGATCGCGCCGGACATGGCGACCATGCTGGCCTTCATCGTCACCGACGCGGCTCTGTCGCCGGCGGCGCTGCAGACCCTGGTCTCGCTCTATACGCGCTCGACTTTCAATGTGGTGACGGTGGACGGTGACCGCTCCACTAACGACACCTGCCTCCTCTTCGCCACCGGCGCCGCGGGCAGTCCTCGCATCACCCGCGCCGGCGACCGTCGGCTGGCCGACTTCCGCGACAAGCTGGAAGGCGTGATGCTGGACCTGGCGCACCAGCTGGTGCGCGACGGCGAGGGCGCGACCAAGTTCGTCAAGATCACTGTGGGCGAGGCCGAAAGCGCCGCCTCGGCGCGCAAGATCGCCCGCACCATCGCCGAATCTCCGCTGGTCAAGACCGCCATCGCCGGGGAAGACGCCAACTGGGGCCGCATCGTCATGGCCGTGGGGCGAGCGGACGAGCCCGTCAACCGCGACCGCCTCGGCATCCGTTTCGGCGACCTCGTGGCGGCCCAGGACGGGGCGGTGTCCCAGACCTATGACGAGGGCAAGATGAGCGCCTACATGAAGCGCTCCGAGCTCGAGATCTCGGTCGAAGTCGGTGTCGGCCGGGCCAGCGCCACCGTATGGACCTGCGACCTGACCAAGCGCTACATCGAGATCAACGGGGACTATCGGTCCTGACCGCAGCAGCCGAGGCCCGGAAACCGATCCTTCTGGTCGCCGCCGCCGCCCTGGTGGACGTGGACGGCCGCGTGCTGCTGTGTCAGAGGCCCAAGGGCAAGCAGCTGGCGGGCCTGTGGGAGTTCCCCGGGGGTAAGGTCGAGCCTGGCGAGAGTCCCGAGGCCTGTCTGATCCGTGAGTTGGAGGAGGAGCTGGGCATCCGCGTCGCCCAGGCGTGCCTCGCGCCCTTCGTATTTACCTCACATGCTTACGATTCATTTCACCTGCTGATGCCATTGTTCTTGTGTCGGCGATGGGACGGTGTGGTCGAGGCCCGAGAGCACGAGGCGATTGCGTGGGTGAAGCCCAGCAAAATGAGCGACTATCCCATGCCCCCAGCGGACGTGCCTCTGGTCGCCTGGCTGCGCGATTGTCTCTGACAGCGTTCCTGCAAGACGAGCGCGGCGCGACGGCGATCGAATATGGCCTGATCTGCGCCTTGATCTTCCTGGTTATCGTGACCAGCGTGACCGTTTTCGGCTCAAAGACAGCGAGCATGTACGGGATGATTTCGTCCACGATCGGCGGCGCGATCGGGGGGTAGGCTGAGCCGAGACCGCCGCCGGCGCCCTTCTATTCCCTTATCGAGGCGGTTCGGAGCCTGTCTTGTCCGGCTGGGCGCGGGTCGTCATGCCGGTCGCGGCGGCGTCTTCCGCGATTTGCTGAGCGTCGGTGGGTTCGGGCGTCGCCGGGGTCGGCGCCGCAGCGGACTGAACGGGCTTGGCCTTCGCCTTGGGCGCTGGAAGCTTAGGTGTCACCGCCACGACTGGCGCGGGGCGCGTGGTTTCCTCCGGCTCGTCGGTGCGGGCGCGTCCGCTTATGAGCAGCTGGATCGCCAGGGTCGCGGCGACACCGGCCAGGAAACCCAGCAGGGTCCAGCCGAATGGGCCTACGCCCCCGCCTTTTTTCGCCGCCATATCAGTCTCTCAACTACCCGCGCCGATCTCGCAACGGCGCTTCCGCACCTTTACCTAGATCAATTCACAGGCCGGCGGAACGCCCGAGTTCACAGGGATTCTAGGATCCGCTCCAGGTGCGCACAGGACCCACGTCCACGTGGACGAAATCGGACTCGGGGTAATAGCCCACGCCGCCGCGGCCGAGGCTGAGGGCGGCGGCGTGCAGGTGGCGAAGCTCGACGTCAGGCAAGCGTATGTCGATGGCCATGCCCTGCATGTGCAGGCTCTTTTTGGCCACCTCGCCGCTGCGCTCGTGCAGCAGGGCGTTGGTCGCGGGCGAGCGATAGCCGCTGATCACCTGGAACTTGGCCCTGGTTTCGGTCCGCTCTGAAACGGCGTTCAAAAGATCCAGAAGTTCGGGATCGATTGGATGGATCTGGCCGTTACGATAATCGCGCAGGTGATGGTTCACCGCGTCGAGTACGTCTGGGATGTATTGGCCCTGCTCCCAATAGACGGCCTCAAGGGACTCGCCCGTGTGCAGGTTGTTGAGCGAAACGCTGCGCACGTCCGCCTGTGGGCGGGGTGAGAAAATGCCCAGGACATTGGCCCAGCCGGTGGCGGGCGCCGCCGCAAGGCCGGCGCTGGCGCATGCGCCAAGTCCGAATTTCAACAACGACCTTTTGGAAAGCAAATCGCTGGCGCCCCACTGGCTAATACGGCGCCCCCGCCGACCTGTGACGCCAAGCACACCCTAAGCCGGCCGTTGCGTCAAGCAGAGCCGTGGGTAGGTGCGGCGATCCGCTGCATCAAGTCATTGTCCCAGCCATAGGGGTCGGCGCGGAATTCGGCCAAGCCGTCAGGCCCGACGAAGGCGGTCCAATACATCAGATAGACCGCGATCGGCTGGGCCATGGGCGCTCGCACGGTCTTTTTGCTGTCCAGGGTCTGTTTGATCCTGCCCTCGGTCCAGACCGGGTTCCCCGCCATCAGGGCGTTGGCCAGGATCACCGCCCTTTCCAGCCGCACGCAGCCATGGCTCGCCTGGCGCGTGAAGCGGGAGAAGGTGCTGCGGGTCGGGGTGTCGTGCAGATAGACCCCGTAGCGGTTGGCGAAGTCGAACTTCACCTGACCCAGCGCCGCCTTGGGGCCTGCCTTTTGTTGGATCCGCGTACCGCCATCGGGGTTGGTGATGACGATGAAGTCATTGCGACGCAGGTAGCCCGGATGGGCCTTCTCCTTGGGCAGGATTTCCTTGGCGGCGATTTCGGAAGGCACGTTCCAGGGCGGGTTGAGTACGATGCTCTGGATTTGCGAGGTCAACATGGGGGTCTCGTCGCCGACCTTGCCCGTCACCGCTCGCATGGACAGCATCGGCTGGTCGGCATGGAACAGGGTCAGCACGGCCGCGGCGATATTGACCTGCACGCGGTCGGACGGCAGCGCCGGGGGCATCCAGCGCCAGCGCTCCATATTGGCGAGGATCTGGGCGATACGGTCCTGGACCGGTCGGTTCAGCGCGGCCAGGGTCGACTTGCCGACCATCCCGCTGGGTTCCAGCCCATAGCGCTTCTGCGCCCGGATCACCGCCGCGGCTAGGGGCTGGTCGAACAGGTCGACCAGCTTCGGCTGAGGCATGGCGGCGAAGGCTGGGTCCTCGATCGCGAGGCGTTCGCGCAGTTGGCCCACCCGCGGGTCCTTGACCCCCAGTTTCAAGTCCGCGCCCGGATCTATGGCGTCCCAGCCGCCGTCGGCGGCGATGGCCCGGTAGTCAGCCAGCGCCCCGCGCAGGGACTGATAGCCTGCGTAGGGCGGGGGCAGGCTATCCAGCCAGGCGCCGAGACGGTCGGCGCTCGCCGCCGCCAGGAAGCCCGGCGTCGGATCATAGGGGGCGGGCCTCAGCCCCCACTGATCGTCAAAGGCTGCCGAGGTCAGGCGGCCGCTATGCACCGCCCGGGCGTAGCGCAGGATGGCGGCGATCAATTGGACTTCGCCCTGGTGACGCTGGTCGCCGCTGGAGGCTTGCAGCAGGGCGTCGAGCCGCGGGGCTGTGAAGGCCTCGTGAGGAAAGCCTTGGGTCTCGACCTGGGCCAGGGTCTTGCGGAGCAGGTCCGCCTGATCGGGCCGCAGTTGCGTCCACACCGGTGGCGGGGGCGCAGGGGGCGCCTGCGGCGGCTGAGCCTGGGGCTGCTGCAGCGCGGGCTGCGCGGGCGCCTGCGGGGGGGGCGCTGCTGGGGGCGGCTGGGCCGGAGCCGTCGTCGCCGCCAACCCTGTGGCCACGACGATGGCTAGCATAGCCGCCAAGCCTAACGGCGAAGGGGTCTCCATCCTGCGCCTGTCTCGCGTCTGCATCGCCGGAACCGTCCCGTCCTCTTCTATGCGCGGCTCGCCCACGTTCGGCCGAGCCATGGCTTCAGATAGTCGAGTCCGCCGAAGATTGCGCGGCTTCGACGACAGATTACCTACGGTGAGGCTTTTGGGTGACAAACCGGCCGCCGTCACGCGACCGGCTTTTTGGTATTAGAGTGGGCGCGCCCAAAATCAGCAGTCCCAATCCGCGCCGCAGGCGTTTATGAAGCGTGCGACACTATACCTCGACGCCAAGGGACCCCCGCCTCATGACCAATCCGCTGCTGCAACTGCGCGACGCCGGCCAGGCCGTGTGGCTCGACTTCGTCCAGCGCGACATGCTGGAGAACGGAGGCCTGAAAGCCTTGATCGAACAGGACGGCGTCACGGGCGTGACCTCGAACCCGGCGATCTTCGAAAAGGCCATCGGCGGCAGCGCGGACTATGACGCGGCGCTGAGGGCGTTCGTGGAAGGCGTCGACGGCGACGCCGCCGCGGCTTTCGAACACCTGGCGATCCAGGACATCCAGGCCGCCGCCGACTTGCTGCGCCCGGTCTACGATCGCCTGCACGGTCGTGATGGCTATGTCAGTCTGGAGGTCTCGCCGTACCTCGCCATGGATACCGAAGCGACCATAGCCGAGGCCCGGCGCCTGTGGGCGGCGGTGGGCCGGCCGAACCTGATGATCAAGGTTCCGGGGACAGGGCCTGGCGTTCCGGCGATTCGGCAGCTGGTCGGCGAGGGGATCAATGTCAACGTCACTCTGCTGTTCTCGCTCCAGGCCTACCTGGCGGTGGCCGAGGCGCACGAGGCGGGCCTGGAGGATTTCCGGGCCAAGGGCGGCGATGTTTCGCGCGTCGCCGGGGTGGCCAGCTTCTTCGTCAGCCGCATCGACAGCCAGATCGACGATGCGATCGATGCGCGCCTGGCGATCGGCGCCGGCGCCGACCGGGCGGCCCTTGCTAGCGTGCGCGGGCAGGTCGCCATCGCCAACGCCAAGATCGCCTATCAGCGCTATCTGGATCGGATCGCCACGCCGCGCTGGAAGGCCCTGGCCGAGGCGGGCGCCGCGCCCCAGCGGCTCTTGTGGGCCTCGACCGGGACCAAGAACCCCGACTATTCCGACGTACTCTATGTCGAGACGCTGATCGGACCCGACACGGTCAACACCATGCCGCCCAAGACTATGGACGCCTTCCGCGACCATGGCGTGGTGCGACAGACCCTGACTGAAGATCCTGAAGGCGCCGCCGCGAGCCTGGCGACCGCCGAGCGGCTGGGCCTGGACCTAGACGGCGTCACCGAACGGCTGGTGATCGACGGCGTGAAACTGTTCGCCGACGCCGCCGACAAGCTCTACGCCGCCGTGGCCGACAAGCGCGCCAAGGTGTTGGGCGAACGCCTGAACCGGCAGGCCATCACCCTGTCCGACGATCTCAAGGCGCCGGTCGCCGCTGCGACCGAGCGGGCGCGGACCGAGGGCTGGAGCCGCAGGCTATGGGCCGGCGACGCTGGCCTGTGGACCGGCCAGGACGAGGGCAAGTGGCTCGGCTGGCTGGCCGCGGCGCGGGGCGAGCGGGTCGATCTCGACGCCTTGGAGGCCTTTTCGGCGGAGATCGCCGAAGCCGGCTTCATCCACGCCCTGCTCCTGGGCATGGGCGGATCGAGCCTCGGGCCGGAAGTGTTGGCCGAGACGTTCGGGTCGCGGCCGGGCCATCCCAAGCTCCTGGTGCTGGATTCCACCGATCCGGACCAGGTCGCCCGCTTCGAGGCGCAGATCGATCCGGCCTGGACACTGTTCATCGTCGCCAGCAAGTCGGGCTCCACATTAGAGCCGGATATCCTGCACCGCTATTTCTACGGCCGCGCTTGCCAGGCCCTGGGCGCGGACAAGGCGGGGGCGTCTTTCGTCGCCATCACCGATCCGGGCTCACAGCTTGAGGCCACCGCCAAGGCCCAGGGATTCCGCCGCATCTTCCTTGGCGATCCCGAAATCGGAGGCCGCTATTCGGTGATGTCGAACTTCGGCCTGGTTCCGGCGGCCGCCGCGGGCCTTGACGTCCGCGCCTTCACGGCCTCGACCCGCCTGATGACCCATGCCTGCGAGGCGGGCGCGCCGCCGGCGGCCAATCCGGGCGTGGCCTTGGGCCTGTCGCTAGGCGCCGCAGCCGTGACGGGCCGGGACAAGCTGACCCTGGTCGCCTCGCGCGGCCTCGCCGACGTCGGCGCATGGCTGGAGCAGCTGATCGCCGAATCCACCGGCAAGATCGGCAAGGGCCTGATACCGCTGGACGGCGAGCCCATAGGGCCGCCGGCGGCCTATGGCGGCGACCGCATCTTCGTCTATCTGCGCCTGGCGGACCACGACCAGCCCGAGCTGGATGCGCACATTCAGGCGCTTGAGGCGGCGGGCGAGCCTGTGGTGCGCATCGATCTGGCCCACCGCGACAGCCTGGGTCAGGAGTTCGTTCGCTGGGAGGTGGCCACCGCCATCGCCGGCGCGGTGATCGGCATCCATCCGTTCGACCAGCCCGACGTGGAAGCCAGCAAGATCAAGACCCGCAAACTGACCTCAGGCTACGAGCAGACCGGCGTCCTGGCGGCCGAGGCGCCGTTCATGGAAGCCGACGGCATCGCCCTGTTCGCCGACGAGGCCAATGTGCGGGAGCTGACCGCCGGCGGCGCCGATACGCTGGAGGCGGTGCTGGCGGCCCATTTCCGCAGGGCCAAGGTTGGCGACTATCTGGCCCTGTTGGCCTATATCGACCGTGACCACGCCCACATCGCCACCTTGCAGGATCTGAGGCGAAAGCTGCTGGAGCACACAAAGCTGGCCACGGCCCTGCAGTTCGGGCCGCGCTTCCTGCATTCCACCGGCCAGGCCTACAAGGGTGGGCCGGCCAACGGCGTATTCCTGCAGATCACCCACGCCATCGACCGGGACCTGCCGGTTCCGGGGCGCAAGTACAGCTTCGGCGTCGTCCTTGAAGCCCAGGCCCGCGGCGACCTCGGCGTCCTGGCCGAGCGGGGCAGGCGGCATCTGCGGGTGCATCTCAGTTCAGACATTGACGGTGGCCTTCGGCGGCTGGCCGCTGCGATCGATCACCAGGTCGGCTGACGCGGGCTGACCCGAATAGCGGCCCTCAGACCACCTGATTGAGCAGGGGCTCGCCTGCGGCCAAGCGCCGGCAGTTCTCCCGCGCGGCCGCGACGCTGCGTTGCAGGGTCTCCGGCGTCAGCCAAGCGATGTGTGGCGCCACCACCACTTGCGGGAACCTGAACAGCGGGTTGTCGGCGCCGGCCGGCTCGGAGGCGAATACGTCGAGGCCAGCGCCGGCGATGTGGCCGCTGGCAAGGGCCGCGACCAGGGCGGCTTCGTCGATCAGCTCGCCGCGTGCGGTGTTGATGATCATGGCGCCCCTCTTCATCCGGGCGAGGGCGGCCGGTCCGATCAGGCCCCGCGTTTCGGACGTCGCCGGGATGTGCAGGCTGACGATATCGGCCTGGGCCAGAAGTTCGTTCAGCGCCGCGAAGGGGTAGGGGACGTCGGGCTTGGGCGCGCGGGCGGTGTAGAGGACCCGGGCGCCGAGGGCTGTGAGCGCCGGGGCGAGGCGCTTGGGCCCCTCGCCGAAACCGACGAGGCCGATGGTGCGGCCGGCGATCTCGCCGGATGTGTCCAGAAGGTCCAGGTCGGGCCGCCAGCCGTCGCCCGTCCTGGTGATGCGATCGAAATAAGCCGCCCGGCGCAGCGTGGCCATCATCAGCATGAGCGTCATTTCGGCGACCGCCTGGCTGTTGGTTCCGGGCATGTTGGCGACGGCGATCCCGCGCGCCTCCGCGGCCTCCAGGTCGATAGTGTTGACCCCGACCCCCAGCTTCTGGATCAGCCGTAACCGGGGCGCCGCGGCAATGACCTCGGCGGTGACCGGTTTTAGGACATGCAGCAGGACCTCGGCGTCCGTCATCCGGGCCGCAAAGCCGGCTTCGTCGGTCTCGTCGACCACGTCGAGCTTGTCGAAGCCGTCGAAAGCGCTGTGCAGGGTGCGCTCGAAGCCCGGGCTGGCGCGATATTGCAGAACGATGTTCACAGCGGGCTCCCGGGGCCGAATCTCGGTCAGGACTTCAGCCCCCCATTTCCGCAAGATTCTCGTGGAAAATTCCTGGATCCCGGAAACGCCGTCCTAGCTCTAACAAAGGCGTGCGGTTGGCGACAAGGAGCCATTGCTGTGCGGTCCGGGGCTCCAAGGCGCGCCGCCGCCGAACTGGCTGTGACCTATGTCATAGGCGCCAGGATCGAGCCGCCAGATCCTTGTTCCGCTGCTCGCCCCAATTCGCAATTGCGCGCTCCCTGCGGCGCACGCCCCGCCGGCCCGCTCTCGCTTGCCCCTGCGGCGCAGACTGCGCTGTCCCGCCCGCGCCCGAAGGAAGAGGACAAAATGTTTGCGCTCCGTTCTGAGCCGCCGGCCACCGTCCGCCATCTGGTTTGCCTCGATCTGGTCCGCTCCGAAACGCGGCTCGACGGCCTCGATCATCCCGGCCTGGACCGGCGGATCGAGGTGTGCCGCCGGCTACTGCTGCATGCGCGCTGGCGAGGCTGGGAGATCACCCACGTGCATCCGCGTTCGGCCTCGCGCGCATCGCGGCCGGTGGCTGGGCTCGAGCCGCTGCCCAGCGAGCGGTTGATCTATCGCACCGGCGTCTCGGCCTTTTCCAACCGCGCCTTCCGCGCGGCGATCAAGGCCGCCCCTGAGGCCGAACTGGTCATCGCCGGCTTTTCCTTGTCGTCCTCTTGTCTCGCCACCGCCTTGACCGCACACGATTGGGGCCTGCCCGTGGTGTTGGCCTTGGAGGCGGTGCTGGGCGCATCGATCGGAGAAAGCGAGCGGTCGCTCCGTTCGATCGTAGCGCCGTTCGTCCGAATCGCGGCAGCAGACGAATTGATCGACGTGCGGCGCAGCTTGCACGTCGTCGTCGGTGGGGCTGCGTGAAAGGGATGGGGCGTGTCGCGGGAGCAGGTGGCTGTCTTGCTGAATCTGCTCGGCGAACTGGAAGTCCATCTTGACCATGTCCACGATCCCGAACTGACCGAGCTGCGCCAGATGGTCGGCGCAACCCTCGCCGCCCTCTATCGCGCAAATGCCGAGCAGCGGCTGGGCCTGGCGACGGCGCCGCTAACCCGGCACTGACACTGCGTCTTGGAACGCCAACTGGTGCAGGGCGATAGCGCCGGCGGTGGCGACATTGAGCGAGTCGAAACCCGTGCCCATGGGAATGCACACGTCTGTGGCCCGATCGATCAGGTGGTCGTCCAACCCCGGCCCCTCGGCGCCGAGGAGCAGGGCGGCGCGCTGCGGCGGGCGCAGGTCTTTCAGCCGCATTCGGCCTTTCGGGGTCAGCGCCAAGGGCTCGAAACCGAACGCGCGCAACAGTTCGATCGGATCGTCGTCGGCCCCCAGGCGAGCGAAGGGCGTCACCAGGGCCCCGCCCACCGATACCCGGATCGCCTTGCGATAGAGCGGGTCGCAGCACTGCTGGTCGAGCAGCACCGCGCCGACGCCGAAGGCCGCGGCGTTGCGGAACAGGCCGCCCATGTTGTCATGATTGGCGATTCCGAACAGGCATAGCGCCAGGGCCCGTGGCGGCAGGCTGGCGAGCACGGCGCGCGGGTCGGGCTCCTCCGCCCGGCGGGCCAGGGCCAGGACGCCGCGGTGAATGGGAAATCCCACCACCTGGTCCATCACCGCCTGGTTGGCGGCGTAGATCGAAACGCTTTGCGGCGCCGCGGCCAGCATCGGGCCCAGCCGGTCGATCCGCTTGTCCGCGATCAGCATCGACAGCGGCTGGTGACGGTGCTGCGCCAGCAACGTGCGCAGAACCACCTCGCCCTCGGCGACGAACAGACCCTGGCGGCCGACCAGGTCCTTTTCACGGATGTCTCGATAGCCGGCGATGCGCGGATCGCCGGGGTCGTCGATGGGGATGATGACGGGCAGTGGAATTTCCTCAAAAGGTCGCGCGCGCGGGACGGGAACATCTTGCTGTCGCGGCCCGCCTGGCGCTAGTCAGACTCATGACCGGCCAAATCCAATCCTTATGGCGTCACCCCGTCAAAGGCTTCACTCCCGAACGGTTGGAGGGCGCGGCCCTGACCGAGGGTGGCTTTTTCCCGTGCGACCGGATCTATGCGGTCGAGGATGGGCCGTCGGGCTTCAACCCAGCCGCTCCGGGGCACATCTCCAAGCAGAAGTTCACGGTGCTGGCCAAGATCGCCGCCGTAGCTCGCGCCCGCACCGCCTATGACGAGGCCAGCGGCGAAATTCGTGTCAGCGCCGAGGGCTGGTCTGACCTGAACGCCAGGCTGACCGAGCCTGAGGGGCGGGACGCTTTCGCCGGCTGGCTGGCGAACTTCCTCGACGGCGAGGCCAGTGGCCCGCTGAAAGTGGTCGAGGCGCCGGGCCACCGCTTCACCGACCATCCGCAGGGCCATGTCTCAATCGTCAACCTGGCCAGCGTGCGCGACCTGCAGGCGCGGATCGGCCGGCCGGTCGACCCCTTGCGGTTCCGGGCCAATCTGTATGTCGACGGCTGGCCGGCCTGGGCCGAGAACGATTGGGTTGAGCAGACCTTGAGGCTGGGCGCGGTTAGGGCGAAGGTGTTCAAGCGGATAGTCCGCTGTGTCGCCACCCACGTCGATCCAGTGAGCGGCGAGCGCGACATCGACTTGGTCAAGGCGCTGCACGATAACTATGGCCACCTGTTCTGCGGGATCTATGTGGCCGTGACCGGCGGCGGCGCGATCGTCGCTGGCGATGCGGCGGAGCTTGTCCCGTGAGCTTGACCCTGGTCCAGGCCTGGACTGCGGCGCGCAAGCGGCTGGAGAGCGCCGGCGTCGATAGTCCGGTGATTGACGCGCGGCTACTCGTCGAGGCCGCGGCCGGCGCCACGCGGGTCGACATCATCACCGATCCGCACCGGGCCCTGAGCACCGAACAGGAAGACGCCCTTGAGGTTTACGTGGCGCGCCGCGAACGGCGCGAACCGGTCAGCCACATTCTCGGCCGCAAGGGCTTCTGGAAGATCATGGTGGGCGTGACGCGGGACGTGCTGACGCCGCGGCCAGACACCGAGACCCTGGTCGATCTGGCGCTGAAGGCCTTTCCCGAGGGCCGCGTCTTCAACATGCTGGACCTGGGCGTGGGCTCCGGCGCCATCATCCTGGCCATCCTGGCCGAGCGGCCCGGCGCCAAGGGCCTGGGCATAGACGTTTCCGAAGAGGCCCTGGCCGTGGCGCGGGAGAACGCGGCCAATCTCGGCCTGGTCGGCCGCGTGGCCCTGCTGCGCGGCGATTGGACCCAAGGACTGGCCGAGGCCAGTTTCGACCTGGTGGTCTCCAACCCGCCCTATATTCCCACGGGCGACATCCCGGCTCTGCAGCCCGAGGTCAGCCGCTACGAGCCGCGCCTAGCCCTCGACGGCGGCGCCGACGGCCTGGAGGCCTATCGCATCCTGGCCCCGGAGATCTTGCGCGTGGTCAAGCCGGGCGGACGATTCCTGGTCGAGATCGGCTTCGACCAGGCTGACGCGGTCGAGGCCCTGTTCAAGGCGGCGGGCGGCAAGGAAATTACAACGACCAAGGACCTAGCTAACAAGGACCGCGTTATCATGGGGGTAAGGCCCGTCTAAGAATTCCCTTGGAAAACCGTCCGCGAGTCGTTAGATCAAGAGAGTTCCCACCCAAATCGCCGGGCGCCTGGGGTTAGCTTTCGATGGCATCGAAGGCGTCTCAGCGGCGGATATGGCTGGCGCCGCCGCCGCGGCGCGCTGATGACGGGAACAAGGACGACGCGTTCTCGAACAGGATCGATCCCGGGACGGAAAGTCCCGATCCGACCACAAGACAAGCCGCCCGCAGGGTTCGCCCTCAGGCGCTAGTCAAGATCACTGGAAAACATGAGAGATTTCAAGGGTATGAAGCGGCAGCGTAGCCGCAATCGCAGCGGAGGCGGCGGTGGTAAGCCGCAGCACAACGCCAACCGCGCGTTTGAGTCCAATGGTCCCGACGGTGTCAAGATCCGCGGCGCCGCGCAGCATGTGTATGAGAAATACCAGCAGTTGGCGCGTGACGCCCTGACCTCGGGCGACCGCATTCTGGCCGAGAGCTACCAGCAGCACGCGGAGCACTATTTCCGGGTCCTGCGCGCCATGCAGCCTCAGAGGCCTGCTAGCGACATTATCGGCCGCGACGCCTTCGCCTCCGGCTTCGACATCGATTTCGAGGACGATGGCGGCGAAACCGACACCGCCGAAGCCGCTGAGACCGACGGCGATCAACGCTCCGAAGGCCGAGGCGAATGGCGTGGCGAGGGCCGGCGCGACGACCGCCAGCGCGACGACCGTCCGCGCGATGATCGGCAACGTGATGATCGCCCGCGCGACCGCAATTTCAGCCGCGACGACCGCCAGCGAGATGACCGCCAACGTGACGAGCGCCCGCGTGAGGATCGCCCGCGTGATGATCGGCAACGCGAGGACCGCTATCGCGACCGCGACGAGCGCCCGCGTGACGACCGTCCGCCGCGCGAGGACCGCCCTCGCTTCCGGGACCGCGACGACCGGCCGCCGCGCGAAGATCGCCCAACCGGCGAACGGCGCTTCGAGCGGGTTGATCCGCTGGCCATCGTCGAACCCCAGGCCTCGCCCCTGGCGCCTCCGTCCGAGCCGGCCGCGCCTTCGCCGATGCTGAGATCGGAGGACGGCGGCGTCAGCCACGCTCCGGCGTTCCTGCAGCCCCGCGCCGAGCCGAAGCCCGCCGAAGCCAAGGCGGTCGCCGCGGCTCCGGCCGAAGACACCGAAGCCCGGCCGGCCCGCGCGCCTCGCCGTCGCCGTGCGCCGCGCAATTTTGAGGCCGCCAGCGATGCGCCGGCCGCCCCGGCAAGCGACGCCACGGAAGACGCATAAGGATCGTCCCAACCCTTCCCCCGCCTGGGGAGGGGCTTCGCCGTTCTTCTATTGCATTTCCGACACAGTTCTCGATCGGCGCTGCCTAAGAACTGCGCAAGCTGCGCTTTCAGCTTGCGTGGGCTGGGCTGTGACCGCATCTAAGCGCCGCTGTGCGAAAGGCGCGGCGACGCTATGATTTCGCCCCGATCTCCTCGTGAGCCACGGCGATTTCTGCCGGCGAGGATCTAGGGGACCTGGAGCGATTGGCCAGCGACGGACGCGGCGAGCGGCGCGTGTTCCACGCTTTGGACGGCATGCGCGGCATCGCGGCCGTGTTCGTAGCCATGCGCCACACGGCCTTCTTCCACAAGCTGGGCATCCCCGGCGGCTACATGGCCGTCGACCTGTTCTTCGTACTCAGTGGTTTCGTCATCGCCCATGCCTATGAGCGGCGCTTCGAACAGGGCCTGTCGGCCGGCCGCTTCGTGGCTATGCGCTATGTGCGCCTTTGGCCGGTTTACGCGCTGGGGGCTGGCCTGGGCCTGATCGCGGCCCTGATCAACGCGCTGCCCGGCCGCGACAGCCTCAGTCCGATGCAGGTGGTCCACACTGCGCCCTTCGCCCTGGCCATGCTGCCTGGGCCGCACGTGCGGCCGATGCTTTACCCGGTCAATTCGGTGGCCTGGTCCTTGGCTCTGGAGTTGATGATCAACGCTGTCTACGCCATCGCCTGGCGGCCATTGCGCCGGCCGGCGGTATTGGTGGCGAGCCTCGCCGTCTCGGGCTTGGCGCTCGTGGCCGCCGTCTTGTGGTTCGGCAAGCTCGACATCGGCTTTCTCTGGCGCGACTGGATGGGCGGCCTGCCGCGCGTGGCGTTCTCGTTCATGGCGGGACTTGCGGTCTATCGGCTCTGGCGCAGCCGCGCCTGGTCGTTCAGGGTCCCGGCCTGGGCCCTGCTGGCGATCCTTCCGGTGTTCTTGTGCATGCCGCTGGGCCAGGACATCTATGCCTTGGTTTGCGTCCTCGCGGTCTTTCCGGCGCTGGTTTTCGCCGTAGCGGCGGCGCCTGAACCCGGCGGGCCGTCGGCGCGCCTGTTCGCCCTCCTGGGCGCGGCGTCCTATCCGCTCTACGCCCTGCACAAGCCGCTGGGCGAGATCGTGGTCCTGGGTCTGCGCCGGGGCGCGCCGCACCTGGTCGACCGCTGGCCGGTGCTGACCGGCGCGTCCTATCTGATCGCTCTGATGGGGATTTGTCTGCTGATCGAGCGCTACTACGATCGGCCTCTGCGCCAACGGTTGAACGCGGGGGTCGGCAGGGTCAGCCGCGTCCTGCGCCAGTGGGCCCGCGTGACCATCGAGCCTTTCGCCCGGGCCAAGGGCGACAATCCGATCACGGAACGCTAGCAACTCCAGCCTGGGTTCTCGCGACTGGCTTGGCCGGCTTCAACTTCAGCAACGGCCAGCTCAGCTTGGGCAGGGCGAAGACCTTGCGTGGCGCCGGCGCCGGCGGGATGCAGGCTTCGAGCAGTTCGAGCAATACCTCGGGCGGCCCGTCGTTGAGGAAATGGTTCGCGCCCTCGGCCCGGTGGTAGCGCATAACCGGTCGGCGGATCTCGGCGATCAGCTTCTCCACCGCCTCGATCGGGGCGAAGTCGTCCTTGTCGCCGTGGATCACGTAGATCGGCGCCTTGAGCCGCGGCAGGGCGCGGCGCATATGGGCCAGTTGGGCCGTATGGCCGGTCACCTCGGTCACCGCATGGCGCAGGTCGCGCGGGATGACGCCGGCGAAGCGCTCGCCCATCTCCACCAGCCAGCGCGAGGTCGGCCCGAACTCGCCGAGAAAGCTCGACAGCATGACCACGCCATGGACCTTGCGGGGATGCTCGGCCGCCATCAGGGCAGCGATCGCCGCCCCGTAGGATTGGCCCACCAGCAGTACTTTCTGGCCGGGCGCCGCGTCCAGCAGCGAGCTCAGCGCCACCGCCTGCATGCGGATGTCGGGCACGCAGGTCGGCGGCTCGCTGAGAGCGAAGCCCGGCCGGTCGACCACCACCATGTGCCGGTCGGCGGGCAGGGCGGCCAGCACAGGGGCCCAATATTCGGCCCAGGACGGCGCGCCGGTGATCACCACGATCTTCCAAGGCGTCGGCGCCTCGCGTGGGGTTTCCAGGGCCGAGAGGGTCCAGCCAAGACCGCCGCCGGCCCGGACGGCGATGCGACGCACCACCGTGTCGGGGTAATCTTTCGCGGTCGGCGCATGCTCGCTGCGGCCCAGGGCGGCGGATTCGAAGCACGCCCACGCGACGCCGAACACGCCCTTCGGGCGCCGATCCCTGACCGCACCGCCCTTAGCTCGCTCGTTCAGCATGGCCGCCTCGACTTGATCCGTCTCAAGGCCGAACGCTCAAGGCCGGCCCAGAGTTCTACAGATTGGCAGGTCGCGGTGACCGGCCAAGTCCGAACAACCGGCAGGGCTTCTTGTGTGGCCTCAATGCCACACCTACATCAGCCCCGGGCCGCTCGCGCTTGACCGAGGCGGCGGCTCAATCCGCCGCCCAGGAGGGGACGCATATGAATATCGACCTCTATTCCGACCGCGCCAAACAGGCGATCCAGTCGGCTCAGTCCCTGGCGTTAGCCCGCCGCCATCAGCAGCTGGCGCCAGAACACCTGCTGAAAGTCTTGCTGGAAGAAAAGGACGGTCTGGCCCGCGCCCTGATCCAGAGCGCCGGTGGGCGGCCCGATGCGGTCGACCAGGCCGTCGAGGTCCTGCTCGGCAAGACGCCCAAGGTCGAGGGCGGCTCGGGCCAGCTTTATATGAACCCCAATAGCGCGCGGGTGTTCGCCACGGCCGAGGCCGACGCCAAGGCCGCCAGCGACGCCTTCGTCACCACCGAGCGGCTCCTGATCGCGATCGCCAAGGACGGCGGCGAGGCGGCCGACGCGATCAAGAAGGCCGGCGCCAACGCCAAGGGGCTGGAAGAGGCCGCCAACGCTTTGCGCAAGGGCCGCACCGCCGACAGCGCAGGGGCCGAGGACAGCTATGACGCGCTCAAGCGCTACGCCCGCGACCTGACGCAGGCCGCGCGCGACCAGAAGCTGGACCCGGTGATCGGCCGCGACGAGGAGATCCGCCGCACCATCCAGGTGCTGTCGCGCCGCACCAAGAACAACCCGGTCCTGATCGGCGAGCCCGGCGTCGGCAAGACCGCTATCGTCGAGGGTCTAGCCCTGCGCATCGTCAATGGCGACGTGCCCGAGAGCCTCAAGGACAAGAAGCTGCTGGCGCTGGACATGGGGTCCCTGATCGCCGGCGCCAAATACCGCGGTGAGTTCGAAGAGCGGCTGAAGGCGGTCCTGAATGAGACCACCGCGGCCGAGGGCTCGATCATCCTGTTCATCGACGAGATGCACACCCTGGTCGGCGCCGGAAAGTCAGATGGGGCCATGGACGCCTCGAACCTTCTGAAGCCGGCCCTGGCCCGCGGCGAGTTGCACTGTGTCGGCGCCACCACGCTCGACGAATACCGCAAGCACGTGGAGAAGGACGCCGCCCTGGCCCGCCGCTTCCAGCCGGTGTTCGTCAACGAACCCTCGGTCGAGGACACCATCTCGATCCTGCGGGGCCTGAAGGAGAAGTACGAGCTCCACCACGGGGTCCGCATCAGCGACAGCGCCATCGTCGCCGCCGCCACCCTGTCCAATCGCTACATCGCCGACCGCTTCCTGCCCGACAAGGCCATCGACCTCGTGGACGAAGCCTCCAGCCGGGTGCGCATGGCTATCGATTCCAAGCCCGAGGAGCTTGATGAGATCGACCGGCGCGTCGTGCAGCTGAAGATCGAGCGCGAGGCCCTATCCAAGGAAAAGGACGACGCCTCCCGGCAGCGCCTGGAAAAGCTTGAGGACGAACTCGACGACCTGGAAGGCCAGTCCTCCGAGATGACCGCCCGCTGGCGCGCCGAAAAGGAAAAGGTCTCCACCGCCGCCCAGTCGCGCGAGGCCCTGGACCGGCTGCGCGCCGAACTGGAGCAGGCCCAACGCCGCGGCGACCTGCAGCGCGCCTCCGAGATCCTCTATGGCGAAATTCCGGTGCTCGAAAAGCGCCTGACCGAGGAGGAGGGCGAAAGCGCCGACTCCATGACGCCGGAGGTGGTGGACGCCGAACAGATCGCCGCCGTGGTCTCCCGCTGGACCGGCGTGCCGGTGGAAAAGATGCTGGAGGGCGAACGCGAAAAGCTGCTGCGCATGGAGGACCAGCTGCGCCTGCGCGTCGTGGGCCAGGAGGACGCCCTGGTCGCCGTCTCCGATGCGGTGCGCCGCGCCCGCGCCGGCTTGCAGGATCCCAACCGCCCGATCGGCTCATTCCTGTTCCTCGGCCCCACCGGGGTCGGCAAGACCGAGCTGACCAAGGCCCTGGCCGAATTCCTGTTCTCGGACGAGGCCGCCATCACCCGCATGGACATGTCGGAATACATGGAAAAACACTCGGTCAGCCGGCTGATCGGGGCGCCTCCGGGCTATGTCGGTTATGATGAGGGTGGGGCCTTGACCGAGGCGGTGCGGCGTCGGCCCTATCAGGTCGTTCTGTTCGACGAGGTCGAAAAAGCCCACCCGGACGTATTCAACGTGCTGCTCCAGGTGCTGGACGACGGTCGCCTGACCGATGGCCAGGGCCGCACGGTCGACTTCAAGAACACCTTGATCATCATGACCTCGAACCTCGGCTCGGAATACCTGGCCCAGCAGGCGGCGGGCCCCGAGTGCGACCTGGAGAGCGTCGAGGCGGTCCGGCCGCTGGTGATGGACGTGGTGCGCAAGCACTTCCGGCCCGAATTCCTGAACCGGATCGACGAGATCATCCTGTTCAAGCGGCTCGGCCGCGGCGAGATGGACTCGATCGTGACGATCCAGCTGAAGCGGGTGGAGAAGCTGTTGGCCGATCGCCGCATGAGCTTGGACGTCGACGGCGCCGGCCTGCACTGGCTGGCCGAGCGTGGTTACGATCCGATCTATGGCGCCCGGCCGCTCAAGCGGGTGATCCAGAAGGAATTGGTGGACATCATCGCCAAGAAACTCCTCGGCGGCGAACTGGCCGACGGCTCGGTGATCCACGTCACCGCGGGCGGCCAGGGCCTCGAGATCGGCAAGGCGATGGTGCATTAGAGCAAGATTGATCAGGTCAAATCATGAGCGGGGTTTAAAATTTCATCGTGCCCTAACAGAAACTGTCTCTCGCAAATAAAGCAGGGCTTTTGCTACCACACCACCTTGCCCATCCTCACCAGCGGCACCGCCACACCGCCGCGCGCGTCCTCGAACGCCTCGAACGGGGTGAACCCATAGGCCTCGTAGAGCGGCTTGCCTGACAGGGTCGCGGCCAGCTCCAGGCGCCTGAAGCCCTCGGCCTTGGCGGCGGCTTCGCATAGCGACAAGATCAGCCGGCCGACGCCGCGCCGGGCGAAGGCGGGGCTGGTGTACATGGCCCGCACCCGGGCCGGCTCGCGGTCGGGGTCCAACAGGCGCGGCTGGCGGCCGGGGGTGTGGTCGCCGCCATAGAGGGTGTCGCGCCGGCTCCAGCCGCCGCAGCCGGCCAGGACGCCGTCCTGTTCGATGACGAAATAGGTGCCGTCGGCCACCAACTGGCTGTCCAGGCCCATGATCACGCGGCTGGAAGCGATCTGTTCGGGGGTTAAAAACCCCTTCTGCAATTCGCCGATCGCCTCGTTCATCAGGGCGGAAAGCGCGGACACGTCGGCGGCGGTGGCGATGCGGTGAGTCAGGGATGCGCTCATGCCGCGACTATGCCGTCTGATCGGGGCGGGGCAAGAACCCGCTCCCAAAAGACCCGTTTCCGGCGTAGCAAGCCCTATGGTGCGAACCCTTACATCCGCGGTCCTAGCCCTGGTCCTGGCCTTCAGCGTCCCCGCCCGCGCCGCCGACCGCGAGACCACCCTGAACGACCTCGCCTACGTCCTCGGCCAGAGCCACGCCCTGCGCCAGGCCTGCCAGGGCCAGACCGACCAGTTCTGGCGCGAGCGCATGTACCACCTGATCCAGACCGAACAGCCCGACCAGGGCTTCGAGCGCCGCCTGAAGGACAGCTTCAACACCGGTTACGCCGCCGCCCAGTCCACCTATCCCTCCTGCACCCCCCAGAGCCGTCGGGCCGAGGCGAAGGCTGCGGAGCGGGGAAGGGCGTTGGTGGAAGGGCTGGCGGGGGAGTGAGATTGCGCAGCCCATGGCGCTGCCTCTCCCCCCGCGCTACGCTATCTCCACGTAAACCCAACCCTCGGGGGAGGCGCGGCCTTGTTGACTGGTCAGATCGTTCTGTTGGCCCTGGTCGCGCTCGCGGTGTTCGTGGTGATGAGCGCGATCAAGATCGTGCCTCAGGGGCGCGAATTCACGGTCGAGCGGTTCGGGCGCTACAGCCGCACGCTCAAGCCCGGCCTGACCATCCTGACGCCGTTCTTCGAGACCATCGGCCGGCGCATGAACATGATGGAGCAGGTCATGGAGGTGCCGCAGCAGGAAGTGTTCACCAAGGACAATGTCACCGTCCAGATCGACGGCATCGTCTTCATCCAGGTGATCGATGCTTCGAACGCCGCCTACCGGGTCGACAACCTGTCCTACGCCATCGGCCAGCTGGCCATGACCAACCTGCGCACAGTGGTGGGCTCGATGGAGCTGGACGACGTGCTCTCGCAGCGCGACTCGATCAACACCAAGCTTCTGGCGGCCATCGATGCGGCGACCGAGCCGTGGGGGATCAAGGTCACACGGATCGAGATCAAGGACCTGAAGCCGCCCGCCGACATCACCAACTCCATGGCCCGTCAGATGAAGGCCGAGCGCGAGCGGCGGGCGGTGATCACCGAGGCCGAGGGCGAGAAGCAGGCCGCCATCACCCGAGCCGAAGGGGCCAAGCAGTCGGCCGTACTCCAGGCCGAGGGGCGCCGCGAGGCGGCCTACCGCGACGCCGAGGCCCGAGAACGCTCGGCCGAGGCCGAGGCCAAGGCCACCATTATGGTCTCGGAAGCCATCGCCCGCGGCGACGTCAACGCCATCAACTACTTCATCGCCCAGAAATACGTGGAGGCCTTCGGCAAGCTGGCCGAGTCGCCGCAGCAGAAGACCGTGATCATTCCCGCCGACATGGCCGCCCTGATCGGCACCATCGCCGGGGTGGGAACTCTGGCCAGGACCGCCGCCGAGGAGGCCGGCAGGGCGCCGCCGAGGCCTTCGCCACGGGCTCCGCAAGCATAAGGTCCAGCCGATGCAGACCGCCGAGATCTATGCCCTGACCCATCCCTTCTGGGGCTGGCTGGGGGCCGGCGCCCTGCTGCTGGTGCTGGAGCTATCCAGCGGCTCCGGCTACCTGCTATGGCCGGCGGCGTCGGCAGTGGCGGTGGGCCTATTGACCCTGGTGACGCCGTTGGGCGGCATCGGCCAGGTGGTGGTGTTCACCGCGCTGACTATCGCTTCAACCTATATCGGCCGGCGTTATCTGAAGCCGGCGGCGGCCATGCCGGGGCCGGATCTGAACGACAAGGTCGCGCGCCTGGTGGGCCGCACGGGCGAGGTCGCCCACGCTTTCAGCCATGGTCGCGGGCGGGTGTTCGTCGACGGCTCGGAATGGGCGGCGGACGCCGACGAGGACGACGGCCTGGCCAAGGGAGCCAGGGTCCAGGTAGTCGAGGTGCTAGGCGGCGGACGGCTGAAGGTGAGGGCGGGGTAGGGCTCGCCTACCCGCGTCGCCGGAAATAGCGCCGCCGCAGTTGGCCGGCCTTGCGCCAGCGCGAGGGTACGATCAGGCGTTCGATGCGAAGGGCCTGTTGCCACAGGACAGGGAAGATTTCGGGCTCGCGGCGGATCAGCCGGCGCACCGGGAACACCATGTTGGGATGGCGCTGCTGCAGGCGGATGAAGCGCCGCCGGGACTTGGGCGAATTGCGCAGCACCATGATCAGGCCGACCACCAGCAGCGGCAGGCCCAGGTGCCCGGGCAACAGGGCCAGGACGAAGCCCGTGGCGATGATCAGGCTGCCCACTCCCACGATCACCAGCCGCAGGCCCTCTCGGGTCACCCGGCGCGCGAACGCAGAGGCGCCGGCGAAAGTCGCGCCAGTCGAGGGCTCGGGACGCAGGGACACGGTCGAGAACATGGGGGGCTTTGCGATCTGACCGCCGACGATTCGGCAGTCCGGGGGAGGTGAGCCTGATATGCGTACGAAAGTGAGGCTATCAAAGGTGCGGTTGACGACGCTCTAATGAAAAAAACTAGAAGCGCATTTAAGCGTGGCAATTTGGTCGCACCCGGGCGCCGATGGGAAGTGACGTTGGGCACTTTGGCGCCGCCGGGACGGTCGCGGGTGACCTTGATTTAGGGCTTCGGACCCTTGGCCTTGCGCTCTGGCTTGCCGCTGGCCGGCCCCTTGGCCTTGCGCGGCGGCGGGCCGCGTCGGGGGGGCTGATCGGGGCGGCCGCGGGGCGGCGCGCCCTTGCCGGTCGGGGCGCCGGAGGGTTCGATACGCATCTTGTCGTCGGGGTGGGCCTTGACGGCGGCTGAGAAGCGCTGTTCGGCCTCCGGCGCGATCTCGAACTTGGTCTCGCGGTCAAAGATGCGGATCTGGCCGATGTCCTTCTTGGTCACGTGGCCCAGGCGGCAGATCAGGGGGATCAGCCACTTGGGATCGGCGTTGGCGCTGCGGCCCACCGGCAGGCGGAACCAGCGCCCGCCCTCGACGCGGTCGAAGTCGGTGGGTGCGCGGTCGCGCTCGTAAGGGGCGCGCTCTTGGGGCCGGACAGCGCCGCGCTCGCGGCGGGCGCCGTCATCGGCAGGGGCGTCGAACAGCTCCTCGGGCGCCGGCGAGTTCGAACGATGCAGGCGGATCAGAGCGGCGGCGATCTGCTCGGCTCCGCGCTGCTCGATCAGCGAGCGGGCCAGGGCCAGGTCTTCTTCGGCCGCGGCCTCGGTCAGCATAGGATCGTCCAGCAGCCGTTGCTGGTCGCGCAGGCGGATTTCCTCGGCGGCCGGCGGCCCGCTCCAGGCAGCCTCGATATTGGCCGAGGCCAGCAGTTGTTCGGCGCGGCGTCGGCGCGGATAGGGGACCAGCAGCGCCGAGACCCCCTTGCGGCCCGCCCGGCCGGTTCGGCCGCTGCGGTGCAGCAGGCCGGCGCGGTTGACCGGCAGGTCGGCGTGGATGACGAGGCCCAGGTCGGGTAGGTCGAGCCCCCGCGCGGCGACGTCAGTGGCGACGCACACCTTGGCGTGGCCGTCGCGCAGGGCCTGCAGGGCGTCGGTGCGCTCCTTCTGCGACAGTTCGCCCGACAGGGCGACCACCTGAAAGCCGCGCTCGCGCAGGGACATGAACAGGTGACGCACCGCCTCGCGCGTCGAGCAGAACACCATGGCCCCGCCGCCCTCGAAATAGCGCAGCACGTTGACTACCGCCTTTTCGACCTCGTTCGGGGCCACGCGGATGGCGCGATAGTCGATGTCGCGGTGCGGCTCGTCGCGATTGATGGTGTCGATGCGCACCGCGTCGCGCTGGTAGCGGCGGGCGAGGGCGGCGATGTCCTTGGCGATGGTGGCGGAGAACAGCAGGGTTCGGCGGTCGGAGGGCGCAGCGTCCAGAAGCACCTCCAGATCCTCGCGAAAGCCCAGGTCGAGCATCTCGTCGGCCTCGTCAAGCACGATGACCTTCAGGGCCGAGAGGTCCAGGTTGCCGCGCTCAAGGTGGTCGCAAAGCCGGCCCGGCGTGCCGACCACGATATGGCAGCCGAAGGCCAGGGCCCGCTGCTCGCGCCGCGGGTCCATGCCGCCGACACAGGTGGCGATCACCGCGCCGGCCTTGGCGTAGAGCCAGGTCAGCTCACGGCTGACCTGCAGGGCCAGTTCCCGGGTCGGGGCGATGACCAGGGCCATCGGGGCGCCGCCCTGGTCCTGGGGCGGCGGCGAAGGCAGCCGCTCGGCCTCGCCCAGCAAGGTCGAGGCGAAGGCGAGGCCGAAGGCCACCGTCTTGCCGGAGCCGGTCTGGGCCGAGACCAACAGGTCGCGCTCGTGGGCCGACGGCTCCAACACCGCCGCCTGAACCGGGGTCGGCTCGGCATAGCCCTGTTCCGATAGGGCGAGATCGAGCGCGGCGTGGCTCGGCGGGAAGGGCATGCTGGTCCTCGATGGTCTGGCCTCGCGCCGCGCCCTGCAAGGGGCGTGTGTCGAGCGCGGTGGGGCTCATGGCCCCGGTTGGCCTCGCCATACACTAAAAAGCGCGCCGATCGCGCGCTTTCATCGCCGCAGGGCATTTTTGAGGATGAGTTTCATCGGTCCCAATGCGGCGCGGCGAGCCCCTCCACCGCTTCGCATGGTGGAGGGG
>FSWM01000270.1_pt1 | contig 23549 bp, 22 predicted proteins | sample 1637841 | NCBI WGS metagenome assembly FSWM01 (sample SAMEA3914789, study PRJEB12502) | metagenome | biome: forest; material: soil | place: Canada | collected 2011-07-03 | depth 0.3 m | reverse complement strand
GGGGTTGGAGGTGATGATCACCGCCTCGCTCATGCCGTAGCGCTCCAGGATGCGCTGGCCGGTGCGCTCTTCAAAGGCGGCGAAGGTGAATTCGAGGAGCGGGGCCGAGCCGGAGATAAAAAGGCGCATGTGCGCCGCCGCCTTGCGTGTGAACCGCGGATCGGCCAGCAGACGCACATAGAAGGTCGGCACCCCCATCATCACCGTGGCCCGCTCCAGGCCCGTCAGCACTTGGTCCTCATCGAACTTCGCCAGCCAGACCATGGGCGCGCCGCTCAGGAAAGCGCAATGCAGGGCCACGAACAGGCCATGCACATGAAAGATCGGCAGGGCGTGCAGCAGAACGTCGTTAGGCGTAAAGCCCCAGATCTGGTGCAGGGCCAGGGCGTTGTCGGCCAGGGCGCCGTGACTCAGCATCGCCCCCTTTGAGCGGCCGGTGGTGCCGCTGGTATAGATGATCGAGGCCAGGTCGGCGGCGACGCGGGGAACCGCAGCGACCAGCGGTTCGCACCCTGAAGCTTCCGCCGCGAGGGCCACGGCGTCCTGCACGAAGATGCGCGGCTCGGCGTCCTGAAGAAAATACTCGATCTCGGCGGGGGTATAGGCCGTGTTCAACGGCAGATAGACGGCGCCAACCTTCAGCGTGGCCAGGTAGAGCATCACCGCATCGGGGCTCTTCGGCGCTTGGACCGCTACGCGGTCGTCCGGCTGGACGCCTCGCTCCGCCAGCAGGCCGGCCAAGCGAGCGACACCCTCCTCCAGCGCGCCATAGCTGACCTGGCGCCCATCCGGCAGTAGGAAACAGGGCTGGCTGCGGTCGGCCGGAAAGCGCGAGGCGAGAAGATCGTAAAGATTTTCGGACATGACGCTTCCAGCGATTTCAGCAGGACCATACGGCGGAATCTGCAAACGCCAAGAGCCCCCTTCGCCCCCTGGCGCCGGGCCGGAGTAGGAAATTCTTACGTCTATGCGGCTGGCGGCGCCGTGCCGGCCAAGCTCGGACGCGCCGAAATTTCCGCGAACCAGGCCGCCAAGGCGCTTTGCCCGCACGCCAATCGATTTCGGCAAGGCGGAAATCGACGTAACCAAGGGCGCAGGCGGCGGCGATCTGGCCCAGGTCGACAGCGGTGTCCCAGCCCTGCGCCTCCCGGTCCAGAGCGGCGCAGGCGCGGAGGATGGCGGCGCGCCAGCGACCCTGCCATTCGTCGGACCTCTGGGCCTCGGGCCGGCGGCGCTCCATGACGATATTGAACCCGGCGTCGGCGATGCCGTCCGCCAGGGCCTGGGTGCGCAGTACGCTCCACCGCGCCGGCCCGCCTGGCGGCAACAGCGCCGGTTCGGGGGCCAGACTGTCAAGATATTCGCAGATCACCGGGCTGTCGTAGAGCGCCTCGCCGCTGTCCAGGATCAGGGCCGGCACCTTGCGCAGGGGATTGATCGGGGCGACTGTGGCCTCATCCCCGAACACGTCGGCCGGCTGCAGTTCGATCCTCGCCTCCAGCCCCTTCTCGATGACGGCCACGCGGACCTTGCGCACATAGGGCGACGTCGGAGAAAACAACAGGCGCATGGCGAACAACTCCACAGGACGAGACCGGGCGATGACTGCCCGCCTCTATCGAAGGCGAGCAGGATCGGCAATGAGGGCGCCGGCGATGAACACCCCCTTTGGCGCCGTGATCCTGGTCGGCGGCCGCTCCAGCCGCATGGGCGAGGACAAGGCGGCGCTCGAATGGGACGGCGTGCGGGCTGTGGATCTGGTGGCCGAGGCGGCGCGAGCGGCCGGCGCCGCCTTCGTCGTGACGGCGGGCGGCGACTATGGTTTGCCATTCGTGGCCGATCCCAGCCCATTTGCAGGACCCGTGGCGGGCGCGCTGGCAGGCTTGGCCGCTCTGGCCGAACGCGGCCTGGAGCGCGCCTTGGTCCTAGCGGTCGACGCGCCGACGATCAGGCCGGACGATCTCGGGTCGCTCTTGGCCGCGCCGGGGCCGGGGGCGGCATTCGAGGACTTCCCCCTGCCCATGGTGCTGCCAACCGCGCCAACGCCCCCGGACGCTCGACCCGACTGGCCCTTGCGGCGACTGGCCGAGCGCATGGGGCTGGCGCTGCTCCGCTGCCCTCCCGGCGCCCGCGAACGCCTTTCCGGGGCCAATACACCGTTCGAGCGCCAGGCGTTGCAGGGCCGCCCACACGCCGAGGGGTCGTGACGAGCCGCCGCAGCGTCGATATGGTTGCAACTGGTTAGGAGTCTTCGCCATGTCCAGGGCTGGTTACGCCTGTTTGATCGCCCTTCTCTTGGCTGGATGCGAGACCGTCGGGCCCCATGCGCCAACCGCCGCGCCGCCTCCACCGCCGCCCCCAGCGCCGATGGAACTGGGCTCCATCACGGGCTTCGGCGCCTTCCATACCGCCTCGGGCGCTCATGCCAGCTGCGCCGGCCAGTCCGTGGCGCTGATGGTTGAAACCCCCTCCAGCCGCGCACGCATGGTGGCTCTCTATGGCGCATCCAATCACGCCATGGAGCCGATAAGCGTCGTCAAAACCCGGTCGGCCAAGATCGGCCCCGCCAACGACAATTCCCTGGTCAATTCCACCCAGTGCGGCGCCGACGGCCGCTTCGATTTTTCGGGCCTGAGAGCCGGTGGCTATTTCCTGATCGCCCGGGTGCGCCTGGAGCCGCCGCACAACGGCCAGGACGAGTATGTGGTGATGCGCGAGGTGCAATTACGCGTCGGCGAGACCCAGCAGATTCGGCTCAACCCGTAATCTCCCCGCCGCCATGATCGAAATCACACCCTCGCTGTCGATCGACGAGGACGAAATCAGCTGGCGCGCCGCCCGTGCCTCGGGTCCCGGCGGACAGCACGTCAACAAGACCAGCACGGCGATCGAGCTGCGCTTCGACATCCGCACCTCGCCCAGCCTGCCCGACGACGTCAAGCAACGCCTGGAGGCTCTCGCCGGCAGCCGCGCGACTCAGGACGGCATCCTAATTCTGTTCGCCCAGGGCCATCGCTCGCAGGAAATGAACCGGCAGGATGTGCTTGAGCGGTTGATCGACCTGATCCGGCGCGCGGCCCACCGGCCCAAACACCGCCGCCCCACTCGGCCGACCTACACCTCCAAGCTGAAGCGGTTGGAGACAAAGACCCGCCGGTCCGGCGTCAAAAACTTGCGTGGCCGGCCCCGCGGCGAAGATTGACGACATCAGGCGTTGCAAGCCTGGGCGATGGCGCTAGGGTCCGGCCCGTTTCGCCACGCCGATCAGGAGCCCCTCATGCGCCTTTCGCCCGCCATCCTGGTTCTCGCCGTCACGGCGGCGGCCCTCGGCGCCTGCAACAAGCAGCAGGCCAGCCCGCCGTCCGCCGCCGCGCCTGAACAGGCCGCAGCGCCGGCGGGGGAACCGACGCCGGAGCAGGCCAAGGCGATCCTGGCCACCCTGCCGGTCTCGTACCAGACGGCCGACCTGGATAATGGCAAGCACAATTTCGCCCAGTGCGCCGCCTGCCACACCCTGACCCAGGGCGGCCCCAACATGACCGGCCCAAACCTCTATGGCGTGTTCGGCCGCAAGATCGGCACGGCGGCCGGCTACGACTATTCCGATGCGGTGAAGGCCCAGAGCTTCACCTGGGACGCCGACCACATCAACACCTGGATCACCGACCCGCGCGCCATGATTCCGGGCGCCAAGATGACCTTCATGGGTCTGAAGGACCCTAAAGACCGCACGGACGTGATCGCCTATGTGAAGGTACAGACGACCCCGGCGAAATAGCGGATTCTAGGCGTCATACCCCGGCAGGCTGCGGTCGAGCTGGCGCAGGGCGCCGGGCCAGGCCAGCTTGCCGATCACGCCCATGCCGCGCCCGATCTGGCCCTTGACCTCGTCCTGGGCGGCCATGGGGGCGATCAGCACGTTTTCGCGGCCAGCCGAGAGGGTCATCACTTGCTGCTTGCAGGCTCGCTCCAGGTAGAACATGCCCATCCAGCATTCGGCCGCGGTGGCTCCCACCGAGAGGGTGCCGTGGTTGCGTAGCAGCATCAGGGTCTTGTCGCCGAGATCCGCCACCAGACGTTCACGCTCATCGAGATTGAGGGCGATGCCTTCATAGTCGTGATAGGCGAGGAACGGCATGGCGATCAGGGCGTGCTGTGACAGGGGCAGCAGCCCCTCGGCCTGGGCGGCGACGGCCACGCCCTGGTCGGTGTGCAGATGCATGACGTAGCGGGCGTCCTCACGGGCGGCGTGGATCGCCGAATGGATGGTGAAGCCCGCCGGATTGATGAAGTAGGGCGTTTCCTGGATGACGTTTCCGTCCAAATCGATCCTGACCAGAGCCGAAGCGGTCATTTCGCCGAAATACATGCCGTAGGGATTGATCAGGAACTGATGCTCCGGCCCCGGCAGGCGCGCCGAAATATGAGTGAAGATCGCATCGTCCCAGCCGTGCAACGCCACCAGCCGGTAGAGCGCCGCCAGGTCGACCCGGGCCTGCCATTCCGCCTCGCTGACCTTGCCGCGCAGAGACGCGATGCCCGCGACGGATCCGTCGGCCATGGCCGTCTCCTCCATTGCCAATCTGCAATCAGACTCGTCCCAGCAGGCCGCCGCGTCAAGGCGCGCAGAACGCGCGGCGCGACTCATGGTGTTAGGGTAGTCTTCACGCGGCATGGCCAATCTTCCTGGCAGTGCACTGGCTGGAGACATAGCGTGGGCGCCGTTCATTCGGCCCGGGATCTGAAAGAACTGGCTCGCAGCCGCGAGCCGGCCGATCGCGAACGGCTAATGCTGGCGATCGCGGATCTCTGTGGCCAGACCCGGCCTACACCGCGTGATCCGGTGATCCAGGAGCTGCTCGGTTCGATCTTCATGAACCTGGTGACAGACGCCGAGCATGATATCCGGCTGGCCCTGGCGGAAAGACTGTCCCATGCCGACTGGCCGCCGGAATCCCTGGTCAATCTGCTGGCTCGTGACGAAATCGAGATCGCCCGGCCGGTGATCGCCACCAGCCCGGTGCTGCGCGACGGCGACCTGATGCGTATCCTGATCGAGGCGACGGTCGAGCACCAGATCGAAGTCGCCCGCCGCCCCGCCATCGGCGCGCCGGTGGTGGAGTCGATCGTGCGCCAGGCCGAGCCGGCGGTGTTGACCGCCCTGGCCTCCAACGACACCGCCGAAGTCTCGCCCGAAGCCATGACGTCCCTGGTCGAGGCGTCGCAGCACATCACCGGCATGCGCTCGCCCCTCGTGCGCCATCCGCGTCTGACCGGCGACCTGGCCGAGCGGCTCTATTTGTGGGTCGGCCAGTCCCTGCGCTCGGCGATTGTCTCTCGCTTCCGAGTGGACGCCGCGGCGCTGGACAAGGCCCTGGCCGAGGCTGTCGGCGAGGCGCACGCCCACTCGGGATCGTCGACCTTCAGGGTCGATGGCTGGAAACCCCTGGTCAAGGACGATCAGGACGAGGTTGACCAGCGGCTGATCGCCAAGCTGCACGCGGCTGGGCAACTTCGGCCCAGCTATCTGCTGCGGTCGCTGCGTGAGCAGCGGATGTCGCTGTTCAGGGCGGCGCTGGCGACCCTCGGCGACTACACGCTGAAGGACGTGCGCAAGGCGACCGATCTCGACCGGCCGGAGTTCCTGGCGCTGGCCTGCGCAGGGGTCGGGGTCGACCGCAGCGCGTTTGCGACCCTGCTTGGCCTGGTGCGCGTCGCCAATGGCGGCAAACCCGGCGGTGACGCCCAGCGGGCGCGCCGCGCCTTCGACGCCTTCCGCCCCGATCAGGCGCCCTCGGCCGCCGCCGCCTTCCGCAAGGCGATAAGCGAGGTTTGACAACCCGGCGCCGGGCGGCTCTTGTCACGGAGTGATGACCACCGGCCGACCATGAACGCCCATCCCGCGCAGATCACCCGCCTGGCCTTCGTCGCCAGCGAGCGGCCGGAGGCCCAGGCCGCGCGCGCCCGCCTCGCCGGCTGCTATGGCGATCTGCCGGAAGACGAGGCCCAGGTAGTGGTGGCCCTCGGCGGCGACGGCTTCATGCTTGAGACGCTGCACCGTAACCTGGGCGCCGACCGGCCGATCTACGGCATGAACCAGGGCTCGGTCGGGTTTCTGATGAATGAGTATTCCGAGGAGCATCTGGTCGAGCGGATCAACGCCGCGGAGTGCGCGGTCGCCCACCCGCTGGCGATGGTCGCCACCGCCCGCGACGGCCGCCGCCACTCGGCCCTGGCGATCAACGAGGTCTCGCTGCTGCGCCAGACGCGCCAGACAGCCAAGCTGGGGATCACCATCGACGGCAAGGTGAGAATGAGCGAACTGGTCTGCGACGGGGTCCTGGTCTCCACCCCGGCCGGCTCGACCGCCTACAATCTATCCGCGCACGGGCCGATCATCCCCCTCGACGGCCGCGTACTCGCCCTGACCCCGATCAGCGCCTTCCGCCCCCGCCGCTGGAGGGGCGCTCTTTTGCCGCATACGGCCAAGGTTACTGTCGAAGTGCTGGAAGCGGACAAGCGGCCGGTGAGCGCCGTGGCCGACAACTTCGAAGTGCGCGACATAGAACGCGTTGAAATCATTGAGAATCGAGAATTGAAACTTTCGATGCTGTTCGACGCCGGCCGTAGTCTGGAAGAACGCGTTCTGGCCGAACAGTTCACCTACTGAACCCGTTCCATCACTTGTTAAGATTGGGATGGGAGATTTCTCCCACTAGGCTGGATTCACTGGAATCAGAAGTGATTCGGCGCTTATGTGGAGATTCGGCCGTGAGCCAAAATCAGCCTGCCCAGGTGATCCCCCCGTCAAACAGCCTCAAGCTGAAGCTTGGCGGCCGATTGGGCGGGATCGATCCAGCGGCCCTCGCCAAGGCCGAGGCGGCGCTGAAGGGACTGTCCAGCAATTTCGACCAATGGATGCAGGACGAACTGACCAAGCTGGACGCCGCCCGCGAGCGCGTGCGTGGAGAAGGCTATAACGCCGACACCGCCGAGACCCTCTATTTCCGCGCCCATGACCTGAAGGGCCTGGGCTCAACCTACGGCTATCCTCTGGTGACCCGCATCGCAGCGTCGCTGTGCCGCCTGACCGACGACCCGGTCACCCGCCTGAAGGCGCCCCTGTTCTTGCTCGACGCCCACATCGACGCCATCAAGGCCGCGGTCCGCGGCGGTGTCCGCGACGATGAGCACCCGACCGCCAAGGTGCTGCTCGGTGAACTCGAAAAGCAGGTGAAGGAATACGAGGCCTAGAACGGGATGAGAAAGTGCGATGCGGTTTTCCGCCCGCATCCCGCACTAACTTTTTAAATCGATCGGTTTGTGATTTTGGTTCGATTCGATCCAAAATCATCGTGATCTAGACCCTGCCTCTATCCATTGAGCCCCGACAGCGGCTCAGTCACCACCCCGTAGCCCGCATCGTGCGGGATCACCAGCACCGGGCCGCCCTCGCGCTGCTCGACCCGGGGCTCCACAGTGACCAGTGTGCGCAAGGCCGCACGGCGCACCGCGTCCTCGCCGCTTTCGCTTTCCGCCAACAATTGCAGGTTCATGCGCGTAGGGAACATGACTTTGCGCTCGCCCGCGGCGGCCAGGCCGATGGCGCTTCGCGGCGGTATCCATTCCGCGTCGACCGTTTCCCAGCCGTCACACGCCGCCAGCTGGTCACTATTCGCTTGCACCACATAGAACCAGGTATCGAAACGCTTGGGCGCCGCGGCCGGCGTGATCCACCGGGCGAACACGGCCAAAGCGCCCAGGTCGAGGCGCAGGTCCAGCTCCGTAACGAGTTCCATCAGCGAACGCTCGCCCCTGGCGACCGCGCTGCGGGCCTCCACGGCCCGCTGGTCGCCGTGGAAGGTCTCGCCGGAGCGGTGGCGGGCGACTAGGATCCCCGCCTCCTCATAGGCTTCGCGAATAGCGGCGACACGCAGAGGCCGCTGATCCGGCGAAGTCTCCGCCCAGCCTAGAGCAAGGCCCTCCCAAGCCGGATCGCTATCATCGGGTTCCGCCTTGCCACCTGGGAACACCAGCGCGCCGGAGGCGAAATCGATCTGATGGTGGCGCTTGACCATCAGGACCTCGAATTCGGGCACGTCGCGAACCAGCAGAATGGTCGCAGCCGGCCTTGCGGTCGCGGATTGGGTCATGCGTCACCTCCCATGTACGCGTCCATGGTGGCGGATCGACGGTGCAGATCAAGCCATCGCCCAAGGGTTTCTCGGCATGGACGAAGGCTCCGGAGAGCGAGACGTCAGATGTATTGACACGCGCCGGGCTCGCCGACGGCGTTCTCGGCCGGGTTGCAGGGGGCGATCATTTCGCTGTAGCGCCGGGCCTCCTGGCGAAGGCGGTCGAGCTTGTCCAGCAGGTAGTCCATATCTTCGCGGCTGGTGACGCGAGGTTGGGTCAGGAAGCGCTGCAGCATCCGCTCCTGGAACCGCTCGGCGTCAAGCTCGCCGCCCTCCGCCTCCATGGCGTGATAGGTGTCCACCCCGGCGCGGAAGGCCGAGTAGAGCCGTTGCGGCAGCTCGGCGCGCTCGTAGATCGCCTTGAGGCCGAGCGGGCCGGCATCATGCACCATTAGCCAGACGCGGTGGTGCGGCACGCCCGCCAACTCCGAAAGGCCCCATTCGAAGAAGCTCATGTGCCCCTGGACCAGGGCGCGCAGCAACAATGACGGCGTCAGCCGGTCGGCCGCCTTGAGGTGGCGCGTGAAGCCGCGCACGTCGGGAGCGCGGCCGGCCTGGTCCACCAGGTCGATGGTGGCCCGCTCGCGGCTGCCGGCGGCGATCTCAATGGCCAGCTCGGGCGGCAAGGCGTGATGGTTGATCAGGTAGTCACGCAGCCCATCGCCGACCACCGCGATCAGCTTTTCCGTCACCGACAGCGGCAGGACCCGGCGGTAGGCGACAGCGGCCAACACCGCCTCGGACTTGGAGAACCGCTCGACGACGGCCTGCAGGGTGCGCTCGGCGAAGCAAGCGTTGTCGTTGGCGCAAGCAGCCCTCACCGCCTGTTCCACCCCATGCTCGACTATGGTCGTGGTGACCGTTTCCGACAGCTGGGCCCGGCTCGCTATGGCGACCTGCCGCACCGGGCCGCCGATCCGCACGATCTCCACCAGGTCGGCGTCGTCAAAAGCAGGGGAATTGCTGAGGATCGGCAGCGCGATGCTCTCGACGTCGCGGGCCAGACGCATGGCCACGTCCCGCGGCACCAGGGGCGAATCCCGCAAGGTGACCGCCAGGGCCCGGCGCACCAACTCGGCGGCATCGGCGGCCATGATACGCAGTATGTCCTGGGCCTTGGCCCGGTCGACCTCGTCCAACTCGGACTCGCCCATACGGCGGCAGATCTTGTGCGCCGCTGCTGCGCGGGCGTCAGCTGTTTCGCCCTTGACCAGCGTGCGGATGTCGACGTCGGTCAGCGCCGCCCGCGTCATCGCCATCTGGCTACCCCCGGAATCGAATCTAAGGGACCGTCTCCCCCATCAACAATGCCCCCGTCTTTGTTAACGAGTGCTTGTCCAAACGCTTCGCCACGAGCCCATTAACCTCGTCGCTTCACCGGGCCACAACCCCGGCAAGGTTAGTCTGCGCAGATAGCAGGGGCTGGGGGGCGAGGTTGGCTAAGCTGCGGCGAAACGTCCCTAAGGCGCTCCTTCCGCTGACGGGCGGCGGAGCAAACCTGGATACCGGCGCCACCGGCTCCATGGCGCTGCAGGCCCTGGACGCCCAGGCCGCCCTCCTGCCCTACGCCCTGGCCCTGTTCGGCGTCGCCCTGCCGATCTACGCCTGGGCGTGCTCCTATGCCGCCGACCGCCTATGGATGACGGCGAGCCTGCTCATCTTCGCCATCAACTGGGCGGTCTTCTACGCCCTGGTCGACGCCTTCAAAAGCCGGCCGCACTACCGCGCCGAGGTGGGATTGAGAGCCCGCGTCCAAATCCTGGCCGGGCTGATGTGGGCGGCGGCGGTGGCCCAGGTGTCGATACTGGGTTTCAATGCCGGCCCCGCGCGCGAAGCTATGGAACTGGTCGGGGTGGGCGCCAGTGCGGCCTGCATATTCTTCGCCTCGCCCTATCTCCCGAGCCTGCTGATCGTCGGTCCGGCCGCCAGCGTCCCGCCTGTCCTGGCGCTGATGATCGAGCGGGACACCCTGCCCATGGGGCGGATCGCCATGGGCGCACTGGCCCTGGTCCTGGCCCTGTCGCTGATCTTCAATCGACTGCTGCGCCGCCAATTCTCCCTGGCCAGCGAACGCGAGATCCTGATCGAGGAGCGCGCCCGATCGCTCAGCAGGGCCGAGGCCCTGGCGAGGTCCAAGTCGGATCTGCTCGCCACACTGTCGGACGAAATCCGCAACGGCCTCACGGGCGTGGCCCACGTGCTGAGCGCCGCGGTCAACCCCGGCGCCCGTACCGCGCCCTCGCGCGACCAGATGGCCGCCGCTCTGGCGTCGGCCGAGGACCTGATCGGCGCCCTCAACGCCACATTGGACACCGAAGCCGCCGAGACCGGCCGCCTGGTCGTCGTTTCCCATCCCTTCGATGCCCCCAGGCTCCTGAAGGAGGTCACCGGCGCCTATCGCGCCATGGCGGCGGCCAAGGGCCTGGAGCTGTCCTGCCACATCGAAGACACGCTGCCCGGCGAAGGGGCCGCTCTCGGCGATCCCGCTCGCGCGCGCCAGATCGTTGGCAACCTGGTGGCCAACGCCATCAAGTACACCATCCGCGGCCGGGTGGAGATCCGCGCCGACCGCATAGCGGCGGACCGACTACGGCTGGAAGTCGCCGACACCGGGCCTGGCCTTACACCGGACGAAATCGCCCATGCCTTCGAGCCCTTCAAACGCGTGGCCCGGACGGGGGCTGGCGTCTCCGGCGCCGGACTCGGCCTGTCCCTGTCTCGCCACTTGGCAGAGATGATGGGCGGCGCCATCACCGTCGAAAGCGCACCTGGGGTCGGCTGCTGTTTCCGTTTCGACCTGCCGTTCGATCCGACGGGCATATTGCCGGACGCCAGCGGCGCCGGTGCGCCCCTCGGCAAGAGCGGCGAGCCCGCCGCCCGCTCGCTGCGCATCCTCACGGCCGACGATGACGCCCTTTCCGGGGCCATGCTGCGCCAGGTGCTGGAACAGCTCGGCCACCAGGTGCTGCACGCCAACGATGGCCGGCGGGCCTACGAGCTCGCCCAGATCTGCGATGTCGACCTGATCGTCCTCTCGGCGCGCTTGCCCATCCTGGACGGCCCCGAGCTCGTGCGCGCTGTCCGGGCCCTGGACCGCCAGATCAGCCGGGCGCCCATCATGACTCTGATCGACGGCGAGGCCGAGGAGGCCAAAGCCTGCCTAAGAGCCGGGGCCAACGGCATCCTGCGTCGGCCGGTGACCGTCTCCGCGGTGGCGCGCGCCATCACCAAGGCCCTGCGCAATGACCAGCCCGCCCCGCCCAGACTGGTCAACAGCGCTTGATGTCCCGCCCATTGTCTTATCGGCGCCGTGACGGACCTAAAGGCTACCCCTCGCGCCCTCGTCCGTGCCGGGCCTCGGACAGCACCCTCAGCATGTCGGCGGAGAACAGAGAATTAGCGGCGCCGCCGCCGGTTCCGGAGGTGTCAGGCATCTGCGGCCCCCTTAGCACCATCTCGATCATGGCTTCTTCCTGGGCGCGACGGTCCAGGCGGCGCGCTGAGGCGTATTGGAGGAAGCCCTGGTCCTGGGCCGGCGCCGCGGTCGGCGTCGCGGCGCGCGCGGATCCCGCGGCGGTCGAGGCGTGAGTCAGGTTGGCGTAAACCTCGCCCACCGTGGCCGCGCGGCCATCGTGATAGAAGATCTTGTGGTTTGACGCCGCCGCGTCCGGAAACAGAGACGCAGCGGCGGCATGGGGACTGGTCTGCACCGCCTCGATCAGCTTGGCCGAACCTTGCGGCCCCAGAAAGTGGGCGGCATAAAGCTCGCCGGCGGTCGGGTTGCGCCCCACCCGGCCACGCAGGTAGGCGGCGTGGTCCGAGGTCAGCTCGCCCGCCATCAATGAGGCGGCGTGCGGGTCGAAGCGCAGGTCCATCACCGCCTTGCGCGCCTCGGCTCCGTCCACGTGATAGCGGCCGTCGCCGCCCTGTTGGATCAGTTCGGCATAGCGGGCGTAGCCGTGCTTGGCGCCGTGCTTCTTCAGGGTCGACATCCAGGTCTGTTCGACGAACTGGAACAGGCCAGCCGCCGAGGACGACCCGGCCTTGGCGCCCGGATTGTAGCCGCTCTCGCGCTTGGCGGCCCCCAGGAGGAAGCCGAAGTCCACCCCTGTCGCGCTGGACGCGCGCTGGATGGCCGCTTCCACGGCGCCCTTGATCGATTCTACGGCCATGGCCCAGGGTGCGTAATCATGGTTAAGCGGCGATTAACCATGTTCGCGCCTTGCCGTTCACTCAAAGTTGAACCGGGCCGGCGCGCACGGGAATACCGTCCGCCAAAAGCGGGAAAACTTCCCATTTCCAGCTGAGCCGTTCGCGATGACGCTGGGTCAACCACAACCATGGCGGAGGGACCATCCATGATGGCGCTGAACGGCGACCCGAACAGCTACGACTTCATGCACGCGATCGACCACCCAAGGCGGCGCAAGCTTTCGCGGGGCGCGACCATTGGGATCGGCGCCTCGATGCTGCTGCACCTGGCGGTGCTGGGCTCGCTCTATGTGGTCAAGGTCCAGCCGCACCTGATCAAATTTGGCGTTCCGTCTGAATCACCGCCTATGACCCTCACCACTTGGCGGCGCTTGCCGGTCAAGCGTATCCCGCCTGCGACGACCCACCGCACCATTGTTCCCCACCCGACAGCATCCCCAGACCAGCAGACGCAGATCCTGCCGGTCCAGGAGGTCAAGACCGTGCTTCAGGATCCGAAGCTCACGGGGCCGGTCGTCATCGGCCAACCGACAGCCGAGGCCCCGCCGCCCAAGCTCAAGGCCATCGCCGACCCGACCTGGATCAGCCGGCCCAACGCCGACCAACTGACCCGCTTCTATCCCGCACGAGCCTTGGATCAGGGCGTGACAGGCATGGCCGTGTTGAGCTGCACGGTCAACGCCGGCGGGCGGCCCATGGCCTGCCATGTGGTCGACGAGTCTCCCGTTGGCGCCGGTTTCGGCGCCGCGGCCGTCAAGCTTTCGGCTTTCTTCAAGATGAACCCCCGAACCGAGGACGGCCAAGCCGTCGACGGCGCCGTGGTGCGCATCCCGATCCGCTTCAGCATGGATTAGCCCACCGCTCGCGCGCCTCTCACGGGCGGCCGCTAAGCAGCCTTGCGCGGCTAAAGCCACGATTGATTTTGCTTTTTTGAAGCAAAATCAATGCTGCTAAGACTCCTAAGTGTAAGCAAACCTGTTCAGGTTTGCTTAGGCAGGCGCGCCGGCGCCTGACATTCCTGACGCGCCGGCGCCACACTGACGGTATAGGATGTGGCCGGGCTGGATCCTCGCTGTCGCACGAATCCCAGGCGCTGGAAGGCGTCTGAGGCTCATTCGGAACGCAAACCTTTGCCGGAGCCATCGGAGCTGTCATGCGTTCAAGCCCGCTCAACCAGATCGCTGTAGGCTGGAACCGGGCCGGCGCGGCTTCGGCCCGCGCCGAAGCGTAAGTTCAGGATACTGCATGTCATCGCGTGACGAAATTTGGCTGGTCGATTGTTCGCTGTTCAGCGCGGCCTATGATTTCCAGCTGGGCTCGGCCCTGGCCGAGGGCCCAAGGCCGATCCGGCTCTTGGCGCGGCCAATGCGCCCGCTGGAGGTCCCACCTCCCAAGGACATTATCTACGACGCGTATTTCTACCGTGCGACCGAGCCTTTGATGCGTATTCGCAACCGCTGGTGCCAAAAGGCGGCGCGGCTGCTGAAGGGCCTGGAACACCTCTCCGGCCTAGTGCGCCTGACCGCCCGCGCCTGGCGCGAGAGACCGCTCTTGGTGCACCTCTTCTGGACTACCTTGCCCAATGCCGACCGGATCGCGATCAAACTGATCCAGAAGGTCTGCCCGGTGCTGATCACCGTGCACAATTCGATCCCACTGCACGGACACCGACCGCTGTTCAACACCCACGACGACTATGTCCGCGCTTACAAGCAGGCGGATTTCCTGATCGCCAATGCGGAGAACACCCGCAAAGTGATGATCGAGTGGGGTCTGGATTCCGCAAGGATCGAGACGATAACTCACCCGCCGATGCACCTGCAGGTCAGCGACGAGGAGATCCAGCGCAAGCCTGGCCGCTTCCGCGTACTCCTGTGGGGGGCGATCAAGCGCTACAAAGGCGTCGAGGATCTGGTCGAGGCTGTAATCCGGGCGCGGAAGATCGCGCCGCAGATCGAGCTGCACATCGTCGGCAAGCCCTTCTACGACATCAGCGAAACCATCCAGAAGGTGAAGGACCAGGGCCAGGAGGACCACATCACCTTCGACCTCGCCTTCAAGACCGAAGAGGCCCTGGACGCCGAGCTTGAGGCCTGCGACCTGATGGCCCTGCCCTACCATGAGATCGACGCCAGCGGCGCTTTCTCGACCAGCCTCGGCTACAATAAGGCCTTCATCCTCAGCGACGTCGGTTATTTCTCGCTGCTGAAACTGCCCGAAGCGGTGCGCGAGACCGCCTACATCCAGATGCGCGACATCGACGCGTTGACCCGCAACCTCGTCGCCCTGGCCACCCAGCCCGAGCTCTACAAGGCAAATGTCGAGGCTTTCGAGGAGGTCAACCGCTCCTATTCGAGCTGGAGCGACGTCGGAAAGTCGTTGAACGCCATCTATGACCGTGTGCTGGCCGAGCGCGGGCGCGAGGCTCTCGCAGCGCCCGACGCGCCCGCTACCGCCAACGGCTAAGACTCAGCGGTTGACCAGGGCGCCGATACCGCCACCGAGATCGGGGGCGAAGTAGGGCTTGCCGGCGGCGAAACCGGACGGCAGCGGCGCGTCGGGGAAGCGATGGTGGTAAACCTCGGCCCAGGCGATCTGCGCCTTATTGAAGCTGCCGTCGGGTTTGTAGAACGGCTCCAGCTTGACCCCGGTCCGCGCCTCGATCTGTGACGGGTCGTCCACCGAACGCAGGGCGAAGTCGGCGATCTTGCGGATGGCGCCGCCGCAGGCGCCGTAGAGATCCTTGCCATTGGCCGCGGCGAGTTCCGCCGTCATGACCAGCGGCTCAGCGGCATAGAGCGAATAGAGCCGCGCCCGCGCCGCCCGGCCGATCTCGCGCGGCAGGGCGCCATCGCCGTCGGCTTCGCAGGCCACCACCTTGGCGCTGTTGACGCCCCATTCGAACAGGCTCCGGTCATTGGTGGCGACGCCGGCCGCGGCTGTCGCCAAGGCCGCCCAGGCGCGATGGTTGTTGTGATTGACCATCGAGTCCGGCGGCAAGGCGCGCCAATGCTCCAGGCTATCCTCGGCCAGGCCGTGCAGCCAGGTGGCGACGCGCCGGCGCTGGTCCGGATCGCCGGTGTTCAGGCCGCGGACCTGCATGAAATCGAAGGCGAGCGCCGAAATCATGTTGGCTCGGAACAGGTAGGCGTCGTGGCTGGTCAGCTGGCTGACCGCGTTCTGCCGCGCCCAGCTATCCATCATGGCCAGGGCGCAGGCGCCGGCCCGCTCGTTGGCCCCATCGCTCATGGTGTAGCGGCCCGCCTGGACATCGACGGCGACATCGAAGTCCCGGATCGGCTTGACGAGGTCAGTTACAGCCCGCTCAGCCTGAGGATCGACATGGGAGAAGGTCGGATCGCCCTTCTGATAGGGCGTGTCGATATGCAGCGACGCCGGCGGACTGGGGACAGCGGGACAATCGCCGGCTCCGGCGCCGTATTGAGGCGCCGCCGTCCTGAACGGAGCATACATACGATCCTGGGCCTGGGCGGGCGACAGGCCCAGCACGCCGATGAAAGCAGTCGCCAGCAGCGCGCCGCGAAACGTGGTCATTGCAAAACTCCTTCGCCCGCCCAGGGCCATCGTCCGTCCAGGGCCGCTTGCCAGCCAAAATCCACACCCTGCGAGCTTGGTTCCAATATGTGACGCTTGTTTGGCAGGCGAGTTCGAGCTGCGTTGGCGAAAGCGCCGCTAAAGTTCATTCCGTCACCGAAAATCCGCTATGTACGGTCGTAGTCCAAAGGTTGGGCGCAGCTCTGCGGTCCCGGCCGACTCCTGTTCGAGGCGACCATGATCCTAGACGCGCGCCAGGCCGGCGCTCCGCGCACGCTTCAGACCGACATCGCCATCATCGGCTCCGGCGCCGCGGGCCTGACCCTGGCTTTGGAACTCGACCGCATGGGGATCGCCTGCGTCGTGCTGGAGGCCGGCGGCGACGGTTTCGACAAGGCGGCCCAGGAGTTCTATCGCGCCGCGTCCATCTCGCCGGACGATCACGGGCCGGTGCACATGTACCGCCGTCGCGAGTTCGGCGGCACGACCTCGATCTGGGGGGGGCGCTGCATCCCGTTTGATCCGATCGACTTCGAAGATCGCCCCTGGATCCCCCACGCCCGCTGGCCGGTCGGCTATGACGACGTGGCCGCCCACTATCCCCGCGCGCTCGATATCTGCCGCGCAGGGCCCAGCCTGTTCCGGGCTCAGGACGGCCTCCCCGGCGCCCAGGCGCCGCTAGTCGAGGGCCTGAGCAGCGAGGACGTGATCCTCGACCGCATCGAACGGTTCAGCGAACCGACTCATTTCGGCCGCGCCTATCGCGAACTGGTCACGGCCAGCAAGACCGTGACGGTGCTGGTCAACGCCATCGCCGTCGAAGTCACCGCCAGCGAGGCCGGATCTGCGGTCACTGGCGTGCTGGCCAAGACCGTTTCCGGCGAGGCGATCACAGTCACCGCCAAGACCGTCGTGGTCGCCGCCGGCGCGCTTGAGACGGCGCGCCTGTTGCTCGCTTCCCGCTCGGCCAAGGCCTGCGGCCTCGGCAACGAGAAGGACTTGGTCGGCCGCTTCTACCAGTCCCACCTGGAGGGCGAGGGCGGCGAGATCCAGTTCAAGGTCGCGCCGGAGAAGGTGCGGCTGGACTATGAGCGATCTCCTGAAGGGATCTATTGCCGCCGCTACATCTGGCTCTCGCCGGAGGCCCAGCGGCGCGAGAAGCTGGGCGGCCTCTTGATTCGTCCCTCTCACGTCTCCATCGCCGATCCGGGCCACGGCAATCCGGTGCTGTCGGCCATGTATGTGGTCAAGGACCTGCTGGTTCCGGAATACGGCCGCCGGATGACATCGACCGAGCGTGAGGCGGCGGGGCGCCTGGGCGCCAGCCGCGGAGCCCTGTTCGCCCGTCACATGACCAATGTCATTCTCGGTTCGCCGCGCCTGATGGGGTTCGCCGTCAATTGGGTGCGCAAGCGCAACCTGGCCAAGCGCAAGCTGCCGTCCGTGGTGCTGCGCGACGCCCGCAACCACTATGTGATGGACGTCAACGCCGAGCAGACGCCAAACTTCGACAGCCGCGTCCATCTGAGTGACCAACTCGACCCCTTGGGCGTGCCGCGCCTGCATGTGAGCTGGCGCACCACGGACCAGGACCGCGACATGGTCGCCCGGGCCCTGCCCCTGATCCAAAGGGGTTTCGCCACCGGCTCTGCGGCCGAGGTCAGCTTCGGCGATCGCACGCCCGCCGACTACGCCGCCTGCCTGACCCGCATCGGCGGCCACCACATCGGCACGGCGCGCATGGGCGCCTCGTCCGCGGAAGGCGTCATCGATCGCGACTGCCAGGCCTTCGACTGCAAGGGCCTCTATGTGGCCGGCGCGGCGGCCTTCCCCACGTCGGGCTTCGCCAATCCGACCCTGGTCCTGGTCGCCCTAAGCTTGCGCTTGGCGCGGCATTTGAAGGATGTTCGCCCAAGCTAAGGCTGGGGGAACGAGCGTGGGGCAGTTGATCGGAAGGCCGCTGATCTGGTGGAGAGACATGAGTCTCTGCGCTGCGGTCACGGCATTGATCTTCGGGCAGTTCGCGGCCTTGGGCGCCAACACCGCCCTCCTGGCTTCGATCGGCGCCGCTGCTGAGCTCGCCCTGGCATGGGTCGTCATCGCCATGTCGATGGGTAGCGTTTCGGCGGGCTGGTGGCTGCGGCCCTATCCGGTTCTGGCGCTGCTGATCGCGGCCATGGCCTGGGCCCTGGCGCCGATGTGGGCGCCGTTTGTCCCGGCGACCAAGCTGCTGCCGGGGTGGCGGGCCCCCCTGAACCCGGACGCCGACATCCTTGAAACGACCAAGCTCGCGGGCGTCGCCGCGGTCGCCGTGACCACCGCGATGCTCGCGCGCACCCGGGTCAGGGCCATACGCCTGACCCACTGGCTGGTGGTGGGCGGCGGTCTCTACGTGGTGCTGTCGCTGTGGCTTTGGCGATGGGATCCGTTCTCGGTCTGGGGCGTCTCCAAGGGCGCCCAAACCTGGTCCTTCACCGGCAGCCTGCTCAACGCCAACGCCGCCGGCTGTAGCTTCGGCATGATCAGCCTGCTGGCCTTGGGCCTGACCCAGTCGATGTCCCGCAGCCTGGATCTGCATGCTCCGCGCCTGCGCGAACTGCTGTTGTTCGGGGCCGCCAGCTTCGGCGTGGTCGGAGCCCTGGCCGCCACGGCCCTGACCGGCTCGAGAACCAGCCTGATCCTGACCGCGATCCTGACCACGCTTCTGGCGGTCATCGACCTGACGCGCTTTAAAGACGGCGCCAGGCCGCCCCGACTGATCGGCGCCGGCGCGCTGGTCTTGATCCTGCTGGCTGTGGGGCTCGGGGTCGGTCTGGCGCCGATTGCGGCCAAGACGGCGCTCCATGAAGAGTTCGGCTCGCGCCTGGCGGCCTATCGCGACTATCTGAAGGCGGCGAAGGCCGTCCCGTGGTCGGGCTACGGGCTGGGTTCCTTCCCGATGGTCAACGCCTCGGCCCTCCCCTCCGGCCTGATGGACGACCGTTGGCGCTTCAACGCCGCCCATTGCGCCCCATTGCAAGCAGCGCTGGAGGGGGGCCTGCCGTTTCTCATGCTGCTGGCCGCTGCGCTGGCCATGGCGGTCGGCCAGATCGCCTATGCCTGGTTCGCCGGCAAGGCCGCCAGCGCCGTGAGCATCGCTGCGCTCGCCGCGGGCCTCCTCGCCTTCGGATGCGCCCTCGTGGACATCGCCCTCAACGTACCGGCCGTGGCGGCGTTTGCGGCCGCGGTGCTGGGACTGGCCTGGGGATCGTCCGCCGGCCTCGATCCGCCACCGCGAGCCCGCTCAGGGTCAAGCCTCCCAAACGCCGGATCGAGCTCTCCAAACTAGGGAGAACCGCTCCCGTACAGGTTGTTTGGCATTGCTTCGCCGTAACGCTGCTATTAGCGTGGCGTTGGCGATCGGTATTGGGGGCGGCCGTGTTCAACGCCCTAAAGGCGATTTAGTTGGCCCGGCAGTCCGCCAGTTCACGCGGTCGTTGGGCGGGCCCTCGCCTTGGTGTCGGGGCGGAGCATGGGTCACTCGATTTCGCGTGCGCTTAGTGTGTTGCAGTCCAGAAGTGCGACCTTAGCGGGTCTTGGCGTACTGATCTTTGCGGTCGGCTGCGGCGTCTACTATGTCATGGCTCGACGCAAACTAGGCCAGCCGGTCACCTTGGCGGGGATGCTCGGCTTCGCCTTGCCGCCCCACGCCCTTCGCAGCCCGTCGTTCCGGATAGACCTGTTCTTCTATCTGTTCAGCAAGCTGACCCACCATGCTCTGCTGATCACTCATGTCGCCCTGGCGGTGCTGGTCTCGAACGGCGTTGGCTCAGCGCTGGCCGCGCAGTTCGGCAGTCCCAACCTGGCGCCGAGCCCGGCGATCATCGCCTTGGCTTGCGTCCTGGTCTTCGTGCCACGGGACCTGGCCCACTATTGGATCCACCGGCTGCACCACAAGATCCCAGTCCTCTGGGAGTTCCACAAGGTCCACCACGCGGCGACCTTTCTGACGCCTCTGACCACCGAACGCACCCACCCGCTCGAAGACCAGATCTTTTCCCTGGTCGAGGGCTTGGCCATGGGCTTGGCGCTGGGGCTCCTGCGCTGGCGCTACGCATTTGGCGACGCCCAGATTCTGGCGATCGCGGCCGGCGTGATCTGGGCCATGCGCATGCTGACACTCACGCCTTTGCAGCACTCGCCCGTGCCGCTGCATTTCGGACCGTTGGACCGCGTCTTCTACAGCCCCAGCCTCCATCAGATACATCACAGCTCCAGGCAGGAGCATTGGGACCGTAACTTCGGCGAGTGCCTGTCAATCTGGGACAGCCTGTTCGGCAGCTATTGCGCCCATGGCCAGAGCGAGCCGCTGCTGGGCCTGCCCCAGGGAGAGCATCGGCGCTATGAGACCCTGCTCGGCTGCTACTTCCGGCCGTTCGGGCAAGCCTGGAGGCGGATCTCGCCCGCCCGGTCGCCGGCGGCCTCAGTGCGCAAGAACGCCGCGGCGAGCCATTCTCAAATCTAAGGCGAGGCCCGCCGCCGGGGCGTTGAATGCCGCCTGCGCCTCGCCGGCCTGATCGGGATCGATCAGGCTCAGCCGCGCGATCTCGTCCAGCGCCCGCTCGCGGCTGAGAGCATCGAGCGCCGCCCAGTCCGAGCCGGCGAATCGCGCCCGCCAGACAGCGAGATCGCGCAGGAACGGCGCCAGCTGGTAGCTGCGCTCCAGCGCCATCAGGGCGGCGCGGTGATGATCCGGGCCGCCGCGCGCGCTCTCGGCCACCGCCAGCCAGGCCCACCGCGCGCCGGAGCCAGGCTGCTCGCCGATGGCGCTTCGCAGACTGTCGGCAGCCTTAGCCGCGAGCGCCTCTCGCTCGGAACCCGCCGGCATGCGGGCGGCGATCAAGGCGCGGGCAGCCCCGCCCGCCACCAGGGCCCGCGGGCCGCAGGCGCCGTCACAGGTCTGTTCGGCCCCGGTCAGGCGCGCCAGCGCGAGCGCCGGCGATGACTTGTCGGCGGCGGCCGCAGCCCCCTCGACCTTGGCGATGCGCCACTGGCGCACCACCTCGTGGCCGGCGACAGCGGCGCCTATCGCCAGCACCAGCAAGAGGGGAGCCGCGACAAGCAAGCCGCGCTGGGGGACGACTCGGCTGGGCTGTGGCGCCGGGGTCGCCCCCGAATCTTGTTTCATGGCTGCTCCGAGAGGGACGATTTGACGGCTGCCTCACAGGCGCTTCCCATAGCGCATCGCCCGTGAAGCTTGGTCAAGCGACGGCTTTGTTGGCGGCGCCTGGGGTCAAACCTCGCATCCCGTGCTTTTTGGCGACGGATGCGCAATAGCTCGGTGCTACGGAGATACCTTCGAAACGAGAGGCGCTGATGCTGCGACAGCTGTTGGACTGGAATCCCGCCCTGAGGGCGAGGGCGCGCCGGGTCTGGCGCCGCTACAGGATCGGCTACGAGGCCGAGCTTGGGCTGCTGAAGTTCCTGGCGCCGCCGGGCGCTACCGCGATCGACGTCGGCGCCAATACGGGCGCCTATGTGGAGGCCCTGGTGGGCCTCGGCTGCCGGGTGGTGGCGATTGAGCCGAACCCCGCCCACGCCGACGAACTCGCGCGCATGTACGGGTCCGAAATCCGCCTGATCCGAGCCGCCGCCAGCGACCAGGCAGGCATGGCGACCCTGCGGGTGCCTCGTGACGCCAGCCTGGGCGGGCTGGGCACCATCGAAGCGGCCAACGCGCTTCCGGTCGGGGACGCGGTCGAGGTCGAGGTTCCGCTGCTGCGCCTCGACAGCCTGGGCCTGTCCAATGTCGCCTTCATCAAGATGGACGTGGAGGGCCATGAGTTGACCGCCCTGCACGGCGCCGAACAGCTGATCCGCGACCAGTCGCCCCGCATCCTGGTCGAAGCGGAGGAGCGTCACCGCGACAACGCCGTGGGCTCGATCCGTGATTTCCTGGAGCCGCTCGGCTATGAGGGATTCATGCTGTGTGAAGGCCTCCTGACCTCGCTGCGCGCCTTCGACCCCAGGATTCACCAGAACCTGGACGGGGTCAGCATGGCCGACCTTAACCGCGGCGAAGCGCCGCCAGGCTACGTCAACAACTTCGTCTTCGTCCCTGCGGCCGTCAAATCTGGGCGATGAAGGCGGCGGCGGCGTGACTGCGGCGGCGTTCCCTGTGTGTCAGGAGGTCGAACGCCCGGGCGTCGAGTTCAAAGCGCAAGGGCGCCAGCCGGCCATCCTCGATCATTCCCCGCGCCGCCAGCTCCGAGACGGCGGCCACGAGTTCGCTGCTGGCCGCCGCCGCCAGCACCGCCTCGCCGGATGGAAGCTCCAGCACCACATTCAGCACCGCCGCGTCGATCCCGCGCCGCGCAAGAGCATGCTCGAATTCCGACCGGGTGCCTGACCCCGGCTCGCGCAACACCCAGCGCGCCGCCAGCAGGTCGCGGGCCTGGATATCCCGTCCCACCAGGGGGTGCGATGGTGATGCATAAAGGGCCACGCGGTCGGCCGCCACCTGCGTGCGCGTCAGCGCGGCATGATCTATCTCGCCCTCGACGAATCCCAACTCACAAGTCCCATCCGCCACCAATTGGGCGATCTGGGCGGTGTTGCCGACCATCAGCCGCAGCTCGACTCCTGGATGGGCCTCGGCGAAGCGGGCCAGGCGCGGGGGCAGCCAGTAGTTGGCGACCGTCTGGCTGCCCCCCACACAGATCGAGCCGCGCCTGAGGCCCGCAAGGTCGTCCAACGCCTGGCTTGCGACCGCCGCCCGGGCCAGCACCGCCTTGGCCTCCGGCAGGAAAACGCGGCCGGCCTCGGATAGCGCCAGGCCCCGGCCAACCCGGTCGAACAGGCGAACGCCGTAGCGCGCCTCCAGCGCAGCGACCCCGGCGCTGGCGGCCGATTGGGTAAGATGCAGCGCCACGGCCGCGCGGGTCATGTGCTGACGCTCGGCGACGGCGACGAAGATACGCAATTGCTCCAAGGTCATGGCGATCAATCTCAAATTCAGATCGTTCTGAAAAGAGCAATGCGTTGGATCGTTTGATTTCCACGGCGCAGGGTGGCGCCATGACCCTGACGTTCACTCGCGCCGCCCCCCTGACGCCTGGCATGCGGAGCGGCGCCTGGATCGGTCTCGTCCCCGGACTGGCCCTTTGCGTCGCGGTGAGCGCCGCCGCCCTCGCGTTGCAGGCCCTGGAGGTCCGTCTGCTCGGACGCGCCTGGCTGGAGGCCCTGGTGATCGCCATCCTTTTAGGCGCCGCCATCCGCACCGCCTGGACACCCCCGGCCCGCTTCGCGCCTGGCGTGGCGTTCGGCGCCAAGATCCTGCTGGAGTTCGCCGTAGTGCTGCTGGGCGCCACCATCAGCGCCCGCACCATTCTCGGCCAGGGCCTGCCCCTCTTGGCGGCCATCGCCGGCGTGGTGGTGCTGGCGATCTGCGTCAGCTACGGGCTGGGGCGCCTGTTCGGCCTGCCGCACAAGATGTCGACCCTGATCGCCTGTGGAAACTCGATCTGCGGCAACTCGGCCATTGCCGCCGTAGCCCCGGTGATCGGCGCGGACGGCGATGACCTCGCCCCCCGCACCTGGGGCACCGCG
>FSWM01000266.1_pt1 | contig 23793 bp, 15 predicted proteins | sample 1637841 | NCBI WGS metagenome assembly FSWM01 (sample SAMEA3914789, study PRJEB12502) | metagenome | biome: forest; material: soil | place: Canada | collected 2011-07-03 | depth 0.3 m | reverse complement strand
CGGTTTCCAGATTTGACCCCGTTGGGCGACGTCGCCCCCTGCATTCTTCGCCCAACCCGTGCGGACACACCCCCAACCCTGCCCTTCCCCCATCGAGGGGGAAGGGTTCCATAGGGTCCAAAGTCCAAACTTAGCGCCCATGGGCCTTCGCCGGGATGAGCGGAGTTTTATCGGCTCAACTTGATTTCATTGTGATCTAATCGTGCTCGGGCAGGCCCCGCGCCGGCCAGGCTTGCGACACGTCGGAGAGGATCACGTCGACGCACTCGACCTCCAGCCTCAGGTCGCCGCCCCCCGCAAAGGTCAGGGCCACGGTCCCGCCCGGGGCGTCGCCGGGCTCGAACGCCACGTCCAGCAGTTCGACCACCGCGCCCGGCGCGTCCCGGCGCAGCTTGCGGGCCTTGACCGCCAGCACGCCGCCGAACTGAACGCCCGCCCGCACCCGCTCTCGCGCGCGGCCGCCGCTCTCCCAGCGAAAGCGGTTGACGGCCAGGGTCAGCCGCCGGGCGGCCGCCTCGTAGCGGATGTCGCCGAGCTTGATGACCGCGTCCTGCAGGGCGGCGGAGATGACGGCGAGATCCTCGCCGTCCTCGGCCAGCAGGCGCAAGGGATCGTCCGCCTTGGCCATCGCGCCTAGGCCTCGTCTTCGGCGCCGGCCGCGCCCTTCAGGCGGCGCACCTGCGCCCCGCAGGCGCCCAGTTTCTCTTCCAACCGCTCGAAGCCGCGGTCCAGGTGATAGACCCGGTTGACGATGGTCTCGCCCTCCGCCGCCAGGCCGGCGATCACCAGGCTGACCGAGGCGCGCAGATCGGTGGCCATCACCTGGGCGCCGCGCAGCCGGTCGACGCCGCGCACCCGCGCCTCGCCGCCCTGGACGCTGATATCGGCGCCCAGCCGCATGAGTTCGGGCACGTGCATGAAGCGGTTTTCGAAGATGGTCTCGCGGATCACGCTTTCGCCGTCGGCCATGGTCATCAGGGCCATGAACTGGGCCTGCAGATCGGTGGCCAGGCCCGGATAGGGATCGGTCTCGATATCCACCGCATTCAGCCGTCCGCCGTTGCGGCGGATGATCACCCCGTCATTGGTGTGATCCACGCTGGCGCCGGCCGCCTCGATCTTGTCGAGCAGGGCCTGGATGAAATCGCCGCGGGTGCGGGTCAGCCGCACCTCGCCCCCGGCCATGGCCGCCGCCACGGCATAGGTGCCGGTTTCGATGCGATCGGGGATCACCGAATGGGTGGCGCCATGCAGGCTGGTCACCCCCGTGATGACGATGGTCGAGGTCCCCGCCCCCTCGACCCTGGCGCCCATGGCGTTGAGGCAGAAGGCCAGGTCTTCCAGTTCCGGCTCGCGCGCGGCGTTTTCCAGCACCGTGGTTCCGCGCGCCAGGACGGCGGCCAGCATGGTGTGCTCGGTGGCGCCCACCGACACGATCGGGAAGGTGATCTCAGCGCCCCTCAGGCCCCGCGGCGCCTGGGCGTAGACATAGCCCTCGTGCAGATCGATATGGGCCCCCAGGGCCTCCAGCGCCTTCAGGTGCAGATCCACCGGCCGCGCGCCGATCGAGCAGCCGCCGGGCAGGCTGACCTTGGCGTGGCCGGTGCGGGCCAGGAGCGGCCCCAGGACATTGAACGAGGCCCGCATCTGCCGCACCAGATCATAGGGCGCGAAGGAACTGGTCACCTCCGGGGCGTGCAACAGGGTTTCGGGGCCGTCGGCGCCGTCGCGCTCGATCACCTCGACGCCCAGCCGGCGCAGCAACTGGCCCAGGAAGCGGGTGTCGGCCAGGCGCGGCATATTGGTCAGCCGCAGGGGCTGGTCGGTCAGCAGGCTGGCGGCCATCAGCTTGATGGCCGAGTTCTTGGCCCCGCTGATCGGGATTTCGCCGTAGAGCCGGGCGCCGCCCGAGATCGCGATTCGGTCCATTCAGGTCCCCGCAGGCCCACGGCGCAGATCGCCCGGGCGAAACACTGGAAGATTGGCTTCTACAGGACGCCGGGGTGGGCGCAAGCGGGGCTCAAGCACCGGACGGGGGCGGACGATCACTTCCTTGTTTGCGCCGGCGCAGATTGACACGCAAAGCCTTGGCCAACTTGGCCTCGCGCGCGGTTTTCGCCGCGGTCTGGGCGGGACCGTTCGCGGCCTTGTGATCGGATTTGTCGGCGTCGCTCGGGTCCATGCGGCCGAAAGGTGGTGGGGCAAAGCGTCCGGGTCAATGTTTTTGCTTCACCTGGCCCGTCAGGTTCGCTATAGCCGCGCCTCCTGATCATGCCGCCGTAGCTCAGTGGTAGAGCGCATCATTGGTAATGCTGAGGTCGGCAGTTCAATCCTGCCCGGCGGCACCATCAGGAACCAGGCCTTTTCAAGGGCTTGGCTTTCGACCAATCCCAAAATTCACCATTGACGTCGGTCCGGTGGGCACGGCTAGGCTCCCGCGCGCCAACCCTGTCTCGCCATGGCGTAGAATATCGGAGCCGAGACCGGCCGAGGCCGCCATGCTGAGCGGGACGGACGTCCTAGGCGAGGCCGCCAAGCGCTTTTTTTGGCGATGGGCGCGCATCAAATCCCGGTCTCAACGGCGTAAGAGCCCGTTTGAAAACAAGTCGCATGGCTTGGTTTGCGTGGTTCGAGACGCTCGCTGACGCGAGCCCTCACCATGACGCTGTGGAGTGGGTGGCAAAAAACCTAGTCATGGTGAGGAGCGGACCCTCAGGTCCGCGTCTCGAACCACGCAAGGACCCACCCACCGCGATTTTCTAAACAGTCTTTTAGAACCGCGCGTCTCGCTCAGATGAGCTTCAAACGTCCGCGACGGCGCCGACAGCTACGCCCTCACCGGTCGGCCTGGAGGACGGTCGGGCAAGGATGAGGGCCAAGCCATAGGCCGCTCCGGCGGCGAGGAAAAGGCCTGTGGCCACCCAGAACGCCGGATCGCTGCTGCCCGCCGTAACCCAATAGGAGGCGATGAAGGGTCCGATACTCCAGCCCACCAAGGTTATGGGCGTGATGAGCAGCGCGACACGGCGCGTCGGCTCGATTCGGATCAGCCAAGCGACCTGGAATGGCCCGAGCGCCAGCAGGAAAAGGCCGAAGGCGCAGGCCAAGGCGACGTATGCGGCGCCGGTCGGCATGAACGGAAACGAGATGGCCATCGCGGCCTGCAGGGCGACGCCCGTCAGCAGCGCGGGGGCCGACCTTATGCGCCAGGCTATGCCGACCACGATGAAGGCGCCGGCGACCTGGAAAATGAGATTGCCGGAGGTCGCCAGCCCGACCATCTGCTGACTGAAATTATGCAGCGTCGCGATCTGGGCCAGATACTCCATGGCCGCGCCAATACCGGCCGTTTGCAGCGTCGTCGCCGCCAGCACGCAGACCACCTCCCCGGTCCAGTTCCACCGCGGCCCCGCAATCTTTTCGGCCGCCGGCGCGGCGAACCGGGGCAAGAGCGGCGTCAGGGCGACGCCGATCAAGGCCAGCGCCGCCAGGATCACGAACGACGCGTTCGAGCCCCACCGGGGTATCAGATAGATCGGCAAGACCAGGGCGGCGAGCGCCTGGGGTATGGTCTGGGCCGCCAGAAACACGCCATTGATCCGATCCGGCGATCGGGTCCGGGTCAGGATGACGACGGTGCACCCCAGGAGGATCCCCTCGACGGCCCCGGCCGCAAACCGCAGGATGAGCAAGGCGGTCGCCCCGTGGGCATAGCAGGAGGCGATGTTGACCAGGGCCAGAAGGCCCGACAGAGCCGCGGCCTTGGCTCTCATGCTCCCCGTGCGGAAAAAGATGGTCCCGATCGCCGAACCCGCCGCGATCGCGAGCACCTCGTCGGTGGCCAAGCGCCCGAGAAGCATATCGGTTATGCGATGTTCCGTGACCAGCGCCGCCAGGAGGATGGGCTGGATGCCCAGCACCATGAGCGCGGCGGTTCCGATCCACATCGCCGTGGCGATCGCCGCTGTTCCATCCTGTACGACAAAGGGGTCGTCTTGCGTCGCCATGGCGCCTCGATCCAGCGGGTTGGCGGCGATGCAGCATGCCGCTTCAGTCTGACGTGTCACAGACGGTTGAGGAGAGCGCCAAGCCCCGCCCAAATCATCGATAATAATCCAATCCTTGTGGCATGACGCGGCCGTGTCAACGGCGCTGCGCACACCAACCGAAAGAGACTTTCCGCCCGCCTCGCGCGCCTCTCAATGAGCAGTTTGTGCCCAGATACGCGGCACAATTTCCGCTCATAGCCGCCGAACAGTCAAGCCGGACAGGCGCAGGGAATTGATCTTGACGCCTCGATCGATCCGCGCATATTTCGATTACAGTCGATTATTGGCTCCGCCCGGACCGCTTCCCGACGCGTCACCACCCCTTGACTCAAACGGGTGACGAGCTGGAATTTCTACTCTTGAGGTATTCAAATGAGCCGTAGCGAGATCCTGAAGAGCCGCGCCCAGAAGGTGTTTCCCCATGGGATATACGGGCACCTTTCCACCAATTCGATGCCCGAGAACTATCCGCAGTTCTTCACGTCCGCGCGAGGCGTGCGCATGATCGACGTCGATGGCAAGGAATATATCGACTATATGTGCGCCTTTGGTCTCAACCTGTTCGGCTACGGCGATGAAGAGATCAATGACGCCTATGTCAAACAAATGCGCAAGACCGATACCCTGACCGGCGTTTCGGAAGTCATGGTGGATCTGGCGGAACGATTTACAGGCATCGTCACTCACGCCGACTGGGCGATCTTCGTGAAGAACGGCACCGACGCGACGTCTCTGGGCGCGATGATCGCCCGGGCTCACACCGGGCGCGACAAGATCATCATCGCCGAAGGCGCCTATCATGGCGCCGCCGCCTGGTGCAATCCATCGCCGGTGGGATCCACGGCGGGCGAACGTTCGGGGCGAATCTCCTGCGTCTACAACGATGTCGAGTCGCTCGAACGCGCGGTGGCCGAGGCGGGCGACGACCTCGCCGCCATCTTCGCCACCCCGTTCAAGCACGACGTCTTTATCGACCAGTTCGAGCCGGACGCCGCCTATGCACGCAGGGCGCGCGAGCTTTGCGACAAGACCGGCGCGCTTCTGATCGTCGATGACGTCCGGGCGGGCTTCAAGCTCGCGCGCGACTGCAGCTGGGCCGTGGTCGGCGTCGAACCGGACCTGTCGTCCTGGGGCAAATGCATCGCCAATGGCCACCCGATATCCGCCCTGCTCGGCTCCGACAAGGCGCGCAAGGCCGCCTCGCAGGTCCGCGCGACGGGGTCATACTGGTTCCAGTCCGCGCCGATGGCGGCGTCGATGGTGACACTGGACCGGATCGTGAACACCCCGTACCTGGAGAACATCCAGTCCCTCGGCGCGTCCCTGCGCGGCGGAATGGCCAAGGTCGCCGCCAAGAACGGGATCGGATTGCGGCAGACGGGTCCCGTGACCATGCCGATGTTCCTGTTCGATGACGATCCCGACCTGCGCAAGGGATATTTCTGGTGCGGCGAGATGGCGTCGAGGGGGATCTACATGCATCCCTTCCACAATATGTTCATCTCCAACGCCCTGACCGAGGACGATATCGCCCTGACCCTGGCCGCGGCCGACGAGGCGTTCAAGGCTCTGGCGACGTCCAATCTGGCGCCGAATACGCGACTGGCCGCGCTGTCGGCCTAGGCGGCTAGGTCCTTGCGTGGTTCGAGACGCGGACCTGAGGGTCCGCTCCTCACCATGACGTGGCTTTTGCCGCCCACTCAACAGCGTCATGGTGAGGGCTCGCGTCAGCGAGCGTCTCGAACCACGCAACTAGGCCATGCGACCTATGTCCAAGCCGCCCTAACCCGTTGTCGGGGCATCCTGCGCCGAACCCGCCCACGCACTTGGGGCCCGCAGCGGCAAGACCGGGGGCAGGAAGGTTTCGCAATAGGCGATGGCGGCCATTTCCGTTTCTCGCGCAAAATCCTCGGTGATATGGCCGTGCCGGGCGTAGGACGTCATCCATATGCCGTCGTATATCCCAATCAGAACCGCAAATTTGATGTCCGGATTATGCAGATACGGCATCTCAAAATATGAATTCATCCGGTCATAGGATGATGACGAGACTGCGGCCACATTTCTTACGTCCAGCATTCGAACATCCGGCAGAACATTCTCACCGAGGAACAGTTTAGACATGACCGGGTTCTGGTTATAATATTCGACCGCTCTATACATCTCCATGACGATCAAATCCCGCCAACGCGGCGCTTTGGCGGGGTCAAATGGCCGGATGATATGGTCATGCAGGCCGACCAGATAGCGTTCGGCCAGCGCGACGAAGGCGGCCTCCTTGGTCGGAAACAGGTGATAGACCGAGGCGGGCGGAACACCGGCGGCGGCGGCGATGTCGTACAGGCCGACATCCGTCGTTTCATTCTTCGCCAGCAGACTATCCGCGGCGTCCAGAAGCGCTTCAAAGCGAATTCGGCTGCGCTGCTGCGCCGGCTTGCGCGCCGCCAGCGCCCCCTTGCCGGTGCGCAGTGCGGCCGTGGTCCTCGCCATTGTCCCTCCTCGATTTTTCGCCGGCCATGCCGTTCGGCGCCCATATTGGCATGAACCGGCCTCAAGCGGTCAAATCGCCGGCGACCCGCCCAGCGCCAACCTGGCTGGCTAGCCCCTTGCGGCCAGAACCCAGGTTCCGGCCGCGCGCCTCGGTCAGAAATTATAGCTCGCCTGAACGCCGTACATGGCCGGCGGGCCATAAACAGGTTCGAGGAAGCCAAAGGGGGCGGAGATATCGCTCGAGGTCAGCTGATACTTCTGGCTCAACAGATTGCGCACGAACAGCCCGACCTCCCAGTGCTGTGAGCTCTGGTAGGTCACGTTCAAATTGTGCAGCCAATAGGCGTTCTGCTGGATGTAGGGGTCGTTGGTCGAGTCGAAGAAGTAATGACTGCGGAAGTTCGAGTTCCAGCGGAAGTCGATATCGTCGCCGTTCGACAAGTCCAGGCGGTAATCGGCTATGGCCGTCAGCGTGAAGTGCGGCGCGTTGGCGAGCTCCTTGTCGTCGATCGCCCCGAATCTCGGGGCGCCCAAATGGGTGTTCAACCAGGCCGGTTGCAGCGTGACCAGCAGCCCGTGAACCGGCGCCGCCGTCAATTCGACCTCCACCCCTTCGGTATAGGCCTGCGGGGCGTTGGTCAGGGCGGGGGCCGTGCTGGTAATGACCGTACCACTGCCGGTCACGATGTTCTGCGTCACCGTCGCGAAGACCTGCTCATTCCGGTAGTCGTTGTAGAAGACCGCCGAGTCCAGGACCAGGCGGCGGTTGAAGAAGCTCGCCTTTTCACCGATTTCATAGGTGGTGACCGTTTCCGGCTTGATGGGTTGCAGCTGCACCGCAACCTGGTTCGGATCGTTGCTGAGAAAGGCGCCGTTGAACGCGGCGCTCTTGAACCCGGTCGCCGCGCTGCCATAGACCCGGATCTGCGGCGTGAAGGCGTAGTTGAGCGCCGCCCGCCACGTCACATTGGAATTGATAACTGCTTGGTCTTCATGGATGAAGTCCCCCACTGGCCCATAGTTGCCCAAGCCGCCGGCTTGGTACTGTGTCGACCCGAAATAGTTGAAGGCCTTGCGCTCCGAGGTGTAACGGGCGCCCACGGTGAAGGTCAGCTTATCGAAGGTATAGTCGGCCTGGCCGAAGAGCGCGCCGGAGTCGATCATCTGGCTGCTTCTGTCGTAGGAAATCTGGGCGATGCCATCGAAGGCGCCGGCGCCGGCGGGAATGCCGAAGCCGCCGAACTTGTCGCCATCATAGAAGAACGAGATCGGCTGGTTCTGCCTCAACCGCTCATGCAGGTAGTAGGCGCCGACGACCCAGTTGAAATTCTTCGAGGTGTGGGCGGCGCGGAACTCCTGGGTATAGGTGTTGGAGTGCACGCCATAGGTCGCCGTGATCAGGTTGTTGGGACTGGAGTCCGTCTCTTCCGGGTGGAACTTGTCATCGTACTGCCATGAGGTGATCGAAGTCAGGACGACCGGGCCCATGGTGTAATCGACCCGGAACTGGGTGATCGCCGCCAGGTTGGTCAGGTTCTGCTCGCGGTCGAACGAGCCTTTCCAGTAGGGCTGCGTGCCGTAGCCAAACATGTCGACGCAACCGCCGGCATAGGCCTGGGCGGGCGTGCAGAAGACGGGGCTGGCGGAGCTCTGCGTGCCGGGCTGAAGAACGCCGATATGCCCATAGGGCTGCGGGTGGTTGTCCACATAGCCCAGGGTGGTGGCGAAATAGATCTTCAGCTTGTCGGTCGGCTTATACAGAAGTTGCAGCCGGACCGCTTCGTTGTTGACATTGTCTATATTACTGTTGGTCAGGGCGTTGTGATAATAGCCGTCGGAGTGGTTATAGACAGCGGAGATACGGCCATCCAGGTCGGGGGTGATCGGGCCGGTGACGGCGCCCTCCAGCTGGAAGGTGTTATAGGCGCCATATTCGACATGCGCGGTCCCGCCGAAGTCGTCCGACGGCCGGTTGGAGTTGAAGACAAGCGCGCCGCCAACGGTGTTGCGGCCGTAAAGCGTTCCTTGCGGGCCCTTCAGAACCTGGACCTGCGCCACATCGAACAGAGCCATGTTCTGCGCCGAGGGCGCGCTGATATAGACGTCGTCGACATAGACGCCGTTGGGCCCGGCGTTGTTGGTGCTGTAGTCGTTCAAGCCGATGCCGCGGATGGTGATCAGCGGCTGGTTGCCGGCGCCGATCGGGCTGATGATGGTGACGTTCGGCGTGATCTGCCCCAGATCCTGGGTGTTCTTTATGCCTGAGGCGATGAGGTCCTTACCCGAGACCGCCAGCACCGATATGGGAACATCCTGAATATTTTGACTGCGGCGCTGCGCCGTGATTACGATCTCTCCCACCTGGGCAATGGTATTCGCGGCTTGCGCGTGCGCGCCCTGAACCGCACCGAGCAGGACCGCGCCACTTGTCGCCGCGAGTAAGGCCGACCGCGCCGCGTGTCTTTTCACCTTATACATCATATTGCTCCAATCCCCTTGGGCGACTACCCGGCAGATCTGGGGCGGTCAGCAGCCGCGCCTTTCAGATCAATGCCTGAATTGAAGAATCAATCGCCTCCGCTTGACAAGCCGGATTCCCGCCGCCGGCGCCTGAATTTACGATTTATGTCGAATCTGCGATCTCCCGGCGCGTAGGTCTTGCACACGGATCGGCTAAAACTGGGCCGAATATCCCGTAGCAGCGCATCAGCCGGCCGGTCGGTCGAATCAGAACTCGCGGAAAAATCGAATTAGGGTTCGCCAACCCCCGCCTGAGATGTGAGCTCAGCCAGCGCGGCGGACGGCGTTGTAGGACGGGGCGCGGTCGATGCCGGAGGGGGCGGCGGCGCCGATCTGGAATTGGCGCATGAGCGTCGCCATCTGATCCGCCTCGCCCATGAGGCCGGCGGCGGCGGCCGTGGCTTCCTCGACCATCGCCGCATTTTGCTGGGTGACCTGGTCCATCTGGTTGATGGCCGTATTGACCTGGCCGAGGCCCGTGGCCTGCTCGTGGGTCGACTGGGACATCTCGGCGATCAGGGCGTCGATCGCCGTCACCTTGGCCGATATGCCCTCCAGAGCCTGGCCGGTGTCGCCCACCAGTTTGACGCCACGCTTGACCTGCTCGGAGCTCGACGCGATCAGGGTCTTGATCTCCTTGGCCGCCTCCGCCGAACGCTGAGCCAGGGCGCGCACCTCCTGCGCGACGACCGCAAAGCCGCGGCCGGCGTCCCCCGCCCGGGCGGCCTCGACACCGGCGTTCAGGGCCAGCAGATTGGTCTGGAAGGCGATCTCGTCGATGACGCCGATGATCTGGGTGATCTGAGCCGAACTCTGCTCAATCTCGCTCATGGCGGCGACGGCCGCCGCCATGACCTCGCCGGAGGTGACCACGTCCGCCTTGGCCCCCGAGGCGGTCTCGCTGGCTTGTTTGGCGCCGTCGGCGCTGCGCCTGACGGTTGCGGTGATCTCGTCGAGCGCCGCGGCGGTTTCTTCGAGGCTGGCGGCCTGCTGCTCGGTCCGGCGCGAAAGGTCATCCGAAGCGGTGGATATCTCCTGCGTGCCGGACTGAATGGCGTCGGCGCTCTGGCTGACGCCGATCATCGCCGCTTCAAGCCGTTCAAGCGACAGATTGAAATCAACGCGAAGCTTTTCAAACTCGGGAGCGAAGGCCCGTTCGAGCCGGTATTGGAGGTTGTTGTCGGCCAGTTGGGACAGGCCATCGCCAATCTCGTTCACGGCGCGGACACGCTCGGTGACGTCGGTCGCGAACTTGACGACTTTCGTCACCTTGCCGCTGAGGTCGAAGATCGGGTTGTAGGAGGCCTGGATCCAGACGTGTTTGCCGCCCTTGCCGATCCGTTCGAACTCGGCGGCGACGAATTCGCCGTCATTCAGCTTGCGCCAGAAGGCCTGATAGTCGGCCGATTGCGCATAGGCCGGGTCGACGAACAGCCGGTGATGTTTCCCGCGGATCTCGTCAAGGCGATAACCGAGGGTCGTCAGGAAGTTTTCGTTGGCCGTGATCACCTCACCCGAAGGCGTAAACTCGATGACCGCCTGGACCCGCGATATGGCGTTTATTTTCCCTTCGAATTCCGCGGTCTTCAGCTTCTGCGCCGTGATGTCAGTCGCGACCTTCACGACCTTGACGACGGCGCCACGCGAATTTTTGACGGGGTTGTAGGAGGCCTGGATCCAGACCTCCCGTCCGCCCTTGGCCAATCGCCTGTATTCCTGGGCGTCGAATTCTCCGCGTCCGAGTTTGGCCCAGAAGGCTGTGTATTCGGGGCTGCGAGCGAAATCAGGGTCGACGAACAGGCTGTGATTCTGGCCTTTGATCTCCGAAAGATCATAGCCCAGAGCCTTGCAGAAATTGGCGTTGGCGGTGAGGACCTTGCCCTTGGGGTCGAACTCGATGATGGCGAGCGACCGGTCGAGCGCGGCGAGCACGGCGCCCGCTCCAGAAGTTCCAGACGCACCGAACATGGTTGCAGCTCTCCAGCATGGCCGCCCCCTCCACACCCAATTGTGCGAAGTGCAATTGATTTCAGCCGAGAAATATAAGGCGGTATATTGATTAATAACACCGTAATGCGGGAGCTAATCCCGAAGAGACGGAGAAGTACAAAACAATCTAAGATATTATTTCAGAACAAGTCAGTTATACAACTTTGAGTTTTTCAATCAGTCCGCCCGGATTTTGGTTAGACGCCCCGCGCGCCAGGCCATGCCGCCCGAAGATCCAGCAATACCATAAACTTCATAATTGTTTTTTGGACTTCTTCTAGATCCGGACGATCAGCCGCATGTTCTCCCCGGCAAATCTGGCGCGCTTATACAGACCGCGGCTTTCGGCTGTGAGTGTCCTCTCCGTCAGGAGCCATACGCACGGATGGCCGGCGTGGATCTATGCCGAACATGTTACCGCGCAACGGCGCGTTCACGCCTAGCATGCCCCGCCCGAGACAAGGCTTGAGCGGCCCAAGGCCTTGTCTGATCTGAGAAAACAAATGGACCGGAACAGGAGGCGCACCAAGGATGGCCCTCAAACCGTTCGACCACCCCCTTCACCCTCATCTGTCTGAAGGCCTGGCGTCCAGCTTGGCGATCGTTCTGGCGATCGTGCTGTTGGTCGGCGCGGCGGCGGTGCTCAGCTATATCGCCCCCTGGGGTTGAACCCTGAGCGTAGGCCTGCGGTCTCGCCGCAAAAGAATGAGGGCCGCACGGGTGTGCGGCCCTCATAGATCCGTCGGATCGGTATCTGGGGAGGGTGGCCCCTCCCCTGACGGCTTAACTCTGGGCCAGCCTAGAACCTGTCCAGCCTAGAACCTGTCCAGCCTAGAACCTGTACTGGGCGAAGATGCCGAACTCGTCATAGGTGCCGCTGCGGATCAGGCCGCCTGACGAGAAACCGCCGATCAGGCCGCCCCCCTGCGGGCTGACATTGGCCGGGGTCGCGGCGCCGTTCGAGGTGCTGAACAGGCCGTCGGACACCGAGTCACGCTTGTAGACGAGCGAGAGGTCGACCGATTTGACCGGGCTGTAGGACAGGCCGACGTTGAAATATTCGTCCTTGGTGGCCGAATTGTTCTTGTTGGTCGTGGCCAGGACGTCCTGTTCCGGGTTCAGCCAGTCGTAGCGGCCGAAAACGCTGACCTGTTCGGTGAAGTTGAACGAGCCGAACACCGAATAGCCGTCGCCGGTCGGCTTGACCGGCTTGGCGGTGGTCACGCCGGTATAGTCCTTCACGTAGACATACTCGCCGCCGATGCGGAAGCGCTTGTCCACATAGGCGATCAGGGCGTCGCCGCGGTTGGCGGTGTGATTGACGACGGACCCGTTGATATTCTTGCCCAGGTCACCCTGATAGCCGCCGATGGCCGCGGTGAAATTGCCCACCGAGGCGTTCAAACGCCCTTCGACATCCATCTGCTTGGAGCGGTTGAAGTTGCCGTCGCCCGGCGCCTTGTAGCCCGAGCCGTCGATGGCGCCGATCGAATAGCCGAAGGTGATCGGCTTCAGCGGGATGACGCCGCTGATGGTGATGCCGGTGTCGGTCGAGGTGCCGTATTTGACGCGGTCGATCAGGACGTTTTCAACATAACGATAGCCGTAGATGCCTTCGACGAAGGGCACCCAAGGCATGTCGGTGTCACCGGCGCGGATGACCAGGGCGTCGGAGAACTTGGCCTGCAGATAGGCCTTCTTGATGTACAGCTGGGTCGCCTTGGTCGTGGCGTCGTAGTTGAAGTCGGTGGTCAGGTTCGCCGAATAGACGTCGTTGAACTTGTGGTCGACGATCAGATAGGCGCGCTTGATGTCATAGCCGGTGCCGTTGGCGGCCGGGAACCCGTTTTGGGTGTTGTTGGTCGCGCCATTGGTCTTCTGGTTGATATTGCTGATGTCGGTGAACACCAGGCCGCCGACCTTGGTGTCGCCCCACCAGCCGGGCTTGGGCGTGTTGGCGACCACGGCGGTCTTCACTTCGCCGGGTATGGTCTGGATCTGTTCGGCCAGCTGGGTGCGCGCGGCCTGAGCGTCGGCCTGGGCGGCGGCGGCCTGGGTGGTCGCGGCCTGGGCCTGGGACTGCAGCTGTTCGCGGGCCAGGGTTTCCTGGTCGAGGCGCGCCTTCAGCGATTCGACTTCATCGGACAGGGCCTTGACTTCGTCGGCCGTGGCGCCGGCGGCGGCGGCCGCGGGGGCATGATGAGCGTGCTTCTTGGTCTTGGCCTGCGCGCCGGCGCCGAAGCCCACGGCGAACATGACGCCGACTGCCGCGCTGCAAAACAGCGATGATTTAGTTCGCATTTTTCGGTCCCCGATCTTCCCCACGCCTGAACAGGCGGGATCATGCCGGGCCGGACTAGGCGCACTCCATAACAGGCCGGTGACGATTGGATGACGGTTTCAAGACGCCGGCCTTTGCCCCGCTCACAGTGGCAAAACCAACACAGCCAGATCGGGTCGCCCTTAGCTCGATGATCTCCATGGCGAAGCCAAGCGCAAAGGCGACGACGCCGCCCCGCCTGAGGCAAGGGGCCGATTTCGATCAAATCCGCGCCACCGGCGCCGTCGGAACGACCTGTTCGAGACCGCACGACGAGCGGGCGCGACACCGTGACACCGCCCAAGGTGGCCCGACTCGCCTCAGTTCAGCTATCGTTGCCGGTCCCTTCGCCACACAGGCGGCGCGAGCGCCGACACCCCCACTCCGTCGAGAGGCTTGTCCGATGTCGAAATCGTCGCTGTCTTGGGCGTGGGCCGCGATGGCCGGATTGTGCCTGCTGGCCTCTCCAGCGAGCGCGCTGACCCTGAAGTGGGCGCCGCCCACCCTGGTCAATCCGGTCACCATTCCGATCACGGCCGGCAATGTGCAGGTCTGGACCAGGGGCTATCCGGATTGCATCCTGGCCTGGCCCAAGACCAAGCACGTCGGCTATGTGCAGATTTTCGGCTGTCACAACGTGGTCTCCATCGGCGGCTGGAACACCATCGCGCAACCGGCGGATCATTCGAACGCGCCCACCAGCCGGATCCTGGAGGTCAGCGGCGCGACCGGGGTGATCCATATCGAGGGACTGCTCGGCGACGCCTCGGCCGGGGGCATGTCGGACGGCCTGGTGTTCAACTCTCCCCTGGCGACCGTTCAGATCGAGAACGTGCGGATCGACGGCATTTTCGGCTATTCCGACGAGTTCCACGCCGACTGCCTGCAGCCTTTCGGCGGGGTCAAGGCGCTCAGGATCTACAATTTCACCTGCCGAACCGGCTATCAGGGCCTGTCGATCTGGCCGGTGGCGGGCAGCCCCGCAGGATGGACCGCCGATATCGAACGGACCAATATCACCTCGTTCGGGCAGACCGTCTGGGGCGTCCACAATGACGGCGGCTATATCTATTGGCCCTGCCAGGACGCCGCCTGCACCAATATGGCCCTCACCTCTCTGACGGACGTCTATCTTCAGCCGCGCTCGGATTCGCCGTTCGCCAGGACCGTCTATTCGACGACGGCCGGCGTTTTGACCCACACGCCCGTGGTCAATGCCGGCGCGCCCGCGACCATCACCTTCCCGGGTCTGAAGATCGTCGGCCATGTGACCCAGGGCCCGCCTCAGGGCGGCGACTTCGTGCCGACCGGCGTCGCGGGCCCCAACTATCGCTCTCCGGGCTACGGGCCTTAGGGGCTGTTGACAAATAAAGGCTTCAATTTTTCATTGCGCTCATCCCCGCGAAGGCGGATCCAGGTTCAACCAACTGAATTCTATGGATGAATCTGGATCCCCGCCTTCGCGGGGATGAGCGGACTTATTTTCAGTGGTTTAGTTATTTCTGCAAGAATCCCTAGGCGCTGTTTGGAAGATCGCGGTGGTTGGGTCCTTGCGTGGTTCGAGACGCGGACCTGAGGGTCCGCTCCTCACCATGACGAGGTACTTTGCCGCCCACTCAACAGCGTCATGGTGAGGGCTCGCGTCAGCGAGCGTTCGGGCTTCAGGGTCAGATCCGACGGCGCGGTCGGAAAGTCTTCGCCGCCCCTCGATTAAGAATATTTTTCGAACCGTGGAGCTTAACGGCAGGGCGAACGTTTCCATTGCACACGGGAGCTGCGCCATGACTATTGAGACAAGCGACGAGCAAGTTTTTCGCACCGAGCTGACGGCGCTGATCCCCCATATGCGCGCCTTCGCCCGGTCTCTCTGCAAGGATGCTGCTCAGGCCGACGATCTCGCCCAGGACGCCTTGGCCAAGGCCTGGGCCTCGCGCGGCCGTTTCACGCCGGGCACCAATCTCAAGGCATGGACCTTCACCATCGTCCGCAATCAGTTCTATTCCGACAAGCGCCGCTCGTGGCGCTCCTGCTCGCTGGATCCCGAAGTCGCCGAACAGACCCTGGTCGCCGTGACCAACCCGACCGGCGCCCTGGAACTGGACGAGCTGCGGCGCGCCATCGCCATGCTGCCCCAGGAACAGCAGGAGGCCCTGATTTTGGTCGGCGCCGGCGGCATGTCCTATGAGGAAGCCGGCCTGATCTGCGGCGCCGCCGTGGGCACGATCAAGAGCCGCGTCAGCCGGGCGCGCGACCGCCTGGCCTTGATCTTCGCAGAAGGCAATATCCGCGAAGACAGCGTCAAGCCGGATGCGGCCATGGCCTCGATCTTCCGCCACATGGACGAGCTTCAGAACGCGCGACGCGCGGCCTGAACCATCCAGCCAGAGCTATTTTGTCGGCAAGAGCTATTTCGTAGGGACGTAAACCGCCTTCAGCGCCGCAACCAGGCCGGGGGTGTCGTAGGGCTTGCACAGCAGATAGGCGGGCGGCCCATCGCCGGGGATCTCCGGCGCCTGGGATCGACCGGTGGCAAAAATAATCCCCAACTGCGGTGAGAGCTCGCGAGCCCTGGCCGCGATTTCGGCTCCCGACACGCCGGGCAGGCCCAGATCGGTGATGAGAACGTCCACCTTGGCGCTTTGCAGCGCCGCCATCGCCTGATCGGCATTGTCGGCTTCGACGACGGTGTGGCCAAGATCCATAAGCAGTTCGGCCGCGATCATGCGTATCAGCTGGTCGTCTTCGATCAGCAAAACGGTAAGCGCGGGCGAGTCCACGATCAAGCGCGCCCCTCGGCGACGATCGCCAGCTCTGTTGTTGTCCGCATGTTCAACCTTCTTTCCGCCCGCCCCGCGAACGCATCCGTTCAGCCAACACGATCAATGTGCGCCAGAGCGCACATGCCCCATGGCCTTTGTCCAATAGTTTCGACGGCCAGTCGCATGTGGGCCGCCGCTCCTCCAACCTATCTGTCAGCATTCGCCAAGGCCATAGATCGACCAGCTTGAGTTTGTGGGGGGAGTTCATGCGAGCCATCGCCGCCTGGGTCGAGCGGGTGGGTCCCACGCGCTGACCCTGTCCGTCAGCCCGTGGGCCGGTTGGGCATTTCGATCGGCGCGGAGGGCGGCGCCTCCGAAGGCGTCCCTGGCGGGTCCTCGCTCGGCGCGGAGGGCGGCGCCTCCGGCGGCGCAGCCGGTGGGTCCTCCATCGGCGGCGAGGGCTCGATCGGCTCCGAGGCGCCAGGATTCAAGGGATCCGTATTCATCAAGAGCGCGCCTTTGGGCCAGATCAAACCGTCACGCTTCAAAAAACGCATGACGCCCGGCTAAGTTCTCCCCTCGGGATACATTTGATTGCAAAGGGACAATTTAATTGAACCTATGCGACCACGGCGTGTTTTAGGGGCGTATCGAGGTCGTTTAAGTGTGTCATGTTCTGATTATCGAGGACGAAGCGCTCGTCTCGCTGAATATACAGCTTCTGCTCGGTGAACACGGGGCGACCTCGTTCGACATCGCGGAAACCGAAGCCGAGGCCATCGACGCCGCCGTGATCCGGCGCCCGGATTTCATAACCTCCGACGTCCGCCTGAAAACAGGGACGGGTCCGGGGGCGATTCTAGCTATCAATGAATTCTTCGGCCTGTTACCGGTAATCTTCATCACCGCCTCGCCAGAATGCTGCGAACGGTTCGGACCCGCCGTCCGTGTCTTCAGCAAGCCGTTGAACGAGCCTCTGATCGCTCAAGCCTTCCGCGATCTGGCTCCGGTCTGATCCGTTCACGACCTTGTCAAGCCCATATGCTCCGATCGTCTCAAACGAGCGGAACTTTCACATCTCGAGATCGTTGAGCCGATGGAGCGTTTCGGGCGCGCCACGCCGCCGATCGCGATCTGCTGAGTCCGGAAGTCCTCGGCCTTGTTGGGGGTTCTGTGAGTTCGCGCCGAGCGCGACGCCACCGTAGGCGGGGTGGACGGTGGCTTCCGCCTTGCGCTCCGGTCACTCGGGGCGTCTGCTCGCCCGGGTTGTTTTGGTCGGCTAATTTTGGAGTGAGGCCATGATCGTCTTCAATGTCGTCAAGGAAAAATACGGCTGGGCCGTGCGCATGGGTGACCGCATGACGACCCCCTTCTGGTCGAGGGACCTGGCGATCCGGGAAGCCAACTGCCTGGCGGACTCCATCCGCGGTCATGGCGAATCCGCTCAGGTCGTCGTGGAAGAGGTCGAAACCTCGGGCATGGCCGCGGCGACCGTCGACAATCCGTTGGGAGTTGGCCCCATGGGAGCTGGCTTGGCGATCGCTCAATGAAGGGGGCGCGGCGCGGCTTGCTGAAGGCCCTGTAGGATGCTGATCGAGACGGAGGCCTTTCGAAGCCAGCGCAGGTCTCGCCGCACCGGCCAACGGATACCGCCGCTCAGTCAGCTGCTGGGCGCCACCGGCCCCAGCGCGCCGTGGGATGATAGCGCGCCGATCCGCGCCGAACTGTTCAGCGTCGAGCGGCTGGAAGACCACGCCCGCAGCCTCGCCGGCGCCCAGCCGGTCACCCCCGGCGAGCGCAGGGGCGCCTCGCTGACGAAACGGCTGGCGCAGAATGAGGCGGTGCTGGTCGAGGCCTATCGCGACATCGCCGAGGCGGTGGACACGGGCGCCGCCATAACCCCGGCCGCCGAGTGGCTGATCGACAATTTTCACGTGATCGAAAAGCAGATCCGCGAGATCCGCGGCGACCTGCCCGAGGGCTATTACCGCCAGCTGCCCAAGCTGGCCGGCGGACCCTTTGCGCGATATCCGCGCGTGTTCGGGGTGGCCTGGGCCTTTGTCGCCCACACCGACAGCCTGTTCGATCCCGAAGTGCTGCGCCGCTATCTGCGCGCCTATCAGGAGATCCAGCCGCTGACCATCGGCGAGCTGTGGGCGGTGGCCATCACCCTGCGCATCGTGCTGATCGAAAACCTGAGGCGCATCGCCCAGAGGGTCATCGACAGCCGGGCCGGACGCCAACAGGCCGACACCGTCGCCGATCGCCTGCTGGGCGCCGCGGGCAAGGCCGCCGAGCCGGCCGATGTCGTCCTGCCGCCCCATGGGCCCACCGAGTATTCCGACAGCTTCCTGGTTCAGCTCGTGCATCGATTGCGCGACCAGGATCCCGGCATAGCCCCGGCGCTGACCTGGCTGGACGAGCAGCTCGCTCGCCAGGGCACCACCGCCGACGCCGTGGTCCGCGATGAGCACCAGCGGCAGGTCGCCGCCAGCGTCACGGTCCGCAACATCATCACCAGCATGCGGCTGATTTCGGATGTCGACTGGACGGAGCTGTTCGAGCGCTTCAGCCTGGTCGACGACGTGCTCAAGGCGGGCAGCCGCTTTGAGCAGATGGATTTTCCCACCCGCAATCTCTACCGCAGCGCCGTCGAGCAGCTGGCGCGCGGCTGCGCCCTGACCGAGGCCCAGGTGGCCTATGCGGCCGTGGCCGCGGCCGAAGCCTTCGCGCGATCGGCCGGGCCAACCGGCCAGGACAGCCGCCAGGCCGACCCGGGCTATTATCTGCTCGCGGCCGGCCGCAAGGCGTTCGAGGCCGAGATTGGCTTCAGGCCGCCCCTGAGCGCGTGGCCCGGACGATTCTATCGCGCGCTGGGCATCGGCGGCTATGTCAGCGCGGGCCTGCTGGTTTCCCTGGCCTTGCTGGCCATCCCCTTCTCCATCGGCGACTGGTCGGGCGTCAGCGGTGGCTGGCTGGTCCTGCTGGCGTGCCTGGGCTTCATCCCCGCGGTGGATCTGGCCGTCACCCTGGTCAACCATCTGGTGACGCGCGGCTTCCGCGCCACCCTGCTCCCGGCCCTGGACCTGCAGGACGGCATACCCGAATCCTTGAGGACCCTGGTCGCCGTCCCGACCCTGCTCACCTCCCTCAAAGATATCCAGGAACAGGTCGAGCGGCTGGAGATCCACTATCTGGCCAGCCCGCCGGGCGAGCTCTATTTCGCCTTGCTGACCGATTGGCGCGACGCCGACCGCGAACAGGCCGAGACCGACGAGGCCCTGTGGACCGCGGCCCGGCAGGGCGTCGCGCGGCTGAACCATCGCTATGGCCCCGGACCGGCCGGCGACCGCTTCGTGCTGCTGCACCGCAAACGCCTGTGGAACGAGGGAGAGGGGCGCTGGATCGGCTGGGAGCGCAAGCGCGGCAAGCTCAACGAACTCAATCGGCTGTTGCGCGGCGCCACCGACACGACCTTCCTGGCTCCCCCCACCCTGCCGCAGGGCGTGCGCTATGTGATCACCCTGGACGCCGACACCCGCCTGCCGCGGGAGACCGTGGGCCGGCTGATCGGCAAGATGGCCCACCCGCTGAACCGGCCCCGGTTCGACGACAAGCTCGGCCGCGTGGTCGAGGGCTACGCCATCATGCAGCCCCGGGTGTCCCCGGCCCTGCCCGTGCGCCATGACGGCTCGCTGTTCCTGAGGGTTTTTTCCAACGCCACGGGCATAGATCCCTATGCCGCCGCCGTGTCCGACGTCTATCAGGACCTATTCGGCGAGGGGTCCTATACCGGCAAGGGCATCTATGACATCGACGCCTTCGAGCGCGCCCTGGATGGGCGCGTGCCGGAGCAGGCCCTTTTGAGCCACGACCTGTTCGAGGGGGTGTTCGCCCGGGCGGGCCTGGCCTCCGACGTGGAGGTGGTGGAGGATTTCCCGGGTCGCTACGACGTCGCCGCCATGCGCCACCATCGCTGGGCGCGGGGCGATTGGCAGCTGTTGCCCTGGATCCTCGGCGCGCCGCCCAAGGGCGCGTCCTCAAACGTCGCGGTCCGGTCGCGCCGCGGCGGGGTTCCCGCCATCGGCCGCTGGAAGATGCTGGACAATCTGCGCCGTTCGCTCTCGCCCATCGCCCTGGTCTGCGCCCTGATCGCCGGCTGGGTCCTGCCCCTGCCCGAAGCGTTGGTCTGGACCCTGTTCATCCTGTTGACGATGGTCATCCCGCCCCTGCTGCCCGTGGCCACCCACCTGGCCCCGCATCGGCCCGGGGTCATGCTGACCAGTCACTTCGAGGCGCTGGGCCGGGAATTTGTCCAGGCGCTGGTCCAGTCCGGCCTGATGATCGTCTTCCTGGCGCACCAGGCCTGGCTGATGGCCGACGCCATCCTGCGGACCCTGGTCCGGCTGACCGTCACCCGCCGCCACCTGCTGGAATGGATGCCCGCGGCCCAATCCGCCACGGCCTTGAGCCTCAGCACCGACAGTTTCTATCGCCGCATGTCCGGCGCTCTGGTGCTGGGCGGGACGGCGATCGCCGTCGCGGCGTTCTGGGGACACGGCACCTGGCCCCTGGCGTCCCTCTTCGCCCTGGCCTGGTTTGTGTCGCCGGAGCTGGCGCTGCGCGCGAGCCTGCCGCCCAAGGCCAAGGCGCGTCAGGCGCTGTCCGAGGGCGACGCCCGCACGCTGCGCCTGATCGCGCGCCAGACCTGGCGCTTTTTCGAGACCTTCGTCACCCCGCTGGAGAACATGCTCCCGCCGGACAATTTTCAGGAACTGCCCGAGCCGGTGATCGCCAACCGGACCTCGCCCACCAATCTCGGCCTGTATCTTCTGTCGGCGGCCAGCGCCCGCGACCTCGGCTGGATCGGTACGCTGGAGGCCGTCGAGCGGCTGGAAGCCACGCTCGAAACCATGTCGCGCATGCCCAAATGGCGGGGCCATTTCTTCAACTGGTACGATACGCGCGATCTGCGCCCGCTCGATCCGCAATATGTCTCTTCGGTCGACAGCGGCAATCTGGCGGGCCATCTGATCGCCCTGGCCAACGCCTGTCACGAATGGCGCAATGTGGCGCCCACCGACTGGCGGCGGCTGGAAGGGGTGACCGACGCCCTCGATCTGGCCCGGCGCACCTGCCGTCGCATGATCGACAGCCGGCGCTCGCAAAGCGTGGCCTTGCGGCGGTTCGAGGAGGAGGTCGGCCGGCTCGCCCTGCGCCTGGCCGAACCGTCCGCCAGCATCGCCCTGCAGGTGGTCGAGCTGTCCGAACAGGCCCTGGCCCTGGTGGACACCGCCCGGGAGATCGCCCTGGAGGCTGATCATCCCGACGAAGCGGATCTGCTGTTCTGGGCCGAGGCGGTCCGCGCCAGCCTGGAAAGCCACAGGCGCGACCTGGCCGACGGCGTGGTCGGGCCGCTCGACTGGCGGCTCGAAGCGCTGGAACGGCTGACCCGGACCATGGCGCTGGACATGGATTTCGGCTTCCTGGTCGACCCCGACCGGCTGCTGCTGTCGATCGGCTACCAGGTGCGCGAAAGCACCCTCGACCAGAACTGCTACGACCTGATGGCGTCCGAGGCGCGGCTGGCCAGTTTCATGGCCATCGCCAAGGGCGATGTGCCGGCCCGCCACTGGTTCCGGCTCGGCCATGCCGTGACCTCGATCGGCAACGGGGCGGCGCTGATCTCCTGGTCGGGCTCGATGTTCGAATATCTGATGCCCTCGCTGGTCATGCGGGCGCCGATCGACAGCCTGACCGAACAGACCAATCGCCTGATCGTGCGGCGCCAGATCGAATATGGCGCGACGCTGAAGACGCCCTGGGGCGTGTCGGAGTCGGCCTATAACGCCCGCGACCTTGAGTTCACCTACCAATATTCCAACTTCGGCGTGCCCGGCCTGGGGCTGAAGCGGGGCCTGGCCCACAATGCGGTGATCGCGCCCTACGCCACGGCCCTGGCCAGCATGATCGACCCGGAAGCCGCCGCCCGCAATTTCGAACGGCTGGAGGCCGCCGGGGCTCGCGGCAGCTACGGGTTTTACGAGGCGCTCGACTATACGCCCGCGCGCGTCCCCGAGGGCGAAGAGGTGGCGATCATCCACGCCTTCATGGCCCACCACCAGGGCATGACCATCACCGCGATCGCCGACGCCCTGTCCGGCGGCCTGATGCGCAACCGCTTCCATGCCGAGCCGATGATCCAGGCGACCGAGCTGCTGCTGCAGGAGCGGGTTCCCCGCGACGTCCTGGCCACGCCGCCGTCAGTGTCTGAAAACCTCTCCCAGTCCCGGGTCCGGGACATCATCGCCGCCGGCGCCTGGCGTCACGCCAGCCCGTGGAGCGCGACACCGGCCACCCAGATGCTGTCGAACGGCCGCTATTCGGTGATGATGACCGCCGCCGGCTCCGGCTACAGCAATTGGCGCGACCTGGCGGTGACCCGCTGGCGCGAGGACGCCACCAGCGACGATTGGGGCTCCTACATCTTTCTGCGGGACGTGGCCTCGGGCGAAGCCTGGTCGGCCACCTATCAGCCCATCGGCGCCGAGCCGGACAGCTATACGGTGATCTTCAACGAAGACCACGCCGAGTTCGCCCGCCGTGACGGGGAGCTGTCCACCAGCCTGGAAGTGCTGGTGTCCGCCGAGGACGACGCCGAGGTGCGGCGCGTGACCATTCTCAATCTTGGCGATGAGCTGCGCGAGATCGAAGTCACCTCCTATGCCGAACTGGTGCTGGCGCCCCAGGGCTCGGATATCGCCCATCCGGCCTTTTCCAAGATGTTCATAGAGACCGAGCATCTGCAGGGCCTGGGCGCGATCCTGGCCACCCGCCGCCTGCGCTCGCCCACCGACCCTCAGATCTGGGCCGCGCATCTGGCCGTGGTGGATGGCAAGACCGTGGGCAAGCGGGAGTTCGAGACCGATCGCGCGCGTTTCCTCGGCCGCGGCGCGAGCATCAACGCCCCCACGGCGGCGGTCAACGGCCGGCCCCTGACCGGGGCCACAGGCGCCGTGCTGGACCCCATCTTCGCCCTGCGGCGCCGGGTCCGGATCGCGCCCGGCTCCACGGCGCGGATCGACTTCTGGACCATGGCCGCCGGATCCCGCGACGAGGTGCTCGACCTGGTCGACAAGCATCATGACACCGGCGCCTTCGGCCGCGCCGCGGCCCTGGCCTGGACCCAGTCCCAGGTCGAGCTGCATCACCTGGGCATCGACCGCGCCGCGGCCGGACAGTTCCAGCGCCTGGCCGGCCACGCCATCTTCGCCGCCCCGACCTTGCGCGCCTCCTCGGAGGTGATCACCGCCGGCCGCGGCGGCCAGCCCGACCTGTGGGGCCTGGGCATATCGGGGGATCTGCCGATCATCCTGGTGCGCATCTCCGATGTCAGCCAGCTGGAGCTGGCCCGCGAGGCGCTGCAGGCGGTGGAATACTGGCGCATGAAGCGGCTGGCGGTGGATCTGGTGATCCTCAACGAGCGCACCGTCTCCTATGTCCAGGACCTGCAGATCGCCCTGGAAACCCTGGTGCGGGCCAGCCAGTCGCGGCCGCAGATCGGCGAGGAACGCCCGCCCGGCCACATCTTCATGCTGCGCGCCGATGTGGTTTCGCCCAAGGCCCAGGCCCTGCTCGTCTCCATCGCCCGCATCGTCCTGGTCGG
>FSWM01001205.1_pt1 | contig 23932 bp, 21 predicted proteins | sample 1637841 | NCBI WGS metagenome assembly FSWM01 (sample SAMEA3914789, study PRJEB12502) | metagenome | biome: forest; material: soil | place: Canada | collected 2011-07-03 | depth 0.3 m | reverse complement strand
CGCCGACCACGCCGGCCGACAGGGTCGAGGTCGGGCGATTGGTCAGGAAATTGATCGCGCCGCCGGTGGTGTTACGGCCATAGAGCGTGCCCTGCGGCCCGCGCAGCACCTCGACGCGGGAGACGTCGAACAGCACGCCCTGGGTCTCCACCGGGAAAGGATAGGCCACCTCGTCCACATAGACGCCCACCGGCGAGGTGTTGTTGGAGGCGTAGTCGTCGAACCCGACCCCGCGCAGGCGGAAATTGGGCTGGCCGCCGCCAAAGGCGGGGGTGATCTCCAGGGACGGGGTCTGGAACTGCAGCTGATTGACGCTGTTGATCCCGCGATCGACCAGGGTCTGGCCGGACAGCACGGTCAGGGCCACGCCGACATCCTGGGCCGACTGCTCGCGCCTTTGGGCGGTGACGACGATCTCGCCCAGGCCGCCGCCTTGTGCGCCTTGGGCGGCCGGCGCGGTTTGCGCATTGGCCGTCACAGCGGACGCGGCCATCAGGGCGGCTGACGCCCCCAGGAACCAATGTTTCATCTTACCCTCCACCGCCTTGCCGGCGATCCCTTGTTGTATCGAGTCCCGCGCCGAACGAGCGTTGCGGCGCGGCGAATTCCTAGTCGCCTTATAGGAATGACCAAGCGAGAAAATCTTTGTGCTTGCTCAGCCGGGCTATCGAACTGTCGGTATGGTCCTCCGCTCCAGAGGGGTTCAGATGCAGCGCCCGCCATCTACCTCCAGCGCCACGCCGGTGATCATGCCGGCCTCGTCGCTGCACAGGAAAGCAGCGGCGGCGGCGATGTCGGCGGGGGTGGAAAAGCGGCCGATCGGGATGCTGGCCAGGAAGCGCGCCCGGATTTCCGGGGTGTCCTCACCCATGAAGGTCTTGAGCATGGGGGTCTCGCCGGCCACCGGATTGAGGGCGTTGACCCGCACCTGGAACGGGGCCAGTTCGATGGCCATGGCGCGGGTGGCCGCGATCATCCATCCCTTGGAGGCGTTGTACCAAGCCAGGTTCGGCCGCGGGCTGACCCCGCCGGTGGACGCGATATTGAGGATGGCGCCGCCGCCGGCCGCCTTCATCAGCGGCACGGCCAGGCGGGCGGTCAGATAGACCGACTTGGTGTTGACGGCCATCAACCGATCGAACTCGGACTCGGTCAGGGCCTCCAGCGGGCGCGGCCTATGGCCCATGCCGGCGTTGTTGACCAGGATGTCGACGCCCCCAAAGGCCTCCAGCACCGTGTCGAAAAGGGCGCTGACGCTTGGGCCATCGGCCACGTCGGCCCGCAAGGCCAGGGCATGACCGCCCAATTCGCCGGCCAGGGCCTGCGCCGCCTCGAGATCGAGGTCGGCGATGGCCACGTGCGCGCCTTCGGCCACGAAGCGGCGGACGATGCCCGCGCCGAAACCCGAGGCGCCGCCGGTGACGATGGCGCGTTTTCCCGAAAGGTTCATGAGATTAGGCCCCTAGCCATGGAACGCGGCCACCGTCTTCAGGGCGGTGAAGGCCCGCAGGGCCTCCAGGCCCTTTTCGCGCCCGTGGCCCGACCGTTTGACCCCGCCGAACGGCAGCTCGACCCCGCCGCCGGCGCCATAGGTGTTGATGAACACTTGGCCGGCCTTGAGCCGCCGGGCCAGGCGCATCTGGCGGGCGCCGTCCCGGGTCCAGACCCCGGCGGCCAGGCCGAATTCGGTCCCATTGGCCAGGGCTATGGCCTCGGCCTCGTCATCGAACGCCATGACCACCTGGACCGGGCCGAAGATCTCCTCCTGGGCCAGGCGGCTGCCTGGCGGCACGTCGGTGAACAGATGCGGCGCGACATAGTGGCCGCCTGGGGGCGCCCCTTCGGCGATCTGGCCCCGCGCGGCCAGGGTCAGGCCCTCGGTCTCGGCCTGGCGCAGATAGCCGCGCACAACCGCTTCCTGATCGGCGCTTACCAAGGGACCAAGGTCGCGGTCGGCCAGGGCTGGACCGGCGGTCAGGGTCCGGTAGCGGGCGGCCAACTGCTCGATCAGGGCGTCCCGCACCCCCCGTTGCACCAGGATTCGAGACGCCGCCGAACAGGTCTGACCCGCATTTTGCAGGCCGGCATTGACCAGATGCGGCAGGGCGGCGTCCAGATCGGCGTCGTCGAACACGATCTGGGGCGATTTTCCGCCCAGCTCCAGGGTCACGGGGACGGCGTTGCGCCCCGCGGCGGCCTGGACCAGGGCGCCCACCGGGCCCGAGCCCGTGAACGAGATGTGATCGACACCCGGATGGCCGGCCAGCCGCGCACCCGCCCGCTCGCCAAGGCCCGGAACCAGATTCAGGGCGCCAGCGGGCAGGCCCGCTTCGGCGGCGATGCGGGCGAAGGCCAGGGCGGTCAGGCTGGCCTGTTCGGCGGATTTGAGCACCACCGCATTGCCCATGGCCAGGGCGGCGACCACCGAGCGGCCGATGATCTGCATCGGATAGTTCCACGGAATGATATGCCCTGTGACCCCGTGCGGCTCGCGCAGGGTGTAGACCGTGTAACCCGCTTGATAGGGGATGGTCTCGCCCATCAGCTTGTCGGCGGCGCCGGCGTAGAATTCCAGATATCGGGCCAGGGCCAGGGCGTCCGCCCGGGCTTGGCGCAGCGGCTTGCCCACATCGCGGGCCTCCATCTGCGCCAGGGCCTCGGCCTGGGTTTCAACCGCCCTGCCGATGGCGGCCAGCACGCGGCCGCGCTCGGCGGGCGCCGCTTCGCCCCACGGCCCGTCGGCGGCGGCGCGCGCGGCGGCCACGGCCTCGTCGATGTCGGTTTCGTCGCCGGCGGCGATGGCGGCGAAGATCTGGCCGGTTGAGGGATCCTCGACCGGCAGGGTCTGGCCGGCGTTCGGCGAACGCCATCGGCCGCCGATGAACACTTGGTCGGTTGGGTGATCGTCGATCATGGGCGGCAGGCTAGCGCCATTCGCCGCCGCCCGTCATCCTCCGTGTCATGGGCTCCAGCCCCGGCCCGCGCCTCCGCCGACCTGGGCCGCCGATCAGAGTTCGAGGAAAGCGCCGACTTCGTCGTGCCGGCGGCGGGGACCTCGATAATCGGACGGGCTGCGCCGACGGCGATCGGGCCCGACATAGCGTTGGGCCAGGACAAAAATCCGTGGACGGAAGATCACCACCTCCAGCCGCGACAGGATGGACTTGGCGGTCACGGGCTTGCCCAGGAACTCGTTGACGCCATTGTCTCTCGCCTGCAGCACCGACGGCGCATCGCTGTGGCCGGTCAGCATGATGATCGGCGTCTGACCCTTGTCGCCCTCCAGGGTCCGCACCGCCCTGATAAAGGCCTGGCCGTTCATCACCGGCATTTCCAGGTCCACATAGACCACGTCGACCGGCCGCTCGATCAACAGCGCCAGCCCGTCCCGCCCATCCTGGGCGTAGTAGAGATTTCGCACGCCCGCGGCCGCCAGAACGGTGCCGATGATCGAGCGCATCTGGGCGTTGTCGTCGATGACCAGGATATGAAAGGCGGACAGTCCCGTCGTCATGATCGTTCACCAGGGCCAGGCTGCTCTGGCCGCTCGGAGTCTTCCAGGGGCATGGCGCAGTCCATCGCGGGATCGGCGCTTCCTATCCGCAACCGCGATGCGAACGCAAGTCACACGCGAACCGTGCTCGCCCATTTGGTTAAAAGACGGCTCGGAACACTCGCCGGCGTCACAGCGCATGGCGCGCGCTTTATGTCTGCCGACCTGCTATCATGCTCATCGCCAGCGGTCGCCGTGCGCCCTGCGCGTCGCCAGCCGGCCGGAAAGCCTGTCATGCCTCCTTTTCAACGTCCCTTGCCGCGCCCGATCGGCGGATTGAACGATCCCCGGTCCACCGGAGCCTCCCCCAGGCCCCGCCCGCGCGATATCCTTGGCCTCAAAGGCACCAAGTCCAGCTGAGAGGGCGCTCATGGACCTCTCCGCCGGACAGCTCATGGCGCTGAAGAATCTTGCGCGCAAACAGGCGGGCGAGACCGTCGACTGGATCAATATCGCCGATGCGCGCTTCCTGACCGAGCTCGGTTTCGCCGAGCGCGGCCGGGAGGGCTGGAATATCACCGCCGCCGGCGCCGCGGCCCTGGTGGCGATGGCGAGCGAGGAAGACGCCGGCAAGGCTTGATGCGGGGCCCCCTCTCGCGCCCACCTGTCTCGCGCTCGCCCCTCCGAGCTATCCAGGCGGACTATCCGAACGCCTGGCGCACCTTCAGACTGATCAGCGGTCCGAACTGCTGGTCGCGCAGGTCCACCAGGGACGGCGTGGGATACAGGCTCCGCGCGCCGCCGAAATCGGGGCCGGGGCCAAAATAGGCGATGCTGCGCTTGAAACCCTGGGAGAACAGGTTGCCGGCCTCGGCGCGCATGCTCAGCCTGTCGGTGGGCTTGTACTCGAAGAAGGCGGTGAAGCGTGGGCCATAGCGGTTGATGTCGATCTCGTCGAACCGGTAATAGGTCTCGGTCCAGCCATAAAAGAAATCCACGCCCCAGCTGGATTTCAGCCCCGTCAGATCCTGGGTGAAATGCGCCTCCAGCTCCAGCGGGCGCACGTCGGTCTGCGGGCGGCGGGCGCCGGTCGTGGGATCGATCACCTTGGCGTCGCGCCACACGCCGCTGGTCTTGAACTGGGCGTGTTTCAGCCCCAGCCGATCCAGGGGCACGGTGACATCCAGCACCAGATCGTTTTCGTCCCCGCGCGCGATATTGCCGCCCTCGTCGAACAAGCCGGTTGAAGGGTCAAGGCCCTCGATGCGGTCGACGGCGTCGGTGATGTCGGAATGGCGCAGGGTCACGGTGGCGTCGCCGCCACCCCAGAAACGGCGCTCGAACGCCCCCTCGATCACCCAGGCCTGCTGCGGCAAGGCCCGGGGATTGCCGGCGTGGACCCCGCCGGCGTTCAACGAGCCCGAGGCTGAAAAGACGCCGAAATCAAGCTGGCCGACCTCGCGCTCGCCACGCAGGCGCACCTGGTCCTTGGGGTCCGGCGACCAGGTCAAGACCACGCGTGGCTTGGGATAGAACAGGGTCTTGGACGCCTTCAGATCGCCGGTGGCCGCCACCGACGAGTCTTCCAGCCTGATCCCGGCCTCCACCGTATAGCGCGCGGTCGGGCTCCAGGAGGCCGACAGAGCGGCCTCGCCGCGCGTCTCGGCCACGTGCTCGTCGGCCGCGGGCAGCCGTTGGGGGACGTTGTCGATGATGTAGCGGGTGACCGTGCCCTGGGTGTTGTAGGCGCCCTCCAGCGCCGCCTCCAGGGTCAGGGTGGGCCCGGGACGGTAGCGCAGGGTGGCGCGCCCGATGCTCTCGGCATTGACATTGGCGATGGAGAAAAACTCGTCGTCGCCGGTCGCCAGATAGGGCGAATGCTCATGCGAGCGCGACAGCTGCTGGATGGCCAGGGTCTCCAGCGTCGTCTTGGATCCGAGAGCGCGGGTGTAATGCAGGCCCAGTTCGCTCTTCAGTATGTCATTGGCGTCCTTGAAGGTGTCGCTCCCATCGGCGGGAAACAGGGCCCGGTCGGCTTCGTGGTCCAGATAGTTTTCCAGATTGACCAGGCCGTTGATGCGGAACTTGCCGCCCGCCAGGGGCCCTTCATAGGCGCCGGTCAGGGTGCTCTGCTCGTCCACCGCCCGGGTCCAAAGATGGGCGTCATAGACCTCCGTTCCGCTCGCGTCGCGCTGGATGTGCGGTCCCGGACCCGATCCGTCGTCCAGATAGCGGGCGCGCACCAGGCTCAGTTCAAAACTGCGGTCGCCGCCGCGCCGGCTCCATTCCAGCCGCCCCTGGGGCAGGTTGACGCCGCTGTCCACAACCACCTTGTCCTGCAGGGTGATGGCGGTCTGGGACGATCCGGCGCCGCGTTTCAGGATCACATTGGCCATCAGGGTGCGGCCTTGCATATCGATCCCCGGCGCGCCGCCACGGATGATGTCGATCCGCTCCACCTGCGAGGCGGAGAGCCGCTTGAGCACCTGCTCCAGATCGTCCTGCTTGCTGGTCGGCCGCTCGCCGTCGATCAGCACATTGCCGGCCGCGCCGGCGAATCCGCGCACCTGGGCGCCGCCGTCGAAGGTGAAGCCGGGCAGGCGCCCGATCATGTCATAGGCCGTGGCCGGGCGGCCGGCGGCGAAGAACTCGGCCGGATAGGCGACCACGCCCTGGGTTGGAGGGGCCAGGTTCGGGGCGGGCGGCAAGGTCTCGATGCGGGCGTTGGCCTGGGCCGCGCTCCCGCCCCCGCCCCCGCTCAGGGCGGCCAGAAGGCCCGCTGTCGCCGTCGCCGCCTTGCCGGGCCAAATCATGCCGTTTTCCCCTGGAGCGAGAGCGGTTCTCACCTGGGCCATGTCGCCGGCCTAGTTAAATTTGTGTCAGGTCGGCAATCTCTGAGGATGGAAGTTGCGATGAAACATGATCTAGGGCTGTCCCGCCCTTATTGACGCCGGACTTTGCACCATGGCCTGGACCCGCCGCTACGCCGACGCCGAGCCCCAGCGGATCAATCGCTGGCTGGCCCAAAGCGGCGTCTGTTCGCGGCGCGAGGCGGAGGGCCTGATCGCCAAGGGGCTGGTGGCCATAGACGGCGAGACGGTCACCGATCCTGGCCGCAAGATCCTCACCGGCCAGACCCTGGTGCTCAGCGACGACGCCCAGAGCTTGCTTGATTCCCATCTCAGCGTCATGGTCCACAAGCCGGTGGGCGTGGTCTCGGCCCAGCCCGAAAGCGGCCAGGTCCCCGCCGTGCGGCTCCTGACCCGCGAGGCCCTGGTGGGCGACAGCCCGGTGATCCCCGACCGGGACACCCGCCTGGCCCCCATCGGCCGGCTGGACATGGATTCGCGCGGGCTTTTGATCCTGTCGGAGGACGGGGTCCTGGCCAAGGCGGTGATCGGCCCCACCTCCGAACTCGACAAGGAATATCTGGTGCGGGTGGCGGGCGACATCACCAATCACAAGCTCGGCCTGTTGCGTCATGGCCTGCAACTCGACGGCCGCCAGCTGAAGCCGGCCAAGGTGACCCCGGCCGGCGACCAGGTGCTGCGCTTCATCCTCAAGGAGGGCCGCAACCGCCAGATCCGCCGCATGTGCGACCTGGTGGAGCTGAGAGTGATCGACCTTTATCGCACCCGCATCGGGCCGCTGAGGCTAGGCGACCTGGCGGAGGGCTGCTGGCGGGTGCTGACGGCGGCCGAGCGGGCCGCGATGCTGGCGGCGAGCGAGCCTAAACCGCCTGCCCCGCGCACCACCCGCTCGCCCAGGCCCATTGGAAGTTATAGCCGCCCAGCCAGCCGGTGACGTCGACCACCTCGCCGATGAAATAAAGGCCGGGGACCGCCTTGGCCTGCAGAGTGCGCGAGTCCAACTGGTCGGTGTCGACCCCGCCCAGGGTCACTTCGGCGGTGCGATAGCCCTCCGAGCCCACCGGCTTGGCCCGCCAGGCGCCGGCCGCCTCGGCCACGCGCCTCAGCTGCGTGTCGGGGGCGTCGGCGATGTTGCCGGCCGCGCCCTCGCGCTCGGCGATCAGCTGGGCCAGGCGCCGGGGCAGCCACTGGGCCAGCACCGTGTGCAGGGCCGCCCGGCCTTGCCGGATCTTGGCCTCTTTCAGGGCCGCGAACAGGTCGACGCCGGGGGCCATGTCGACCACGATCTCCTCGCCTTCGCGCCAGTAGGACGAGATCTGCAGGATCGCCGGCCCGCTCAGGCCGCGATGGGTGAACAGCATCGCCTCTTCGAACCGCGTCTTGCCACAGGCGACCCGCGCATCGACCGCCACCCCCACCAAGGGCTTGAGCCGCTCCAGCAGGCCGATCTCGAAGGTCAGGGGAACCAGGGCCGGGCGGGTCGGGATCACCGCCACCGCGAACTGGGCGGCCACATCATAGCCAAAGCCGGTGGCGCCCATCTTGGGGATCGACTTGCCGCCGGTGGCGATCACCACCGATTGGCAGAGGCTGGCCTGCCCGCCCATCGACAGGCGAAAGCCGTCCTCGGTCCTGTCGATGCGATCCACCGGGGTCGACAGGCGCAGAACCACCCCATGGCGCGCCATTTCGGCCAGCAGCAGGTTGATGATCTGTTTGGCGCTGTCGTCGCAGAACAGCTGGCCCAGGGTCTTTTCGTGATAGGCGATCCCATATCGCTCGATCAGGGCGATAAAGTCCTTGGGCTGATAGCGGCGCAGGGCCGAGATGCAGAACTTGGGATTGGCCGACAGGAACGCCTTGGGATCGGTGCGGATATTGGTGAAGTTGCACCGCCCACCGCCGGAAATGCGGATCTTCTCCCCCGCCGCCTGGGCGTGATCCACCACCAGCACCCGCCGCCCGCGCTTGGCCGCCTCGATGGCGCACATCATCCCGGCCGCGCCCGCGCCGATCACCACCACGTCGAAATCCGTCAAATCCGGCCTCCTGACGCGGGTATGGCACAGATGGCGACCAAGGGGAGGGCCACGGCCGGCGCCGCGCCCTCATTCCCCCGCGCCTCCGGATCAAACCCCCTTCACCGCCGCCACGGTCTCGGCCACCAGCCGGTCGATGGCGACGATGTCGCCGCGGTCGGTATAGGCATAGCCCATGCGCACGATCACCAGCCGGGACGAGGGGATCACCACGATCACCTGGCCATAACTGCCCCGGGCCATGAAGCTGTCGGCCGGCATGCCCTGGGCGACGCGCCAACGGGCCGCCGCGCTGTCGCCCCGGTTGGTCCAGAACCCGGCGCCATAGCCGTAGTCTTCGCTTCCGGGGGTGAAGCGCGCCGAATAGTCGACCCAACCTTCGGGCAGGATGCGCTCGCCGCCCGCCATGCCGTTGTTCAGATAGAGCATGCCGAACCTGGCCCAGTCCCGCGCCGGCGCCCACATATGGCTGGCGCCGATGGGCGTGCCGGTCGAATCCATCTCCAGGGTCACGCGGTCCATGCCCAGCTTGTCGAACAGTTCGCGGTGGGCGAAGGCGTAGACCGAGGCCGCATCGCCACCCGCCCGTTCGCGGATGATGCGCGACAGCAGCAGGGTGTTGCCGTTGGCGTAGGTCCAGCGGGTCCCCGGCGCCCATCGCGCCTTCGCCCGCTCGGCGAAACCGGCCAAGTCCCGCTCGGCGAACACCATTCGGCCCGTGGGGTCGAAGGCGTCGGTCCATTGGCCGGTCAGAGACTGGCCCATGTCCAGCCCGCTGGTCATGCGGAGCAGGCTGTCGGGGGTGATGGCGTGATGCGGGTCCCTGGGGTCCGACCAGGCGGCGACCGGCGCGGGCTGGTCCATGTTCAGCCGTCCCTGGCGCACCAATATGCCCAGAAGGGCGTTGGTCACCGACTTGGTCATCGACCAGCCCATGATCGGGGTGTCCGGGCCATAGCCGGGGGCATAGCGCTCGGCGATCACGCGGCCGTCACGCACGATCACCACCGCCTTGGTCCAGCGCGGTGGCCCCCGGTCCGGCTCGGCGAAGGCGTGGTCGAGGGCGGCCGTCAGGGCCGGATCGCTGGGGGTGACCACGTCCTGGCCGGCTATGGCGGGCAAGAGCCTGGGCGCGAGGGGCGCCGTGTCGACCTGAGCCGGCGCCGGCGCCGGGCCCTGGACCACCAGGCATCCCAGGGCCCCGCGATAGATGGCGCGGCTGGGGGCCCCGCCGGCGAAGGTGGTGATCACCTCGTGCTTCTGGCGGTCGATCCTGTGGCTCAGCAAGCCCTCGGCCGGCGCGACCACGGGGTGAAGGGCCTGGGCGTAGAAGGCCTGCGGGTCCAGGCCGGCGACAAAGATGGCCGAGCACAGCTGATGGCTGACCAGGCCCGTGGCGACGTGGGGCGCAACGGTCAGGGCGCTGCAGCCGCTGAGGGCCAGGGCGCCGGCCGGTCCGGCGAAGGCGCGCGCAAGGCGCCGAGCGAAAGGGTGCATGAGGGCGTTTCCAGCAAGGCGGGCCTCGTCGCCCGCCGCTCGACCCTGGCGCCCGTGCGGGCTGGCTTCACGCCAGGTTCGAACGGGCCCTGGCCGAAACTGAACCCGGCTCGCCGATTTCGAAATCGGCGAACGCTGAAGCCGCCCCGCGGCCGTGCGCCCGCCGATATTCGCTGGGCGTCAGGCCGGTCTCGGCCCTGAAGGCGCGATTGAACGGCCCCAGGGAATTGAAGCCCGCATCCAGGGCGACGGTCAGGATCGGCACGCCCGCCTGGCCCGGATCGGCCAGGGCCGCCCTGGCGTCGGCGATGCGGTACTGGTTGAGGAAGCTGTTGAAGTTGCGGTGGCCCAGGCCCTGGTTGATCAGCCGTCGCAGCCGGTGTTCCGGGAGGCCCTGCATCGCCGCCAGGGCGCCGATCGTCAGCCCCTCCCGGCGATAGGCGCGGTCATGGCTCATCGTGTGTCGCAGGGCGGCGATCAGGCCTTGATCGGCCGGTTTCAACCCCGTGGGCGGGTTCGCCGGGATCATGGCGGCCCTGGCCTGCGCCGGCCCGGCGGCGTCGAACAGCTCGCCCACTCCGCCGACCCTGAACATCGACCAGGCGACGGCCCCCACGATCGCGGCGAGCCCGAGCGCGCTGGCCAGGTCGGCGAGGGCGGACGCGCCGCCAGGGCCCTCGATCAGCCGCGCGATCGCGGTGACCGCCGTATAGCCCGCGGATCCCGCGATGATCACCAGGCGCAGCCGGCGGCGCTGTTCGATCAGGTCCGCGGACCAGGACGTCAGGGTCTGGACCGCGGCCAGAATGGCGAAGCCGAGGGCGGTGAGGGTCAGGGCGATGTCCACCGGCTGGGCCAGCGGCGAGCGGCTGGGCCACAGCACCAGGCAGCCGACCAGGCTGGTCGCCACGATCAGGCCCCAGGCGACCCCGTGCCAGACCCTGGGCTTGAAGTCGTCGTCGAACAGGGCCCGGGCGAACAGCCACAGCACGAGGTTGCCGCCATTGGCGATCCCCACCAGGGGCGGCGCCCACCATCCCAGTTGGGGGCGAAAGCCGTTGGCCGAGGCGATGGTGTGGGCGGCTGCGCCCAGGGCGAACAGGGCGCCCAGCTGGGCGGTGCGGCTGCGGCCATGGTCACGCAACAGCGCGCCGGCGATCAGCAGCAACAGCGCACAGGCTCCCCCGCGCAGGGAAAGGTCGAAGGAGGCGATAAAGGCGTCGCTGGCCATGACTGGATCTAGATCACCATCATTTCGGACTGAATCAATCCAAAATCATAAGACGTGATCGATTCTAAACGAGCGGGATGCGCCCAGAAAACCGCTTCGCCATCGCGGCCAATATCCAGGCTCGCCGGCCCGACCGTCAGGGCGTCCAGACCCGCATCGAGCCACGGCCGGCGCCGCCGGATATTTCGGCGGCGCCGGAACGGTCGCAAAGCCTTGGCAGCCTTGCGTGGCTGAAGCCACGATTGGCTTTGCCTTTTGTAAGCAAAGCCAATGTCAGCGCCTGCCTAGGCGGCTTTTTGCGTCGGCGCCGGATAGGTCCAGCCCTTGGCCCCGCCCTTGGCGGCGGCGAACTGGGCCTCGGCGAAAGCCCAGTTGGCCGTCTTGTCCCACCAGGCCTTCAGGAAGCCCTCGCGGTCGTTCTTGTGGTCCAGATAATAGGCGTGCTCCCACAGGTCGCAGACCAGCAGCGGGGTTCCGTCCAGCTCAAGCGCCGTGGCGCCGTCGTGGCTGGTGGCCACCGAGACCTGGCCGTCCTTGGCTATCAGCCACACCCAGCCAGAGCCGAAATGACCGACGCCTTCGGCGACGAACTTGGTCTTCAGGGCGTCCAGATTGGTGAAGGCCGCCTCGATGGCGGCCAGAAGCTCGCCCTTGGGCGCCCGGCTGTCGGGGCTCATGGCTTCCCAGAAGAAGCCGTGGTTCCAGGCCTGGCCGGCATTGTTGGCCAGCTTCTTGTCGCCATCGGCCTTGGCCTTCTTGACCACGTCCTCAAGGCTGCCGGCGGCCTTATCGCCGAGAATTTCGTTGGTCACGCTGACATATTTGGCGTGATGCTTGTCGTGGTGGGTCCGCATGGTCAGATCGGACAGCACCGGTTGCAACGCATCATAGGCATAGGGAAGATCGGGGAGGGAAAACATGGATTTTAGGTCCTTGCTAGGCTGACAAAATCGACCAGAGCCGACAGGGGCCGGGTCGATGTGGGACAGATAGGTCGCCGCGGCGACGGGCGGATGGCGGTCGCGACAGAAATCCCAAAAAAGCTTATGGGGCCGGGCGTCAGGCCCTGGTGGTCAATGCCTTCAGGGCGTGAGGGTTCCCCACCCACGGCCATGAAATCGCACATCGACAGGCTTGCGGAAAACGATCGAGTATGTATATATTGTGCACAATTAGATTGTACACAATTTATATAACCCTCAATCCCCGGAAGGATCCGTCATCATGTCGGTCAATGTTCTCTATCGCACCTCCGCCCGCGCTGTCGGCGGCCGTGACGGCCGCTCGGGCACTCTGGACGGAACCCTCGACGTCAAGCTGACCACGCCCAAGGAACTCGGCGGCCCCGGCGGCGAGGGCGCCAATCCCGAGCAGCTGTTCGCGACCGGCTACGCCGCCTGTTTCATCGGCGCCATGAAGTTCGTCGCCTCTCAGGGCGGACCCAAGGTCCCGGCGGACGCCGCGGTCACCGCTACGGTCGGCATCGGCCCGCGCGCCGAAGGCGGCTTCGGCCTGGAGATCGCCTTGGCGGTGTCGCTGCCGGGTCTGGATCGCGCCGAGGCCGAAACCCTGGTGGCCAAGGCCCACGAGGTCTGCCCCTATTCCAACGCCACCCGCAACAATGTCGACGTCCAGCTGAGCGTGGTTTAAGGCCGTCACCCCGGCGCCGTCGGCGTCGGGGTCTGTTTCAGCCGCGCGCTTCGCGCCTTGTCTGCAAGGCCAGCGGATTGGGGCTGGCCTCGGCGACACGAGTCAGGCGATTGCGGTCGGTGTGGTGGAACAGCTTGTCCTGCCCCTCGATCTTCAGCACCGTATCCTGCAGATAGGACCAGCCACCGTCCTCGTGGATGGTTACGGCGATGGTCCAGGACAGGGTGCGATAGGCGCTGTCCAGGAACGGATTGGACAGAATCCCGAATTGAGGCGAGGCCAGCTCCGCCCGCAGCTCGAACTGCTTGGCGTCCGGCAGGGCGGTTCCGCCCGCCATCGCCACCTGGCCGCGGGGGATGGCCAGGGTCTGGATCACCGTGTTTGTCGCCGGCTCCCACAGCCAGAATCCGACCTGGTCGTGGAACGCCTTCTCCTCCGTCGGCCGGCGAATGAAGGTGTGATAGCGCAGGCCGTAGAAGATTTGCGGTCCGTTGGTCTGGGGATCGATCGGCTGCAGCACATAGCGTTCGCGATAGGGCTCTTTCAAAGGGCCATAGGACTCGGGGTGCAGGTCCGCGCCCTTGGTCCCTTCCCAGATCCCGGCCATGGCCGCCAGCGGTCCCAGATTGGACAGGGTCTCGGGGTCGATCGGATCGGCTTCGAGGAAGATGTCGGGGCCATAGACTTCAGGGCGGTAGGTCATGACGGTCTCGCGGGCGAAATGGATTGGCCTCCCTACCTAGCCAAGCCTGGGCTGTCTGTCTTGCTGGTTGCTAGTGGGGCGGCGCAATCCCGCTCAGCAGAGGGCCGATCTCCTCGTGCAGCACCAGGTCGGCATAGGCGTCCTGCTCGGTGGCCTCCCGGTTGACGATGACCAGCTGGGCGCCGTTTCGCTTGGCCAGCAGGGGAAATCCGGCGGCGGGATAGACCACCAGGGACGAACCGAGCACCGCAAACAGGTCGCAGGCCAGGGTTTCGGCCTCGGCCCGGGCCATGGCCGCCTCGGGCATGGGCTGGCCGAACGAGATCACCGCCGTCTTGACCAGACCCTTGCAGGCGCGGCAGGTCGGTATCCGGCCATCCTCGAGGAACGGCCCCTTCAGATCGGCCAGTTCGTGGCGCAGGCCGCAGTCCAGGCAGGCCGCATAGCTGGCATTGCCGTGGAGTTCGATCACCTGGGCGTCCGGCACGCCGGAATCCTGGTGCAGATTGTCCACATTCTGGGTGATCACCGCCGTGATCTTGCCCTGAGCCACCAGCCGCGCCACCGCATGGTGCCCGGCGTTGGGTTCGGCGCCGGTCCAGCCGGCCACGCCTGAAAAGGCTCGGCTCCAGGCTTCGCGGCGCCTGTCTTCGCTGGCGATGAAGTCCTGGAAATAGATCGGCTTCATCCGGCTCCAGACCCCGCCAGGGCTGCGGAAGTCGGGGATGCCGGACTCGGTGGAGATACCGGCGCCGGTAAACGCCACCACGCGCCGGGCGGACTGGATCAGGTCTGTCAGGCGGTCGCGGTCGGACATGCGGCGGAAGGCTCCCGGGTCAGGACCCGGCCAGTTTGCCCGCCCGAGGCCTCAGTGCGAAGCCAGATAGTTCAAGACCCGAAACAGCCGGAGGGCGAAAGCCCGGGCCTTCAGCGGCAGGACCTCGCTCAGGGCGGCTCGGCGGGCCAGGCCGCGGAAGGCGCTCTTGAACGGCACGATGCTCAGGGCGCGGGCGGCGCGATAGGCCGGATAGTTCTTCACCCGGTCGGGGTGATCGGCCAGGATGCGGTGGAAATTGGCGCCCGACGAGGCGTATTTGTCCAACAAGGTCGGCACCACGTCCAGGCCCATATGGCTGACCGTATTGTCCACATGCAGGATCGGCCAGCGGTCGGCGACCCGCATACCCCATTCCTGGTCTTCCCAACCCCAGGCGCGGTAGTCGGGATTGAACGGGGTGACCTGCATCACGTCACGGCGCACGAGGATGTTGGAGCCATAGACGAACCGCCAGGGCATGACCTGACGCACGGGCGCCGGCATGCAGTCGAGCTGGGTGGCGATCGCGCGGTGCAGCTCATAACGCGGCTCGCGCGAAGCCTGGATCAGCGAAAATCCGCCGATCACCAGGGCCGGGTCGTCGGCCTGGATCATCTCCACATAGGCGGCCAGGAAATCGGCGCGGTCGGGGACGGTGTCGGCGTCGAGATAGAGCAGGTGGCGGCCGCGGGCGAACTGGGCCAGCCGGTTGCGGGCGGCGGCGCGGCCTTCATTCTTGGACAGGCGGACAAAGGCCGCCGGCATGGCCAGGGCCTGGACTGCCGCCGTGACCTGGGCCGCCAGGACGGGATCGTCCGTGCCGTCGTCCAAGGCCACGATTTCAATCCCGACCGAAAGGCGCGCCGCCTGGGCCTGGATCGCTGCCAGCAGGCCGGACGGATCGTCGCGCAAAAACGGGGTCAGCACCGACAGCAGCGGCCGGGCGTCGGCCCAGGCTGCGTTGGCGCTCACTGTGACCTGGGCGGGGCTCGGCGCCGGCTTGAAACCGACGTCCGGCGTCGCCAGCCTGCGCAGATCCGCCTTGCCCTGACGGACGCCGACCGCGTCGCTGTCACCGTAAGCCAGGCTGTAACCGCCGGACGTCAGACGCGCTGCATATCCCATGATAGCCCCCGAACTTCTGTTCATCGTTCCGCCAGCGGGGCTGGAAAGCGGCTTGCGTTTCGCTTTCACTCACCCCGATCAAATCTGGGACAAGCTCAGCAACAATCGCGCCAGTTGATTTGGCACAGGGCGAATTCGCCTCTCCGGTCTGTGAACCAGGCTCAGTTGCGCCAAACCCCACACCGATGGCGCGGCGTCGGGCCTAACTGAATCCGCTTCACTTGAATGGGATTTGGATCGTAAGCATTCGGGCTTGGACCGCGGCCGCCTGGCGCTCAAACGCGTCGGCTGGCCTCGGCCCGACAGATGATTTCCGCCCAGAACATTTTTCATTCTCAAGGAACGTCTTAGATGGAACGAGTTTTGCCACAACCAACGCCGGAGACCCGGCATTTCTGGGAAGGCTGCAAGGCGGGCGAACTGCGCTTGCAGCGCTGTCTCGCCTGCGCCCACACCTATTTCCCGCCGCGGCCGTTTTGCCCCGCCTGCGCCTCGCGTGAGGTCGAGGTTTTTCCGGCCAGCGGCAAGGCCAGCCTCTACAGCTACGTGATCAACCACAGGCCACGTCCCGATTTCGGGACCGAGCCCCACTCCATCGCCGTGGTCACGCTGCAGGAGGGGCCGCGGATGATGACCAATATCGTCGGCTGTCCGCAGACGCCCGAGGCGCTGCAGTTGGACATGGCCCTGGAGGTCACCTTCCTCCAGGCCAGCGATACCATCGCCCTGCCCCTGTTCCAACCGGCGCAGGGCTGAACCCGCATGAAACAGAAATCCGTAAGCGTGGTCGGCGCGGCCGAAACCACCAAGATGGGCAAGATCCCCGACATGTCGGTGATTGGCCTGCACGCCGACGCCGCCCTCAACGCCCTGGCCGATGCGGGCTTGAAGCCGTCGGATATCGACGGGGTGGCCACCGCCGGCGAGAGCCCGGTGGCGATCGCGCAATATCTGGGCATCACCCCGACCTGGGTCGATGGCACGGCGGTGGGCGGCTGCTCGTTCATGCTGCACGTGCGTCATGCGGCGGCGGCGATCAATGAGGGCCTGTGCAAGACGGTCCTGATCACCCACGGCGAATCCGGCCGCTCGCGCGTCGGCGCCGGCGGCTGGGGCCGCGCGCCGCACAGCTGGAGCGGCCAGTTCGAGGTCCCCTTCGGCGTCACCTCGCCGCCGACCATGTTCACCATCCCGGCGCTTCGCTACATGAAGACGTTCGGCGTCACCGAGGAACAGGTGGCCATGGTCTCGGTGATCCAGCGCGAATGGGCGGCCCTGAATCCGCGGGCCAGCTTCAAGGACCCGATCACCGTCGAGGATGTGCTGAACTCGCCGATGATCGCCTGGCCGTTCCGCATGCTGATGTGCTGCCTGGTCACCGACGGCGGCGGCGCCTTGATTCTGACCAGCGCCGAACGGGCCAAGGATTTCCCGCAAAAGCCGGTCTATATCCTGGGGACCGGGGAAAGCGTTGAAACCCAGATCGTCAGCCAGATGGAGGATTTCACCACCTCCAAGGCCTTCCGCGTCTCTGGCAAGAAGGCGTTCGATGAGGCGGGGATCAAGCACGCCGACGTGGATCACCTGATGATCTACGACGCCTTCGCCCACCTGCCGCTCTACGGCCTGGAGGACCTCGGCTTTTGCGAGCGCGGCGAGGCGGCGGCCTTCATCGGCGGCCGCAACACGGCGCCCCCCTCGATCGGGAAAACGGGCGGCAAGCTGCCGTTGAACACCAATGGCGGGGGCCTGTCCTACATGCATTCGGGCATGTACGGCATGTACGCCCTGCAGGAGAGCGTGCGTCAGATGCGCGGCGTCGCCCCGGCCCAGGTTCCGGGGGCCAGGATCTCGGTCTGCCACGGCGTCGGCGGCATGTTCGCCGCGTCGGGGACGGTGATCTTCAGCAACGAAGCCTGATGGCTGAGTGGACCTTTCCCCAGGATGGGGGAAGGTCCTCAAGCGCCACATGGCGCTGCCTTCCCGGCCCTAGCGCGTCAGCGCCAAAAGCCGGGAGCGGGCCAAATACCGGCCCTAATCCTCCAGCGCCTTCAGCCGGAACGGCAAGGCGCCGATCACCGCGCCCGCGGCCGGGGCCACGAAGAACAGCCACAGCTGGCTCAGGGCCTGGCCCTGGGCCAGAACGGCAGGGCCGAAACTGCGCGCCGGATTGACCGAAACCCCGGTGACCTGGATGCCGACAATATGGATCACCGCCAGACAGATGCCGATGCCGAGCCCGGCGAAGCCGGGCGCGCTGGCCCCGCCGGTGGACCCCAGGATAACGATCACGAACAGGGCGGTCATCACCACCTCGAAGGTCGCCGCCGCCGCCAGGGAATAGCCGCCCAGATAGCCAGGTCCCCAACCGTTCTGGCCCAGATGCTGACTCTGGCCGGCGATCAGGGCCAGGATCATCGCCCCGGCCAGGGCGCCGGCGAACTGGGCGATCCAATAGATCCCCATCTCCCGGGCGCTCATGCGCCCGGCGATAAACACAGCCAGGCTCACGGCCGGATTGACGTGGCAGCCCGAGATCGGGCCGATGCCATAGGCCATGGCGATGATGGCGAAGCCGAAGGCGAGGGCGATGCCCAGTTGCCCGACATGGTCGCCGCCCAGCACGGCTGCGCCGCAACCAAACAGGACCAGGGCCAGTGTGCCGACAAATTCGGCCAGGAACTTCTTCATGATGGTCGCCCCCAGGGGTCAGATCCTCGCGCGGCTGATCGGCAAGGTTGCCAGGCAACGTTAAGCCTGAAGGCGCGATCGCGCTAGACGCGCGTCTTTTGACCGACCGTTAAGCCGGGGCGGCTAGTGTCCCGGCCCATGACCGACGCCGCCGATCTGATCCTCGCCCTGGAGACGCCCGCCGCCCTCGTACGGCCCGATGGCGGCCTGATCCAGGCCAATGACGCTTTCGCCGCCTGCGGCGCCGACCTGACCAGCCTTACCGCCATGGCCGTGGGCGAACGCCGCGAGACCTTGGGTTTGGACGGCGGTCTGATCGTCTGGACCCTGAGCCAGTTGTCTGGCGGCGCGCGGTTGCTGGCCGGCCGCCCGGCGGCGGGGGACCTGCCGGCGCGCGAGCAATATCTGGCCGCGCTCAGTCACGAACTGCGCACCCCGCTCAACGGCGTGCTCGGCATGGCCGGCCTCTTGGCCGAGACCAAGCTGGCGGCCGAGCAGAGAGCCTATCTGTCCTCGCTGCGCGACTGCGGCGAACATCTGCTGGGTCTGGTCAACGACGTGCTCGACCTGGCCCGCATCGACGCCGGCCGCCTGACCCTGCACCCGGCGCCGGTGGATCTGAGCCGGCTTTTGCAGGGCGTGGCCGAACTGCTCAGCCCCAGGGCCCACGCCAAGGGCCTGGAGATCGCCTGGACGGCCCCGGCCGTGACCCCGCAGATCCTGGGCGATGAGGGGCGTCTGCGCCAGATCCTGTTCAACCTGGCCGGCAACGCCATCAAGTTCACCGAAGCCGGCGGCGCGCTCCTGACCATCGAGGTGCGCCAGATCGCCGGCGATCGCGCGCGCCTGCGCTTCGCCGTGGCCGACACCGGGCCGGGCGTGCCCGAGGCCGAGCGCGAACGCATCTTCGAAGCCTTCGCCCAGGCCGACGCCTCCCATGCCAGCCGCGCCGACAGCACCGGCCTGGGTCTGGCCATCGTCCGCCGCCTGACCGCGGCCCATGGCGGCCAGACCGGGCTGGATTGCCCGGAGGCCGGCGGCGCCCGGTTCTGGTTCGAGGCCGATTTCGACCTCGTGCGCGCCGCCAGTCCCGTCTGGCCCCTGGCGGGGCGGGTGGTGGCGGTGATCTCGCCCAGCGCCATCGTTCGCGAGGCGGCCAAGGGGCAGATCGAGGCCGCCGGCGGCAAGGCCCTCTGCCGGCCGAGCCTGGAGGGCGCGCTCTTGCCCCCGGGCGCTGTCCTGCTGATCGACCACGCCCTGGCCGAGGGGCGCCGCCGCCCCCGGCCCCTGCCGGGCCATCCCAGCGTGATCCTGGTGCCGCCCGAGGCCCGCGCCGAAATCCCGCGCTACCGCGCCGCCGGCTTCGGCGGCTATCTGATCAAGCCCCTGCGGGCGGTGTCCCTGGTCGAGCGGGTGCTGGCGGTGTGCGGCGCAGGCGCCGAACCGGCCGAGCCGCTGGACGAGCGGGCCGAGCATGTCAGCCACGCCCGGGTGCTGCTGGCGGAAGACAATCCCATCAACGCGCTCCTCGCCCGCTCGCTGTTGGAGCGGGAGGGCTGCAGCGTGGACCGGGTGGCCAGCGGCCCCGAAGCGGTGGAGGCCGGGGCCAGCGGCGTCTATGACCTGATCCTGATGGACCTGCGCATGCCGGGCCTGGGCGGGCGCGAGGCCACCACGGCCCTGCGCGAACGCGGTTGCCGCACCCCCATACTGGCCCTGACGGCGGACGCCTTCGAGGAGGATCGCCGCTCCTGCCTGGCCGCCGGCATGGACGATTTCCTGACCAAGCCCCTGGAGCAGTCGGTGCTGCGCGCCATGCTGCGCCGCTGGACCCACCCCGGCTGGACGCGTCCCGCGGAGCAGGTCAAGCTCATCGCCTGATTGGCGGCGGTCTCGCCGAAGTGGGATTCAGGCTTGATGTCCACCGAAGACGGCCCGACGACTGTCACCGGAGCGGAGACAGCGGACGCGCCGCCGGCGCCCAGGCGCGGCTCGTTCGGCGCGTTCGGGCTGTTTTTTGACCGCCGCATCCTGGTGATGCTGGCCCTGGGCTTCGCCTCGGGCCTGCCCAACCTCATGATCTTCGACACGCTCTCCGCCTGGCTGAGGGAGGCCGGGCTCTCGCTGGAAGTGATCTCGTTCTTCAGCCTGGCCACCCTGGCCTATTCCTTCAAATTCCTCTGGGCGCCGCTCGTCGACCGCACCGCCATTCCCGGCCTGACCGCGTGGCTGGGCCACCGCCGGTCCTGGATGCTGGTGGCTCAGATCGCCGTGATAACCGGCCTGATGCTGATCGCCCGCGGCGACCCGAAGACCGGCCTCGGAACCGTAGCCCTGTTCGCCGTATTGACCGGCTTCGCCTCGGCCACCCAGGACATCGTCGTCGACGCTTGGCGGATCGAGGCTTCGGACAGCGCCAGGCAGGGCGCCATGGCCGCCGCCTACCAGTGGGGATATCGCATCGCCATCATCGTCGCCGGCGCTGTGCCCCTGGTGCTCGCCGGCCGCCTGGGATGGAACCTGTCCTACGGCTTGACGGCGCTGTTGATGGGATTGGGCGTGCTCGCCGTGCTCGGCGCGCCACGCGAACTGACCCGCGTCATCCGCGCCTTTCCCCATGCCGATGTTCGGGGCGCCCCCGCGCTTGAGGGTCTGGAGTGGATCGCGCGCCTGAGCCTGCTGCTGCTGGGGGGCTTGTTGTTGGGCTCCGGCCTGGGCGCAAACCCCACCCTGCTGGCCAAGGGGCTGAGCGCCCTGGGCCAGCCCGGGTTTGGGGCCGCCCTCGCCGCGGCCTGGATCGCCAAACCCAATGGGGTCTGGCTGCAATTGATCGGTGTTCTGGCCGGCGCGGGGGTCATCGTCGCCGCGGCCTGGCCGATCCCGCATCTGCGCACCCGGCCGGGGCTTTATCTGTCTTCAGCTTTTGGGGAGCCGCTGGGCGACTTCTTCGAGCGGTTCGGCGGCACCGCGGTGCTGATCCTGGCGCTGATCTGCGTCTACCGCCTCTCCGACTTCGTCCTCAACATCATGACTCCCTTCTATCTGGATCTGGGATTTTCAAAGACCGAGATCGCCGAAGCCAGGAAGGCGTTCGGCGTGGCCATGTCGATGGTCGGCGTATTCGCCGGCGGCTTTTCCGTCGCGCGGCTGGGCGTGATGCGGTCCATGGTCATCGGCGCCTTCGCCTTGCCGATCACCAACACGATCTTCGCCCTGCTGGCCATCCGAGGGCCGGATTTCTATAGCCTGCTGGCGGCCATCGGGATCGACAACATCGTCTCCGGCTTCGCCGGCACCTGCCTGATCGCCTATATGTCCAGTCTCACCAGCGCCGGATTCACCGCCACTCAATATGCGCTGTTTTCCTCGCTCTATTCGCTTCCCGGCAAGCTGATCGCGTCCCAATCCGGGCGCATCGTCGAGACCGCCGCCCGGGCGGCGGATGGGGGCGGTCCCTTTGGCGCGCTGCGGGGGCTGTTCGCCCATACGCCCGCACAGGCTTTCGCCGGAGCCATGGCCAGGTCGCACGTCGCCCCAGCCTCCCTTGGCGCGGGCTATGTGGTGTTCTTCTTCTACTCGGGCCTGGTCGGGGTGCTGTCGATGATCCTGGCGGTCTGGGTGGCGAGACGCTCCAAAGCGTTCGCCGCGCCGCCTATCCCGCCGCCTGCTGGCACCACGGGCTGAGGTCGCTCTCGCCGCCCATCAGGGCCAGGCCGGCGGCGATGGATTCCAGCTCGGCGCCGCTGTCGAGCTTGGCCTCGCCAAACCGGTCGGCGAAGATGCGCCGCACCGCCGGGACAAAGGACGATCCGCCCGTGAGAAACACGTGGTCCACCGCGCCCGGCGCCAGCCCGGCGCTGGCCATGGCCTCGTCCAGCGCGATCTCGATGGCGGTCAGTTCCTTGTCGATCCAGGTCTCGAACTCGCCGCGCTCGACCTCGCGTTCGATCGACACCTCGCCGGCATGGAAGGCGAACCGCGCCGTCTCGCCAGCCGACAGAGCCTCCTTCAGCCGCGAGACCGACTGATAGAGAGGATAGCCATATTCCCCGTCCAGCACCTCCACCAGCTTGCGGATCTTGTCCGGCTCGATCGCCTTGCGCACCAGCCCGCGGATGTCGCGCATCTCGCGCGACGCCCGCAGCAGGGCCAACTGATCCCAGCGGGCGAAGGCGGCGTAGTAGCGGATGGGGATCGGCAGGATGTTGTCATAGTCGCGATAGCTCGACCCCTTGCCCAGCTGCGGCGACACCAGATGGTCGATGATCCGGTAGTCGAAGGCGTCGCCAGCCACGCCTACGCCCGCCTGGCCGAGGGGAATGGCCTTGATCGCCCCGCCGCGCCGCTCGAAGCGCAGGATCGAAAAATCGCTGGTGCCTCCGCCGAAATCGGCCACCAGCACCGTGGCGTCCGCCTTCAGCCGCTTGGCGAAGAAGAAGGCCGCGGCCACCGGCTCATAGGCGTAGAAGATTTCTTCGAACCCCAGCCGGCGAAACGCGGTCTCATAGCGGGTCAGGGCCAGGGCCGCGTCCGGCTTGGCGCCCACAAAGCGCACCGGTCGCCCGACGATCAGGCGCGGCGGCAGGGTTCCCAGGGTCTCGCCCGCATGGCCGCGCAGCTGCAGCAGAAAGGCCGACAGCATGTCCTCGAACCTGTACCGACGGCCGAAAATCGTGGTTTCGCTGAACAGGGCGCTGGCGGCATAGCTCTTGAACGACTGGATGAAACGGGTCTCGCCCGGATCGTCCAGATAGGCGTCGATGGCCCAGGGGCCGGCTTCGATCCGCCGCCCGTGGCTGTGGTCGCCGTCGCCGTGAAAGCTCAGCGCCGAGCGGAACGGCGCGCGGTCTTCGCCCAGGCCGGCGAAACGCACCAGCTGCGCTTCCCCCGCCGCCGTGGTCAGGGAGACCACGGTGTTGGTGGTGCCGAAATCGACGCCGATCGTGGGGCGAGCGGTCATGGCGCGGGCGAGCCTGGCTATGGGGGTCGGCGTGTTTGCTCGCCGATCACGATCAGGTCAAGGACTTTGCGGCGCCAGAAAGTCCCTCAACGGCGTCCACCCGGCCAGTTTCCGCTCGAACGGAACCGCGTGGGCCGGGCTGCTGGACGGCAGGGTGATCAAGGCCAGGCCGCGCTTGGCGTCCAGCTGGCTGCGTCCGATCTGCGACGCCTTGGCCCCATTGAAACCCACCGCCCGCAGCGCCGGCAGGCTCGCCGTGAACTCGTCCAGGGCGTGGGGGACGTGGCTGCGAATATTGGCGTCCAGGCTTCCGGTCCGCTCAGCCGAGCGGATCACATCCCAAAGCCCCACGCCGGCGGCCAGCAACATCGCCAGCCGCTCGGCATAGGGCGCCACGACCAGGGCCTGTCCCGTGACCGCCGCCATCAGCCGCCAGAACTGGTTTTGCGGATGGGCGTAATATTGCGCTCGGCTCAGCGAGACCTCGCCCGGCAGGCTACCCAGGATCAGCACCCGCGTTCGGGCGTCAGTTATGGCGGCGAAGGAAAACTTGTCGCCGTCGCCCATGGCGAAAAGGTCCTCAGGCATGATGAAATCGGATTGAGCCAATATAAACTCCGCTCATCCCGGCGAAGGCCGGGATCCAGATGACAAAGCTCAGGCCGAAAGACAACAATCCGCCCGAAATCACCACACTCTTGCGCCATAGGATCTGGATCCCGGCCTTCGCCATAGGCGCTAAGTTAGGATCCTGGCCAAGAAACACCTCGCCCGAAGGGAGAGGGAGGGGCCCGCGCCGCAAGGCGTGGGAGGGTGAGGGGTTGCGGACATTCAGGATGAAACTGAGAGGCCTTAT
>FSWM01000702.1_pt1 | contig 24208 bp, 19 predicted proteins | sample 1637841 | NCBI WGS metagenome assembly FSWM01 (sample SAMEA3914789, study PRJEB12502) | metagenome | biome: forest; material: soil | place: Canada | collected 2011-07-03 | depth 0.3 m | reverse complement strand
GGTCTGTCTCCCGATGATCCACCATCGGAATCACATTCCAACCCGCCGCGCCAATCACACCGGAGTCATCGCAAAGACAGATGTGTGCATCCCTTAGCGTAGATCGTGGGATTGGCCCTATACTTGGCCTCGAAGGCGGCGCGATCCCTGCGCGCGGCCTCACTCACTGTGGAGCTGACCAGATCAGCGCCGGCGGCGATGTAGTGTCCGCCGGTCTGGGCCAGATAGGGCGCTAGAATATCGGTCCACCAACCGCTGCCGGGTTGAACCTCGATCACCGTCTGGCCGGGCTTCAGTCCCCAGAACAGTAGGGACGGCTCGGGGTGGCGATAGACATCGCGCGCCTTGTCGGGAGCGGATCGGGGGCCGTTCTCGATCACTTGATGCAGGATAGGGTCGGCTTGCCCTGCAGCCAGGGCGGGGAAGGCCGTGATCCCAGGGACTGCGACTGAGGCGAAGAGTAGAAACTGGCGTCGATCGAAAATAGTCATCTTGTCCCTTCGAAACGTGGGCCGCGGTGGCTTGGGTCGACGCGGATCACCGCACCGTCTGGTAGCCGTATTGGCGGGCGCGCTCCTCCAAATGGAGGGTTGCGCAATACTGGCTGAGTGGTAACGCATTGAAACCGTCCAGCCGCAGGGTCTCGCGAACGTCGGCCAGCGCTGCGTCCGAGGCGACATCATCCAGCGCCGATAGCAGGGCGCGATGGGTCGCCTGGTCAGTGGCCGACGACGTGATCAACGGCAGGCCCGGCGTGCGCTCTGTCCAGACCAGCACGCGCAGCTGCTTCGTCAGCGCTGGGCGGAAGCGTCGCAGATGGGCGAGGGTCACAGCGTCCAGCGCCGCCAGGTCGGCGCTGTCCGAGGCCACCGCCTCGGCGCTCGTGAGGTGTGAACCTGTGATGGCGACATCTTGGAAGAAGCTGGCGCCGGCCGCGATCGGGGCGACGGCGGCGCGCAGCAGGTTCATCGCCGAAGCCGATCGAAGGTCGTTGATGGCGCATCGGGAGCCGCGCAGGCTTGCCAGGTCGCGGGCTGAAGAACTGGCGCTGACGACGAGGGCGCTGCGCCGGAAAGGGCCTTCGCAGCCCGGCGCCTGGTAGCGGGGCGTTGCGACCAGCCGCACGCACCCGGCCAGCGCCGTTATCAGGGGATAGCCGCAAGCCTGCGCCAGCAGCAAATGAGGGGAGCGCCAGCAGGATTCGAAGTCGGCGTCCCGGCTGAGCCCAAAGGGGACGTTGCAAACGCCGTAGTGCTCCAATCTAATCGCGATGGCCGACCATAGGGCGTCATTCGCCGCCTGCAACTCGGGCAGGTCGTACATCGACAAGGCGGCGATTCTGGGCTGGGGCGTGACCGCCGCCTCGGTGTGGAGGCGCTGACGGAACATGGCGCCGCCCATCATGCGCAGTCCTGGGCGAGGTCATGGCTTTGATGGTCCGGATGGACGATCATGTGATGCGGTGACAGCAGAAAGCGGCGCACAATTTCGCCGTACCCCCGATAGACAAGCCCGCCATTGTCGCCAAGCAGCGCCTCACGGTGCTGGGCGTAGAGGCCGGGCAATCGGAACCATGAAGCCCGTGGGAAGGCGTGATGCGCCGCGTGCAGATTGTTGTTGAGAAACAGAAAGCCAAGAATCGGAGCTTCTTCGACGACGGCGATCCGGCGCGACGCTATCGGGTCGGCCCTATGTTCCGCGAAGGAGCGTAATAGCGACAGGGCGCAGCCGGGGTAGACGAAGCAGGCGAAATACTGAGCCAGGCTGATGCGGCATATCCAAACCAGCCAGGTCGCGACCAGGGCGGCGGCGGCCAGATGGATCGCCCAGGCCCGCCGGGCTCCGGCCTCGTCCGCCAGCAGGGCCTTTGTTTCGGATGCGAGAAAGCCCCCGATTTCGATGAACGGGCCCACGAGCAAGCGGCCGAGCAGAGTCGTGCTGGCCCGGGCGCCAGCGCGCCGCAGGGCGCTTGCGGCGCTTGGGTCGGCGGCTAGGTAGCGGGACTCGGGATCGGACCCTGGATCGGTCAGATGCTCGGCGGCATGGTGCGCCCGATGGCTTTGCCGATAGCGGTGATAGGGCAGCCACAGGTTCAAGGGCGCGAAGGCGAGCAGGGTGTTCGCGAAGGGCCACGGGGTGGGGTGGCCGTGGATGGTCTCGTGCTGCAGCGAGCCGTGCCAGGCTACGAACCATCCGCCGATGGCCGCCAACCCCCAAGGATTGAGCTGGCGGTGCAGCAAGGTCGCCGCGATCCAGCCGCCATAGATGGCCGCCGCCAAGGCGAGTGTGGCGAACTCAATTCGGGGGCGCGAGGGCTCATGGTCGGTGGCGAAGATGGCGGGCTGCATGAGCGCCTTGTGGTTTGTCAGCCCAGGCCTGGGCGCATCCCCGGATGGGCCAGCCCCGCGGTAACAGCAATCCAGATCAATTCGATAGGGATTTAGAATAGCTGCGGCTGGTGGGGTGTAACCATGCCGTCCAACCGCCGGCGCCAAGCCCCAGCGACTAGGTTTCTGATCCGCCGTCGAAGCCGCTGCTACGCGCCTTGGCCTGGGTGATCGTGCTGCCGGCCGGCACAGAGTTGGTCAGCCAGACATTCCCGGCGATGACAGAGCCCTGGCCGATGGTGATCCGCCCAAGGATGGTCGACCCTGCGTAGATCACCACGTCATCCTCGATGATCGGATGACGAGGATAACCCTTAAGCAGGGCGCCTTGATCATCCTGTTCAAACCGTCGGGCGCCGAGGGTCACCGCCTGATAGAGCCTCACGCGCTGGCCGATGATCGCGGTTTCGCCGATGACCACGCCGGTCCCATGATCGATGAAGAAGCCTTCGCCGATCTGCGCCCCGGGATGGATGTCGATGCCGGTGGCGGAGTGAGCGGACTCGGAAATGATCCGGGCCAGCATCCTTGCGCCGAGCTCATGAAGTCCATGGGCGAGCCGGTGGCGAATGATGGCGTTCACCCCGGGATAACAGCACATCACCTCGTCCAGGCTTGTGGCCGCCGGATCGCCGGCATAGGCGGCCTGGATATCGCTCTCCAGCAGCGCCCGCACCTTGGGAAGCTCGTCAGCAAATTTGCAGGTGATATCGTGAGCGACGATCGCGTCGTCGATTTCGGCTTTGTCGGTATTATCGGATCTTAATCCCAGTTCGAGACTGATCTGATGCTGGAGGGATTGCAGGGTTGTACTGAGTTTGCCTTCGATGAAAGCGTCGATGCCCTCACCGACGAGGCCGTGGGGGCCGTAGTGCCGAGGAAATAAGGACGCGACCAGATCGTCGACAATCTCGTTGATGATCGTTCGTGAAGGCAACTCGGGCGTCGGGCCGTCGCCGTAGCGCGTCCTGTGTGACTGGACGCGAAGGCTATGGAGGTCGGCGACGATCCGACCGAGATTGGGAAAACGGCTCGCGCTGCGGCTGCGATCGAAAGGCGCGGTCATTCGGCTGATGGTTCCTGCGTCGAGAGTTATGACCGGCTGTCGTGTCGCGCCAAGCCGCCAGATTAAAATCTATCGGAACAGTAGGAAAAATCTAGGGGGCTGCTCACACTGACCTGACCCGCCGGAAGATAAACGCCGCCATGCTCACCAGAGCCTGATGGCTTGGTTTCGAAGCCTCTAGATTCTCTAAATCCCTACCAATTGAATCTGGTTTGAGGTGGGCGGGCAAACGGCGTTTGGGTTTGTTTGGCTGTGAGCCCGGGCAAGGCGCCCGTCGTGATCGTCCTTCCTCGGAGCCTCGGGACCATGATCCCTGCAGTGTCCAGCGACGCCGCTGCGCCGGCGCCCACCGGCCTTGACGCTCCGGGCCGAGGCGCTCGGCGCGGAGGTTTCGGTCAGGCGCCGGTCCTGATCGTGCCAGGCCTGTTCAATTCCGGACCGGATCATTGGCAGAGCCATTGGGAGCGGCGTTTGCCGGGCGCCGAACGCGTCGATCAGTCGGATTGGGAACGCCCCACGCTGGGCGAGTGGACAGCAAGCCTGGCCGAGGCGGTCCGGCGGCGGCCGGGCGCAGTGCTGATCGCCCACAGCCTCGGCTGCGCCGTGGTCGCTCACCTAGCCCAGATCAACAGGGGGCGCGGCATCGCCGGCGCATTGCTGGTCGCGCCGGCCGACGTGAACCGCGATGGGGCCGCCGGGCGATTGCTGATGGGGTTTTCGCCCATGCCGGGTCGGCGCCTGCCATTTCCCAGCCTGGTCGTCGCTAGCCGCGCCGATCTTTATGTCGAGATCGAATGCGCGGAGTCCTACGCGCGCGGCTGGGGCTCGAGTTTCGTGGATCTTGGCAGGGCGGGGCACATCAATGTGGAGTCTGGCCATGGGCCGTGGCCCGAGGGGTTGGGCCTCCTTGAAGATCTGATGGGTCGGATCACCGATTCCCGCACGGCCTGAACGGCAGGCGGCAGCAGGCGGTTGTGATCCTGCGATGGGGATTCGCCCCGGCGGCCCAACGGCCCAGAGAAGCGCTTCACATTCGCGACGCGAATTCCACGAATTGGATACAGAAATAGTGTATAGATTTCATATTAGAATATTGTAATCAATTTACGAAAATATATAAAAATGTATAGATGATCATAGATTTCCTAATTTGATCATTTCACCTTGCGCGTCCTATCCCCATAGTTCAGTTAATTGGGGCCATTTAGATGATGTCAGTGAGTGTTCGGCGTTTGACGCGAGTTAGAATGCGCGATGCGGCTTTGGCTGGCGTATCGGTGCTAGCCTTGGCGAGCGGTGCGCAGGCGCAGACACAGTTGTCGGAAACCCTGGACACCGCTGCCGGCGACGCATCGGCAAGGCCTGCGCGGGCCTCCGCCTTGGTCCAGGACATTGTGGTGACCGCCACCCGTCAATCGACCAAGCTGAAGAAGACGCCGGTCGCCGTCACCGTGATCGGATCGGCCAATATCACGGACAATGGCTTGGTCACCGCCCGAGACCTTTCGGGCCAGGCGCCGGGGTTCACCATTCAGCGCGCCGGCATCACGCCACTCACCCAGGTCTTTTTTGTCCGCGGTATCGGCGATGCCGACCCGATCTTCGACCCGAACGTCGCGCAATATGTAGATGACGTCTATTTGCCCCGCACGATCAACGGGATGACTGATCTTACGGATATCGAGCGCGTCGAACTCCTTCGGGGGCCTCAAGGCGCGTTGTTCGGTGAAAACGCTGACGCCGGAGCCATCCGCTACATCACCAAGACCCCGACCGACCAGTTCCACGCCAGTTTCGATGTCGCGGGCGGGACCTATAACGCGCTGCAAATCCACGCCTATGCCTCAGGGCCCCTGGTTCCGGGCCTGCTCGACGGCAGCATCGCCATCGCCCGCGACCGGCATGACGGCTACACCTATGATCCGACCATCAAAAAGCACGTCAATGACCAGGACACGACTGGCGCGCGGGGCAAGTTGCTGTGGACGCCGAGCGCGAAACTGACGGCCGTCCTGACCGTTGACGGTACAGTGGACCACTCGGCGACCGCCTATTACATTCCAAAGCAGCCGCTCATCGGCGGTAATCTTAAGAAACCGATCTACGGCGTCTTCAATCCGAACGAGAGCTACGCCTCCCAGGTGCCGAAGAACAATTCTTGGTCTGGCGGTGTTTCGCTCAAGATTTCCTATGTGATCTCGCCGGAATTGACCTTCAATTCGATCAGCGCCTTCAGGGGCTTCGCCCAGGATCCGGTCAACTACAACAACGACGGCCAGCCGCTGGTCGCCTACAGCCCAACTGATCCGGTTCTGGTTTCGATCTCCGACAACTATATCGTCTATCGGGAGAAAGAGGCGACCCAGGAGCTCCAGCTCATCGGAGATTATGGCCGTTTCGATTTCACCAGCGGCCTCTATTTCTTGTATGAAGACTTCTCGAGCAATCGGATCGGCTATGTCGTTTCGCCCACGGCGGCGACCGCCGCGCCGGCCTATCCTGAAGACCAGATCGGAGACACCAAGACCACCAACTACGCGGTCTATGGTCAGGGCGACTATCATTTTACGGACAAGCTGATCGCTACGTTAGGGGCGCGGTACACTATCGAGACGCGTCATTTCAACTTCCGTGGCGTCTACGATGACTTTTCAGGCGACCCGCTGCCCGTTACGCCCGGCGCCTCGACCTCGACCCCGGGCGGCTATGCCGCCGCCAACAATTTCACCTATGTCGGCGACAAGACCTGGACGTCGCTGACGCCGAAGTTCGGCCTGTCATACCAATTCACACCCGGCATATTCGGCTATGCCAGCCTGTCGGAGGGCTTCGACGCCGGGGGCTTCAACAATAGGGCCAGTTCGCTCGCTACCGCCCTGCCGTATGACCAGGAAAACGTCACCACCTACGAGCTGGGCCTGAAGACTGATTGGCTCGGCCACAGGCTTCGCGCCAATTTGACAGGGTTCTACAATCAATACAGCGACCTGCAGGAAACCGCGGCGGTGGTAAGCCCGGTCACGGGCGGGTACGTTTCCGTACGCTCCAACGCCAATAGGGCCCACACTGAAGGGTTTGAGCTGGAGACCACCGCCGCACCGATCAATGACCTTACCCTGTCGGCCAATGCGAGTTACCTGCTGACGCGGTTCGACTCGTTTCCCAATGCGGCGGCGACCACCGTGGGCGGACATGCAGTTCTGCTGGGCGCCACAGGCAACCAACTGCCGTTCTCGCCGCGCTGGCAGCTTTTCGCCTCGGCGATCTATCGATTGCCGCTGGATCTGCCTGGCGACCTCCGCATCGGCGCCGACATCACCTACCAGACCCGCTACTTCTCCGATGTTTTCAACTATCGGCAGGGGCAGGTACCCGATCAGGGCTTCGTGGACGCCTTCTTGAGCTTCACGCCCCAGAACAGCCATTGGCAATTCACGCTCACCGGGCGGAATCTTACCGATAGACTATCCTACCAGAGCATCACCTGGGGCGGGACGCCGAACCTTTGGGAGGGCCCCCTCAATCCGCCCCGGACCATCCTGTTCAAGGTCGCCTACAAACGTTAGGCGCGCAGTGGCCCCTCACCGGCAGACAGCCGCTCAATTCATGGGCTCAGACCCGCACGCGCCAGGCAGACCAGACTGCGTCCTTGACCGATATGCGGGTCGGGATGAAGGCCTGGGCGTGGAAAAGGTCCGCCGCGGCCTGTTGGCGGGTGACGATCGCTGGCGTCAGGGGTTTGACGGCCAAGGGCGCCCGCTGAAGGGCCAGGATCGAGATGTCGTGGGCGATGCCGGTTTGGTTCGATATGATCTGCGCCGCCTGGTCGATGTGTTCATCACCCCAGGCCGATTCCGCCGCCAGGAAATCAAGAACGGCCCCCAGCACCTTGGGCGAACGCTCGGCGATGGGCCGATAGGCGACGATGAAGGAACTGCTGGGCGCCAGGCCGCCGCGATTCACCAGGGTTCGCGTTGGCGTCCGGTGTTCGGCCATGACCAGATAGGGGTCCCAGATCGCCCAGGCGTCGATAGCTCCGCTGGCGAAGGCGCTGGCGGCGTCAAGCGGCGCCAGATAGGCCGGCCTGATGTCGGCCACGGTCAGGCCGACGCTGTTCAGGGCTTCGAGCAGCAAAAGGTGGGACGACGACCCCTTGGTCAGACCCACCTTGGCGCCCTTGATCTCGCTCAGGGTGCGGATCGGCGACCCCGCCCGCACGATCACGGATTCCGCTGCGTCTGCATTTGGAACCGCCGCCGCATAGACGATCGGCGCGCCGGCGGACTGGGCGAAGATCGGCGGCGTGTCACCGACGGCGCCAATATCGATGGCGCCGGCCCGCATGGCCTCCAGCAGCGGCGGCCCGGCGGCGAACTGCATCCACTCGACCGTGATCGGGCCCAGGGGCTTCAGCGCCGCCTCCAGTCCGCCGCGGGCCCAGGCCAGAAGCAGGACGCCGCCCTTCTGGTAGCCGATCCGCAGCTTGCCGGCGGCGTACACGGGACCACAGGCAGCGGCCAGGCCGGCGCCGAGAGCGCCGACGATGAACCGGCGCCGAGGCGGATGAGGGATCAAGTCGCAGCCTTCGGCTTCGTCACCACGAATTCGGGATGCCTTTGCGCGTAGCGCTCGGCTGCGATTTCCCCGCCCCGCATCAGCAGCGGGCCGAGGCGCCAGAATTCGCTCAGGTGGGCCGGATTGTCATTTGGCTCATCCCAACCATAGTCGCGCCGCACACGACCCAGTTGGCCCGAGGCCTGGATCGCGTCGGGATCGATGACCTCCAATTGAGTTTGGTCAGCCCCGACATAGATCGCGTCGACCGGGCAGTAGAGCTCGCACATGAAACAGGTCTGGCATTGATCCGGCCGGGCGATGACCGGCGCAGCCGTGGGCCCGAGGTCGAAGACATGGGTGGGGCAGGCGGCGACGCAGGCGTTGCAGCCGGTGCAGAGCGTCTCGAAAATGTGCGCGATCAAGCCACGGCCTCCGATAGAAGCGGTTGGTCGGTCGCTGTCTCCAAGCGGGTCCACACCCGATCGAGTCCGCCGACCGTCAGTCTTCGGCCGAACTGCGGCGACAGGTCCGGCGCATCGACGCGCATGTGCATGCCCCGGCTCTCTGGGCGAGCCAGCGCCGCGGCCGTACACCAGCGGGCCGTCGCCGTGAGCGCGGCGGTCTCGCGCGCGCCCACCTGCTCAAGTCCTTCCGCGCGCCTGTGCGCCGACAACTCGGCACACAGGCCGTCGAGCAGGGTCAGGGACGCCTCCAGGCTTTCGCGCCGCCGCCACAGCGCCTTGTCGTAGGCCAGGGTTTGATCCTGAACCGTCTTGATCGCCGCGCGCTCGTCCACGTTGGCGGCTGAGCCTGACGGCCGCAGCCCTGCGCGGCCGGCCGGCAGGGCCCGCTCGCCAGTACGGCGCCCCTGCAGCCGGGCGAGGCTGGCGGCGCCCGCCCCGGCAGCCAGGCCGGACGTCAGGGCCCAGGCTGAGTTCTGGGCGCCGCCGCCGCTGGTGGCGCCGGCGACCAGTTCGCGGGTGGCGGCGTCGCCTGCTGCGAACAGGCCGCGCACCGTGGTCTGGCACGCTTCATCGACGACGCGCAGGCCGCCCGTGCCGCGCACCGTGCCTTCGCCGTAGAGCTTGACCTCGAAGCGGTCCGCGAACACACGAACGCCCCGGCGCTCGAACGGCGCCACCGTCGCCGGCTGAATCTGTCGCAGCATGTCCTTGAGCAGGTCCGGCGCATCGCGGAGATCGGCGAGGACCGGCCCCTCTAGAAGCGCGGTCGCCAACGCTCTCAGATGCGCGGCGCCAGTCATCGGCGGCGGGATGTCGAGCTCCGCGCCCGCGGCGTCGTAAAACCGGGCCGCCATGTAGGGCAGGGTGCGGGTCGAGTTCCAGGCCGGCGACAGGGAATAGGCGGTCGAAAATTCCATGCCCGACAGTTCGGCGCCCATCTCGGCCGCCATCAGATAGCCGTCGCCGGTATTGGTGTGGCTGCCGATCAAGCCCGACCGAAAGGCGCAGCCGCCGGTGGCCAGGATCACTGCCCCGGCGCGAATGGTCCAGGCGCGCCGCTCCAGCCGGGCATAGCCGGCGGCGCCGGCGACCGCGCCATCGCGGTGGGTCAGCAGTTCCAGCGCGGGATGATGGTCCAGAATGCGCACGCCGCTTTCGAGCGCAAACCGGCGTAGGGCTCGCATGTATTCCGGTCCGCGAAGGCCGGGGTAGTAGGTTTCGCCCTTGCCGTCGACGCTGAAGGGATAGTAGCCGGCCAGTTGCGGCAGGGTGCGCCAGGTGACGTCTATGATCCGCGCCATCCAGGCCTTGTCGGCCAGGCCGAAGCTGGTCTGATAGCGCCGTTCGATCGCCGCTTCGCGAAGCTTGCGATCCGGTGGAACCCACCAATGTCCAGGTCCGCCCGTCGCGGTCACGCCGCTGGAGCCGACGAAGCCCTTGTCCGCCAGCACGACCGACGCGCCCTCCCGCGCCGCCGATATGGCCGCCCAGGCCGCAGCCATGCCCCCTCCAATAATCAGGACATCTGTTTCCGCGTCGCTCGTGCTCATCCGTTTTCGTCGACCTGCCCATCGTTCCACGGCCGAGCTCGACCGTTCCAGGCGCAGATCGGTCTGCGCCTGATGACCCGGACTCCTTAGGGCGCCACCGCGGGCGGGAATAACGAGGGGTTCTCAAGGGCGACATTGACAGGTCTGATCGGCGCGGCCGCCCGGCTTAGGATCACATCGAAGCAGCCCTGGCTACGCCCAAGGATAGCCTAATCATGACGCCCGCCAATCAGACCCATCAGGGTTTCTCCATCGTCACGGCGCTAGTCGTCGCTTAGGTTTCGCGCTGAAAATCCGGAACAGGTCCCTTGCGAATGCCGAAAAAGCGTCAACTGAAACTCGGTTTCATCTTGCATGGCGTCGGGCCGGGTTGGGGCGATTGGCGCCATCCGGATGCACCGGTGGACGCCAGCGTCAATTTCGCCTTCTACAAGCGTCAAGCCCAGGCTGCCGAGGCGGGCAAGTTCGATTTCCTGTTCGTGGCCGACAGCGTCTATGTCACCGCCAAGTCAAGCCCGCACTATCTGAACCGGTTCGAGCCGCTGACCATCCTCTCGGCCCTGGCCGGAGCCACGTCGCACATCGGGTTGGTGGGCGCCTTGACCGCCAGCTACACCGAGCCGTTCAACGTCGCGCGCCAGTTCTCCTCGCTCGACCACATCAGCGGCGGCCGTGCCGGCTGGAACGTGGTCACCTCCTGGCTGGAAGGCAGCGCCAGCAACTATTCCAAGCCGGAACACTACGCCCACGACGTCCGCTACTGCCTGGCCGGCGAGCATCTCGATGTGGTGCAGGGGCTTTGGGACTCCTGGGAGGACGACGCCCTGGTCCGGGACAAGGAGACCGGCGTTTTCGTCGACCCCGACAAGCTGCACCACAAGGGCGAGTTCTTCCAGGTCAGGGGGCCGCTGAACATTTCCCGCTCAGTTCAGGGCCAACCGGTGATCTTCCAGGCCGGCGCATCGGAAGATGGCAAGACCTTCGCCGCCAGGCGCGCCGACGCCATTTTCGTCAACCAGGACGAACTATCGGAAGCCAGGGCCTATTACGCCGACATCAAGAGCCGCGTCGCCGGCTTTGGCCGCAATCCGGATCAGGTGTTGGTGTTGCCGGGCGCCCGCCCGGTGGTCGGCCGCACCGAGGAGGAGGCCGAGGCTAATTACCAGGAACTGGCCAATCTGGTATCGATCGAAAACGCCTTGTCCATGCTGGGCCGTCCGTTCAACGACTATGACTTCTCCAAGCATGACCTGGATGCGCCATTCCCGGACATCAGCGCCCACGGCGCCAACAGCAACCAGAGCGCTTCGCTCAAGATCCTGGCCGCCGCGCGTGATGGCGGCCTGACCCTGCGCCAGACAGCGTTGCGGTTCGCCACCCCGCGCAGCCACTTTGTCGGCACGCCGGAAAAGGTGGCGGACGCCATCCAGGCCTGGTTCGAGGGGCGGGGCGCAGATGGGTTCAACCTGTTCGAATCCCTGCCGGGCCAGTTGGAGCTGTTCGTGGAATTGGTCGTGCCGATCCTGCAGGCCCGGGGGATCTATCGCACCGATTACGAATCCGAGACCCTCCGCGGCAATCTCGAGCTCGATGTTCCGGTGAATCGCCACACGCTCGCAAGAGCCGCTTCGGCCGCCGCCTGAGCACCCTTCGGAGATCATCTTGACGGCTTCTGTGCATCACTTCGACACTGTCGAAGCCTCGCTCTACGCCCGCTACGGCGAAGCCAGGCCGACGGTCGGCTCCGCGTGGAACGATACCCTGAGCGGGCTGCTGCAGCATCGCTCGGTGCGGGCTTATCTGCCCGACGCGTTGGAGCCGGGAACCTTGGAGGCGATCATCGCCGCCGCCCAATCTGCGGCGACGTCCTCCAACCAGCAGTTCTGGAGCGTGGTTGCGGTTGAAGATCCGGAGCGTAAGGCTCGTCTGGCCGAACTGGCGGGCGGCCAGGCCCATATCCGTCAGGCGCCGCTGTTCCTGGTTTGGCTGGCGGATCTTGCGCGGGCCGACCGGATTGCTGCGCAGGGCGGCAAGGGGCGCGAGGCCCTCGATTATCTGGAGACGCTGGTGGTGAGCGTCGCCGACGCCGCCCTGGCGGCCCAGACGGCGGTCGTGGCGTTGGAGTCCCTCGGGCTCGGCTCGGTCTATATCGGCGCCATCCGTAACCGGCCCGAAGACGTCGCCAGGGAACTGGGTCTGCCGCCGCTGGTGCTGCCGGTGTTCGGCCTCTGTGTCGGTCGGCCGGATCCAGCCCAGCCCGCGTTCGTCAAGCCGCGCCTGCCGCAGTCGGCGGTCCTGCATCGCGAGACCTATGACCTTTCCGTCCAGGCCGAGGCGGTCAGCGCCTATGACGAAACCCTGCGGGGCTTCCAACAGGTCCAGGGCGTGGCTGAGATCGGCTGGACGCCCACCGTGGTCAACCGGGTCAGCAACGCCAAAGCGCTGAACGGACGCGAGCGCCTGCGCGAGGCTCTTTCAGAGCTCGGCTTTTCCCTGCGCTGAACAGAGCGGCCTGCATGTCTTCGCCTGACGACCCCATAAGGCCATTCTGGTTCATCCCGACGCACGGCGACGGACGCTGGCTGGGCTCGGCCGAAGGCGCGCGGCCTACGGACTTCAGCTACCTCGCTCAGATAGGGCAGGCGGCCGATCGGCTGGGGTTCGAAGGCGCCTTGCTGCCCACGGGACGGACCTGTGAGGACTCCTGGGTCCTGGCCAGCGCACTGGCCCCGCTCACCCAGAAGCTGAAGTTCCTGGTCGCAGTGCGTCCAGGCGTCACCTCGCCCCTGTTCGCTGCGCGCCAGGCGGCGAGCCTTGACCGGATCAGCGGCGGGCGGCTGCTGATCAATGTGGTAGCCGGAGGCAGCGCCGCCGAGGCCGCGGCCGATGGCGTGTTTCTCGATCACGATGCGCGCTATGAGGCCACTGACGAGTTCCTGACCGTCTGGCGTTGGCTGATGGCGGGGGAAACGGTCGATTTCACCGGTCGCCATCTTCGGGTCGAAGGGGCCGAGCTGCTGTTCGCGCCGGTCCAATTGGGCGGGCCGCCGCTCTATCTGGGAGGCTCCTCCGAAGCGGCGCTCGACGTCGCCGGCCGGCATATCGACCATTACTTGACCTGGGGCGAGCCGCCCGATCAGGTCGCGCAGAAGATCGCCGAGGTGCGGCGTCGGGCGGAGGCGGAAGGCCGGCGAATGCGGTTCGGCATCCGGCTCCACATCATCGTCCGCGATACGGAAGCGGCGGCCTGGGCCGAGGCTGAGCGGTTGATCAGCCGGCTCGACGATTCCGTCATCGACAAGGTCCAGGCCAGTCTGGCTGGCCTGGAGTCTGTTGGCCAGGCCCGGATGCGGGCCTTGCATGGCGGGCGCCGTGATCGCCTTGAGGTCTATCCCAACCTCTGGGCCGGAGTAGGCCTAGTGCGCGGCGGGGCGGGGACGGCCCTGGTCGGCTCGCCCGACAGCGTCGCCGCCCGTATCCGCGAGTATCGGGCCCTGGGGGTCGAGACCTTCGTGCTCTCCGGCTATCCGCACCTGGAGGAAGCCTATCGGGTCGCCGAACTGTTGTTGCCACGCCTCAACATCGCACCAGCAGCGGACCAGCCCCGTCCGGCGGCGGCTCCGGGGCGCGCCGGAGAAACCGGCGCCCACTTTCAAAGTCCTGACCACGCTCATGCTGCGACCGCCACCGGGCCGTCCTGAGGCCCACGCCCTTCGCACCGAACGCTGCCCCTGACCTCAGGCGGCCTGGGCCAACCCTCCGGCGGCGTCGAGCGCCTGTTCGAGATCGGCCAGGATGTCATCGATATGCTCGATGCCCACCGACAGGCGCACGTAGCCATCCGAGACTCCGCTGGCCAGCTGCTCCTCGGCGGAGAGCTGGGAGTGGGTGGTGGAGGCCGGGTGGATCGCCAGGCTCCGGGCGTCGCCGATATTGGCCACGTGATAGAACAGTTTAAGGCTGTCGATGAACCGCCGCCCAGCCTCCCGGCCGCCGGCCAGCTCAAACCCGACCAGGCCGCCATAGCCGCCGGACAGATAGCGGTCGGCCCGCTCGCGGGTGGCGCCTGTCTGCTGCGAAGGATGGATCACCTTGACCACATCGGTGCGGCTGGCCAGGAAGCTCGCGACGGCCTGCGCGTTCGCAGAATGTTGTGCGATGCGCAGCGGCAGGGTCTCCAGGCCCTGGATGATCTGGAAGGCGTTGAAGGGCGAAAGGGCAGAGCCGAGGTCCCGCAGCAACACCACGCGAGCACGGATGATATAGGCGATGGGACCAAGCGGCTTGACCGCCTCCGTCCAGATCGCGCCGTGATAGCTACGATCGGGCGTGTTCAGCAGGGGCTGGCGCTGTGGATAGGCGGCCCAGTCGAAATTCCCGCCGTCGACGATCACGCCGCCGATCGTGGTTCCATGGCCGCCGATATACTTGGTGGTCGAATAGACGACGATCGCCGCGCCGTGGTCCAGCGGTCGGCTGAGCAGTGGGGCCGCAGTATTGTCGACGATCAATGGGACGCCCAGTTCGCGGCCGATCTGGGCCACTTCGGCGATGGGGAACACAGTCAGTTTCGGATTGGGCAGCGTCTCGGCATAGTAGGCGCGGGTTCGCTCATCGGTGGCGACTCGAAAAGCCTCGGGGTCGGCCGGGTCGACAAAGCGAACCTCGATGCCCTGGTCGCGCAGCGTATTGGCGAACAGGTTCCAGGTGCCGCCGTAGAGGTCCGTCGAACTGACGATATTGTCGCCGGCCCGGGCCAGGTTCTGGATGGCGAAGGCCGAGGCGGCTTGGCCGGACGAGACGGCGAGCGCTGCGACACCGCGTTCCAGGGCGGCGATGCGTTGTTCCAGGATGTCGACAGTGGGATTGCCGATGCGGGTGTAGATGTTGCCCAACTCCTTCAGGGCGAACAGGTTCGAGGCGTGCTCGGTGTCGCGGAACTGGTAGGATGTGGTCTGATAGATGGGCGGCGCCACGGCGCCGGTGGTCGGGTCAGCGCGCCAGCCGGCGTGGAGCGCCAGGGTCTGGGGATGGAGCCTGCGTTCAGTCATGGTCGTCTCCCTCTCAGCCTCGTGAACGTCCCGGCCGATCTTTTCGGATCGAGTCGACCAGCCGTCTGGCGCCCATCCGGCCCACAAATACCTACTCAATCAATAGGAATTTAGTCGACACAGATTTTCTGGCGCTGGACGCGACAAACCTGGGGGCTCGCCAAGATCGACCTTCATGGTGTGCTTGGCTGCGATCGGTGTTCGCTAAGGTGTCCATAACGCTCATATTTATGGTTAGAATATCTCGTATGGTGCGTCTCGGCCTCACGCCCTGACCACGCAGACGTGGGATGGTCAAAAATATCTTTAATACAACAATGTGTTGTCAGTTTTGGGCGTATCGTTCGTGGCTTTGTGTGCGCATTCACCTCAATCATGATTTAGAAAAACTGATACTGGATCTGCTGACTCCCTGCGGCAAGGCAAGCGCCCGGATCGCTTTGGGGGCCCCAAGTGGAATTCAGTCGTCGCCAGTTCATTCGTCGAATCGGCCAGGCAGGTGGTCTGGGCGCGGCCTACGCCGCCCTGCTGGGCCTTGGCTTGTCTCCGGCTGACGCGGCCCAGGCGGCGGCGCCTGTGGCTACCGGCGGCCGGGCCAAGGTGACGATACTGGGGGCGGGAATCGCCGGTCTTGTACTCGCCTACGAACTGGAGCGGGCCGGCTATGACGTGGTCGTGCTCGAGGCCCGTGAGCGGGTGGGTGGCCGCAATTGGAGCGTTCGCGGGGGAGATCAGATTGTTCTCAACGGCGAGGCCGATCAGACGGCGGGATTTTCCGATGGGCTCTACTTCAACGCCGGTCCTGCGCGCATTCCGAGTAATCACACGGGCCTGCTGGGCTACGTCAAGCAATTGGGCGTGCCGCTTGAGGTCGAGGTCAATTCCAGCCGCAGCGCCCTGCTGCAGGCGCCTGGCGCGTTCGAGGGGCGGCCAGTCCAGCAACGACAGGCGGTCAACGATGTTCGGGGCGCGATTTCCGAGCTTCTGGCCAAGGCGACCCGTCGCGGGGCGCTGGATCAGGAACTGACCACAGACGACAACGAACGGCTGCTCGCCTTCCTGAAAACTTATGGCGATTTGACGCCGGAACTGCACTTCGCCGGTACGGAGCGGTCCGGATATCAGATACCGCCCGGCGCCTATGATCAGGTCGGACGGCGCCGCGATCCGCTGCCTTTGTCAGACCTCCTCAAGGACGAGGTTTTGCCCCTGTCCCTTTATGAGGAGAGCATCCTCATGCAGGCGACTATGTTCCAGCCGGCGGGGGGCATGGATCGCATTCCGGCCGCCTTCGCCCGCGCCATTCGCAGCCTGATCCTATTGGGCGCCGAGGTCAAGCGCATCCGGCAGACGCCGGGGGACGCCGAGGTCATCTATGTCGATCGGCGTTCAGGGGCGCACGCAACGCACAAGGCGGACTATCTGATCGTCACTATTCCGCTGCCGGTGCTTGCGGGGATCGACACCGACTTCAGCAAGCCGGTGAAGCAGGCGATCGCCGGCGCTGTCTACGACCAGTCAGCCAAGGTCGCCTTCGAGAGTCCGCGCTTCTGGCAGGACGAGCAGATCTATGGTGGCCTGTCCTTCGTCGGCGGGGAGACCAATCTCGTCTGGTACCCCAGTGGTGATTACCAGAACGCCCGGGGCGTGCTGGTCGGAGCCTATGCGGCCGGGCCGCCAGCGAAGGGCTTCCAAGCCCGGAGCCTGGCTGAGCAGGCAGCCATCGCCAGAAACGCGGTCGACCGTTTGCATCCGGGTCACGGCGGCGAACTCACGGCTCAGGTCGTCATCGACTGGAACAAGGTCCCCTTTAACCTTGGCCCTTGGATCCACTGGGAGACCGAGGGCAACGATCCGGCGGCCTATCGGCTGCTCAATCAGCCCGAGGGCCGGGTCTATTTCAGCGGGGCCCATCTCAGCCAACTGCCCAGCTGGCAGGAAGGGGCGATCCTCGCTGCTCACCGCACCATCGCTGAACTCGGCCGCCGCGTGCAAGCCGACCGGGTCGTTCAACACGTCCGTGGCTAGGAGACTACATTCATGAAATCGACGACCTTCTCGGGAGCCGCCGCGATCACCCTGTCGCTGGCCTCCGCCGCCGCTCCGGCTTTCGCGAGCCCGATCGTCCGGACGCCCGCGGCGAGTCCGTCCGCGCCCCTGGCCGCGGCGGTCACTGTGCCGGCCGGATCGGACCTGATCTTTCTCAGCGGTGCGTTGCCGCGGATCGACCCCAAGGCGCCGGTTGGAACGGCCGCGGCCTTCGGCGGCGACACCCGCGCCCAAAGTGAGGCGGTGCTGATCCGGCTCAAGCAGAGCCTGGCCGCTCTCGGTCTCTCGCTCGGCGATGTCGTTCAGGCCCACGTGTTTCTGGTCGGCGATCCGTCCAGGGGCGGCGAGATCGATTTCGCCGGCCTCAACGCAGCCTGGTCCGAGTTCTTTGGGACGCCGGACCAGCCAAACAAGCCGACGAGGACAACGGTCAAAGTTGCCGGCTTGGTGGCGCCCGGGGCGCTGGTGGAAATCGAGGTTCTGGCGGCGCGGGCGAAATAGCCCGGCCGCCGATAGGGCGAGGCGCGTCCTGTTTTTTGCGCCAAATACCTAGTAAAGCGATGGGGATAGTATGAATAAATTCGTAGGAATATCCACGATGGCGCTGAGCGCGGCCTTGCTCGCCAGCGCAAGCAATGCAGCGGATATCGGGGGGGCGGCCGCTCCCGGCGCGGGCGAAGCGGCTGGGGAAGTCATCGTCACCGGCACGCGTCAGACCGGTGTGAAGGCGGTCGACAGCGCAGCGCCCATCCAGCTTGTCGGCGGCGGAGCGCTCAAGCGGGTTGGCCAGCCAGACTTGATTCAGGCCTTGGCTCAGAACCTGCCATCGTTTAGCGCCCAGGGATTTGGCGCCGATACGGCCAACCTGACCCTGGCTGCGGCTTTGCGTGGCCTCAATCCCAACGACACTTTGGTATTTGTCGACGGCAAGCGCCGCCATGGCGCCGGCAACCTCGCGGTCGACGGGGGGAGTCCGTATCAAGGCTCGGCGACGACTGACCTCAGCTTCATCCCGGTCGGCGCCATCGACCACATCGAAGTGCTGCAGGACGGCGCCGCGGCCCAGTACGGCTCGGACGCGATCGCCGGGGTAGTCAATATCATCCTGAAGGACGCCGATCATGGCGGGGCGCTGACAGGTACGGGCGGCCAGTACTATGCCGGCGACGGTGATACGGGCGCCTGGTCGCTTAATTCCGGCTTCCACCTGGGCGACAAGGGCTTCGTCAACGTCACCGCCGAGGAGCGCTACCACGGCTTCAGCCAGCGCGGCGGAGCGGACCGGCGCTATTACAGCGAAGGCGGCGTTCTGGGTTTGGACGTGCCGGCGCTGGCTGCGATCGACACCGCCGGCATTCCAAACGCTCCCGGAGCCCCGGCGGTCAACAGGATCGTCGGCGACGCCCAGTACAACATCTATAACCTCTTCATCAACGCCGGCTACGACCTGGGCGGCGGGGTGCAGGCCTATGGATTCGGCAGCTACGGCCACCGCGATGCGGCGTCCTATGAGAACTACCGGTCGCCAAGCAAGGTCACCGGTACAACGACTGGCGGCGTGACCGTGGTTCCGTTCCCCAACGGCTTCTCCCCCAAGGAAGCCTTGGCCGAGGACGACTATTCGGTCACCGGCGGCCTGAAGGGCGCCGTGGTCGGGTGGAACTGGGATCTGTCGACGACCTACGGCGTCGATCGAGACAATATCTCGACGGTCAGCTCGGCTAACGCCCAGCAGTTCGCCGCCCTGCAGTCCCTGTCGGCGACACCGATTTCGGCTCAGACGTCCTTTTACGACGGGGCTTTCATCAATTCACAATGGACCGGCAACCTCGACCTCAGCCGAGACTTCAATGTGGGTCTGGCCTCGCCCCTCAATGTCGCCCTGGGCGCAGAAGCGCGACGTGACAGTTTCACGATCAATGCGGGTGACGCGGCTTCGACCTTCGGCGCGGGCGCCCAGTCCTATCCTGGCTTTGAGGCCACCGACGCCGCCACCCACTCGCGCACGAACTATGCGGGTTATGTGGATCTCGCGGCGGACGTGATCGCCGGGCTGCATGTGGATCTCGCCGGCCGCTACGAGCACTACAGCGACTTCGGCGAAGCTACTGTGGGCAAGTTGACTGCGCGCTACGATTTCAGCCCCGCTTTCGCCATTCGGGGCACCGTCAGCACGGGCTTCCGCGCCCCGACCTTGGCCGAAGAATTCTATTCGGCCACCAACGTCTCGCCGACCTCGGCGACTGTGCAGTTGCCCGCCAACTCGCCGGCGGCCCTGCTTGCCGGCTTCTCGCCACTCAAGCCGGAAAAATCGGATAACTTCAGCATCGGCTTCGTCGCCCATCCCCTCGATCGACTGCAGATCTCGGCCGACGCCTATGAGATCGACCTGCGCGATCGAATTGTCGGTTCGGGCTTTTTGCTTGGCACCTCCGGAACGACGCTCGTATCGCAGGGCGTCCTCAACGCCATCACGGCGCACGGCAATGTGCTGGATTCCGGTCTCGCCTATACCGGCATCAGCATCTTCACCAACGCGGCGGACACCCGCACGCGCGGTGTCGAACTCACCGCCACCTACGCCTCGGACTTCGGCGATTTCGGACACGTCGACTGGTCAGTGGGCGCGAACTACAATGAAACGACGGTCACCAAGCAGTATCCGTTGCCGGCTGTGGTCACGAACGCCGCCTTTGGTCAGACCTCCATCCTGGGCCCGACGGCGCTCAGCGCCCTTACGACGGCCACGCCCAAGGAAAAGATCATCCTTGGCGCGTTCTGGACCTTGGCCAAATGGAGCGTGAATTTGCGCGAGACGGTTTACGGTCCCACGTCCGAAATCGTCAGCACCAGCGGCACCGGTGTCGGCGGTCTGACAGAAAGGATCGGGACCACGGGTATCACCGACTTGGATGTAGGCTACAAGGTCACCAGCGCGATCAGGCTCAATGTGGGCGCCAACAACCTGTTCGACACCAAGCCTCCGACCCGGCCCAACATCGCGAACGGCAGCGGCGGGGTGCGGCCAGCCGACGGCAGCAACGTCTATGACGCGCCGATCGGCTTCTCGCCCTTCGGCATCAACGGCGGCTACTATTACGGCCGCGTGACCTTCAGTTTCTAGCTGGAAAGTGAGGCGGGGCGGGCTGAATACTCAGCTCGCCCCGTCTATCTCTCCGGCCATGCGATGACGCCGATCACGCCCAAGGCGTCGTGATAATAATCGCCGAGGCCCCTCAACTTCAAGGAGAGCAGCATGACGCAGATCCCCTATCGCAATGCGCTGATCGTCGGCGCCGGACCTGGCATCAGCGCGTCGTTAGCGCGGGCTTTTACGGCCGCAGGACTCAAGGTGGGTCTTGCCGCGCGGAACGTGGAGAAGCTGGCGCCGCTGGCCGCCGACATCGGCGCGGCGACCTTCGCCACCGACGCCACTGATCCCGCCAGTGTCGCCCGGCTGTTCGAGCAGGCGGAAGAGCAGATCGGTGAGCCGGAGGTCGTCGTCTACAACGCCAGCGCTCGGGTACGTGGCCGGATCGCCGAGATCGATCCTGAGCAAGTTCGGCGGGCGATCGAGATCTCCGCCTTTGGCGGCTTCCTGGTCGCTCAGCAGGCGGCGCGGCGGATGACGCCGCGCGGCTATGGCGCGATCTTTTTCACCGGCGCGACTGCCAGCGTGAAGGGCTTCCCGCTGTCCGCGGCCTTCGCCATGGGCAAGTTCGCTCTACGAGGGCTGGCCCAAAGCGCGGCGCGTGAGCTGGCGCCGCAGGGAATCCATGTCGCCCACGTGGTCATTGACGGCGGCGTCCGCAGCGCGACCCGCCCCGACCCTGCCGATCGGCCCGACAGCACGCTTGATCCCGACGGCGTCGCCGAGACCTATCTCAGCCTGCTTCGCCAACCGCGTAACGCCTGGAGCGTTGAGGTCGAACTGCGGCCGTGGGTGGAGACCTTCTGATCCCGATCTCGCCGAGCGTCAGAATGCGGGAACCACGGCGCCGTGATAGCGGCCGCCGATATAGGCCTTGACCTCGGGCGATGTGAGGGCGGCGGCCAGCTTCTTCACGTCGGGATCGGCCTGGTTGTCCGGCCGGCCGACCAGATAGTTCACGTAGGGGCTGTTGGCGTCCTCGATAACGAGGGCGTCGCGGCCCGGGTCGAGCTTGGCGTCGAGGGCGTAGTTGGTGTTGATCAGGGCGAGATCCACCTCGTCGAGGATGCGGGGCAGGGTGGCGGCCTCCAGTTCGCGGAATTTCAGGCCCTTGGGATTGTCGGCAACGTCCCTCAGCGTGGAGAGGGCGTTCTTGGGATCTTTCAGCCGGATCAGGCCGGCCTTCTGCAGCAGCAGCAGGGCGCGGCCTTCGTTCGAACCCTCGTTGGGCAGCGCCACCTCGGCGCCCGTGGGCAGGTCGGCCAGCGCTTTATGCTTGCGGGAATAGGCTCCCATGGGCTCGATGTGTACGCCCACGATCGGGATCAGATGGGTTCCCTTTGAGCGGTTGAACTCAGCCAGATAGGGCAGGGTCTGGAAGTAGTTCACATCCAGCTGCTTCTCATCAACTTGGGTGTTGGGCTGGACGTAGTCGTTGAACACCTTGACCTCGATCTTCACGCCTTCGCTGGCCAGGATCGGTCTGACGATTTCGAGGATATCGGCATGGGGAACGGCGGTCGCCCCAATTCGCAGGGTGTGCGCCGGCCGCGCTGGCGGCTCGCCGCAGGACGCCAGGCCAAGGGTCAGGGCGAGAATAAGGGGACCGATTTTCAAGGCGGAAGCTCTCGTCAGCGACGGCTGAACTGGGCTACGAGGCGGTCGCCCGTCATCTGCAGGCTCTGGACGAGGACGAGCAGCAGAATGACGGTCACCGCCATGACGTCGGTCTGGAAGCGCTGATAGCCCAACCGGACCGCCAGATCCCCCAGCCCGCCGGCGCCGACCACGCCGGCCATGGCGGTGTAGGAGACCAGCGCGATAGCAGTGACGGTCACGCCCGCGAGCACGCCGGGCAGGGCCTCAGGCAGGAGCACCCGCAGGACGATCTGGTGGCGTGTGGCGCCCATGGTCTGGGCTGCCTCGATCACGTCGCGGTCGACCTCGCGCAAAGCCGCCTCGACCAGTCGCGCGAAGAAGGGCGCCGCCCCGGTCACGAGCGGCGGGATAGCCCCGCGCACGCCCAGGGAGGTGCCGGCCAAGGCCAGGGTCAACGGCATCATCAGGATCAGCAGAATGATGAACGGAACTGAGCGAAGCCCGTTGATTGTCAGGCTGAGCGCCGAGTGCAACGCAGGCTGGGCGAGCATCTGGCCACGCTGGGTCACAAACAGCAGCACGCCGAGCGGCAGTCCAAGGAGGACTGTTAGCGTCAGCGAGCCTATCAGCATGCCAAGTGTCTCGAAGGCCGCCTGCGCGATCGCCGCCCAATCGATGTTTGCAAACAAGGTGCTCATAGGGCCAGGGTCAGGCGATCGATCGGCTCGAACGGCGCGGGTGCGTTGGGGGCTGTTGTCAATTTGGCGCCTTTCGTTCGGCGCACTGGCCGATCCTGTCTAATGCCTACCGTATCAATAGGGATTTCGCCCTCAACCCATAAAAACTGTAAGCGCTGAAAGGCGGTTTCAGGGGCGGTATCAGCCAGGCGCCCGAGGGCGATGATCCCAGATCTGACCGTTGAGAAATGCTGGTCGTCCTTACGAGAATTATTCATCGCAATGAGGCGAGCGCGGGCGCTTCGCCGCGCCTATCTGGGAGCTGTCGACCTCGGCGCCACAGCGGTTTCGCTGAACGCCTCAAGGGAACATCGATGATGCGGGAATCTTCATGAGCGGGTCAAAGCAACTGAAGCTTGGCGCCTTCATGCGGCCGGTCAGCATTCATACCGGCGCGTGGCGCTATCCTGGCGCAACGCCGGACGCCAATTTCAACTTCGCCGCCCTGAAGAGCTATGCGCAGAAGCTGGAGCGGGCCAAGTTCGACGCCTTCTTCATGGCCGACCATCTGGCGGTGCTGAATATGCCGGTCGATGCGCTCAAGCGCAGCCACACCGTGACCTCGTTCGAGCCCTTCACTCTGCTGTCGGCCCTGGCCAGCGTCACTGAACGTATCGGCCTGATGGCTACGGCCTCGACCACCTATGACGCGCCCTATCACATCGCCCGCCGTTTCGCCTCGCTGGACCACATCAGCGGCGGCCGGGCCGGATGGAACATCGTCACAACGGCCAACCCGGAGGCGGCCCTGAACTTCGGCCTGGACGAAGATGTCGATCATGATGAGCGCTACGCTCGGGCGCGTGAATTTTATGACGTGGTCACCGGCCTGTGGGACAGCTTCGCCGACGACGCCTTTGTCCGCGACGTGGAGACGGGGATCTATTTCGATCCCAGCCGGATGCATGTGCTGGACCACAAGGGCCAGCACCTGTCGGTCAAGGGGCCGTTGAACATCGCGCGGCCAGTGCAGGGCTGGCCGGTGATCATCCAGGCCGGGGCTTCGGAAGCGGGCCGCCAGCTCGCCGCCGAAACCGCCGAGGTGGTGTTCGCCGCCGGGGCGAACCTGGAGGTCGGCAAGGCCTTCTACGCCGACATCAAAGGGCGAATGCGCGCGATCGGGCGCGATCCGGACGGCCTGAAGATTTTGCCCGGCGCATTTGTGGTCGTCGGCGACACGGTCGAAGCGGCACAGGCCAAACGGGCGCATCTGGACAGCCTCGTCCACTACGACAGCAGCATTCACAGCCTGAGCGGCATGCTGGGTTATGACGTCTCGGGATTCGATCCTGACGGACCCTTGCCTGAGATCCCCGAGACCAACGCCAGCAAGAGTGCGCGCGATCGGCTGGTCAGTGTCGCGCGCGAGCGCAACTTGACGGTCCGCCAGCTCGCCCTGCGGGTCGGCGGCTATGGCGGGCTGGCTTTTGTCGGCCCACCCAAGACCATCGCCGATGAGATGGAGCGTTGGCTGCATGAGGAAGGCTCCGACGGCTTCAACATCATGTTCCCCTACCTGCCGGAGGGGCTGGACGATTTCGTGGACAAGGTCGTGCCGGAATTGCAGCGTCGCGGCCTGTTCCGCACCGAATACGAG
>FSWM01001007.1_pt1 | contig 24306 bp, 17 predicted proteins | sample 1637841 | NCBI WGS metagenome assembly FSWM01 (sample SAMEA3914789, study PRJEB12502) | metagenome | biome: forest; material: soil | place: Canada | collected 2011-07-03 | depth 0.3 m | reverse complement strand
CGCCATCGACGTGCGCGGCTATGGCGGCTCGGACAAGCCGCAGCCGGTCGAGTCCTACGCCATGGCGCGGATGGTCGAGGACGTGGCCGGGGTCATCGATCTGCTGAGCCCGGGCCAAAAGGCCATATTGATCGGCCACGACTGGGGCGCCCCGATCGTCTGGAACAGCGCCCTGATCCGTCCCGACCGGGTGCGCGCCGTGGCGGGCTTGTCGGTGCCCTATCTTGGCGTGCCGACCCGCTCTTTCCGGGCGGTGTTCGAAGAGGTGTTCACCAGCCGGGGCAAGTTCTTCTACCAGCACTATTTCCAGAAGGAGGGCGTGGCCGAAGCCGAGCTGGACGCCAATCCGCGAGAGTCGTTGCGGAAATTCTACTATGCGATCAGCGGCGACGCGCCGGACGGAACCTGGCCTACGGACAAGACCACGACCAACACCCTGCTGGACGGTCTGGTCGATCCGGATCCGTTCCCTGCCTGGCTGACCGAGGCCGACCTCGACTATTTCACGGGCGAGTTCGAGGCCTCCGGCTTTCGCGGGCCGCTGAACCGCTATCGCAACCACGATGCGGACTTCGATTATCTGTCGGGGTTTCGAGGGCGAAAGATCGAGCAGCCGGCCCTGTTCATCGGAGGCCAGCGCGATCTGGTGCTGAGCATGCTCGGCCGGGGCGACCTGGTGGCGATGATGAAGGCCGAGGTCCCCGATCTGCGCGGCGCCGACATCCTGCCCGGCTGCGGTCATTGGACCCAACAGGAGCGTCCGGCCGAGGTGACGGCGCGACTGATCCCGTGGCTGAAGACGATCTGAGCGGCGCCCGCCCGCCCGCGATCTAGCCGACCCGTTCGACCGCTTGCGGCTCTATCGCACGGGCGATTTCGGCCAGGAGGGCGGCGGGAGAGATCGGCTTGGCGACCACGCCGTTCATGCCGGCGCCCATGTATTCGGCCCGTTGGTGGGCCATGACATTGGCGGTGAGGCCGATGATCGTGACCTGGGCCGGCTCGCCCCGCAGGCCACGGATGGCGCGGGTGGCCTCGACGCCGTCCATGTGCGGCATCTGGATGTCCATCAAGATCAGGTCGTGGGCGCCGCGGCGGGCGATCTGAAGTCCGGCCGCGCCGTCCTCCGCCTCCGAGACCTCGGCGCCGAGCCGGGTCAGTATGGTGCGGGCCACCAGCCGGTTGGTGGCGTTGTCGTCCACCAGCAGGATCCTGACGCCGTCGAGCATGCGATCATCCACCGTCTCGACGGCGCCGGGGACCGCGGCCGGCGCATCGAACTCCAGCCAGAAGGTCGAGCCTTCGCCTTCGACACTGGAGAATCCGATTTCGCCGCCCATCATCTGGATCAGCGACCGGGTGATGGAAAGCCCCAGGCCTGTGCCGCCGAAACGCCGGGCCGTATCGCTTTCGGCCTGGTGGAAGCGATCGAACACCTGCCTCTGGGCGCCGGACGCCATGCCGATGCCGGTGTCCTCGACCTCGAACCGCACCTTGCGCCGGCCCTTGGGCAGGTCCGACACCGCCAGTCGCGCGGTGACGTGACCCTTGGCCGTGAACTTCACCGCATTGCCCACCAGGTTGAACATCACCTGGCGCAGGCGCACCGGGTCCGCCTCGATCCACATCGCCTCGCCCGTCACCTCGCAGCGCAGGTCCACCCCCTTGGCGCGCGCCTGGTCGCCCAGCAGGCCGGTGACCGTTTCGAGCGCCTCGCCCACGCGCATGGGTTCAGCCGTCAGGTCCAGTCGCCCAGCCTCGATCTTGGACAGGTCCAGGACGTCGTTGAGCAGCTGAGAGAGCAGGCGCCCGCAATCCTTGGCCTGCCGCATCAATTCCCGGCCATCCACGGAAATAGCCTCCTGCTCCAGCAGGTGCATCGCGCCCAACACCCCATTCAGAGGCGTGCGGATCTCGTGGCTGACATTGGCCAGGAACTCCGCCTTGGCCAGGTTGGCGGCTTCCGCCTGGGTCTTGGCTTCATGCAGGGCCATATCCGCGGCCATGCGCTCGGTGATGTCCCGGCTGACCGAGATCACGCCCACGGCGACGCCGTTTTTGAAATGCGCCTTGGCGTTGGTCTGCAGATAAAGCCAGCGCCCGTCCTTATGCCGCAGGCGCGCGGTCACCCGCACCGCCTGCGGCGCCTCGCGGACCGTCTGCAGGGCGCCCAACATTGCTTCCAGGCTCTCGGGATGCAGCAGATCCCGCAAACAGGCGCCGACCAGTTCGTCGGGGCGATAGCCCAGCACGCTCAAAGAGGCCGGGGAGGCGTATTGAAAGACGCCATCCAGGTCTATCCGAGAGATGAGGTCGGTGATATTTTCCGCTAATATCTTGAAATCATTCAGGCTATCTTCCAGTCGGCGCTGCTGGGCCTGGACCGACGGGGAATCGAGCGCGCGGCCGAGCGTGAAGGCCAGGGTAAGGCTCAAGGTCAGCCCAATCGGCAAGATCTGACGCCAGTCCCGCCCGTCGGTCAGGACGACCACAGTCAAGGCTGCAAACACCGGCGCCGCGCCAGCGGTCAAATAGGCCACCGGCGTACTGTGGAACAGCAGGATCAGCACCGAGACAAGGGCCATCACCAGGATGGCGGCGCTCGCGTGACCCTCCAGCGTGCCAGCGCGCCAGAACAGGGCCACAAGCAGGAGCCACCAGAGATTCATGCACACATAGTTGGCGGCGAAGTTCGCCCTGGCCGTCCATCGCACCGTCATACGCCGGACCTGGGCGCGTGTTGCGAACCAGGACCAGGCTTCCACGACCAACGCGCCCTCCATCCAGGTGGCGGCGGAGCGCCAGGGCAGGATCAAGCCGGCCAATAGTCCGACCAGGATGGCCATTCCCATCCTCACCGCCACGATCGAGTGGATCAGGATGGCGGCCTCGTCCAGCCGCAGGGAGAGTGAAGGTTTCGGGGTGGCCGCCTTGGCCTGACCCGGCTTTGCGAAGCATCCCAACGGATCGGGATAGGACAGTCCTGTCTCAGGCGGGGTATTCCACCCCGTCTCAGGCCGGGTCGTCCATCCCGCACGGCGAAGACCCCGGCGGAGCTTGGTCATGGCGGCGCCTCCTATCCGTCTATAGGACAGTCAAGCCAGTTTGGGGTGAATGACCTCACAATGCCGCGTGCGGCAAATTGGCTTCAGGCGGTGCGATCGCGCCGGGATTCAGGTTGGAGACCCACGCCCTTTCGAGTAGTCCGGCGGCCGTTTTTCCAGGAACGCCCTCACGCCCTCGCCAAAATCCTCGCCCTGGGCGCAAAGGATCTGGTTGCGATCCTCCATGGCGACGGCGGCTTCCAGCCCTTGCGCGTCGATGGCGAAGTTCAGGCATTCCTTGGTCAGGCGCAGGCCCAGCGGCGTGGTGCGCATCATCTCGTCCAGCAGGGCGCGCGCCTCGCTCTCCAGGGCGTCGGCCTCGACGATCTTGCTGACGAAACCCAGGGCCAGGGCGCGGTCGGCGCGCAGGAAACGGCCGGTGAGCATCAGCTCCGACGCTACCGAGGCCCCCACCATGCGCGGCAGGAAATAGCTGACGCCGATATCGCAGGCCGACAGGCCGATCTTGATGAAAGCGGCGTTCATCTTGACGCTCGGGGTGGCGATGCGCACGTCCGAGGCCAGGGCGAAGGCGAAGCCGCCGCCGCTGGCCGCGCCGTCCACCAGGGCGATGATCGGCTGGGGGCAGCGGCGCATGGCGATGACGATCTCGCTGATCCGCCGTTGGCTGATCAGGCCCGCGCCCGGGCCGCGCGGCTCATTGGCGCGCGGCTCCTTCAGATCCAGGCCGGCGCAGAAATTAGCCCCGGCCCCGCGCAGCACCACGGCGCGGATATCATGGCGCCAGTAGAGGCCGACGAAGAAGTCGCGCAACTCCTCGACCAGGGCGCGGTTCAGGGCGTTGAGGTTCTCGGGACGGTTCATCGTCGCCCAGATCACCTCGCCTTCCTGAACGATTTGAAGATGTTGGTAGTCCATGGCGGGCCTCCTCGGGATGTCCATGAAACACCTCTCCCATAGGGAGAGGGAGGGGCCCGTTCGCTTGGCGAACGGGAGGGTGAGGGGATGCGGGCTTTCAGTTTGGCCCTGAGAGCGCCAAACCCCTCATCCTCCCACCGCTTTGCGGCGGGCCCCTCCTTCTCCCTGTGGGAGAAGGTAAGTCACCGCGCCCCGCTGGTGGGGATCTGGTTGAAGGGGACGTCCTTGTCGACGCGGATGTCGGCGGGCAGGCCCAGCACGCGTTCGGCGATGATGTTGCGCAGGATCTCGTCGGTGCCGCCCTCGACGCGAGTGGCTGGCGAGCGCAGCAGCATGGCCTGGAAGCGGGCGTTGGCGGCGCTGATCTCGGGATCGTTGATGATCCCCGCCTCGGCCTGCAGGTCCAGGGCGAAGGTGGCGATATCCTGCATGGTGGCCCCGGCCACCAGCTTGCCGATGGAGTTTTCCGGCCCCGGGGTCTCGCCGCGCGAGAGGGCGGAGATGGCGCGGAAACCGGTATATTTCAGCCCGCTCTGACGGCAGGCCCAGGTGGCCAGTTTCGAGCGCACCGCCGGATCGTCCACCGCCAGGCCGTTGATGGTCTCCACGCGGCAGGCCAGGTCGAACAGTTCCGGAAAGCCGGTGGACATGCCGGCGCCGATGGACAGGCGCTCGTTCATCAGGGTGGTCAGCGACACCCCCCAGCCGCCGCCCACGGCGCCCAGGCGCTGGGCGTCGGGGATGCGCACGTCGGTGAAATAGACCTCGTTGAAACCCGACTGGCCGTTGACCTGCTTGATCGGGCGGATCTCGACGCCGGGCGAGCGCATGTCCAGGAAGAACATGGTCAGGCCCTTGTGCTTGGGCACGGTCGGGTCGGTGCGGGTGATCAGGATGCCCCAGTCGGAGTGCTGGGCGCCCGAGGTCCAGATCTTCTGGCCATTGATGACCCAATCATCGCCGTCTCGTTCAGCCTTGGTGCGCAGACCGGCCAGGTCTGAGCCGCCGGCCGGTTCGGAAAACAGCTGGCACCAGATCTCTTCGCCCGCGGCCAGGGGCGGCAGATAGCGGCGTTTCTGCTCTTCGCTGGCATAGGCCATCATGGTCGGGCCGCACATGCCGTGGCCGATTATGAACACCCCGGACAGGGTGGAATAGACGCCTTCCTCCTGGCCCCAGATCACCCGCTCGATCGGCGTGGCGCCGCGGCCGCCGTATTCCTTAGGCCAGTGCAGACAGGCCCAGCCGGCCTCGGCCTTCTTCTTCTGCCAGGCCTTGGCGGCGGCCATGGGGTCGGTGCTCTTGACGCCGCCGGAGCCGAAGCCGGCCATGGCCAGTTCGTCATGCAGGTCCTTGGGCGCATTGGCGTCGATCCAGCCGCGGACCTCGGCGCGGAAGGCGGCTTCTTCGGGGGTGTCGTCGAAATTCATCTCTGCAGTCCTTCCGATCAGGCGGCGTTGCGCGCGCGCAGGCGCGAGATCAGCTTGTCTTCCCACTGGGACAGCGGGCCGAGATTGAGGGCCAGGAGGTTCGAGCGCCGGTAATAGAGGTGGCAGTCGAAGGCCCAGGTGAAGCCCATGCCGCCATGGACCTGGATGTTGTTCTTGGAACAGTGCTGAAAGGCCTGGGTGGCGCTGACCCGGGCGGTGGCCGCCGCTTCGGGCAGTTCGGCCGCGCCGGTGGAGAGCGCCCAGGCGCCGTAATAGCTGTTGGAGCGGGCCAGGGTGGCCGAGACATACATGTCCGCCAGCATGTGCTTGACCGCCTGGAACGAGCCGATCGGCCGGCCGAACGCCATGCGCTCCAGGGCGTAGTCGCGGGCCATCTCCAACGCCCGGTCCGATCCGCCCACCTGTTCGAAGGCGGTCAGGACGGCGGCGCGGTCATAGACCTGGGACAGCACCGGCCAGCCTTCCCCGGCGACGCCCAGCAGGTCGGCCGGCGCGCCCTGGAAGGTGATCCTGGCGTGGCTGCGCGTGGGGTCGATGGTCTCCACCGGCTCCCGGGTCACCCCGGCGCCGTTGAGGTCGACGATATAGAGCGAAACGCCCCGCTCGTCGGAGCCCGGCGCACTGCGGGCGGCGACGATGGCGAAGTCGGCGATATCGCCGTCGGCCACGGGCAGCTTGGTCCCGCTCAAGGCGCCGCCGGAGACGGAGGCCTTGATATTGCGCGGGATCGCCGGCCCGGCGCCCTCGGCCAAGGCGAAGGTCCCGATAGCCTCGCCGGAGCAAAGCTTGGGCAACCAGGCCCGTTTCTGCGCTTCGGAGCCCGCCACAAGCAGGAACTCGGTGGCCAGGAACACGGACGACGAGAAGGGAACCGGGGCGATGACCCGGCCCATCTCCTCGGCGATGACACAGGCCTCCAGATAGCCGGCGCCGAGGCCGCCATAGGCCTCGGGCACCGCGACCCCCAGAAAGCCCATCTCGGCCAGGCCCTTCCACAGGTCGCGGTCGAAGGGCTGGGCGCCTTCGAGCACGGCGCGCACCGCCTTGGTCGGGCACTTGGCTTCCAGAAAGCGCCGGGCCTCGGTCCCCAGCTGTTTCTGCTCGTCCGAAAATTCGAAATTCATCAGCGTCCTCACCCAGGATCGTATTGTTAGGTGAGAGCCTAGAACCTTGCCCCGGCGGAAGTCCAAGCGGCGTTTTACACGATCAGGCCCCGGCCTTGGCCGCCTGGCGTCGCGCCAGAAAATCTCCCATCATCCGGCCGGGCTCGTCTCCCGTCCAAGCATCGGCGAAGGCGTCGACGCCGGCCTGGACGGCGGCGCCCATGGGCAGCTCTTCCCAGCGCCGGATCAGCGCCTTCTGCAGCCGCAAGGCCTCCGGGCCGGCCTCGCAAATCTGGTCCAGCCAAGCCGCCACCGCCGCGTCGAGCCCGTCCGCCGTCGTGACCTGCCCGACCAGTCCCCAGTCCAGCGCCTCGGCGGCGCCGATGGTCGATCCCAGCAGCAGCATCTGGCGCGTGCGGCCCCAGCCGATCAGGCCGGGCAGCAAGGCCGCCTCCACCACCGACGGCACGCCGAGCTTGACCTCGGGCATGCCCAGCCGGGCGTCCTCGGCGGCGAGGCGCAGGTCGCAGGCGGCGGCGATCTCCAGGCCGGCGCCCAGGGCGAACCCCTGGATGCGCGCGATCACCGGCGCCGGAAAGTCGCGCACCGCCGCGCAGCACGCATGGACCCGCGTGATGAAGGCGCGACCGCTGTCGACGTCGAGGCCGGCCATCTCCCGGATGTCGGCGCCGCCGATGAAGGCCTTGTCGCCCTCGCCGGTCAGCACCACGGCGCGGATCGCGGGATCGTCCGACAGGGCCTGGAAGGCGGCGACCAGGGCGGTCATCACCGCGCTGCTGAGGCAGTTGAGGCGCGTGGGGTTATTGATGCTGATCTTGGCGACGCGGTGGCCACCGGGGCGCCGGGCGAGCCGCACGATCACCGGCTCCGTGCTCATATCGGTCATTTGCGCTCCCTGGGCCGGCCCGCGCTTCGCCATGCGGCGGGTCCAGGCTTCATTCTTAAGGGGTGCGGTTGTCTGCGGCCATGGCCTGACGCATCAGCCCCTCTATTTGAATGTAGGCGACATGCTAGAGGGTTGATTTCTCGTGGAGTTCTCGCCCTCAGACTCTGCTCCGGGCGCTCTCGCCGCTTAAATTCGGGGCGCCGGCTGCGCCGATTTCAGGCGGATCGAGGGCCTGGACCGCTTTAGACAGGCTAGCGGGCGCAAAGGTTTTGGACCCTGAGCAAGGGGGCGTGACGCTGTTGTGACGGCTGCGTGACCGACCTGTTATCAACGCCGCCCCCGCCACTGTGCGCGGACCTGACGCCTTGCCGAATAAGGGAAAGGCGCGGCGTGGGCGTGGCCTAGACCTAGTTTTCACCAAGCATCGGTTATAATGCGTAAGTAAGGTGATGCCTGAATTCAATTTCACACACCCCGAAAAATTTTCGATGTCCTTCGGCTTAAATCATTGTCAATCCGGATATTGCGGCGCAAGACATGCTGTCTTAGATTTGGGCGGGGGAAACGCCCGATTCGAAGGTGGGATCAAATAGTCCGCGTATTGGACGCTTTGGAAATAGCTCTCGCGGCTTGCTGCGGTTTGAGGTCAGGGACTCTTTGTCGGTGCAGATACTGAGAAATGCCGATCTACTGAGTCCGCCGCAGTCAAATGACGCCACAGGGACAAGAGGCGCCGCTGGAAAGCAGGCGGCGTCCAGTCACGTCTAACCATGTCAACACAAGGGGTTTGAGACATGAAGTCAGCGTTGCTCAGCAGCAGTATTATCGCCCTGGTCGCGGCGCTCGCCGCGCCCGCCCTGGCCCAGACGGCGACAGCGCCCGACACCGGCGGCGCCACGGAAGTCATCGTCACCGGCACCCGCCAGACCGGAATCAAGGCGGTCGACAGCCCGGCGCCGATCCAGTTGGTCGGTTCCGCGGCCTTGAAACGGGTAGGTCAGCCGGACCTGATGCAAGCCCTGGCCCAGAGCCTGCCGTCGTTCAACGCCCAGCAATATGGCGCGGATACCGCCGCGCTGACCCTGTCAGCGGCGCTGCGCGGCCTCAATCCCAACCAGACCCTGCTGCTGGTCGACGGCAAGCGCCGCAACGGCACCGCCAACCTGCAGGTCGATGGGGGCAGTCCCTTCCAGGGCGCAGCGGCGGCGGACCTGAGCTTCATTCCAGTCGATTCCATCGAGCGCATCGAAGTGCTCCAGGACGGCGCAGCGGCCCAGTACGGGTCCGACGCTATTGCCGGGGTTGTCAATATCATCCTCAAAAAGGCCGACCATGGCGGCAGCATCTCCGCCACGGCGGGACAATATTACGAAGGGGACGGCGCCACAGAATCCCTGTCGCTCAACAAGGGTTTCAACATCGGCGACAATGGCTTCTTCAACGCCACCGCCGAGGCCCGTGTTCACGATTTCAGCCGGCAAGGCACTTACGACCAGCGCTTCAACGCCCCCAACGGGACATTCTTGAACGCTGGCCCAGCGGCGATCGACAACACCAATGTTCCGAAGACGCCGGGCTATCCCAAGATGAACAACATCTATGGGGATTCAGAATACAATCTTTACAACGTCACCTACAACGCCGGGTACAATATTACGCCTGATATTCAACTATACAGCTTCGCCAGCTACGGCCATCGCAGCGCTTCAGGCTATGAAAACTATCGTCGCCCCAGCAAGGTCTCCGGCGTGACCTCGACCGGCGATACGGTCTATCCATTTCCTGAAGGTTTCAGCCCCCGTGAAAAATTCGTCGAGGACGAATATTCGTTCACGGGCGGCGTCAAGGGTACGACCCTTGGCTGGAACTGGGATCTGTCGTCCACCTGGGGCAAGGACAACGACCAAGTCTATACGATCAACTCCGCCAACGCCGAGTTGTTCGCGGCCCTGCAATCGCTCCAGGCGACGCCGATCACCGACCCGCAGCGCAACTTCTATGACGGCGCGTTCAGCGCGACCGAGTGGACCAACAATATCGGCGTCAACCGGGATTTCGATATCCATCTGGCCTCGCCGTTAAATGTCGCCTTCGGTGGCGAAACGCGCCGTGACACCTTCGCCATCGCCGCGGGCGAGCCCAATTCCTATTATGGGGGTACGGGCGCGCAATCCTTCTCCGGTTACTCTCCGCTCGACGCTGGCGGCCATGCGCGGACCAGCTATGCCGGCTATATCGACATCGCGGCCGAGGTGGTCACCGGCCTGCACCTGGATCTGGCTGGGCGGTTTGAACACTATAGCGATTTTGGCGACGCCAAGGTCGGTAAGCTGACGGCGCGCTACGACTTCAACCGGATGATCGGCGTCCGCGGCACCGTCAGCACGGGATTCCGCGCTCCGACGCTGCAGGAAGAGTTCTATGAGGGCATCAACGTCTCGCCCTCCTTCGTCCAAGGTCAGTTGCCGCCTAATTCGGCCGCCGCCGCGATCGGCGGGTTCTCGCCCCTTCAACCCGAGCAGTCGCACAATTACAGTGTCGGGTTGGTGTTGCATCCGATCGATAAATTGCAGATCTCGTCGGACTTCTACGAGATCGATATCAGCAACCGTATCGTCGGCAGCGCCTTCCTGCTGGCGACCCAAAATGGCGTGATCACCTCCCAGGCCCTCTACAACGCCCTCAATTCTCTGGGCGTCAAACAGACCGGTGTCAGCTATTCCGGCGTGCAATTGTTCACCAACGGCGTCAATACGCGCACCCGCGGCGCCGAGGTGACCGCAACCTATGCCTCGGATTTCGGCGAATTGGGTCATGTCGACTGGTCGGGGGGCTTCAACTACAACGAAACCACCATCACCAAGATCAAGCCCCTGCCGGCGGTCATCAATTCCACCATCGGCCAGGACGCTCTCCTGCTGCCCTTCGCCACCACGGCGCTGACTTCGGCGACACCGAAATACAAGATCGTGCTCGCCGGCTTCTGGACCAAGGATCAGTGGTCGGTCAATCTCAGGGAAGAGATCTATGGCCCTGTTTCCCAGGTCGTCAGCCTTGACGGTTCGGGGTCTGGCAATGGCGCGGTGGATGTGAAGGAGGGCGTCAAGGCAATCACGGACCTCGATATCAGCTACAAGATCAACAGCCATCTGAGAGTGAACGTCGGGGCCAACAACCTGTTCGACGTCAAGCCGGCGACGATTCCAAATGTCAATAATGGCGGACATTTTCAGCCCGCCGACGGCAATAATGTCTTCAATGAGCCAATCCAGTTCTCGCCAATCGGCATTAACGGCGGTTATTATTACGGTCGCGTCACCTACAGCTTCTAGAGCGCCGAAAGATATCGAGAGCCCTTCCCTCGCAAGGGGGAAGGGCTTGATCGCGCGTCGCCGACGGCTAGGGTCTTCGATCATCCGGGCGGAACCGCGCGCGTGAAGGAGCTTAAGGCATGACTGGACGCCGCCGCCGTGCCTGAAACACTTGCCGGCTCTCTTGCGGCGGCGGTCGAACGGGCCGCGGGGCTGCTTGGCGCCGACCCCGTCCGCGCCGGTCGCGAGGCCGAGGCGATCCTGAGCCGGGCGCCCAACGATCCCCGAGCGGCGCTGATCCTGGCCTCCGCCAAGCGGCGCCAGGGTGACGCCGCGGGCGCTCACGCCTTGCTCGCCCCGCTGGCCAAGGCCTACCCCAAGGCGGCCAACACCCAATATGAGCTGGGCCTCAGCCTGGCCGATCTGGGCCAACAGGCCGCCGCCGCCTTGGCCCTGCGTCAGGCGGTGAGCCTCAACCCCGATCTGGCGGACGCCTGGAAGGCCCTGGGGGACCTGCTGTTCCGCTCCGGCGACGCCAATGGCGCCGACGCCGCCTATGCCGCGCACGCGCGCGCCAGCATCCGCGACCCAGCTTTGCGGGAGGCTGGCCGGGCCTTGCAGGACGGGCGTATCGCCCAGGCCCAGCAGATGCTGCGCCAGCGCCTGCTGGCCCAGCCCGATCATCCCGAAGCCCTGCGCATGATGGGCGAGGCCCTGGGCCGTTCGAACGATCACGTCGCCGCCGAAATCCTTCTGGCCCGCTGTCTGGAACTCGAACCGGACTATGACGGCGCCCGCTTCACCTATGCAGAGGCCCTGTTCCATCAGCAAAAGGCGGCCCTGGCCATCGCCCAGGTGGAATCTCTGTTGGCGGGCTCGCCGGCCGATCCGGCCTATCTGAATCTCCTGGCCGCGTGCCTTGCGCTGATCGGCGAGGATGGCCGTGTCAACGCCATCTATGAAGCCCTGCTGGCCGAGTACCCCAACCAGCCCAAGGTCTGGCTGAACTACGCCCACACCCTGCGCACGGTCGGGCGGTCGGACGAAGCGGTGGCGGCCTACCGGCGTTGCATCGCCCTGGCCCCCGGCACGGGCGACGCCTATTGGGGCCTGGCCAATCTCAAGGTGGCCTCGTTCACGCCGCAGGAAGAGGCCGGCATGGAGGGCCAGGCGGCGCGGGACGATCTGGGCGCTGAAGACCGGCTGCACCTGGAGTTCGCCCTCGGCAAGGCTCTGGAGGACCGGGGCGACTACGCCGCCTCCTTCGAGCACTACGCCCGGGGCGCGGCGCTGCGCCGGACCCAGGCGCCCTATGACGCCGACGCCACGACCGCCCAGATGCGCCGAACAAAGTCGCTGTTCACGGCGGATTTCTTCTCCGCGCGCCTTGGCGGCGGATCGGACTCGACCGCGCCGATCTTCATCCTCGGCCTGCCCCGGTCGGGCTCGACCCTGATCGAACAAATATTGGCCAGTCATTCGGCGGTGGAGGGCACCATGGAGCTGCCCGATATCGGGCTGATCGCCGCCGGCCTCGACCCATACCCCGAGGTCCTGGCCGATCTCGACGGCGCCAGGCTGACCGCCCTGGGCGAGGGTTATATCGACACCACCCGCATCCACCGCAAGCTCGGCCGCCCGGTCTTCATCGACAAGATGCCGAACAATTTCATGCATATCGGCCTGATCCAGCTGATCCTGCCAAACGCCCGGATCATCGACGCCCGCCGCCATCCGCTGGGCGCCTGTTTCTCGGCCTTCAAGCAGCATTTCGCCCAGGGGCAGAGCTTCTCCTACGATCTCGCCGACCTCGGCCGCTACTACCGCGACTATGTGGACCTGATGGCCCATATGGACGTGGCGCTGCCGGGGCGGGTGTGTCGCCTCATCTATGAAGACCTGGTGGAGGACACCGAGGGCCAGGTGCGCCGGCTTCTCGACTATTGCGGCCTGCCGTTCGAGGCGGGCTGCCTCAGGTTCTACGACAACGACCGGGCGGTGCGTACGGTCAGCTCCGAACAGGTGCGCCGCCCGATCTTTCGCGAGGGATTGGAGCAATGGCGGCGCTACGAGCCGTGGCTGGGTCCGTTGAAAACGGCCCTGGGGCCGGCGCTCGAGGCCTGGCGAGGTCCGGGCGCGCAACCCTAAAAGATCACCTTTTCCTCGCCCCACCACAGGGGCGAGCGTTCAAGGTCGATGAATTTGCGCTCGTCCTCCAGCAACAGGCGGCCGGCCTCCGCCGCCGCCGGATCGCCATTGGCCATGTCCTCGAAACTGTCCCACCACAGCTGGGCCACGCCGTCATAGCCTTCCGGCCCGCCGCGCGTGCGCCGCAAAGGCTCGGAGACATCGACCGGCAGGCTGTGCAGCTGGACATAGCGGCGGATGCGCAGCGCCTCGCGCAGGCTGGCCACCAGGGGGGCATGGCGGTCGAACCAATAGGCCTGGAACGCCTCGCGGGTCAGGTCCGGCCGGCGCACCAGGGCGAAGGTCAGCTTTATCATCTGTTGCCTCTAGGTCAGCGCAGACAGGACGGCTGCGTTGGGATTAGCCTGCCCGCAATCAGGCGAAAACGCCAAGCGGAGGATCCATGAACCGGCTCGAGCACAAGGTCGCCATCGTCACGGGGGCTGCGTCCGGCATAGGCCGGGCCAGCGCCGAGCTGTTCGCCGCAGAGGGCGCGCGGGTGCTGGCCGTCGACCGGGCGGGAGCGGACCTGGCCTTTGACGATCCCCATATCCGCACCCTGGCCCAGGACGTGGCGACGGATGACGCGCCGGCCAATATCGTCGATGCGGCGCTGGAGGCGTTCGGGCGGCTCGACATCCTCTATAACAACGCCGGCGTCTCGGGATCGGTGCTGGTGTCGGAGCTGTCGGACGCCGAGTGGGACCGGGTGCAGTCGGTCAACCTGCGGGCGGTGTTCCGCCTCTCGCGCCAGGCCATTCCGCATCTGGTCGCGGCGCCGCAGGGGGGTATCATCTCCACCGCCAGCGTCATGGCCCAGGGGACCGACTATGGCCTGGCCGCCTATTGCGCGTCCAAGGCCGGGGTGCTGGGCCTGACCCGGACCCTGGCGCTGGAGCTCGGCAAGCATGGGGTGACGGTCAACGCCGTATTGCCGGGAGCGATCCTGACCGGCATGACCGGGGCCAGCTTCGCCAATCCGCGCAACGCCGAGGTCTGGGCCAAGAAGTCGGTGCTGCGCCGCCTGGGCCAGCCGATCGACGTGGCGCGCGTGGCCCTGTTCCTGGCCAGCGAGGACGGCGGCTTCGTCACCGGCCAGGCCATCGCCGCCGACGGCGGCCTGACCCTGCGCATTTGAGGCGGGGCGCATCGGACCGAGCACAGCCCTCATCGGCCCGGCGTCAGGGTGATCACCCGCTCGGTGGCGGCCTCCACCGCCGGGCGCGAAAACAGCAGGGGGACAAAGCCGCCGCCGGCCCACAAGGGAAACAGGTCGCGATAGTGCGGGTCGAACGGGTCGCCCGACTGGCCGGCCCCGTTGATGGCCACGCTGTTGTCCCAGGCGCCCACATCCAGGTCCATGCGGAACGAGGCGCCGGACACCGCGTCGAAACTGTCGGCGCGATAGGTGGACGCCGCCGGGGTCGAGGCGCCGCCGCGCACCTCCAGCGGCCCCACGCTCATCTGCGCCCGGGTGGCCGGATCGGCCCAGGCCGCCGCGGCCGGGGTCCACTGGGCATGGTGCAGCTTGCCCCAGGTCCAGGCGGCTGGATCGGGACCCAGGCGCGCGGAGACATCGGCCACGGCTTGCTTGAGGCTGGCCAGCAGGATCTTGTCGCGCGGGGCCTTGGGGTCGGCGCCCAGGGCCGCGTCGGGGGCTTCCAGATAGCGGGTGACGGCCTCCAGACTGCCGCCGGCGACCAGGCCGCGCGCGGCGCCCGGCACGGCGCTATCGACCAGAGCGCGGGGCAGGTGGCGGGTCGCCCATACCTCGTAGAGCGCGGCCGGGGCGCTCATGACGCCCTCATGATCGTCCCAGCCCTTCAGCAGGGCCAGGCCGGGCGCCAGGGCCGGATCGTCCGTGTGCAAGGGCTGCAGCAGCGCGATCAGCCGGTGGGCGACGCTGCTATAGTCGTCCATCTGCAGGGCCACGGAATCGGCCAGGGTCACGTGGCCGTTGGCGCCCAGCACCGACTTGATGCGCATGATCCGCGACGGGTCGCTCCACTCGAACGCCACCTTGCGCTCAGCATAGGGATAGCCGGCCGGCAGATTCATCTCATTGGCCGAGGCGAACCAGCCGGAGGCGGGATTATAGATGTGGGGTAGTTCGTCGAGCGACAGATAGCCCTTCCACTCATAGCGCCCGTCGCCCGGCGCCGGCAAAAGCCCGTCCCAATTGGGCCGCACCGGCGCACGGCCCACGGCCTGCCAGCCGATATTGCCGGCCGTGTCGGCATAGATCATGTTCTCGGACGGCGCGCCCCAGCGGGCCATGGCGGCGCGGAAGCTGGTCCAGTCGCCGGCGGTCAGCAGCTCGCTGGTGCCAAAATAGCCCGATGTTCCGGGATCGGACCAATTGGTCCGCATCGCGAACGCCTTGTTCTTGGCTGGGTCGACAAAGATCACCGGCCCGTGGCGGGTGAAGTCCAGCTCCACCTCGCGCGCGCCCTCGCCCTTGACCTCCAGCGGCTGGCGCTCGACGCGCATGTCTTCCCAATGGCCTTGATAGCGGTACTGGTGGGGGTCGGCCGGGTTCAGGTCATAGACATAGAGATCCTGCTGATCGATGGCGAAGATGGTCAGGCCAAAGGCGATCTTGTCGTTGTGGCCGATGATGATCCCCGGCTGAGCCGGTTCGACCGCGCCGATCACCGACAGGCCCGGCGCGTTCAGGTGAGCGATATAGCGGATCGATGGGATGCCCAGGCCGCGATGGGGATCATTGGCCAGGATCGGTCGGCCGGTGGCGGTGCGGGCCCCGGCGATCACCCAGTTGTTCGAGCCTTCCTCCGGCGCCGGCCGCTCCAGCATGGCCAGCTTGCGGCTGTCCGGCTCGAAGGCGACCTCCTTGGTGGCCAGGACATAGTCGCCCAGCACCTCGGCGGGCACGTCGCATGGATCCAGGCCCTCGGGCGCCTTGACAGTCCAGGGCGGCTCGATCGTCTGGCGCAGCCGGTCGGCGGGCAGGCCGGCCAGGCAGGCTACGCGGGCGCGGGCGACTTCCGAGGTGATATTGCCGGTCAGGGCGTGGCTGCGGATGCGGACAATGTCCTCCGCCCTCCAATCGTCCGGCTGGCTGTGGGTGACGGAAAATTCGATCGGCAGGGGCGCCTGGCCGGCCCGCACCCTGGCCACATAGGCGTTGATCCCGGCCGCGAAGGCCTCGGTGCGCGCCTTGGCCCTGGGGCCATAGGCGGCCCACTCGGCCGACATGTCGCCGCGATACAGGAACAGTCGGGCGGCGCGGTCTTCCGGGACGAATCCGGGGCCAAAGCTCTTGGCCAACTGGCCCAGGCCCCGCTTGCGCCACAGGTCCATCTGCCACAGCCGGTCGCGCGCGGCGTTATAGCCCTGGACGAAAAAGGCGTCGTGATCGTCGCCGGCATAGATGTGCGGCACGCCCCAGTGGTCGACCAGAATCTCGGCCGGCTGGTCCAGCCCGGGAACGGTGGCCGCGTCGTGGCGCACGGCGCTCGACAGGGCGGCATAGGTCGGCGTGGCCGCCAGCCCCATCGCCAGTACCGCCGCCACCGCCGCCCAGATCCCGAACCGCTTCATGCTGTTGCTTCCCTCATTCTGCGAGCCTGGAGCGGGATGCGTCTGGGTCGAATCATCCAATGCCTCCGCTCTTTTCGGCAGTCGCCCATAGGCGCTAAGCTCGGAGCCTGGCCAAGAAACACCTCGCCCAAAGGGAGAGGGAGGGGCCCGCGCCGCAAGGCGTGGGAGGGTGAGGGGTTGCGCGGTTTCAGGATGAAACTGCGAGGCCTTATCCCCTCAACCTCCCATTCGCTTCGCGAACGGGCCCCTCCTTCTCCCCATGGGAGAAGGTAGGTTCGGCCGCCCCGGCATAACCTGGCGCCGATGAGCGACTGCCGGGACGAGTGGCATAGGGCTGGGCGCGATGGGGAAGCACAGGGCCGCCTGTTTGCGCCTGGGCGAAACAGGCCCGCTTGGCCGAATGACTTGACCCAGGTTAAGGCGCAGGCTCGGGCGCCGGGCTCAATCTGTGCTTTTTGGAGGGTGTTTCGATGTCGGATGCAGCGCTCCTGTCCGAAACCGTGTTCGAGCCGGCGATCTTCTCGCGCAAGGGCGAGACGGTCGAGGCGCGGCTCAGCCTGATGCTCGATGATCATGTCGAGCAGGTCTGGGCCTATCTCACCGAACCGGACCATCTGCTCGAATGGCTGGCGCCGGGGCGGATCGATCTGCGCCCGGGCGGCGCGGCCAGGCTCAATTTCGCCGACAGCGGCACGGAGATCGACAGCACGGTCACCGCCATCGAGCCGCGGCGCCTGCTCGAATATTCCTGGAGCAAGCCGGGCGAGCCCTCGCGTCCCGTGCGCTGGACGCTCGACCCCATCGGCGCGGCGGTCCGGCTCGACCTGACCCTGACCGTGCCGGCGGACGAGGACGCCGGGCGCGCCGCCGCCGGCTGGGCCGCCCACCTGGAAATGCTCGCGGCGGCCCTGGCCGGCGTGCCGATCAGGTTCCCGTTCGAGGTGTTCAAGGCGGCTCGCGACACCTATCGCGCCCAATTGGCGGGGTGCGAACAGGCGGGCTGAAGGGTCCTGGCGGCGAATGGTCAAAGCCCCAGCACCGCCTTGGCCATGATGTTGCGCTGGATCTCGTTGGTCCCGGCATAGATCGACCCGGCGCGGTCGTTCAGATATTTGGCCGTCACCGTCCTGCTGTGCTCGGGGCCGGCGGCATAGCCATCCGTAGGCGGAACAAAGCCCGGAGCCGGGCCGCCGGGATGGACAGCGTGCGGCTGGAAGGGGGCGGCATAGTGGGCGGCGGCCTCGATGGCCAGTTCGGTCAGGCTTTGGCTGAGTTCCGTGGCCACGGTCTTGAGCATGGACGATTCCGGCCCCGGCGCCGCGCCGCTGGACAGGCTGGCCATCAGCCGCAGCTCCACCCCCTCCAGGGCGGCGATCTCCACCCCGGCCTGGGCGATCTTGGCGCGAAAGGCGGGATCGTCGATCAGGCGGGCGCCTGCGCCGTCGCTTTCCGCCGCCGCCATGGCGCGGATCCTGGCCAGGCGGCCGGCCAGTCCCGGCGCCGCCGCGTGGCCGCCGCGCTCGAACTGCATCAGATATTTGGCCACCGTCCAGCCCTCGCCGACCGCGCCGACCACATGGCCCTTGGGAACCCGCACGTCGGTGAAGAACACCTCGTTCTGCACATGCTCGCCGGACAGGGAGACGATCGGCCTGACCTCGACGCCGGGGCTGGTCATGTCGATCAGGATGAAGGTGATGCCGCGCTGGCGGATGGCTTCCCTGGAGGTGCGCACCAGGCAGAAGATCCAGTTGGCGTAGTTGGCGTGGGTGGTCCAGATCTTGTGGCCGTTGCAGATGAAGTCGTCGCCGTCGGCCACCGCGCTCATCTGCAGCGACGCCAGGTCCGACCCCGATCCGGGTTCTGAATAGCCCTGGCACCAATAGTCCTCGGCGCTGAGCATGCGCGGCAGGTAATGGGCCTTCTGCTCATCCGTACCGTAGCCGATCAGCACCGGCCCGCACATGCCGACGCCCATGGGTGACTGCGGCGGGGCGCCGGCGGCGGACAGCTCGCTGGAGAAAATATAGTGCTGCACCACCGACCAGTCGCAGCCGCCATAGGCTGCCGGCCAGGCTGGCGCGCCCCAGCCCTGGGCGTTCAGGATCTTCTGCCACGCCTTACCCACCGGCCCATCGGCATAGACGCTGGTCAGGCCGCGGCCGACCCGGCGCAGGTCCGGGGTCAGCCTGTCGGCCAGGAAATCGCACACCTCCTCGCGAAACCGGCGATCCACCGTGCTCCAGGCCAGATCCATGACGCCGCTCCCGACAGGCTGCGCCCCTTGGCTGGGGCTTTGGCGCATCAGGACGCAAAGCGGGCCGGTCCGCAATCCGTCACCCAAGGTCAAGCGAGTGGGCAAGGTCAAGCGAGTGGGCAAGGTCAGGCGGGGGGAAACACGCGCCCCGTCAGAACTCCATATCCAGTTCCTCGACCTCGTCCGGCTCCCCGAGCGCGGCCTCGGTCCAGGCGCGCATCTGCGGCAGGGCCAGGATGCGGTCGCGATAGCCGGCGCTGACCGAGTCGATGGCCACGTCATAGGTGGCGAACCTTGTACAGACGGGCGCATACATGGCGTCGGCCATGGTCAGTTCGCCGAACAGGAACGGCCCGGCGGAGGCGGCCAGCTGCTCGCGCCAGATGGCGGTGATCCGGTCCACGTCCGACTGGGCCCCGGCCCAGACCTTGAAGCCGGGGTGATGCGCCTTCAGGTTCATCGGCAGGGCCGCGCGCAGGTTGGCGAAGCCCGAATGCATCTCGCCGCAGATCGACCGGCAATGGGCCCGCTCGGCTTGGTCGGCGGGCAACAGCCCCGCGTCGGGCGCCACCTCGTTGAGGAATTCGGCGATCGCCAGGGTGTCCCAGACCTTGATCCCGCCATAGGTCAGGCAGGGGGTCAGGAAAGACGGCGACAGCAGCAACAGTTCGGCCCGCGCCGAGGCGTCGTCCAGGGGGACCGCCACGGTGTCGAAGGCGATCCCGGCCAGTTTGCACAACAGCCATCCGCGCAGGGACCAAGAGGAATAGTTGCGGCTGCTGATGGTGAGCGAGGCCTTGGTCATCGGCGTCCTTTCGCTCCCTCCGCTGGCGTGGATCAAGGGGTAGGTCCGATGGCCGACCCGCGTCCAACCCCACGCGCAAGCCCGCCGCGCCGGGCGAGGATTGCCGCCATATTAGGCGCCTGGACCTTCCGGGCGCCTTGCCGCGCGCATCATACACCCTGGCCCGAGACTTGAAGGGTTCAATCGCGCCTTGCCGGCGACTCCCGCTGCGGGAATTGGAGCATGCACAGAGGCCGATCTGTTCGGCCAAGCGTGAGGGCGAATGAACTATCGAGCCTTCCAAGCCCAGGCGGACCTCTTGGCCCCGGCGCGGATGATGGCCGGCCTGGCCAACGCCGCCCTGTCCTTTGGCCCGCCCTGGCTGCGCCAAGTCCCGCCGCTGAACCAGGCCGCGGCCGGCTGGGAGATGCTCAGCCGCGCGGGCCTGACCCATCATCGCCCCGACTACGGCTTCAAGAGCGTGCGCGTCGCCGGCCAGGATGTGCCTGTGCGCGAAGAGATCGTCACCGGCACGCCCTTCGGCGACCTGGTTCGCTTCCGCAAGGCCGGCGACCTGGACCAGCCCCGTCTGCTGCTGGTGGCGCCCCTGTCGGGCCATTTCGCCACCCTGTTGCGCGGCACGGTCGAAACCCTGCTGCCCGACAACGACGTCTATATCACCGACTGGCGCAACGCCCGCGACGCGCCCCTGTCGGCCGGGCCGTTCGGCTTCGACGAATATGTCGAGCACGTGATCCGCTTTCTGGAAGCGATCGGCCCCGGCGCTCATCTGATGGCGGTTTGCCAGCCCTGCGCCCACGCCCTGGCGGCGGTGGCGATCATGGCCGAGGACGATCATCCGGCCACCCCCCTGACCATGACCCTGATGGCCGGCCCGGTGGACACCCGCATCAACCCGACCAAGGTCAACGACCTGGCCAAGACCCACTCCATCGAGTGGTTCGAGAAGGAGCTGATCTCCACCGTGCCGGCGCGCTATCCGGGCGCCGGCCGGCGGGTCTATCCGGGCTTCACCCAGGTGACCGCCTTCATGCTGATGAACATAGACCGCCATGTCGGGGCCCATGTCGACATGTTCGCCCACCTGGCCGCCGGCCGCACCGCGGAGGCGGACACGGCCAAGGCCTTTTACGACGAATATTTCGCCGTGCTCGACCTGACCGCCGAATTCTATCTGGAAACGGTCAACCGCGTGTTCCAGGAACACCTGTTGCCCAAGGGCGAACTGGTCTGGCGCAACCGCAAGGTCGACCCCGCCGCCATCCGTCGCACGGCCCTGTTCACCGTCGAGGGCGAGCGCGACGACATCTGCTCGGTGGGCCAGACCGTGGCCGCCCACGCCCTGTGCAAGGGCATATACGCCAACCGCAAGCGCCATCACCTGCAGCCCGGCGTCGGTCATTATGGCGTGTTCAGCGGCCGCAAATGGTCCACCCAAATCTACCCCCTGGTCCGCAACATGATCATGGCCGCCAACTGACGCGACCACAGGCGGCCTTTGCGCGCCCCGCCCGGCCCGTTAGCCTCTCGCCGGATGCAAAAGCGAGTCGCGGCCATGATCGGATCACGAGTAAGGCGCAGGCTCGCCCTGGCCCTGGCGGTCGGCCTCGGCGCGCTCAGCCTGGGCGCCTGCCTGCACAACCGCCCCAGCCGCCTCGTCGGCGCCTCGGCCTGCCGCCCCTCGGACCATTATCAGAGGCCCACCAGCCCGGACGACGCGGCGCGCATCGCCAAGCGCATGCTCGCCGACCTGTTCGGCGCCCCCACCATGCTGCGGCAGGAACCCTATCACGCCGTCCTCGACCAGGACCGCTGGGTGGTGCGCGGAACCCCGCCGCCCGGCGACGCCGGCGCCCCGTTCCTGGTCCTGCTCGACACCACCACCGGCTGCCCGGTCCATCTGGGCCGCGACGAATAGGCGGCGGTCTCCCTTCTCCCGTTGGGAGGATGAAGCATACCGGCAGCGCGGCCCTCTACGGTCCGTTGACAAGCAAGGCTTCGATTTTTCATGGCGCTCATCCCCGCGAAGGCGGGGATCCAGGTGAAACCCACTGAATTTTTGTAGATGAATCTGGATCCCCGCCTTCGCGGGGATGAGCGGAATCATTTCAGGGGTTTAGTTATTTCCACAGACCCTAACCCGAAGGCCGCCGAACCCGGACCCGCGTCGCCGCCTTGGCCGGCCTGGCCCGGCCTGCGATCCTCGGCAGAAACCAAGGCCCGTCCAGACCGCCGCCGCCAGACCCAACCACCGGCGCCGAGACCGCGCCCTCCGGCGGCTCCCAACCCCCGCCGGTCTCCAGCCACAAAGGATCGGTCAGCAGGGCCGGGTCCACCGGCAGGCCCAGATCCGCGCGAATGGCGGCGATCACCTCGCCCAGCGGCCGGCCGACAAAATCCAGATCCTCGCGCTCGTCCGCCAGCCGCTCATAGAGCCGCTCGAACAGGGGCTCGACCTCGCCCTCGGGCGCCTCGTCCTCGATGGCCTGCTCGACATGCACCAGCACATCGGCCTCGCGGATCAGCACCCGCAAGCCCGCCTGGCCCCGCGCCCGCGCCGCCGCGGCCGCCTGGGCCGTGTCGTGGACCTCCAGCCGATCCTCATCCAGCTTGGCTTCCAGCGCCAGGGCCAGCCGCGCCGCCCGCGCCGCCCGCGAAAAGGCCAACTTGGCGTCCGCCCCCGGCTCGCCGTCCTCGGCCAGCCGCCGCGTCAGCCCGATGGCGATCTCGGCCAGCTCCCGCGCCATGCCCACACGCTGCTCGGCCCGGTCCGCGCGCGGATCGGGGGCCAGGGCGTCAGGGGATGCAGGGGCGCAGTTCACCCCTATAGGACGAATTAGACTCGCGTCGCTGTCAAGCTTGCTGAGATGAAGTCAACAAACCGCGTCATCCCGGGTCGCCCCAGAGGGAAGGCCGCCAAGGGAACAATCCCCGCCGCCAGCGCTTACAACGCCTGGAGCCTGATGAATTGAAGCCAAACCAAAGCCCGCTCATCCCGGCGAAGGCCGGGACCCAGATCATAAGGCGTGGCGGCCCGCCGATTTAGGGCGAATGACCTTCTTAGGCCTGAGCTTTGCCATCTGGGTCCCGGCCTTCGCCGGGATGAGCGGAGTTTTATCGGCTCAACTGACCTCATCACGCCCTAGCTGGAGACGCCCGTGCTGCTGGATCCTGGAACCACCTGCTGGCGGCGCGAGACCTCCGGCCGCGCCGCCCTGCTGATCGACATGGCCGACTATTTCGATGCGGCGATGAAGGCGATGCGCAAGGCGCGGCACACGGTCCACCTGCTCAACTGGGCCTTCGAGCCCCAGACCCTGTTTCACCCCCAGCCCGGCTGCACCGGCCCCGACGACGACCGGATCGCCAATTTCCTCAAGGCCCTGGCCAAGGACAATCCCAAGCTGGACGTGCGCCTCCTGTGCTGGAAATCGGCCGCCCCGGTGGCGGCGACCCAGCACTGGTTCACGCTCGCCGACCGCAAGGTCTTCGCCGGGACCGCCGTGAAATTCGTCCTCGATGGCAAGCTGCCGATTGGCGCCTGCCACCACCAGAAGGTGATCGTCATCGACGACGCCATCGCCTTCTGCGGCGGCGGCGATATCGGCCCGGAGCGCTGGGATACGCCGCTGCATCTGGATGACGACCCGCGCCGGGAAAAGACCCGGCACGCCCACGGCTCCAGCGAGGACGACTTCGACAGCCGGCACGAGGTGATGGGCCTGGTCGAGGGCGCGCCGGCCAAGGCTCTGGGCGCCCTGTTCCGCGAACGCTGGGCGCGCGCCACCGGCGAAGCCCTGGTCGAGCCGCCGCCGACCCGGCCCGCCTGGCCGGCCGGGGTGGCCGCCCAGTTCAAGGATGTCGAGGTCGGACTGTCGCGCACCCACGCGGCCTGGCGGCGCTATCCGCAGGTGCGCGAGGTCGAGCAGCTGCACCTGGCCGCGATCGCCGCGGCCCAGCGCTGCATCTATATGGAGAACCAGTATTTGACCTCGCCCCTGATCGCCGCGGCCCTGGGGCGGCGGCTGGCCGAGGCCGACGGGCCGGAGGTGGTCCTGATCGGCACCGAACACTCGCCCAGCTATTTCGACCAGGCGACCATGGACCATACGCGGGCCAGGTTCATCGAGGCGCTCAAGCACGCCGACAAGCACGGCCGCCTGCAGGCCTATAGCCCGGTGACCACCATGGGCCGGATCATCATCGTCCACGCCAAGCTGACCATCATCGACGACCGCCTGCTCAGAATCGGCTCGGCCAATATCAACAACCGCTCCATGGGCTTCGACACCGAGTGCGATATGAGCTTCGAGGCCGGCGGCCGGGCGGGCAGCGGCAACCGGCTACAGGTCACCGCCCTGCGCAACCGGCTGCTGGCCCATTGGCTGGGATGCGATGTGGCGACCTTGGAAGCGGCGATCGACAAGGCCGGCGGCGTGGGCGCCGCGATCGAGGCCTTGCGAAGCTCAGGCTATGCCCGGCTGCGGACCATGCTGACCCCGCCGGCGCAGGGCGCCGCGGCCGTGATCGCCGCCTACCATATCGGCGATCCCTTCAGCTCCCGCGATTCCTGGCGCCCGTGGCGGCGCAAGGCCGAATCCCAGGCCGCGGCGCGGCGCGGGCGATCCAAGGACTCTTTGCAGACCTAACTAAACCCTGAAAATAAGCCCGCTCATCCCCGCGCAGGCGGGGATCCAGATTCATCCACAGAATTCAGTGGGTGGCGCCTGGATCCCCGCCT
>FSWM01000420.1_pt1 | contig 24320 bp, 27 predicted proteins | sample 1637841 | NCBI WGS metagenome assembly FSWM01 (sample SAMEA3914789, study PRJEB12502) | metagenome | biome: forest; material: soil | place: Canada | collected 2011-07-03 | depth 0.3 m | reverse complement strand
GAGGGGTTGCGGCTTTTCAGGATGGATATGAGAGGCCTTATCCCCTCATCCTCCCCTTCGCTTCGCGAACGGGCCCCTCCTTCTCCCCATGGGAGAAGGGAGGTTCGACCGTCCCGGCTTAATTTAGCGCCTATGGGCCTTCGCCGGGATGAGCGGAGTTTATATTGGCTTAACCTGATCTCATCGTGATCTAGGCGGCGTCAGGTCACGGGCCAGGTCGTCAACACCGGCAAACCGAGACGCTGCACAAGCGCGGCGCCGGCCTGGCGGGCGTCGGCGAGAAGCTTGTCTTCGTCCATAAGCGTCGCGCGCCCATCGTCGATGACACGGACCCCGTCGATCCAGACGCTGTGCGCCAGGCTTGGCGCGCACATGACCAGTTGCGAGACCGTATCGAACTGCGCGCCGCCCCAATCGGGCGAATTCGGATCGTGCAGCACCAGATCCGCCTTCTTGCCGATCTCCAATGAACCGATCTGGGCCGACAGGCCCATGGCCTTGGCGCCATTGAGCGTCGCCATCTCCAGGAGGGTCGAGGCGGGGATCAGGTGAGGGTCGCCCCGCGCGTCGCCGAACAGACTGCCGATCAGGCGGGCGGACGACAGGATGTCCGCGGCGGCGCCGTCGGTGCCGAGCATGACATTGGCGCCCGCGGCGAGCATTTCCGGGAACAGTCCGGTCCGTGAAACACCAAATGCGCCCTGCAGCGCCGCGTGGGGACAGTGAATGGCGGTGGTCCCCGATTGAACCAGCAGCTCGAACTCGCCTTGGTCGAGGTGCGCCAAATGGGTGAGGGCGAGATTGGAGCCCAGCACGCCCAGGTCAGCCAAATATTCAATCGGACGCCGGCCACAATGGGCCAGATACCATTCCGCATCGGACGGATAGGGGCTCATATGGGCTGAAAAGCCCAGGCCGTGCTGGTCCGCCAGCGCCTTGGCCGCGCGCCAGACCTCGTCGGAATTGGTCGAATGTCCGACCAGGATGGGCCAGGCCGCGAGTCTCGCATCGCCGTCGTCGGGATAGCGGGCGATCTCCGACTCCAACACGGCGATCGCCTCGGCGGACGCCTTGGCCTGGTCGGCCGCCGGATCGAAGGCCCGTCCCTCCACCCATTCGCCGACGCGGCCGCGGATGCCGGTCTGGGCCAACCCTTCCATGACCGAATCGAGGCGCCTGACGGTGCCGGCCTCCAGGAAACAGGTCGTCCCATGGCGCATCATGGCCAAGGCCGCGCATTGGGCCGAGATCCGCTCGTCCTGCGCCGTCTGCCCCTTGAACAGCGGCATCACCCAGCGGGACATCTTCTCAGACCAGTCCTCGTGGGGCGGGCCTCGGATCAGGCCCCGGGTCAGAGGGTCGCCGGTGATATGGATATGGCCGTCGACGAAGCCTGGGGTCATGACGAACCGCCGCGCGTCGATCACCGCTTTCGCCGCCACGGTCCGGGTCAGCGCCTCGCGCTTGCCGATGGCGACGATTCGATCGCCGCGGATGGCCAGGGCGCCGTCGGTCAGCACGCGCCGTTCGGCGTCCATGGTGATGACGGTGGCGCCGGAGATCAGAAGGTCGGCGTCGATCAGGCCCAGGTTCAAGTGAGCTCGCCGGCGAGAGGCTGCTGTCTGCGCTCGGCGTCGAAGACCGGCGGGGTTATGAAACAGGTCGCCACCAGCATGATCACCGTGAGCGCCGCGCACAGCAGGAACAGACCGGTGAAGCTGCCCAGGGTGTCCCGCGCCCAACCGCCAAAGGCTGGCCCAAGCGCGGCGGAGGTGCTGATCAGGCACATGATCGAATAGAGTTCGAGATTGGCCTTCTTGCCGAAATAGTTGAACAACAGGACGGTGGAGGCGATGAAGGTCAGGCCGAACCCGATGCCCATGCCGATGGCGTAGACCAGCATCAGGATGTAGCCGTGGGCTTCGGCCAGGCCGGCCATGCCGATGCAAAGGCTCGCCAGGGCCACGATCAGCAGCGTCTTGGGCGAGACCTTCTCGCCGATGATGCCACCGGCCACCGACACGCCCGCGCCGATCAGGGCTTCCAGGCTGAGCATGCCGGCGGCGACCTTGGCGTCTATGCCGTTTTCGGTCAGGTGCTCGACGGCGAAGCCGTGGGCGGTGGTGTTGATCAGCAGGTACATGGAGTAGGCGCCGACGATCACATAGAACTGGATCGTTCCCAAGGCCCGCTGCACGGTCCAATCGTGCAGGCCCTCGATCAGGGCGGCGGGGGCGACCTGTTCCGGCGGCAGCGAATCGGCGCTGATCGGCCCGTACCGCTTGGGCGTGGCGAAGATGGCGAAGCCGCCCAGCACGACCGAGGCTACGGCGAAGACGATCCAGTAGGCTCGCCAGCCGTGCGTCGTCGAATCCACCACGACATAGAGCAGCGGACCGGCGACTCCACCGAGCGCGCCGATGGTGAAATAGGCGCCCAGGGCGGTCGACCTGCGCTTGAACAGGTCGGTGAGCACGTGGGTGCCAGGGACGGTGCCGACCAGGGAAAAGGCCGTGCCGATCAGGAGCGTGGCCAGCAGATAGGTCCAGACGACATGGGTCGCGGCGAGCAGGCCGAAACCGATCACCAGCAGCACGCTGCCGCAAAACAGGGATCCGTGCACGCCGATCCGCCGGATCAGCATCGCCGGCATCAAACTCGCCAAACCGCATGACAACCCCAGAAAGGTGTAGCCCAGGCCGGCCTGGGCCCAATTCCAGTGCAGGTCTTGCACCATGGGCCGTAGCACCCCCCCCATCGAGCTGAAGGTGCCCGCCGAAACCAGAAAGAAGATCAGGCTGAGGGCCGTGAAGGTGATCCAGGGATGCGGCGAGCGGTCTTTGAGCAAGGCGATACCCTCACGGGAAAACGGGTCGAACGGCGGCGCCGCCAGCCTCACCCTTTGTTAGCCGAGCCGGCCAATCCCAGCGATGGCGGAGGGTCGATTGTGGCCCAGACAGCGGCTGACTCTTCGCCCTCGCTGCCGCGGCAGGCGCCCGAGGGGGCCTGATGAGCAAGGATCGGGCGACTTGAACATTTTGACTGAAATGTTCGCCGAGCACGCCGCCGCGGTCATCCAGGATCATAGGATCACGGAATGTCAGCGGCAAAAATTCGAAGGCTGTGATGAGCTCGTCCCTACCCCTCATCGACATGGCCACCTACCGCCGGGGCGAGCCCGAGGCGAAGTCGAGCTTGATCCGGGAGATCGCCGACAAGAGCCGAACCCTGGGCTTCTTCTATCTGGTCAATCACGGCCTGCCCGACGGGCTGCTCAATGCGCAGCTGGCTTGGGGACGCCGCTTCTTCGATCTGCCGGACGACCAGAAGGCGGCGATCGATTTTCGCAGCCTGCCGGTTCGGCGAGGCTATGAGCCGAAGGCGCTGCAGACGCTCCAAGCCGGGAATCAGCCGGACCAGAAAGAGGCCTTCAGCTTTGGCCGCGAATTGCCCGCCGATCATTGGCTTCTGCGCCAATCCGCGCCCTTCGAAGGGCCCAATCAATGGCCGGCGGATGGTCCAGGCTTCGACGCCGCCGCTTTCCGCGCTCAGATGGAGCGCTATCGGGATGCGATGACGGATCTGGGACGAGAACTGTGCGGCCTTTTGGCGGCGTCTCTCGACCTGCCCGAGGACCATTTCGCCGAGGCCCTGGCCGAACCCAATGTCTGTGTCCGTGTCCTGCATTACCCGTCAGGTTCGGCCGAAGCCGCCGCCGACCGGCTCGGTTGCGGCGCCCATACCGACTGGGGCCTGATCACCATCCTGCTTCAGGACGACTGCGGCGGACTGGAGATCGAAACGGCGGACGGCGTCTGGCTGCAGGCTTCGCCGGTCCCCGGCGCCCTGATCGTCAATCTCGGCGACATGGTGGTCCGGCTGACCGCTGGTCGTTACGCCTCGAACCTCCACCGGGTGTTGAACACCGCGCCCGGGCGCGACCGTTATTCCGTGGCGACCTTCTTCAACCCGCACGCCTTCTACACGGTGACCTGCGCATCGACCTGCGCGCCGGCGCTGGGCGCCCCTGATCCGCTGACCTTCTCCGATCATATCAACGCCATGATCGCCAAGACCTATGTCACGGAGCCCGCGTCGTGAGCCCGTCGCGATGAGCCTTGTGAGCCTGTCCTATATTTCGATCATCACCCGCCAGGTGTCCGAGCTGCCGGACTTCTATATCGAGGTCTTTGGCCTGGAAGAAATCCTGGCCTCACGGTCCGACCGCTACCGCGAGCTCAGTCTGGGCGATGTCAAACTCGGCTTCCCATCGGTGGACACTTATCAGTTGCTCGACATGGGTGATCAGGCCGATCCCACGGGCGTGCGGACCCTGATCACCTTCGCGGTCGAGACCGCCGCCTTGGTGGACAGGTTGACCGGTCTGGCTGTGGATCGGCGAGGGCGCCTGGTCAAGCCGCCCTTCGCCACCAGTTTCGGACAATATCTTTCAGTCATTCTCGATCCAGAAGGCAACGCCATCCGTATCAGCGCAGTCCTTCCGTGAACGAGCGGGCGAGGTCATGGACTCGTGCGAAGTAATAAAACCCCTGAAAATGAGTCCGCTCATCCCCGCGCAGGCGGGGATCCAGATTCATCCGCAGAATTCAGGGGGGTGGCTCCTGGATCCCCGCCTGCGCGGGGATGAGCGCAATGAAAATTGAAGCCTTGCTTGTCAACGGACCCGACTGCCTACGCCGCTGCGGGCGTGCGGGCGGCGTTGGCGCTCTGCGCGGGCATCGACATGCCGGGCACGTGACTGGATGTGATCAGATTGACGCAATGGGCTTCGAAGGCCAGGAACAGCCGGGACTTCTGCACGTCGGCCAGGCTTGCCAGGCCAATGGTCATAGGCCGGTGGACGCCGGAGAGCGGCCGCCGCACCAGGCGGCGTCCGTCAAGGGCGAAATCGGACCGCGGCATGGCGTTGGCGAGACTGTAGCCTTGGTCGTTGGCCACCATGGTCCGCACCACTTCGAGGCTGGTGGAGCGATAGCGGATCTTAGGCTCCATCCCAGCGACGTGGAACAGGGACAGGAAGTAGTCCGAGCTCATCGGCAGGTCGAGCAGCAGAAAATCTTCGTCCGCGAGATCCTGCAAGGTCACCGAGGCGCGAGCGGTCAGGGGATGGTTCTCACTGAGCATCACATGTGGCGGCAGACTGACCAAAGGCTTGAACCGCATATTGGGATGCAGGTCGAGGTCATAGGTGATGGCGACATCCAGCTCCGCCTTTTGCAGGGCCTGGAGCAGCCGTTCCTGATTGCCCTCCACCGGTTGGATTTCGATCGTCGGGTGGGCCGTGACGAAGGCGTGCAACAGTTCTGGCAGGATCATCGGCGCCAGGGTGACCAGACATCCGACCGACAGCCGCCCCCGAACCTGCTCGCTGAGGTCGAACGCGGCCGAGGACAGGCGCTCGGCTTGGGACAGAAGCTGTTTGGATTGATCCAGCAGGGCGCGTCCGGCGAAGGTGAGCGACAGGCCCTGGGCATGATGGCGGACGAACAGCTGAACGCCGAACTCACGTTCTAGCGACGACACCGCCATCGAAATCGAAGGCGGGGAGATGTTGATCTTCTCCGCCGCGCCCGTGATGCTGCCTTCTTCACCGGCGGCGACGAAATATTCCAGCTGTCGAAGAGTGATCCTTAGAGTCATCCGCACCTCGTTGCCCGTCATCAGCAAGCGCGCTGGCGGGCGGCGACGCCAGCCTTGCGCCCGCTCCAGGGCCGCCAAAGCCCTGGGCGCCCGGAATGACGGCGCCGTCGGGGCCGGAAGCGCCCGCACCGCGACAGATCCGTGACGCGCCTGTGGCTTAAGGATCGCCCGGTACGCCAAAGCCCGGTGCGGCGCCGGGATTGAGAGCCCGAGCCACATAGTCGTCCGCCTGAGGCCGGTAGATATCCCAGAGCCGCTGGAGTTGATCGATGACACCCTCGTCGGCCCAATCGACCCGCAAATCGACGGTTGGCCAGGACAGTTTGTCGACGATCTTCAGACCCGCGGAATGAACCGGCCCGGCTTCGCCGCCGGCGGCCATGGCCGCCCGCATCGCGGCCAACAGGCGATCGCCCAGGAGTCCCCCGCCAGCCTGGAAGGCCGTGACCATCGCCGCTGGGACGTCCTTGTCGGCCAGCAGGTTGCCGGCCGCGGCGACATCCTGGGCTTTGGCGGTCGCATGTTCGCCGAGGGTGCGCGAGCCGCTGAACACGGCGGTGTCGCCGTGGGCGTCGACGGCGATCATCTGGCGATAGGCGATCAGCGGCTGGCGGGCGGTCAGGTCCGCCAGGGCCTGCGGCGCGCCCGCGCCCTTCGCCATCGCCTCGATCAGCCTCTCGCCGAGCACAGGATCGGTGATGTTCTGACTTGTCGCGGCGCCGACGCCGGCGCGGGCGAAACTGCACCGGGCGGCCACCGCGGGCGAGGAGGAGCAGACCGCGACCCCGAACATGCCGGTGCTGGCGCAGCGCGCGACGATGGAGAAGGTCACGGCGTCTGGTCCGGAATCACGGCGGTGACGTCGATCTCCACCAACCATTCCGGCCGGGCGAGGGCGGCCACCACGACGCCGGTCGACACCGGATAGACGCCTTTCAGCCAGCGGCCGACCACCTGATAGACGGCTTCGCGATAGCGCGGATCGACCAGATAGATGGTGATCTTGCAGATATGCTCGAGCCGCGCGCCGGCTTCGTTCAGCAGCATATCAATATTGAACATGGCCTGTTCCGCCTGGCCGGCGGCGTCGCCCACCGCCACGCTCCGCGAGCTGTCCAGGTCCTGGCCGACCTGGCCGCGGACAAAGACCATGGCCCCGCGCGCCACCACGACCTGACACAGGTCATTGTCGAGGGCTTGATCCGGATAGGTCTGTTTGGTGTTGAACGGCCTGATGCGGCGGTGGATCATGGGGCTCCCTGAGATCAAGGTTGGTTTTGGGAAATCAAGGTTGAGTTTGGCCGGGGGTCGACAAGGAGACCGCCGCGCAATAGTCGCGGGCGCCGTAGAGCAGGGCCCGGCTCCCATCCCGGACGGTGACCGCGTCGGCCGAGCCGATGATGACATAGTGGGTGCCGACCAGCTCGGCTTTGAGAACCCGGCAATCGAAGCTCGCCAGCGCGCCCTCAAGCCGCCAGTGAGCGGTTTCGGATCGTGACCAGGTCGCGCAGTCGAACTTGTCGCCGCTGGCGGTCTTGGCGCGGTCGGCGAAGCAGTCGGCGACCGCGTGCTGGGATTCGTGCAGGATATTCAGGCAGAAGGCGCGATTGCGGATGATCGCCGGCGCCGTCGATCCGCCCTGGTTCAGGCAGATCAGCAGGGTCGGCGGGACCATGTCCGCCGAGACGGAGGACATGGCCGAGACCGTCGCCCCGAACCGGCCGGCCTCGCCATCCGTGGTCACCACATTGACCATGGTCACGCCGCGGCTCATCGCGTCCAGGAACTGGGTCTTGAGCGAAGAGGGGGCCTGTTGCATCGAACGCCCCATGTCAGCCGGCCGTTACCTGGGGTCGGTCAATCGTCACCGGAGGCGCCGCGCCGGATTTGGCTGGCGTCAGAACACGATCGGACAGCCCCGCCGCCGATTGAACGAAGGCCAGGGTCTGGTTCCAGTCGAAGCTGCGATACACCGCCGCGAGATGGGCGAAGGGCGGCGACTGGGCGAACAGCTGGAAGGTCAGCCGGTGACCGGCATAGTCGGAATTCAGCAGATCGCGCGCGAAGGCCAGGAGCTTGCGGCGATCTTCCGCAACCCAGCCCTCGTTGATCGTGTAGTATTTCTGCAGCCACGGGCCTGAACCGGGCGCATCGAAGGCGGCCTTGTCGGGCGTGATACAGATCTGGCCGCCGCAGAGTTCCCGGGCGATGTGCATCATCTCCGGCAGTTGCGAGCAGGCCAGCACACGGCCTGAATAGAGCAGGGACGGGTCGGGCATCATCAGCCCGCTGGGGCTCGGTTTGGCCATGGTGATCGCGGCGGTCAGGTGGGCGTTGATGCCCTCGCGATAGACCGCCAGGCGCGACAGCTTTTCCTGCACCGCCTGTTGCTTTTCCAGGCCGGTCTGGCGCACGTTGAACAGGGCGGCGCCGATCATCATGTCGGCCATTTTCAGGGTCCGCTGGACGAAGGGAAACGCCGAATAGCGGTGTAGGGTCGAGCGGATATAGGCCGCCGCCGCGGTGCTGCGATAGAACAGCACATTCTCCCAGGGGATCAGGACATCGTCGAAGATCACCAGGGCGTCGACCTCATCGAAGCGGTTGGCCAGGGGGTAGTCGTCGACCGGCGCGCGGGTGGCGAACCCGGTGCGGCAGATGAACTTCAGGTTCGGCGCGCCCATGTCGATGATGAAACCCAGGGCGTGGTCGGAATAGGCGGCGTCGCCCCAGTTGGCGATGGTCGGCTTGGCGAAGGCCTGGTTGGCGTAGGCCGCGGCGGTCTCGTACTTGGCGCCCCTGACGATGATGCCGGCGTCGGTCTCCTTGACCATGTGCAGCAGCATGTCCGGATCCTGATCCTGCGGCGCCTTGGAGCGATCGCCCTTTGGATCGGTGTTGGCGGAGACGTGGAAGGGATCGTCGTGCAGCGCCTGCTTGATGTGGCGCTCGATATTGACGGCGAACCGGGGATCGGCGGCGTTGAGGACGTCCGCCCCATCCATCAGCGACCACATTTCGCCGACGGTCTCGTCGCCGACACGGGTGACCACGCCGCCGATATCATTGAGCACGGCGTCGACCGCGGCGCGCTTGTCCCACCAGTCCTGCTGGCTGACCGGCGGCTTGTTGGCGATAGCGTTGCGCTGGTCGCCGTCCTGGTAGGTCATCACGTCCCGCGTCGCCGGGTCGTGCTGCATGTCGTAGATGCGCGCCCGGATATCGACCAGCGGCTTGAACATCGGATGGCGACTGACGTCCTTTATACGCTCGCCGTTCAGATAGACCTCGCGACCGTCCCGAATGGAGTCGATGTATTGGCTGCCGGTGCGGATCATCCAATTTCCTTATTATTCTATATATTCAATTTCCTAGCTTGGCGATCTAATCGTAGGGCGGGCGCCGCGGGACAGTATTTGTTTCGAGAGCGTTGAATTGGCTTTCTTGAACGGGTTCGCCCGGTCACGACCCCGCCAGATGGTCGAGCAGGGCATCCATCATCCGGTCGCATCGGTCGATCTGCTCCACGGTGACGAACTCGTCGGCCTTGTGACCCTGATCCATCGAGCCTGGACCGCAGATCACCGTGGGGGTCCCGAGGTGCTGGCGAAAGAGGCCGCCCTCGGTGCCGAAGGCGACCTTCATCGTCTCATTGGCGCCGATCAGGCGCCGGACCAAGGCGGCGGCGGTGTCGTCCGTGGCGGCGTTCAGGCCCGGATAGGCGTTGACCACCTCGATGACGATATCGGCTTCGGGAAACGCCCCGCGGCGCGCGCCGACGATGACCTCGGCGGCCTGGCGAAGCTTGTCCAGCAACTGCTCAGCCTCGGCCGGCTCGGCGCTGCGGATCTCCAGGTCCAGGGTGCAGTGCGACGGGACGATATTGAGCGCCTCGCCGCCGTCGATGCGTCCGATATGCAAGGTGGCGTAGGGAATATCATAGGCCTCGTCGCGCGGTCCTTCGCGCGCGGCGAGGGCCTGAAGCTGGTTCACCGCCTGAACCAAGTCCGAGGCCAACGAAATGGCGTTGAGCAGGTGCGGCGCCAGGGCCGAGTGGCCCGCTCGCCCCGTGCAGGTGACCCGCAGGGCGATCTTGCCCTTGTGGCCGGTCGCCAGGCGCATGGAGGTCGGCTCGCCGACGATGCAGGCCACGGGCTGGACCGACCGCCGCGACAACTGCTCGAGCATGGGCCGCACGCCGACGCAGCCCACCTCCTCGTCGCAGGAAAAGGCCAGATGCAAGGGCGTGGTCAGGTCGCGCCTGGCCGCCAGGATCGCCGCGCGCAGGGCGCAGGCGAGAAATCCCTTCATGTCCGCCGTCCCCCGCCCATAGAGACGGCCTTCGCGCCGGGTCAGGCGGAAGGGATCAAGGCTCCAGACCTGTCCCTTGACCGGCACCACGTCGGTATGGCCGGAAAGGACCACGCCGCCGCGGTCTGTCGGGCCGATGGTGGCGAACAGGTTCAGATTGCCGGCATGGGCGCTTTCGATCTCGGTGATGGCGGCGCCCGCCTCGGCGAGTACGGATCGCACAAAGCTCATCAGGTCGTGGTTGGAACTCAGGCTGACCGTCGGAAACCCGATCAGCCGCTCCAATAGATCGAGACTATTCACCCATCGGGTCCGTTCGTCGTTCGGCGGCCAGGCGGCATTGGCCAAGCTGAATTCACCAGAACATCTATCTTGCAGCGCCCGCCACCGTCGTCGGATTTGTTGAAGCTGTAATTTTATGAATGCGACTGGCGGGCAGGGCCGTTCGCCGCTCTGCTTAAATCCCGCTCGGTTGAGCGTTTGGCCGAGCCAGGCGACGCGATCTGTTGGCGAACCGGTGAAAGGCGCGCGATCTAGGCTGATGACCATGATGCGTTCAACTGGGACAGCCCCATGACCCTGCCGTTCCACAGGCTCCGCGCGCCGGTTGCGGCCGCCCACCCCGACATGATCGAGACCCGTTTCCCAACCTCGGCGGGCGCGCCCGCGGCCGCCCAGCCGACCCTTGAGCGCGAGCGGCTCTATCGCAAGCAGCGTCTGGCCGCCGGCTTTCGCATGTTCGCGCGCTGCGGCTTCGATATGGGCGACGCCGGCCACATCACTGCACGGGACCCGGAATGGACCGACTGTTTCTGGCTCAATCCGGCGGGCGCCCATTTCGGTCGCATCACCGTCTCCGACCTGATGCTGGTCAGTCATAGCGGTGAGATCCTGCAACCGCCCGAACATGCGCCCGCCAAGCTCAATCCCGCCGCCTTCGCCATCCATTCCGAACTGCACAGGGCGCGGCCCGATGTGGTCGCCGCGGCCCATGCCCACTCTGAGCATGGCATGGCGTGGTCCAGCCTTGGCCGCCTGCTGGATCCGATCACCCAGGACGCCGCCGCCTTTTATGAGGATCACGCCCTGTTCGCAGACTTCTCCGGCATGGTGCTTGAGACCAGCGAGGGCGCCAAGATCGCCGGCGCCCTGGGATCGCAACAGGCGGTGATCCTGCAAAACCATGGCCTGCTGACGGTCGGACAGACGGTGGAGTCCGCGGTCTGGCGCTTCATCTCCCTGGATAGCGTGTGCCGGGTGCAACTGCTGGCCGAGGCGGCCGGGGCCGTGCGTCCGATGCCGCCCGAGGTCGCCCGCCTGACCGCCAGCCAGCTGGGCAGTGAAGCCGCCGGCCAGGACGCCTTTGAGCCCTATTGGTCCGTCGTCACGGCCGAAGAGCCGGATCTGTTCGACTGACCGTGTCCCGGGATATTCCGCGGCGCATGACCGACCTGGGCGCCGTTGCGCGCCAAAGGGCGAGGCCGCTCAGGCCAGGTTGGTTGCTCGCGCCGGCGGCGCTGCTCTATGGCGTCATGGGGCTGCTGCCGCTGCTGACCATATTGCAGATGAGCTTTTCGGAGGGCCTGGGCGCCTATGCCAGGGTGCTGAGCAACCCGCTGCTGCGGCCCATCCTGATCAACACCGTGATCATCAGCACCCAGACAACCCTGGTGGCGGTGGTGCTTGGCTATTACCTCGCCGCCACCATCTGGCGGGCTGGCCCCCGCACGCGAACAGCGCTGCTGGCGCTCGTGCTGCTGCCGTTCTGGACCAGCGGCCTGGTCAAGAACTTCGCCTGGGCGGTGTTGCTGCAGGACAAGGGGCTGATCAATCAAGGTTTGCAGGCCATAGGTCTGACCCATGGGCCAGTGACCCTGCTGCATAACCGTTTCGCGGTCATCGTCGGCATGGTCCATTATGTGCTGCCCTTTTCGATCTTTCCCGTCTTGAGCACCATGCTGGCCCTGGACCGCTCGCTGGAGCGGGCGGCGTTCAGCCTCGGCGCCGGCGCCATGGCCACCCTCTGGCGAGTGACCCTGCCGCTCACCCTGCCGGGCGTCTATGCCGGCGGTCTGATCACCTTCATCGTCTCCACCAGCTTCTATCTGACGCCGGTCATCTTGGGATCGCAAAGGGACATGATGATCGCCAACCTTGTCGACGCCTACACCCACGAAACGGTGGATTTCGCCGGCGCCTCGGCCCTGGCGGTGATCCTCATGATCGCCGTGTCCGTGCTGTTCGCGCTTTACCAGCGGCTGCCAAAGGAGAGCCAATATGGCCGCCTTTAGCCGGCCTTCCTGGGGGCCGCCGTCCGGCGCGATCCTGCTGCTGATCGGTTCGGCGCCGCTGCTGGTCTTTCTGATGCTGCCGACCTTGATCGTCATGCCCATGGCGCTGACCAAGAGCAATATCATCCAGTTCCCGCCGGTCTGGATCTCCATCCACGCCTTCACCGACTATCTGCGCGACCCCGACTGGACCGCCGATACGATGGTCTCATTGAAGATCGCCTTGCTCGCCACCGTCATCGCCTGCCTCGTCGGCGCCGCCACCGCCCTGGCGCTCCACGCCATGAGGGGACCGGTTCGGGAGGCGGTTTCGTCCCTGGTCATGCTGCCCATGATGGCGCCGGTGATCGTTCTGGCCCTCGGCGACTATCTGGTGCTCGGCAAGGTCGGTCTGGTCGGCGCATGGCCGATGATCGCCCTGGCCCATAGCCTGCTGGGCGCGCCCTATGTGGTGCTGTCGGTGCAGACCAGCCTCGCCGGAATGAACATGGCCCTGGTCCGTTCGGCCCGAAGTCTTGGCGCCGGAGACCTGGCGATCCTGCGGCACGTCTATTGGCCGGCCATTCGTCCCGGCCTGTTGGCCGGCGCGGTGTTCGCCTTCTATGGCTCCTTTGACGAGGTGATCCTGTCCCTGTTCCTCCAGGGGCCCGGGGTCACGACCCTGCCCGTGCAGATGTTCACCAGCATCCAGTATGAGCTGACGCCGAAAATCGCGGCGGTGTCTTCCTTGCTGGTGCTGCTCGCGGTGCTGGCGCTGGTCGGACAGGGGCTGCTGACCTTGACGCGTGGCCAGACCGCCCCGGCGCCGGAGGCTTGAGCGGCATGGCGGACGATGCGGTGCTGGTGGTCGACGGCGTCTGGAAATCCTACGGCCCCGCCGCGCCGCCCGTGGTCAAGGATGTCAGTTTCAGGCTCGGCCAAGGCCAGTTCATGACCCTGCTCGGCCCCAGTGGCTCGGGCAAGACCACGACCCTGATGATGGTCGCCGGCTTCGAGCCCCCGACAGGGGGGCGAATCTTTGCCCGCGGACGCGACGTCTCGGCCCTGCCGCCCAATCGCCGCGAGTTTGGGGTGGTGTTCCAGGGTTACGCCCTGTTCCCCCATATGACGGTTCTGGACAATGTCGAGTTCGCTCTGCGCATGCGCCGGGTCGAGGCTTCGGTCCGCCGCAAGCGAGGCTTGGACATGTTGGACAAGGTGGGCCTGGCCGCCTTCGCCGGCCGCAAGCCGCGTGAGCTGTCCGGCGGCCAGCAGCAACGCGTCGCCCTGGCCCGGGCGCTGGCGGCCGAGCCGGACGTGCTGCTGCTCGACGAGCCCCTGGGGGCGCTCGACAAGAAGATGCGCGAGACCTTGCAGGCCGAGATCAAGGACATCCAGCGCAAGACCGGCGTCTCGGTCCTGTTCATCACCCACGATCAGGAAGAGGCGCTGATGATGTCCGACGTGATCGCGGTCATGGAAGATGGCCGCATCGCCCAGATCGGCACGCCCGAGGCGGTCTATAATCGCCCGGTGGATCCCTTCGTCGCGGCCTTCCTTGGCGAAACCAACCTGCTGCCGTGCGTCTTTGTCGAGTCGGACGGAGAGCTGATGCGCATACGAATGGACGGCGGCGGGATCTTTGTGGTGCGCCGCGGGGACACCATGTTTGACGGCGCGCAGCAGATCGTCCTGTCGCTGCGGCCTGAAAAGGTTCGGCTCCTTGGACCGGGCGAGACGGCCGACAATGTCGCTGACGCCGAGATCATCGATCGGGTGTTCCTGGGCCAGCAGGTTCGCTATGGGCTCAGGGCGCTGGGGCGGACGATTGCGGTCGTCAGCGGTCCGGGGACCCATGCAGACTATGCCCAAGGCGCCCGCGTGCGGCTTGGCTGGTCGCGGGACGCCGGCCAACTCCTGGCGGTTCGGTGAATCAGGCTCAGCCGCCCACCGCGATCTTGATGTCGTGGGGCTCGGGCCGCCCTTCACCTCGCTCAATCAGGTCCTTGAGGCTCAGCAGGAAGGTCGCCCATTTGGTGCTGCAGTGGTGCATGAACTCCACCGGCTCTTTCCAGCCCTCGTGAGCGAAGAGCACATAGGTCTGATCGTCCTTCCACACCAGACGGAAGACCACCTCGGTCCCGACCCAGTCCCGGGCTGGTCCGGAATAACGCCACCGGATCAAGCTCGGATCGGCGTGGATGACATCCAGGCGGTTGCCGCGAAATTCGAAGCTGGCGCCCTCTGCGGCGTCGCCCTGGGCGTCGCGGGACCACCAGTTGCGGATCCCCTCAAGGGTCGTCAGCGCCTCGAAGACGCGCATCGGTTCGGCGTCGACGCCAACGCGATGAAGTATGTCCGGCATATCAGATCTCCTTTCCAAATCTAGTCTTCGGGCCGGTTTGCGAAATCGCCGAAGATGTCCAACATTTCCGACCAGCCTCTGGCGATGGCGGCGGCCCAAGTGTCGCGGTCCTTGCCGAACCGCTCCAGGTTCCGGTGCTCCAGGGTCACCCTGGCGCCGCCGCCGTCATCCGGCGCGAAGGTGATCTCGACCTCGGTGATCAGGGTCGGATCGTAGCGGCGCTCGGCGTCGAGCTGCCACGCCAGGAGCAACCGTTGTGGCGGCTCCCAGGCGATGACCTTGCCCCACAGGGTCTCGACCCCGTCGGCGTCTCTTTCGAACCAGCGCCCGCCGGCCTGCGGCTCGACCACCAGATCGACGTGCGGCTTGGCGCCGACCGTCCTGCCTTTCGGCCACCACAGGCCCATCTGGCCGGTGAAAATCTCGAATGCGCGGGCCGGTGGGGCCTTGGTCCGGACCTCGCGCCTTACGGGTGAGATGGTCATTGCTCGATCTCCGCGTCCATCTGTTGATCGGCGAACTCGCCGAAGGCCTCGAGCGCCGTTGACCATTGTGCGTCGAGCCAGTCGCGCACGGCCGCGATCCCGCTGGGGTCCAGCCTGTAGATGCGGCGGTTTCCCTCCGGCGCCTCGGTGACCAGGCCGGCCTCCTTCAACACGCGCAGATGCTGGGACACGGCCGACCGTGTCACCGGCATCCCGGCCGCGATCTCGCCCACAGAGGTGGGCCTGACCGCGACGCGTTCGAAGATCGCACGCCGGCTCGGGTCGCCGAGGGCGCTCAGAGCGCGTACTGCCTGATCTGTGTTAGTCATGACTAACGGTTAGTATGGACTAACATTCATGTCAAGCCCCGCCCACGGCCAAGCTTTCATACACAGTTGGCCTCCGCGGCCTTTGAAGCCAGGATACAGCCGCCTTCAGTCCTCATCCCGGAGAGACAAGCCCATGCTCACAGGCTCCTGTCATTGCGGCGCCGCCCACTGGACCCTCAAGGGCGATCCCGGCCCGGCGACAGCCTGCAACTGCACGCTCTGCCGTCGATATGGCGCGCTTTGGGCCTATGACTATGAGGGCGAGCGCATCGAGATCTCGGGGTCCAGCGCGGCCTATACGCGCGTCGGCAAGTCCGATCCCGCCCTCGAAATTCGCTTCTGTCAGACCTGCGGCTGCGTGCTTTGCTGGCGAGGTCTGCGGGTCGAGCCGTCGGGCCGTCGCCGTATCGCCGTCAATCTCAGACTGGCGGAGCCCGAAGCCGTCGCCGACCTTCTGATCGACCATTTTGACGGACTTGAGACCTTCGACGATCTCCCCCGCGACGGTCGCTGCGTTCGCGACCTGTGGTTCTGACGGTCCGGGCCGGTTCAAGAGGGCGCGACACCTGGGTTCGATTGAAGTTAGGGTGAGGATCGCGACGTTTCGCTGAGGACGCCGATGCGGGGATATCCCTATGCCTTCTATGTCGCGCTCGACGGCAACGGGGCCAATGGCCTCGAGGGTATGGCCGGCATGTGCCTGTTCCTTTACGATCCGGCGACGGAACGCTTCGCCTGGAAGGTCAAATATTACGACGGGATCGCGGCGGGCCACGCCTGCAGCGTGAACCCCTCGGGCCAGGTCGGTTTCCTGGGCAACGCCGCCCAGCACCTGCACTTCTTCGACGCGGGCACGCTGGAGGAGATCGCGCGGATCTCCACCCTTCGCTTCGAAACCCCGGACACCTCGCTTCAGGGCAGCACGCATCTGGCGTGGCTGGACGACGCCAGCTTCATCACCGCCATTGGCCGCCATTTCTGGCGGTTCGCCCTGGACGACCTCGACAACCCGGAGCGGCTGGAGCCGCATGGGGTGCGCCTGCCGCATGCGATGAAGCTGACGGCCTCCGGACGGTATCTCTGCTATGGATCGATGGATGACCCCAGTCGCGGGCGGCGCGGCGAGGCGCGCCATGTCGGCGTTCGCGACATGCGAACCGGCGAGGTCTCGGTGATCAAGCTGCCGACAACCTGCTGGCACGTGCTGCCGCATCCAAGCCAGGATCTGTTCTACGCCATCTCGTTCCGCGTCGCGCCCCTGGACCAGGTCGACTACCACCAGTGGGGCATCGCCTGGCTGAAGGAATATGTGTTCGAGATCGACGCCGCGACCCGTCAGGTCCGCCGCCATTGGGCGACGGGCCGCGAGACCCCCGCGCACATCAACTCCGACATAACCATCTCCGACAGCGAATTGATCTTCTGCAACGGCGCCAGCCAGTCGGTCCTGTTCCTCGATCTGGAGGACTTCGCCCGATACCGGATGATCGACGAGCGGCCGGACGCCGCCACCCTGGCCAGCCATCCGCGAGAGGTCGCCGTCCAGGCCTATGATGTCCTGGCGCGCGGCAATGTGTTCGGCAATTCGCAGCACATATTGGGCGCCCTGCGGGCCAGCCGCTTCTCGCTGCTGGACTCGGTCTATGCCTGCCAGCTTTCGACCGACCAGCGGCTGCTGTTCACCGCCAACCGCGGCCTCAATCACATCACGGTCTATGACTATCCCTCCAATACCATCCGGCTTCGAGCGTCCTTGCCGGACATCCAGACCTTCGTGCCGAGCCTGTCCCCCTTGGGAGACCCACGCCTGGGATTCCATCATGGGGCGCTGGTCGGCTGAGCCTGTGTGTCCAGCAGGCCCGCCACCGCTTCCACGGTCTTGCGGAAATTCTTGGGGATGATCGTGCCAATCAGCATCTCCACCGCCAGCGACGCCGGGGCGCGCCAGGCGGGCTGCAGACTGGCCAGAGCCGAGGGGTCGATGTCCAGTTGGCCCTCGAATATGGCGCGCGTGCCCCGGCCGCCCATGGCCGCCTCGAACCGGGTGGTGCCGTTGCAGCGAATGGCCTCTCTCATGAAGAACGGCTCGATGCGCCAGTCGCAGCCGCCCAGATTGGCCGCCCACTCGGCGTGATCGAGCCAGCCGAGCATGTCCGGGGTGACAACCCCGTCGAGCACGGAGGGCAGGGCGGGATTGACCCGCCATTCATTGACCAGGGCGGTGCTGCCATCGGGGCGTTCTTGGCGCGTGACGGTCGCGACCTGCTCGACATGCTCCAGGCTTGGCGCCACGCGGCCGATCAAGTCGCGCACGGCGCCGGCGAGTTCGGCGGGCGGGCGCCGGACGCCCACAAGGCAGCGAAAATCCCTCATCCCTTCCCCCCGAGCCATAGGGCCTGCTCGGAATCCTGTCGGGCCAGCCGCGCGATGTGGACGTCGCGAGCCAGCCGCAGGGCGGTGCGGGATTCCCGCGACACATGCGGCGAGGCGGCAAGCCAGGCCACCGCCTCCGCCATCGCCTGGCGGGCGGGCCGCGGACGATAACCAAGGCGGGCGGCGCGCGCGTGGCTGTACCAGTAGTAGCGGCCGACCATCCGCGCCTGGGCGCGGGTGGCGAGCGGCGGGCGCCCCGTCAGCCGCGCCCGCGCCTCCTCGGCGATGGCCAGGCTGCAACAAGCGACCGCGCTGGCTTCGGCCCGGGGCGGCGGCGTTCCCGTCAACTCGGCGACCAGGGTGTGGATCTCGCGCCAGGTCAGATTGTCGCCGCCCAGGACATAGCGCGCGCCGGGCTCGCCAGACGCCGCCAGCAGCAGGTGACCCTCCGTGACATCCTGCACCGAAACGATGTTGCAGCCGCCGGCCCAGGTCAGGCGCAGAGGATCGGCCAGATAGCTGGTCACCACGCCATTGCTGGGGCCCAGGCTGGCGCCGAACGCGCCCACGCTCATGGTCGGGCAGGCGAACACGATCTCGACGCCCAGGTCGTTCGCCGTCGCCAGGGCCTCGCGCTCCTGGTCGATCTTGGCGCGAACATAGGCCGGCTCGTCGGGGTCATCCGCGGCGTTCGAGGACTCGTCGCGAACCTGCGCCCCATAGGACGCGCCGAGGGTCACGGAGGATGAGGTCATCACCACCCGGCGCACACCGGCCCGGGCCGCGGCGGTCAGGATGTTGCGGCTGCCCTCGGTTGCGGTACGCGCCATGCTGGCGGGGTCCTGTCCCCAATAGCTGAAGGTCACCGCGGCGTGGAACACCAGCTCCTGTCCGGCCATCGCCGCTTCGAGCGAGGCCGGGTCGAGCACATCGCCAACGGCCAGTCTTATCGGCAGATTGGCGATGGAGCCGGTCTGGGCGCTGGCGCGGACCAGGCCTGTCACCTCGGCGCCCTGCCGCAGCAGCGCGCGGACCAGGTTCGCGCCGATCAACCCGTTCGCCCCCGTCACCAGCGCTTTCATGACGGGGAAAGCCCGTCGACCCAGGCGGCGTGACGCAGATCCTGCAGCAGGCCCGATAGCCCTGTGGCGCCCGGCGTCGGGTCCGCCGGGTCCGCCGGGGTCGATGTTCGGGGCGCCGCCTCGAAGTGGTGGAACCCGTCGGCGTCGATCTCGACAAGCCCCAGCGGCTTGGTCGCCGAGGGCCGCAAGACCGACTTCAGTTGGGTCAGCAGATCGGCGCCGTCGCTCCCCTGGAGGCGTCGGATCGCCTGGGACAGCCGTTCGACCGGCAGGATCTCGCCGTCCGAAGCCTCCGACCAGGGTCTGCCGATCTGGACATCCCGTCCTTCGGCCACGGCTTCCAGATTGGCGAAGGTTCTGTTGAAAAACCGGCCATAGGCGTCGCTGACCAATCGCCGCTTCATGGCCGGCGCCAGTTGCAGGTCCACGGCGGCCCAGAGGGGCGGAAGGCGAAAATGCTGGCGCCCCCAGATGGTCACCAAAGTGTCTTCGCCCAGGGCTTCGAAGGTGACGACGCCGTCGTCCGCGATCGCCGATCGGTTCTCGCTCTTGACGGTTTTCCAGACCATGCGCTGACGGCGCGGCCCATAGTCGACGGTCTCGATCTTGGTCACGTCAATGGTCACGCCGCCGCCCAGCGCCGTATAGTTCGGCTGCGGCAGGTAGAGATTACGCTCGATCTGGCGCACGACCCGGCCCTGGCGGTCGAGGCCGGTGACCAGGGCCCGGCCTCCGGCATAGTCGTTCATGAATTGGATGGCGCGGTGGATCTCCACCGCCGCGACGAAGGTCTCGAACGGCAAGGGGATGCGCCGGGCGCCGTCGAACAGCACGGCGCCGTCATCGAAGCGCCAGCGGACGCCTTCAGCATCCGTGGCGACGCCGCGCAGCAATTCCGCCTGGGCGACAAGATCATCCGCGAGCGCCTCATAGTCGGCGTCGCTGACGCAGGCCGGATCGATATTGATACTGGCGTCGCGGCGGCGCAGCGCATCCTTGTCGAACATGACGCCCCAAACGGTCCCGGCCTTCTCCGCCTCGCCCAGCGCCAGGTTCAGGACATTGAGCAGCCTGGCGCCCTCGTCGCCCGATGAAGCCAGGTCGGCGAAGGCCTTGTTCAGCCAGTCATTGGCGGGATGCCTGAAGGGGAACAGGCTGCGGTCGACCTGCTGCAGCACCGGACGCAAGGCTCGGTCGGCGGTGACGAACCCGCGACGCGCGGCGGTTGAGGCGATCAGCGCGGAGTCGACATTGATCCATCCGGGATAGGGCGCGAGGGACCCGACAATGCGAGTCTCGCGCGTCGGGCGCGCGGCGCGCAGGCTGGGCGCGGCCAGGACCGAGACGAAGGGGTCGAGCCCCATCTTCAAGGCCCCCACATAGTCGGCGAGGGCGGGGTCGGACCCGGCGATCACCGTATCCGTGCGCAGGGCCAGGGGCGCGCGGCCGCCGCAGGGGCCATGGCCGCTGACGCCCGCGGTGATCACGGCGAAATCCACCGGCGCCGCCGCCAGCAGCTGCGCCACGACCTCACCGGCGTCGCGGCGATAGCGGTAGTGATAGTCCTTGTCGGTATTGGGCAGCACGCTCAGCAGGGTGGACAGGCAGAGGGCGTAGCCGTCGTCCTCGTCCGTCCGGTTGGCCGCGACGATGATCCGCAGATCCGCCTCCAGCCAGGCGCGCGACAGCGGCGTGCCGCCCAGGGGCCCCCAGTCGGCGAAAGCGCCGGTCTGCAGGTCGTCGGCCAGATCGACCACGTCATAGGGCCGCCCCTTTGGCGTTTCATAACGATAGCCCAGCAGGTCGGCCGCCACGAACACGTCCCGGTTCTCGAGCCACAGGGCGGCGGTGCCGCGCGTCGATCCCACCGCGACCTCGGTGACGCCCAGCTCGCACAGAAGGTCGACCAGACGCTCCACCAGGCGCGGATCGGCGGCGGCCGGGGAGCCTGCGGCGAAGGCGTCCATGGCGGGCACGATCACGGCTTGGCAAACGCCACGCTGCGTCAGGGCTTCGGCGATGGGCGCCGACAGTCTGGGGGCGAAACCGGCCAGATCCAGGGCGCGATCCAGCAAGCCCCCCGCCGAGGCGCCTGGATCGTGGACGATGGCGACGACCGGCCCCATCCGCCGCCGCTACCTTGGCAGGACCGACAGGCGCACCCGCAGGATGAGATCGTCGAATCCGGTGATCGCGACATTGGCCATATAGCGGCGGCCGGCCTCGAAGGCGCCTTCGTCGACCGCGACCGATAGCTTTATCAAATGCTCGGCGCCGGCCGCCAGCATGACCTCCGCCGGGTCCACCATCACTGGCGCCAAGGTGTCTCCATCCGCGCCGGTGAAGGTCGAGGTCACGAATTTCAGACGCGCCGAACTGGCGTGCGGATTCTTCAGCAGGAATTCGGTTGAGGCGGAGGAGCCGATCGATCCTGTGATCTCCAGGTCCTGGATATGGGCAGGCTTCGGCGACGCCGCCTCCACCTTGCCGCCGGCCTCTCGCACCAGGGCCGTGGCGAAATCCGTCACCAGGCTCAGGGCCTCGCCTGGATAGCGCACGGCTTCCTCGGCCACGAGCCGGGCATAGGCGCCCGCCGCGCCGGCATTGGTCGAATGGCCCGCGCCATAGTCGGCCAGAATGCGGCCATAGGCCTGGACCGCCACCAGCCGCTGCTGGGCCCATCGCCGCGCCAGGGCGACGCTGACCTCGCCGAGAGAGGTGTCGGGGGCGGCCGGCCTTTCGGCCTCCTTTTTGGACCTGGCGTTCGACATCTCAGCAGCAACCACAGGCGCAGTTGACGATGTGGGCGTCGCAGGTGCGGGGCAGGACGGCGACCGCGATGCGGATCGAGCGCAGGTCGCAGCCCTTGATCCGAAGGTCGGCATAGGACACCAGACAGCGATCGACGTCGGCCGGCGGACCCTGCTGCTGGTCTCCGCCCGTGGCCGGATCGCCCTCGCCGCCGCCGACCGTTATCTGCAAAACGACCTTCGCCTCGCCGCATGGCGCAAGCTTGACGGCCAGGGGCGTGAGAATGTTTCCCGTCACGGTGGTCGGTTGCTGGATCGTGGTCCAGCTCGAAAGCTCAAGTTCGATATCCCGCTCGCGCCGCCAGGGGTTTTCGATGGTCACCGGGATGATCCGCCGCTCCCCGACCCGCGCCTCGATCACCAGGTCGGCGTCCGCGACGCAGCAGCGGCACAGGCACGGATCCGATTGGCAGGACGGACAGCCGCAGCCCTTGGTCGCCTGGGTCTTGGAGACCGGCCGGACCAGATCGGCGACGCCGGAACGCCAGCTCTCATAGGCGTCCGCCCAGGGCTGCAGCGCCTGCTTTGCGAGTTGATTGAGATCGATCGCCGGGGCGGCCTGCCTCGGAAGGGTGGCCTGGATCATGCCGATGCTCCTTTGGAACGACGCGCGGCCCTAGCCGGGATGGACGGCTTGACGGCGGTGACGATGATGATGTGCAAATCCGCCGCATAGAGCGGCGCGAACAGATGATAGCGCGCGGTGGGCGACAGGTTGCCGGGCAGCTTCACGGCCACCTTCGCCGCGCCGGTCTCGCCAGGCTGCAGCACGATCGGGCCGTCGGGCATGCGCAGGTCCAAGACCCCGAACGACCTCAGGGCCGGCGCCGGCTCGCGGCCGATCACGCGATCAAAGATCGCGGCCATCGATCCGCCGGCGATCGCCTCGCCCTTCAGCCGGTCGGGCGCGATCGCGATCTCTTCGCCCAGGGGATAGGCGCCGGCCAGGTCGATGGTCAGCGGAACATTGCCGCGGTTGTCGAACCCGACGGCCACGCTCTGTTGGCTCCCGTCAGCGGCGTCCAGGACGACGGCGTCCGGGCGGATGTTCAGCTTCACCTGCGGCAGAATATCGATCGTCAGGCTTCGCGACTGCCCCGCCAGCTCGACCTGGCCTTCATAGCGACCCGGCGGCGTGCTGGCGGCGAGGCGCAGGCGAACCTGGGCGCGGGTGACGCCGTTGGCCGCGAGGCTGATCTGAACCGGCACCGGCTCGACCCGAAGCGACGTCTTGGAGCCGACGTGGCGAACTTCCGACAGGGACGCTTCGGCCAACTGGATCGGATCGCCGGAGGTGTTGCGCACAGCCAGCGGCAATCTCAGCGCCTCGGTGGGGCCCGACAGGGCCACAATTCGATCCGATGGCCAGTCGACCAGTTCCAGCGCCCCCATTGGCCGTCACTCCGTCAGGCGGATGATGAAGGGCGGCGGCTTGGCCGGGGAGGGCGCGGCGGCCTGCGGCGAAACCTGGAGGTCATGGTGATGTCCGGCCTCGCGTCCAGCCTCGTGCGCGGCCTCGTCTGCGGGCCTGGGCCGTGCGGCGAGGCTCACCACCTGCGGCGGCTTGGGCAGGTCGCTCACCACGATCTGGGCCTCGCCGTCCAGGGTGAAGCTGAAGACCTCCACCCCGAACAGGGTCATGCCGAACCTTTGCCGGTTCGGCAGGCACACCAGCGTCGGGGGCAGCGGCCCCAGGGAAAGCCGCAGGCATTGATCGACGATCACCGGCTGCAGATCGATGGCCGCCTTGGCCTCGGTCTTGATCGGGTCGGGGATGGTGAAGGCCAGTTTTGCGTCGGTTTTCACCACATCGGGCACCGACAGGGTGAGCGCCGACTTGGTCTCGATAGGCTGGGTGACGGCGAGCTTGGCGTCGACCTTGATGTCGTCCAGTCCTGTCACCGCGACCGTCACCGGGCCGCTATTGACCGTTATCGGATCGTAGAGGATTTCGACATCAGCCATGATCGACCCCGCCTGTCCGAGAACAACGCTATCGCAATCCTGGAAGCTGATCAATTGATCCGGACCTGCATTCGCAGCGATCTCTAAGGTGAAGCTTGTTGCTTTTGCTCATCTAAGGCCGCTTCGTCAGAAATGCCGTCCGCCTTGTCGCCTTCGCTCCTGTATAGATATTATGGATTATCGTTACGCAACCTCTCACCCTCCCACATCTTCCGGGTGAAGTGTTCCACGGCCCCGTTGCGGGGCACACCTAATGTTTTCCTTTCCCCCTTGCGGGGAAAGGTGTCGGCGGAGCCGACGGATAGGGGGTGAAACGCCCAAGCTTCAGCTAAAACAACGGCTTGACCAACCGCTCCCTGGCGCCGCTGTTCGGCGCTGACACCCCCCATCCGACCCGCTTCGCGGGCCACCTTCCCCCGCAAGGGGGGAAGGAAGACGATGCGCAAGCCGCTGATCTAAAAATGACTTTTGGGGATGTGTGAACGCCGTAGCGCGCAGGGAGAGGAAGGGTAAGGTTTCGACTTTCATGGCGCTCATCCCCGCGCAGGCGCATAGGCGCTAAGTTAGGATCCTGGCCAAGAAACACCTCGCCCGAAGGGAGAGGGAGGGGCCCGCGCCGAAGGCGTGGGAGGGTGAGGGGTTGCGGGCTTTCAGGATGAAACTGAGAGG
>FSWM01000847.1_pt1 | contig 24426 bp, 23 predicted proteins | sample 1637841 | NCBI WGS metagenome assembly FSWM01 (sample SAMEA3914789, study PRJEB12502) | metagenome | biome: forest; material: soil | place: Canada | collected 2011-07-03 | depth 0.3 m | reverse complement strand
ACGGCGCGCCAGAACCGGCGACAGCTCCAGGTCCAGCTCTTCGACCCGCACGGTCATGTAGCGCAGCACGTCTTCGTTGATCGACAGCTGGCGCTCCATCTCCTTCACCGCCGGCGCCGGGGCGTCGATGGCGAGCAGGGAGTAATGGCCCTTGCGGTTCTTTTTGATGCGGTAGGTGAGGTTGCGAAGACCCCAGTATTCGATCTTCGCGATATGACCGCCGCCCTCTTCGATGAGGTGCTTGAGCTGATCGTTCAGCGCCTCGGCCTGTTGCGGGGAGATGTCCTGCCGCGCAATGACCACGTGCTCGTAAAAAGCCATGATGTCCTTCTTCCGTTGTGAAAGGCGGCGCGCCCTCGCCTCGGAAGCTGGCGAGGAAACGATGGCTCTCATGCGGCGTTCCGGACCGGACGTCCGAAAGCTAAGGCTCCGCAAGAGACCGCCTTCCGGGAAAGGCGGGGCTAATAGGGGAAAGCAGGGGTTTTGGCAAGGGCGACATCGACGGTGGCGCGCGACCAGCATGGGATTCAACCACGAAGCACACGAAGGAGAAAATGGGAGCGCTTTGCGCGGAGCGCTATTTCATCATCCGCCGACGCCTCAGCTGCGCCTTCGTGTTCTTCGTGGGCTTCGTGGTTCAATACGCGACTTGCGCCTAGCCTGGGTGTTTCGCCCGCCAGGCCTTCACCGCGCCCAGGGTTTCGTCCACATGCTTGTCGGCGCCCAGATTGCTGTAGGCGAACAGGATCTTATGGTCCGGCGTGATCACGTAGGATGTGCGGTCGGTCAAACCGGGCATCATCGCCAGCTTGGAATCATATTGCGCCCCGATCTTGGCGCCGGGGTCGGCGGCGACGGGGAACTTGCCCGAGCAGTGTTCGGTTTCGCTGGAGAAGGCGGCCAGTTGGTCCACGTGGCCGGCGGTGACGCCGATCACCGTCGCGCCCTGGGCCGTGAACTGGTCTACAGCCTCGGCGAACAGGTGGGCTTCGAGGTTGCAGCCCGAGGTGTGGGCCGCCGGGAAGAAGTAGAGCACCACAGGTCCCTTCTTCAGCGCCTCGTCCAGGTGGAAATTGAACGGCTTGCCGGCCAGGAAGGCGGGCGCGCTGAAATCAGGGGCCGCGGCGCCCGGGGGCAGGGCCGCCATGGCGGGCGAGGCCGCCGCGCCAGCGAGCAACAAGGCGAGCAGGGTCTTCGTCACGGCGCATTCTCCAAAACAACTGCTGTCGATACGAACATGGCACGCCGCCAGGTCAGGTTAAAGCGCCCCTGGACGCCGGCGCTTGCCGCCCGCTGCCCTTTGACCTAACCCTGCCGGCCATTGAATCGACGGGCGAGCAGGAGCCGCTGATGCCTTTAGCCTTTCTCTTTCCCGGCCAGGGCAGCCAGGCCGTCGGCATGGGCGCCGATCTGGCCGAAGCGTTCGCGTCCGCGCGCGCGGTGTTCCAAGAGGTCGACGAGGCGCTGAAGCAGTCGCTGTTCAAACTGATGCGCGAAGGGCCGATCGAGGACCTGACCCTGACCGAAAACGCCCAGCCGGCCCTGATGGCGGTCAGCCTGGCGGTGATCCGCGCTCTGGAGCAGGAGTTTGGGCTTGGGATCGACAAGGCCGCCTTCGTCGCCGGCCACAGCCTGGGCGAATATTCCGCGTTGGCCGCAGCCGGGGCCATCCCGCTCGCCGAGACGGCCCGCCTCCTGAAGCTGCGCGGCCAGGCCATGCAGCGGGCGGTTCCGGTGGGCGAGGGGGCCATGGCCTCGCTGATCGGCCCCAAGACCGACCTGGCCCTGGCCGAGGCCGCGGCAGCGGCGGGCGCCGACGTCGGGGTCTGCGTGGTCGCCAATGACAACAACACCGGCAATGTGGTGATCTCCGGCGCCAAGGCGGCGGTGGACAAGGCTATCGAGACGGCCAAGGGCCTGGGCGCGCGGGCGATCCCGCTGAACGTCTCCGCCCCTTTCCACTGCCCCCTGATGCTGCCCGCGGCGGAAGAGATGGCCGCGGCCCTGGCCGAGGTGGCGATCACCGCGCCGCGCACGCCGCTGGTGGCCAATGTGCTGGCGCGCCCCGTCCACGATCCGGACGTGATCCGCCGCCTTCTGGTCGAGCAGGTCACTGGCCGGGTGCGCTGGCGCGAAACCATGGAATGGCTGGCCGGCGAGGGCGGCGTGACCCGGTTCGCCGAGGCCGGCGCCGGCAAGGTCCTGACCGGCATGGCCAAACGGATCGCCCCCGACGCCGAGGTGGTGGCGCTGAACAGCCCCGCCGATCTCGAAACCTTCGCTAAAGCGCTGTGACGGAGCCAATCCAGATGTTCGAACTTTCCGGCAAGACCGCCCTGGTCACCGGCGCTACCGGCGGCATCGGCGGCGCCATCGCCAGGGCCTTCCACGCCCAGGGCGCCCATGTGGTGCTGTCCGGCACCCGCGCGGACGCCCTTGAAGCCCTCGCGGGCGAGCTCGGCGAGCGGACGTCCGTCGTCGCCTGCAACCTTTCCGATTCGGCGGCGGTCGACGGCCTGATCTCCGCGGCGGAGAGCGCTGGGAACGGCCAGGTCGACGTGCTGGTCGCCAATGCCGGCATTACTAAGGACGGCCTCCTCCTGCGCATGAAGGACGAGGACTGGGAGACGGTGCTGAAGGTCAATCTGGAGGCCTATTTTCGCCTGTCGCGGTCGGCCCTGAAGGGAATGATGAAACGCCGCTGGGGGCGAATCATCGGCATCACCTCGGTGGTCGGCGTGACCGGCAATCCCGGCCAGGCCAACTACGCCGCCTCGAAGGCAGGCATGATCGGCTTTTCCAAGTCCCTGGCCCAGGAAGTCGCCAGCCGTAACGTCACTGTGAATTGCGTCGCGCCCGGTTTTATCGCCAGTCCCATGACTGACGCCCTGAACGATCAGCAAAAGGAGGGAATCATGGCTAAGATCCCCGCCGGCCGATTGGGGACGGGGCAGGATGTAGCGGCGGCCTGCGTCTATCTGGCCGCCGAGTCCGGGGCCTATGTCACAGGCCAGACCTTGCATGTGAACGGCGGCATGGCCATGGTCTAGGCAGTTCAGGGGGGTGCGTCTAGTCGGCCCTAAAGGAACATGCTAGGGCGATGCCCGATCAGCTGTTCCGGTTGAACTGTGACGGCCGAGCAATAGGTTTTCTTCAAGTCGCGACGGCGTCGCCGGCCGCGTCCAAACGAACAAAGGGATTACTTCGTATGTCCGACACCCTCGAACGCGTCCGGAAGATCGTGATCGAGCACCTGGACGCCGATCCGGAGAAGGTCACTGAAAAGGCCTCCTTCATCGACGATCTGGGCGCCGACAGCCTCGACAATGTCGAGCTGGTCATGGCTTTCGAAGAAGAGTTCGATATCGAAATCCCCGACGACGCCGCCGAGCATATCCAGACGGTGGGCGATGCGGTGAAGTTCATCGACGAACGCCTGGGCGCCTGATCGGCTCACTGCTTTCCTTTTTTGACCACGCATGAGCCGTCGCGCCGCGCGCAATTTCGCGGGCGGCGGCTTATGTATTTGTCGTCCGGTCACGAAGTGATCGCATCCAAAGGTTTAGAGCGGGATGCGGGCGGAAAACCGCTTTGCACATTTTACCATCCCGCTCCGGTAAGGAGCCGCGCATGCGCCGCGTCGTCGTAACGGGCCTGGGTCTCATCACCCCATTGGGGTATGGCGTGGAGCATAACTGGCAGGCCATCCTGGCCGGCAAGTCCGGCGCCAATCGTATTTCGTCGTTCGATCCGACCGACTACGCCTGCAAGATCGCGTGCGAAGTGCCGCGCGTCGACGGCCGCGGCGGCGGCGGAGCCGACATCCCCGGCAGCTTCGATCCCGATAGGACCATGGCGCCCAAGGACCAGCGGCGGGTCGATGACTTCATCCTCTACGCCATGGCGGCGGCGGACCAGGCCGTGCGCGACGCGGACTGGATGCCCGAGGACGAGGAGAGCCGCGAGCGCACAGGGGTCATGATCGGCTCGGGCATCGGCGGCCTCTCGGCTATCGCCGACACGGCGGTGGAATTGGAGCAAAAGGGCCCGCGCCGGGTCAGTCCGTTCTTCATCCCTTCGGCCTTGATCAACCTGGCCTCGGGCCAGGTCTCGATCCGCTACGGTTTCAAGGGCCCGAACCACGCCGTCGTCACCGCATGCGCCACCGGCGCCCATGCGATCGGCGACGCCGCCCGGCTGATCCAATGGGGCGACGCAGACGTGATGATCGCCGGCGGGGCCGAGGCGGCGATCTGCAAGATCGGCATCGCCGGCTTCATCGCCTGCCGCGCCATGTCCACCAGCTTCAACGACACGCCGGAAAAGGGCTCGCGTCCTTATGACAAGGACCGCGACGGCTTTGTCATGGGCGAGGGCGCCGGCGTCCTGGTGCTGGAGGAGTACGAGCACGCCAAGGCGCGCGGGGCCAAGATCTATGCCGAAATCGTGGGCTATGGCCTCGCCGGCGACGCCCATCACATCACCGCTCCGGCCGAGGATGGCGACGGCGGCTTCCGCGCCATGAAGGCGGCGATCGCCAGAGCCGGCATCGACCCCTCGGATATCGACTACATCAACGCCCACGGCACCTCGACGCCGCTGGGCGACGAGATCGAACTGGGCGCGGTCGAGCGGATCCTGGGCCAGGCCGCCGGCAAGGTCGCGATGTCCTCGACCAAGTCCGCCATCGGGCACCTACTGGGCGCCGCCGGCGCAGTCGAAGCGGCTTTCAGCGTGCTGGCCATCCGCGATCAGATCGCTCCGCCGACCATCAATCTCGACAACCCCTCGGTCGAGACTCCCATCGATCTCGTGCCGCACAAGGCCAAGCCGATGAAGATCGACATCGCCCTGGCCAACAGCTTCGGCTTCGGCGGCACGAACGCCTCCCTGGTGCTGAAGAAGGTCTCGTGAGCCGCGGCAAGTCACGACCGACATCGAAGCGGTCCAGAGGTCTGCCGCCCCTGCGCCGGGCCGCGATCACCCTGGGCAGTGGGGCGACCACCATCGCCGTCCTGGCGGTGCTGCTGCTGGGCGTCAGCCTGTGGCTTTACGCAGGACCGGGGCCGACAGCCCCACACGGCGGGTCGACGACGGTCGTGCTGCGCCAGAAGGCCGGCATCGGCGAGATCGCCGCGACCCTGCGCTCGGCCGGGGTGATCCGCTCTCCGGCGGTGTTCATCGCCGCGGCCCAGGTCAGCCGGGCCGCCCGTCACCTGAAGGCGGGCGAATACGAGTTTCCGAGCCACATGTCCCTGGCCGCGGTGATCGACAAGATCCGCCGCGGTGAGATCGTCCACCACATGATCACCATCCCTGAGGGCCTGACCTCGGAAGAGGTGGTCGACATCCTGATGGCGAGCCCGGTTCTGACCGGCGCGGCCCCCATTCCGCCAGAAGGCTCGTTGCTGCCGGAGACCTATGAGGTGCGACGCGGCGATGATCGGGGCGCCGTGCTGCAGCGGATGATGGACCAGCGGGACCTGCTGCTGCGCACCCTCTGGGCTCAGCGCAAGAACGGCCTGCCGGTGACGACGCCCGACCAGGCGGTGATCCTGGCTTCGATCGTCGAGAAGGAGACAGGCCTGCCGGACGAGCGGCCGCGGGTGGCGGCGGTGTTCGAAAACCGCCTGCGCCAGCACATTCGCCTACAGACGGACCCCACCGTCATCTACGGCCTCAACCGCGGCAAGCCGCTGGGGCGGGGGCTAAAGGAGTCGGAGCTGACCGGCTACACACCTTACAACACCTATCTGATCGACGGCCTGCCGCCGGCGCCGATCTGCAATCCGGGCCGAGCCTCGCTCGCTGCGGTGCTGGACGCGCCGGACACCAACGAACTCTATTTCGTCGCCGACGGCTCGGGTGGGCACGCCTTCGCTTCGACACTGGAAGCGCACCAGAAGAACGTGCAGCATTGGCGGACGATCGAGGCCCAGGCCCACGCGGGTGGCGACAAAACGGGACGTTAGCATGGCGATTTCAGGCATGACCGGCTTTGCCCGGGCCGACGGCGCCGTTGGCGCGTGGACGTGGACCATCGAGGCGCGCTCGGTGAACGGGCGCAGTCTGGAGACTCGCTATCGCGGCCCGCCGGGCTTTGATTCCCTCGATCGCGCCGCCCGCGACGCCGCCCAGGCCCGTTTTCAGCGCGGTCAGGTCAATCTCGCCCTGCAGGCGAAGCGTAGCGAGAGCGCCAGCGCCGTTCGGATCAACACCGCCCAGCTCGAGGCCTATCTGGCCATCGCCGATCCGTTCGTGCGCGAGGGCCGCGCTGGCCCGCCGAGCTTCGATGGCCTCCTGGCCCTGCGCGGCGTGGTCGAGGCCAGCGAAGAATTTGAGGATCCCGACGCCCGCACCGAGATCGAGGCGGCGATGGCGCTCAGCATCGCGGCGGTCCTGGACGGGTTGAAATTCGCCCGACTGGAGGAGGGGGCGGCCTTGGCCAACATCCTGGCGGGTCAGGTCGATAAGATCGAGGGCCTGGTGGCCCAGGCCGAGGCCGAAGCACGGGGCCAGCCGACTGTGCTGAAGGAGCGATTCGCCCGCCGGATGACCGAGCTTCTGGGCGAGCGCAGCGATTTCGAAGACCGTATCGTCCAGGAGGCGGCCGCGCTGGCTGGTCGAGCCGATGTGCGCGAAGAGCTGGACCGGCTGACCAGCCATGTGGACGCGGCGCGCACGCTCCTCGCGGCCGATGCTCCTGTGGGCCGCAAGCTCGACTTTCTGACCCAGGAATTCATGCGCGAAGCCAACACCCTCTGCTCGAAATCGGCGACCACCACCTTGACGGCGGTGGGTCTGGAGCTGAAAGCGACCATCGATCAGCTTCGTGAGCAGGTGCAAAATGTCGAATGACCGCCACGCCCCGCGCCGCGGACTGATGCTGGTGATCTCCAGCCCCTCGGGCGCCGGCAAGACTTCGCTGTCGCGGCGCCTTGTCGCCGACCATGCGGACCTGGAATTATCGATCTCCGCAACCACTCGCGGGCCGAGGCCAGGCGAACACGACGGGCGCGAATACTACTTCGTCGACCCGGGCCGCTTCGCCGCCATGATCGCCAACGACGCCTTCCTGGAATGGGCCGAGGTGCACGAACACCGCTATGGCAGCCCGAAAAAGCCAGTGATGGAGACGCTGGAGGCCGGCCGCGACGTCCTGTTCGACATCGATTGGCAGGGCGCCATGAGCATCGCCTCGGCCGCGCCGGCCGACGTGGTGCGGGTCTTCATCCTGCCCCCGTCCATGGCCGACCTCAGCCGGCGCCTGCACGCCCGCGCCCAGGACGCCGAGGACGTCATTACCCGTAGACTGGGCCGCGCCTATGGCGAGATCGCCATGTGGGCCGAATACGACTACGTCATCCTCAACGACGACTTCGACCGGGCCTATGCCGACCTGGCCCACATCTACCACGCCGAACGTCTGAAGCGCGCCAGGAACCCATGGCTGAAGCCGTTCGTGCAGAAGCTGCTGGACGAGAAGCTGGGTTAGCGCGAGGGCGGCCTGGTATTCTGGATCAATGCTGTCGCCAGATCCAGAAGCCCGGAAACCGGCACCGTCTCCGCCCGGCGATCCGCGGTGATTCCCGCCGCCTCGCACAGCGCCTCGCCCCCGATCACCTTGAGACTGGACCGCAGCATTTTTCGACGCTGACCAAAGGCTGCGGCGGTGACCTGTTCCAGCGCTGAGAGCAGCGCAGGTGTAGGGCGCTCACGCTTTGGCGCCAGGCGCACCACGGCCGAGGCGACCTTGGGGGGCGGGGTGAAGGCGCGGGCCGGGAGGTCCATCACCAGGGCCGCGTCGCACACCGCCTGGCTGATCACGGCAAGGCGGCCGTAAGCGTCCTCGCCCACCTTGGCGACGATCCGCTCGGCCACTTCCTTTTGGAACATCAGGGTCATCTGCGCCGGCGGCTCAGGCCGCGTCAGCCATTTCAGCAGCAGCGGCGTGCCGACATTATACGGCAGGTTGGAAATCACCTTGAACGGCGCGCCCGCGGTCAGGGCGTCCTCGTCCACCGCCAGCGCATCGGCCACGACCACGGTTAGGCGGCCTTCCGCCGCGGCGGCCAATTCCGCCAGCAAGGGCAGGAACCGCGCGTCCTTCTCCACGGCGATGACCCTGGCGCCGGCCTCCAGCAGGGCGCGGGTCAGGCCGCCGGGGCCCGGTCCGACCTCGATCACCGTCATGCTGTCCAACGGCGCGGCCAAGCGGGCGATCTTGCGGGTGATGTTGAGGTCGAGCAAGAAGTGTTGGCCGAAGGCCTTCTTGGCGAACAGACCGTGGGCTTCGAGGCTCTCGCGGAGCGGCGGTAGGTCGGCCAGGCCCAAGCGCTTAACGGACGCCAATGCGGCGTTCCGCCATTTCGGCGGCCAGGCGGATGGCGGCGACCAGGCTGTCGGCGCGGGCGAGGCCGCGGCCGGCGATGTCATAAGCCACCCCGTGGTCCGGCGAGGTGCGCACGATCGGCAGGCCGAGGGTCACGTTCACCCCACCCCAGAAGTCGAGCATCTTGACCGGGATCAGGGCCTGGTCGTGGTACATGCACAGCACCGCGTCATAGGCCGCCCGGGCCGCCGGATGGAACAGGCTGTCAGCGGGCTTGGGGTCTGGGCAATCGACGCCCAGTGCGCGCAGCCGCGCCGCCGCAGGACGCAGGATCTCGATCTCCTCGCGTCCGATGCCGCCATCCTCGCCAGCGTGGGGGTTGAGGCCGGCCATGGCCAGGCGGGGCTTTTCCACCCCGAAGTCCTGCCGAAGGGCCAGGGCTGTGACCAGGCCGACATCGACGATCTTCTGTTCGCTGATTTGGCCGGGCACGGCGCTCAGGGGCGTGTGGATGGTGATCAGGGCGGTGCGCAGATCGCCCGAGGTCAGCATCATCACCGGGCCCTTGGCCCCTTGGTAGGGCTTTGGCGGGGCCAACTCGGCCAGAAATTCCGTGTGACCGGGAAACTTGAACCCTGCAGCGTAGAGCGGGGCCTTGGCGATCGGCGCCGTCACCAGGCCGCTGACCTCGCCCGAGAGCGCCAGGCCCACGCCGGTCTCGATCCAGCGGATGATCGCCCCGGCATGGGCGGGGTCGGCCTTGCCGGCGACCACGTGGCCCTGAAGCTTGAGGTCGATGACCGGCAGAGCCTGGGCGAAGACCTCAGCCGCCTCGCTGGCGCGGGTGACGCGCTTGATGGTCACCGACGCCGCGCCGGAGGCCGAGGCCAGCACATCGCGATCACCGATGACCACGAACGGCGGGCCACTCCCGCGTAGGGCGGCCCACGCCTTGACGATGATTTCCGGGCCGACGCCGGCCGGATCGCCGAGGCTGAGCGCGAGCGGCCGCTGGATCACGGGAATTCGATGGTGGCCGAATTTTTCAGGTCACGCAAATAGCGGCGCGAGACCAGCGACAGCTGTTGGTCCTCTAACCGGCTTTCGACCTCCTCGCGCGAGGGCAGGTCGACGCCGCCCTGGCGCCGGGCGCAGACCGCGATCAGGTGCAGGCCCGCGTCGGTGCGGATTGGCTGGCTGACCTGGTTCGGCTGCAGGCCCTGGATGGCGTCGCGGAAGGCCGGGGCCAGGTCCTTGACGTCGGCCTCGCCGAGGTCACCGGCCAGGACGCCGTCGACCGCGCCGGCCTTGGCGTCGATGTCGGCGCAGCCCTGGACCTTGTCCCTGAGCGCCAGGAGCTTCTTCTGAGCGGCGTCGATCTGGTCGGCCGGCGCCGTCGACGCCACGCTGATCGCCGCCTGCTTCAGGGTCACCATATCGCTCCCGGCGCCCGACCGCTTGTCACGCAAATAGACGATATAGACCCCGTCGCGCACGGGGATGGGCTGCGACAACTGGCCGGGGCGCATGGCCTCCACGGCGGCCCGCACCTCGGGCTGCAACTGCGATTCGGCCAGCCAGCCCGCATCGCCGCCATTTGCAGCCGTCGTCGCGCTGGAGAACTGCCGGGCCACGGCGGCGAAGGGCGCGCCCTGCTGCAACTGGGCGATCAGTTGGTTGGCCCCGTCCTGGGCCACGTTCTGGCCGCCGACCCGGGCGGCGTCGAGGAAGATCTCGCTGACCTGGAACTGCGGCTTGGCCGCCTCCACCTGCAACTGGCGCAGCACGGCGTTGATCTGGTCCGGGCTGACCTTCAGCCGGCTGCCGCCGTAGCGGCCCTGGATCCAGCGGGCCCAACTAACCTGGGCGCGGATCTGCTCCTTCATGGTGTCGGGGCCGACCCCGGCGCTGGCCAGGGCCTTGAGCAGCTGATCGCCGGTCATGCGGTTGCCCGAAGCGATCCGGTCGATCTCATGCTTCACATCATTATCGTCTGCGACGATCTTGAATTTCTGCTCTTTTTCTTCACGCCGAATTTCCTGGATCTCCAGGTGCTCGTCGATCAGCGACCGCAGGGCCTCCTGCTGGATCTGTTGCAGGGCCTGCTGCGTCGGCTGCACGCCGGAGGTGACCATCAACAGCCGCATGCGCTGGCGCAGGTCATAGGTGGAGATGATCTGGTCATTGACGATGGCGGCGACGCCTTCGGCCAACGGGGTGACGGCTGGCGCAGACGCCGGCGCGCCAGAAGATGGGCTCGCCGTTCCACCGTCACCGCCCTGGGCCGAGGCCGAGCCAGCGAGACAGACCAAAGCCACCGCAACGGCCGTCCCGGCCGTTGTCCTGCACGTCCGCATCATGAACGAGCCAGTCCCCTTCGTAACAATCAACGCGCTCGCCTCAGCGGAAGTCCGCATTTCTATATCCTTCATCACCCAATGTGGCGAGCTTTAGGCGGACGAACACCGAGTCCGACTTGCCGAGACGGCCGATCTGCGTGTCTTCGTGCTGGTAAACCACTTCAACCCGGACGCAGTCATCCATGTAGATCAGGCCTAGATCCCGCATGCGCCAGCTGCTGAACTGGAGGTCGCGTACGCCCAGGACGCTGAAACCCCAGTGCTTGGTCACGAAGAACTCGCCGGCGCCCTCGAGGTTACGCGTGCGCCCCGCGATCTGGGTGTCGTCGTCGTCGTATCGCACATAGCCGCGCATCCGCGAACGCGCGAAATTGACGCCGACCTCGGTCAACTGGGCCTCGAAAGAGTCGTCCAGGAGGGCGCGGCCGAACATCGACAGGCCGCCGATTGGGGTGGTGTCCGCTGCGACCACCCAGTCCGACGCCGTCCTGTTCAGGCCGGTATTGGGCGGGAAAAGGTTGATCGGCTGGGCGCGGAAGGTCCGGCCCAAGAGCAGCCGCGCATTTAGCCCGTCACCCCAGTCGACCGTAGCGCGGCCGCCGACGTTCAGCCTCTGGCCACCCTCGTAGAGGTCGAAGCCCGAGAATCGGTCGGTGCTGAAGAGATTCGTTTCATCAAAGGTCGTTATGACACTATCCTCATTCGGAATATGAGGATCGAGCGACACGTTCGGAGACAGGGCGATCTGGGCGATGGGCTCCAGGATCACCGTCGCGTCGCCAGCCTTGCGCATGAACGGCCAGCTGATGTCCACGCCCGCCGTGCCCAGGCCCCGGCCGATGCTGCGATCTGTGCGGTCGCTCGGCGTGGCGTTGGCGACGTTGTAGAAGTCGCCTCGAACGTCCAGGAACGGCGAGATCCTGATGCCGTCGGACAGGGTGAAGTTGCGTTGCCAATCGGCCTCCAGCGTAGCCCTGCGACTGTCGATGCCAGGCTGGTCAGGGACCACCGCCGACTCGTTGGTGGTCAACGCGACGGCGCTGCCGACGAACCTCAGCCGGCCGCCCAGGATGTCGGCCTTGGGCTCGTAGCGCGCCTCGATCAAGGGCGCGATGATGGGGAAGGTCTGGCTGTTCTCGGTGACGCCTGTGGGGCTGGTGCGCAGCCCCTGGAAGTCGACGGCGGCGATCGAGATGTAGGAATTGCTATCCTGCCGCGTGGCGAAAAGCTGGCTCACGAGCCGCTGGAGGTCCGACGAGAACATGCCGTCGTTCCCGTAGACATTGGAGACCTGGTATTTCTGAAAGATCAGCGGGTCCGACGCGCGCTCCAGGGTGAAACCCCAGTCCCACTTGTCGCTCAGGCTGAATTGGCCGTTGGCCAGGATGAACGAGCGAGAGGTCTCGCTGTTGAAGCGATGGCCATCGCCGTCGAAGTCGCGCGAATAGGTGTAGCCGATCCTGGCGTCCAGCTGACCGGAATAGAACCGTTCCTTCCATTCCAGTTCGAGGAACGGATCCTGCTTGGTGCTGATGTCTGGCGTCACCGTCAGCTCCGCCGACGGCGAGACCACAAACAGGTAGCCCTGGCGGTAGGTGATCCCACGGGTGGTCGAGCTGGTCGGCTGCGGCACCAATAGGCCTGATGTTCTAGGTGAGCTTGGATCGGGATGTGAAAGAAAAGGCGTATAAAATACCGGCACACCTTTGACGTAGATAACGGCGTTGCGGTAGTAGACCAGCCGGTGCTGGTGGTCCTGGATCACCTTGGACGCCTGGATCGACCAGGTCGGCGTCATGGGGCTGCCGTCGGGCGCACAGACGGGGCAGGGGGTGAAGACCGCCCTGTTCAGCTCGTTGACCGTCTCGCTGCGGCGAATGGCGACGTCGGCGGCGAAGGTGGCGTTGTCGGTGGTGTGCAGGGCGAAGCCGCGGGCGAAGCCGGCCCGCATCTTGTCGTCCAGCAGGGCGTGGTCGGCGGATTGGACCGTGCCGTCCGCATCGACGATCTGGGCTCGGCCGCTGACGGTCACGGCTCCGGTCTTGACGTCGTAGGTCAGCTCGTCGGCCCGCAGCGTCCGGCCCTGATAGCGGGCCTCGACCCCGCCGCGAGCGGTCCAGGTGTCGCTGCGGTCGTCTCGGATCAGGCTGTCGGCCTCAAGATAGAAGCCGTCCTTTCCCAGACCATCGTCGGTGTCCACCGGGGTGGGCCTGGGCGTCACCGGCTTTGGCGCTTCGGAGGGCAATAGTGGCGTCGGCGAATCGGCGACGCGCACCGGCAGCTCGGTCGCGGTCTGGGCGAGAGCTGAGGATCCGCACAGGATCGACACCGCGGAGCCGGCCAAAAGGCCGAGCTTTCCCGCGCTCCGTCGAACTCGTCTAAGATCGCGCATCAGCCGAGATATCCAGTCGCGAAACAGCTTGCGCCCCCGTGTGGCGGTGAAGGCTCCATGGCCCTAGCCGTCCTCGGTATAGCAAAGCAAGGTGAACCCGGACAAAAGCGCCAAAACCGGTGGCGTCCATGCGGCCGCGAATGGGGGAATCGCGCCGGCTTCGCCAAGCGCGCGGCAGAACTGGTTGAAGAAGAACAGCACAAAGCCAAGGGCGACCCCCGATCCCGCCAGTCCCGCCAGGCCACCCAATCGAATCAGCCGCAGCGAAAACGCCGCCGCAAGCACCGACATGGCCGCCAAAAGCAGCGGTGTGGCCAAGAGCTCGTCCAGTTGCAGCCGATAGCCCGTCGCCGAGAACCCTGCCAGTTCCGTTCGCGATATCGCCTCCCACAATCCCCAGAAAGGCACCGCCTTTGGCGAGGCGAACCGCTCCAGGGCCGTGCGGCCCTGAAGGGTGGACGGCAGGGTCAGGGTGTCGTAGCGCAGGGCTTCGGCCCCGGGCGTGGCCTCGCGCGCGCCACTGAGGACCCAGTAGCCGGGCATCAGCTTGGCCCGCTGGGCGTCGATTCGCCGGGAGAACTCGACCCCCTTGTGATCGCGGCTGGGGGTGGAGACGAACAGGCTGACCCCGGTGAGGACCAGAGAGTCGCCGACAGTCGCCTGGCTGCGGGCGTGAATCACGATCTGGGTGTGCGAATCACCCTGTCGCAACCAGACATCCTTGCCGGAGGCGACCGCCGCGCCGCGCCTCAAGGCCTCGACCTCGCGCTCGAAGCGGGCGTTCATGTCCGAGGTCAGGGGATTGAGGATGGTTACGGCCACCAAGCCGATCACTATCGCCGCGCCCGCCGCGGGAAAGATGAACCGCCAGGCCGAAACCCCCGCCGCGCGCATGGCGATCAATTCGCTGCGGCGGTTCAGGTTGACGAAGGCCCCAAGCACCCCGAACAGAAAGGCGAAGGGCAGAAGCAGCAGGATCACCGACGGCGCGTGCAGCAGGCTAAGCCTGAGCGTCTGTCCAAAACCCAGTTCGGCGCCGACGCCCAGCGTGCGCGACAGCTCGACGAAGTCGATCAGCATGATCACCGTGGCGATGACCGCCAAGGCCACGCCGACGCCCACCAGCGTGAACTGCAGCACGTAGCATTCGATGCGGGTCAGGCGAGCCCTCATCCCCGCGCGCCCTGCAAGGCTGGGGTAGGCCGCGCGAGCCGCCGGACCGAGAACCGGCTTGCCCGCTCGCGGAACAGCACCGCGAACGCCCACCAGGCCGCGCCGATCGGTATGGCGTACTGGATCACGTTCAAGACCGGCTGTCCGGCGCAGGCGGCCTGGGCGCCGATCCCAAGGATGCGGACCAGGGCGGCGGCGGCGCACACGATCAGAATCCGGCGGCCATAGCCCAGCCGGCTGAAGGCGCCGCCGATCACCGCGGCCAGGGCCATAGCCATGAAGGTCAGGTTGTATAGCGGCGTCGCAAGGCGGGCATGGGCCTCAGCCAGCATCTTCTTGCGGTTCTGCCGCTCCCATTCCTGGGTCAGGTCGGGGAACAGCAATTCGTGCAGATAGCGATCGGCGATCTTGTAGTGGACGATTTTTTCGTTCGATATAAATGGTGTCAAATCAAATATATATTCATCAAACTTAAGGTAATTTAGCACGCCCGCCGCACTGAAGGCCTGGCTGGAGCCCTCGCGCATGAGCAGGACGGGGGCGCCGTCGCGCTTGGTGATCTTGCCGCGGGCCGCGATGTAGGTGGTGTCGCCGGCCTCCGGCTTCAGTTGATAGACGAACAGGTTGTGGAAGGCGCCGCTCTGGTCGCTGTCCTGGGCATAGACGGTCAGCCCGGGGGCCGGCTGGGTGAACTGGCCCACATGGATCAGGCTGGCCGCCAGGTCGGTCTTGATGCGGAACAACTCTTCCCGCATGGCTCGGTCGGCCCAGGGCGCGACCCACAGGTTCGCGACCAAGCCCAGCAGGGTCGCGACAGCGGCCAGGCGGATTGCCGGTGAGATCACCCGCCACCGGCTCATGCCGCTGGCGAAACAGACCACGATCTCCTGCTCGGTATGCAGCCTGTTCAGCGCCACCAGGGCGGCGATGAACAGGGCGATTGGCAGCACCAGGGCCAACAGCTGGGGCATGGCGAGCGCGATCACCTTGATCAGCACCCAAGCGCTCTGGCCCTGGTTGACGATGATGTCGAGCGCGCCGAGGGTCTGGCTCAGCACCGCGACTGCGCCCAACGCGGCCATGGCCAACAGAGTCGGGCCCAGCAGTTGCCGGAGCAGGTATTTTTCGATCAGTCGCATGGGCCTCCGCGCCATCAAGCCAGAGCGGCCATTGCGGACCCGAACCGGGTTGGCCACCTTACTACACGCGCCAGATGGGAGTCGCCAACCGCCCGGCGTGAGACTAAGGCGTTGGCCACGAACAAGGCGTTCGCGCCGATTGTAAGGAGCAAGGAATGCAGGTCGAATTTGTGGCTCGCGCGGCTGGCGCGCAGGCGGACGGCGCCTGGGCGGTGGCGGCTTTCGACGGCGGGACCCTGTCCCCGGCGGCGGCGCGGCTCGATTCGGCTTCCGGGGGATCGCTCGCCCGCGCCGTGGCGGCGGCCGCCTTCGCCGGCGCCAAGGGCAAGAGCCTGGATTTGATTGCGCCGGCGGGCCTGTCGATCTCGCGCGTCCTGCTGGTCGGGGCCGGCGCCTCGGCCGACCTCACCGCCGAGTACGCCGAAACCCTGGCCGCCGAGGCCTACCAGGCGCTGAAGACCAGCGGCGCCCAGGTGCTGAGCGTCGATATCGCCGAGGATTCTGCCGAACTGGCGGCCCGCGCAGCGCTGGGCGTGACCCTGGCCGCCTACCGCTTCGACCGCTATCGCACCAAGGAAAAGGCGGACAAGAAGCCGACCCTCCACACCGTGCGCATTGTCGTCTCCGACGTGGCGGCGGCGCAAAAGGCGTTCGAGCCATTGTCGGCCCTGGCTGAAGGCGTGGCTTTCACTCGCGACTTGGTCTCCGAGCCGGCCAACGTCCTCTATCCGGTCGAGTTCGCCCAGCGGGTCAAGGCGCTGGAGCCGCTGGGGCTCAGTGTCGAGATCCTGGGCGAGGCCGAGATGGCCACGCTTGGCATGGGCTCGCTGCTGGGCGTCGGGCAGGGCAGCGAACGCGAGAGCCAACTGGTCATCGTCCGCTGGAACGGCGCTGCCGACCCGGCCGCCCAGCCCGTCGCCTTCATCGGCAAGGGCGTCTGCTTCGATTCCGGCGGCATCAGCATCAAGCCGGCCGATGGCATGGAGGACATGAAGTGGGACATGGGCGGGGCGGGGGCCGTCGCCGGCCTGATGATCACCCTGGCCAAGCGCAAGGCCAAGGCGAATGTCATCGGCATATTGGGCATGGTCGAAAACATGCTCGACGGGAACGCCCAGCGCCCCGGCGATGTGGTCACCTCCCTGTCCGGCCAGACCATTGAGGTGATCAATACCGACGCTGAAGGCCGGCTCGTGCTGGCCGACGCCCTCTGGTACTGCCAGGATCGTTTCAAGCCGAAGTTCATGGTGGACTTGGCGACCCTGACCGGCGCCATCATCACCGCGCTCGGAAACGACTACGCCGGCCTGTTCTCCAACAATGACGCCCTGGCTGAAAACCTGCTGGCCGCCTCCAGGGCCTCGGGCGACGCGCTCTGGCGCCTGCCCCTCCCGGGGGCCTATGAAAAGCACATCGACAGCGTGATCGCCGACGTCAAGAACACGGGCCCCCGGGCAGGCGGCTCGATCACCGCGGCGCTGTTCCTGCAGCGCTTCGTCAACGATACACCCTGGGCCCACCTCGACATCGCCTCGACCGCTTGGAAAAAGCCGTCGAGCGCCCCGACCATCCCCGAAGGCGCCACCGGCTTCGGCGTGCGCCTGCTCGACCGCCTGGTCGCCGACCACTACGAGGGCTGATCGGGCATGAGCGTCCCCTCCTGCGAGGTCTGGTTCTACCACCTCGAGCGTAGCGGCCTGGACCAAGTATTGCCCGAGCTCCTGGAAAAGACTCTGGGCCGGGGCTGGAAGGCCTTGGTCAAGGCGTCCGCGCGCGAGCGGGTGGACTACTTGGACGGCTGGCTCTGGGCCTATCGCGACGACAGCTTCCTGCCGCATGGCCCGGCCGACGAGCCCTTCGCCGAGCGCCAGCCGATCGTGCTGAACACCGCCGACGATAACCCCAACGGCGCCGATGCTGTGTTCCTGATCGACGGCGCCGAGGCTCCGGACCTCATGGGCTACAAGCGATGCATCCTGTTGTTCGACGGTCGCGACGATGCGGCCCTGGCGACGGCCCGGGGCCGCTGGCGCACGTTCAAGGCCCAGGGTCTGCCGGTCTCCTACTGGCGTCAGGGGGCGGAGCGCGGCTGGGAGAAACAGGCGTGAGGCGGCTTCTATTGGCGGGGTTGTTGCTGGTGGCGGCGTGCAACGAGGCCGAACCCCAGCGACTGATGCCCAACATACCCAGCGCCAGCACGGTCAAGGAACAGTGCGACGCCCACGACCTGGCCTATCTGGTGGGCAAGCCGCGCACCGAGATCCCGGTCGCCGTCGACCCCTCCCGCCGCCGCGTCGCCTGCAGCACCTGCCAGATGGCCGAGGACTACCGCCCGGACCGGACGGACATCATCTTCGACTCGCAGACCGGGCTGGTGATGTCGGTGACGTGCGGGTGATCGATATTCCAAGCAGTGCGTGATCGGCGTAGCCGGCTTTGACAAATACCGACGTTCATTCAAAATCCCGGACGCGTTCGCAGCCGTCCGGGGGAAGTCAAATGGTCGCCATAACCGCTGGCCTGGCGCGCACCGCCCGCCCAACCTTCTATGTCTGGATGGCTGGACTGTTCGTCCTGATCGCCTTCGGCGGCTTTACGCCCACCTATTGGGCGAAGCTCGCCGGCGGTTCGGCACATTTCGACCCGATCGTCCATGTGCATGGCGCGCTGTTGTTCACCTGGACGCTGTTCTATCTGAGCCAGACTTGGCGAGTGGCGGTCGGACGAATGTCCGAACATCGGGAGTGGGGGGTGGCGGGCGTCGCCCTGGTCACCGCCATGTGCATCAGCATGGTGCTGATGGCCATCCACTCGATGAAGGCTGACGATGCGGTCGGCCGCGGCGACGCCGGGCGGAGCTTCGCCATATTGGGTCTGACCGGTTCGGTGATCATCGGGGGCCTGGTCGCCGCAGCCATCGCCAATGTGCGACGACCGGAGGCGCACAAACGGCTAATGATCCTGGCGATGCTGCCGCCGATGCACGCCGCTTTGGCCCGCGTCTTCCTGGCCCTGTTCGCGCCACCGGGCGCAGCCGGCGCCGGACCGCCGCCGGTGTTCGTGGCCGTTCCCCCAGGCCTCGCCGCTTGCCTGCTGCTCGTCCCAGCCATGATCTATGACTGGCGCACGCGGGGGCGGCCACATCCGGTTTATCTGGTCGGCCTGCCGGTGTTTTTGCTCTACGTCCTGTCCCTGGTTCCAATCTCGTCGACGCCCCAGTGGGTGGCCTTCGCCCGAGGCGTGGAAGGATTGATGGGCTGAGGCCCAGCGCCGTCCGTATTCAAGCCAGCGCCCGCGCCGTCTCGTAGGCCTCCGCCGCCTCGATCCACACTGCCTCGGCCTTGTCCAGGGCCGCCTGGGTCTTTTCGCGGCGTCGGGTCAATTCGCCGACCTTGGCCGGATCGCCGGTGAAGAGCTTGGGATCGGCCAGCTTCGCATCGATCTCGGCGAGGGTCTTGGTTTCGCGGGCCAGGACTGCCTCGGCGGCTTCCAGGCGGCGTTTCAGCGGCCCGACAGCCGTAATCGCGGGCTTCGCCGCCGGCTTGGGCGGTGGGGGAGCGGCTTCGGCCTGGACCTGGGTCGGGGCTCTGGCGGCGACGCGGGCGCGGTCGAGGACGAACTTGGCGTAGTCCTCCATGTCACCGTCGAAGGGCTGAATGGTCCCGTCGGCGGCCAGCCACAGGCGGTCGGCCACCAGCTCCATCAACGAGCGGTCGTGAGTGATAAGGATCACGGCGCCCTCATAGTCGTTCAGGGCGTCCAAGAGGGCGCGACGGCTATCGATGTCCAGGTGGTTGGTGGGTTCGTCGAGGATCAGCAGGTGCGGCGCCTCCATGGCCACAAGGTTCAGGAGCAATCGCGCCCGCTCGCCGCCCGACAAGTTGGAGACGGTGGTCTCGGCCTTGTCGAAGCCCAGGCCGAACTGGGCCAGTTTCGAGCGGCGCTGCGATTCCGAAGCCTCGGGCAGGGCCCGGCGGACGATCTCCAAAGGCGTGTCGGTGGGATCCAGGGCCTCGATCTGGTGCTGGTGGAACCAGCCGACCTTGATGCGCCGGTCGCGGTGCATGTGGCCGGCCTCGATCGGCAGGGCGTCGGCGATCATCTTGGCGAAGGTCGACTTGCCGGCGCCGTTGACGCCCAGAAGGCCGATGCGGTCGTCGATGTCGAGCCGCAGGCTCAGCTTCTTCAGGATCGCCGGGCCGCCATAGCCGACGCTGACCCCCTCCAGACGAATCAGGGGCGGCGCCAGCGGGCGGGCGGGTGAGGGCAGGGTGAAGGGGGCGGTGCGCTCGGTCTGCACCTCGGACGCCGGCGGCAGCTTGGCCAGCATCTTCAGGCGCGACTGGGCCTGGGTGGCCTTGGAGGCCTTGGCGCGGAAGCGGTCGACGAAGGCCTGCATGTGCGCCCGCTTGGCCTCGATCTTGACCCGCATGGCGTCGGCCAGCCGCGCCTTCTCGGCCCGCTGTTCCTCGAAACTGTCATAGCCGCCGGTATAGAGGTCGAGCTTGCCCTCGCGCGCATGCAGGATGTAGCCGACCGAATTGTTCAGAAGCTCGCGATCGTGGCTGATGATCAGGGCGCTGTAAGGGTATTTCTTCAGCCGGGCCTCGAGCCACAGGGCGCCTTCCAGGTCGAGATAGTTGGTCGGCTCGTCAAGCAGCAGCAGGTCCGGTTCGGCGAACAGGGCCGCCGCAAGGGCCACGCGCATGCGCCAGCCGCCGGAGAACTCGGCCATGGGGCGGGCGAGGTCGGCGGTGGAAAAGCCCAGGCCTGACAGGATTTCGGCCGCGCGCGAGGGCGCCCGGTCGGCGTCGATCTCGATCAGGCGGGCATAGATCTCGCCCAGACGCTCCGGCGGCGCGGTGTCCAGCTCGGCGGTGAGAGCGGCGCGCTCGACGTCGGCGGCCAGCACCGTGTCCAGGAGGCTGACAGGCGTCGCCGGGTGCTCCTGGTCGACCGAAGCGACCTTGGCCGCCTTGGGAAGCTTGATCTCGCCGCTGCCCAGACTCAGTTCGCCCAGGATCAGCTTGAACAGGGTCGATTTGCCCACGCCGTTGCGGCCCACCAGACCTACCTTGGCGTTCTGGGGTAGGGTGACGCTGGCGCCGTCGAAGAACCGGCGCCCCCAGGCGTCGAACACAAGCTCGTTGATCTGCAACATCGGGAAAAGTGCGCGCCTTGGCGGGGAGGAAGCGCACGGCTATAAGCCCGCGACCTTTTTCCTCCAACTCCCCATCGTGAGCTTTGAGCCTTCCCATGACCGAACGCACCTTCTCGATCATCAAACCGGACGCGACCCGCCGCAACCTGACCGGCAAGGTCAACGCCGTCATCGAAGGCGCCGGCCTGCGCATCGTGGCGCAAAAGCGCATCCATATGTCGCGCGCCCAGGCCGAGCGCTTCTATGAGATCCACAAGGAACGCCCGTTCTTCGGCGAGCTGGTGGACTTCATGGTCTCGGCGCCGGTGGTGGTGCAGGTCCTGGAAGGCGAGGGCGCCGTGGCCCGCTATCGCGAAGTCATGGGCGCCACCAACCCGGCCCAGGCCGCCGAAGGCACCATCCGCAAGCTCTATGCCGAATCAGTCGGCGAAAACTCGGTCCACGGCTCGGACAGCGCCGACAACGCCAAGATCGAGATCGTGCAGTTCTTCTCGGAGGCCGAAATCGTCGGGTGAATTCTCCCGGTACCCTTCCCCCTCGATGGGGGAAGGGCTCTTCATATCGCCGCCGTGATCGGACCGTCCGCGCGGCCGGCGATGAACTGCTCGACATAAGGGTTGCCGGAGTGGTCGAGCTGGTCCACCGGCCCTCGCCACATGATCTTGCCGCCGTGCAGCATGGCCACCTCGTCGCCGATCTTGCGGGCCGACGCGAGGTCGTGGGTGATGGAGATCGCGGTGCAGCCCAGGCCCTTGACCTGTTCGACGATCAGGTCGTTGACCGCGTCGGCGGTGATGGGGTCCAGGCCCGTGGTCGGCTCGTCGAAGAAGATGATCTCCGGGGCGCCGATGATCGCCCGCGCCAGGCCGACGCGTTTCTGCATGCCGCCGGACAGGTCGCTGGGATAGAGGTCGGCGACACTGGCCGCCAGGCGCACCGTGGCCAGGGCCTCGACCGCCCGCCGCTTGGCCTCGCGGCGGGAGACGCCGTCGGCGTTGATCAGGCGAAAGCCGACATTCTCCCAGACGGTCAGGCTGTCGAACAGGGCGGCCCCCTGGAACAGCATGCTGAAGCGGCTGAACAGCTTGCGGCGGTCGTGACCGGCGGCGTCGGTGACGTCGACGCCGTCGACCAGCACCTGGCCGGTGTCCGGGGTCATCAGGCCCATGGCGATCTTGATGCTGACCGACTTGCCCTGGCCCGAGCCGCCGATAATCACCAGCGAGCGGCCGGGCGCGACCGAAAGATCCAGGCCGTCCAGCACCATCCGGTCACTGAGCCGGATGCTGACGCCCTGCCAGGCGATTTTGGGCGCGGGCTCGCTCATGTGCGGCTGAACCAGGTGGTGAGCAGGTAGTCGCTCATGAAGATCAGGACCGCCGCCGAAACCACGGCCAGGGTTGTGGCCCGACCGACGCCGCGCGCGCCGCCGGTGGCGTTGTAGCCGTGGTAGCAGCCCATGAGGGCGACCATGAAGCCGAACACCGCTGCCTTGATCAGGCCGGACTCCACGTCCCAGTCCTGCAGGAAGTCCCAGGTGTTACGCACATAGACGGTGGGGTTGAAGGCCAGGGTGCGGGTCGCCACCAGCCAGCCGCCGGCTATGCCGATCAGGTCGGCGACCGCGGTCAGCAGGGGCAGGCAGATGACGCTGGCCAGGATCCGCGGCGCCACCAGATAGCGGAACGGATCGGTGGACAGGGTGCGCATGGCGTCGATCTGCTCGGTGGCGCGCATGGCCCCGAGCTCGGCGGCGATAGCGGCGGAAACCCGGCCGGCCAGCATCAGGGCGGCCAACACCGGCCCAAGCTCGCGGGTGATGCCCAGGGCCACGATCTGCGGCATGATCTGTTCTGCGTTGAAACGACCGCCGCCGGTATAGATGTTCAGGGCCAGGGCCGCGCCGGTGAAGACGGCGGTCAGCCCCACCACAGGCAGGGACAGATAGCCGATCGCCACCACCTGCCGGCCCAGCTGGCGAAAGAACCAGGGCGGCGAAAACAGTGGGGCGAGGCCTTTCAGGCCGAACAGGGTCACATCGCCGACGAAGCGCAGGATGCCGAGCGTGATACGGCCGACCGGGCGGAAAGGATTCACGCGACCGCGCCCCGATAGGTGGTCTCGAAGCGATCGCCCAGGCGCGTCAGGATCTCGTAGGCGATGGTCGAGGCGGCGGCGGCGACCTCGTCGATCGGTAGCTCCGGGCCGATCAGCTGCACGCGATCGCCGGGCCGTGGCGCGATCCCCTGGCTGACGTCGATGGCGATTAGGTCCATGGAAATGCGTCCCAGAAAGCGCCTGCGCGCGCCGTCGAACCACCCATAGCCAGCTGGGCTTTGCGCGCGCAAGACGCCATCGGCATGGCCGGCGGCGATGATGGCGACCTTGAGCGGCTCGGCGGCGGTGAACCCTTCGTCATAGCCGATGGTTTCCCCGGGGCGCACGTCTCGGACCTGCAGCACCGGCGCTTCAAGCGTGACCACCGGCTGGATGCGCTCATCAGGGACGTCGAACGGACCGCCGCCATAGAGAGTGATGCCCGGCCGCACCAGGTCATGCAGGAAAGGGCCGTCATGAAACAGGCCTCCGGAATTGGAGAGGCTGGCCAGGGCGCTGGGATAAAGGGCGCGGACGGCCTCGAAGGCCTTGGCCTGGCGATGGTTCATCGGATGGTCGAAGCTGGCGCCGCAGGCGAGGTGGCTCATGATCACCTCGACCTGTAGCCTGCCCCGCCCGGCCAGCGCCTCGGCCTCCTCCAGGCGCAGACCCAGGCGGTTCAGGCCGGAATCAACGTGCAGCACGCAGGCGCCGCGGTCGGCGCTGGTCCATTCGGCGACCTGGTCGATCGAATTCAGCACCGGCGTCAACTCGGCGGCGTCAAGACGGGAGCCGGCGCCGGGCGGGCAGCCGTCAAGGACATAAATCACGGCTTCAGGCCCCAGGGCCGCCCGCAGCGCCTCGCCCTCGGTCACTCGGGCCACGAAGAACCGCCGCGCGCCCTCGGCCCACAGGCGCCGCGCGACGGGCCCGACGCCAAGGCCGTAGGCGTTGGCCTTCACCACCGGCGCGACCTCGGCCGAGCCAGCCTGGCGCCGCAGCAAGGCGTGGTTGGCCGCCAGGGCGTCCAGGTCGACGGTCAGGCTGGCTTGAATGGACGACATGCAGGGAACTTGGCTGCGACTCGGGTGGTGCAGCCATACGGCGCCAAAGGCCTATTGTCCCGCCCGGCGTTCGAACCAATATGGAAGGTGACGGAAGCGTCACGCAGCTTGGCCTAAGTGTCTTTCCGGATGTGGACAGCCTGGGCGTTGAGTGCGAAAAGACGCGGCGATTTGATGACCTTTTAGTGATGACCGTTCAAACCATAAACGAACGGCGGGGAATTCAGAGTTGATGGACTACAAGGCCGCATTCCGTAACGCACTAGATCAGGTCCGGGGCGAGGGCCGTTACCGGGTGTTCGCCGACCTGAAGCGCTATCGCGGTGAGTTTCCGCGCGCCCGCTGGACGCGGCCCGACGGCGGCCAGACCGACGTAGTGGTCTGGTGTTCGAACGATTATCTGGGCCAAGGCCAGAACCCGATCGTGTTGGACGCCATGCACAAGGCTATCGACGAGGCCGGCTCGGGCTCGGGCGGCACGCGCAACATATCGGGCACGACCTGCTATCACGTGGCGCTGGAACACGAATTGGCCAGCCTGCACGGCAAGGAAGCGGCGCTGCTGTTCACTTCGGGTTACGTAGCCAACGAGGCGGCGCTCTCGACCCTGACCAAGATCCTGCCCGGCCTTATTGTCTTCTCGGACGAGCTGAACCACGCCTCGATGATCGCCGGCATCCGCAACGGCCGCTGCGAATACAAGGTGTT
>FSWM01000901.1_pt1 | contig 24890 bp, 22 predicted proteins | sample 1637841 | NCBI WGS metagenome assembly FSWM01 (sample SAMEA3914789, study PRJEB12502) | metagenome | biome: forest; material: soil | place: Canada | collected 2011-07-03 | depth 0.3 m | reverse complement strand
CGGGGGGGGGTCGGGGACGGGGGGGGGGGGCCCCCCCGCCACGACCACCGCCACCGGCGCCAGCGGTTCGGTCGCCGCCGACGCCTCGACCACGGATATCGCGGGCCACCTCGTGACCGCGATCTCGACCGAGGCCAGCGCGGTGGTGGCGGGGACCAGCGCCGCCCACGCCGTGGCCGCCATCGGCGGGGCCGCTTCAGCCTTCAGCACGGCCTATCAGGCGGTGGCCCTGGCGACCGGGGCGCCCAGCGCCGCCAGCATTTCGGCGGTCTTGTCGGCAAATTCGAACATCGCCGCGGCCTTCAGCACCAACCCGTCCTACTTCGCCATCGGCGAGTTGGGCGGGAGCCATTCGAGCACCGGAACCTCGGCTCAGACCATCACCAGCGAGGTCGACCTGACGGTGGACCTGACCCAATTGGCTGTGCGGCAGGATCTCCTGGTGGGGCTCTATCACCCTTCGGTTCAGGGCTCCGGCTTCACCAGCCTGACCTTCGACATCTATGCCGACGGGAGCGACGTGCTGCACAAGGTGTTCACTTCGGTGTCAGCGGCGACAGCCTTCTTCACCAATGACGCCATCGACCTGGGCTCGCTGTCCAGCGGCGCGCTGAGCGGCGACACGCTGACGCTCAAGGCGGTGATGAGCATCACCACAGCCAGCGCGGGGTCGGGTTTCGAGGCCGGCCTGATCCTCGGCGATCCGCCCGCTCATTCGGCTTTGGCCGAGCAAGCGGTGAGCCACGAGGAGTTCGGGCTGGACCTGAGTCACCACGGCTTGGACCTGACCGCCTACCATGGGTTCGGACTGCTCTAGCAGAGGCTAAGCCTCCTCCGCGTCGATCAGCGTGCGCAGATCGCGCAGGCCCTTGGCGGCATGCGAGGCCAGTTGTCGCCAGGAGAGCAGCGCCGTCGCGCCGATGGTGATGACCATGAATGGGATCGGCCCAAGCATCCAGCCGGCGGCCGCCAGGGCGAAATAATAGCCTCGCACCCCGGCGCTGAACGAGGACAGAGCCGGATTGAGGATCGAGGCGGTGGCGGCGGCGTAGGCCTTCAGCCGCTCGCCCGACGCCTCGTCCGGGGTCGCGCCGATGGCCGCCAGGCAATAGTTCAGCTGGCGGATAGCCCAGATGAAATCCAAGAGGCTGCGCGCAAGGGCGGCGACGATCAGGGCCAACTTGGCCTCGAACAGCAGGGGCGCGGTCCGCTCGACCAGGGGCAGGGTGTGCACAGTGTTCCAGGTCCGCTCACCCCCGACCAGGGCGCCGGTCAGGGCGGCGATCAGGATCAGGTTGGACGAGGCGAAGAACGACGCCGAGTTTATGGCGTGGCCCAGAAGGGCGCTGTCCAGGAACCGGTTCTGGCGCCGGCCCATATTGGTCATCCAGGCGATGCGGATGACGTTGAGGTTGGCGTTGATCACCCCGCCGGCATGGGGCAGCCGCTTGAACATCGGCGCATAGCCGATCCAGCATGTCAGGTAGACGATGACGGCGGCGATTTCCAAGGGGGCCATCGGCTGGTCTTCCTGATCAGGCTCTTCGAAGGCCTCCTGTTTCGCAAGCGACTCGCCTGCTTGCAAACCCGGTCCGCAAAGGTCTCTCCAAGCTGCGCTTGCAACCGTATCCCTGGCGGTTCCAAATGGCGGCCAAACAACCGGCGCGGGAGCGCGTTGTGACACGGCCTGGGAGCGGACATGACCGTAAGTCGGCGACAGTTCATCGAAGACCTGGCGGCGGTGGGGGGCATGTCCCTGGCCATCGCCGGCATGGAGGCCCTGGGCTTCGGCTTTTCCTCGGCTCAAGCCGCTCCGCCGGTCCTGACCGGCAAGGGCAAGGGAACCAAGGTGGTGATCCTGGGCGCCGGTGTCGCCGGCATGACGGCGGCCTACGAGTTGACCAAGGCCGGCTACGACTGCCAGGTGCTCGAGGCGCGCGACTTCGCCGGCGGGCGATGCCAGACCTCGCGCAAGGGGTTCAAGCATACAGACCTCGTGGGCCACACCCAGGTCTGCGATTTCGATGAGGGGCTCTATCTGAACCACGGGCCGTGGCGGATCCCCTATCATCACCGCTCGACCCTGCACTACACCAAGCTGTTCGGCGTGCCCCTGGAGTCGTTCGTCAACGACAACGACGCTGCCTATGTCTACTTCGAAAAGGGCAAGGGCGCCTTGGCCAGCAAGCCGATCCGTAAAGGCCAGATCGCGGCTGACGCCCGCGGCTACGCCGCCGAACTCCTGGCCAAGTGCGCCGGTAAGGGCGACCTGGACGCCGGCCTTTCGCCTGAAGACCGGGAAAAGTTCATCGCCTATGTGGTCACCGAGGGGCGTCTGTCGCCCAAGGCCTTGACCTATGCCGGGACCGACGGGCGCGGCTATGACGTCGCTCGCGGCGCCGGCGTCGACCCGGGGCCGGGCAAGCCTTCGACTCCGTTCGCCTTCAAGGACGTGTTGGATTCCGACGCCTGGCAGATCCTGAGCTCGGTCACCGAATATGACCAGCAGCGCACCATGTTCCAGCCCATTGGCGGCATGGACCAGGTGGCCAAGGGATTCGAGCGCCACGTCGGCCGGCTGATCCGCTATTCGTGCGAGGTGCAGAAGCTGGTCCAGGACCAGAAAGGCGTAGAGGTTTTCTACAAGGACAGGGACGGGGGGGCCGCCTCGATCAAGGGCGACTATTGTCTTTGCACCATTCCCCTGTCCGTCCTGCGCAACATCGACCTTGGCGTCTCGGCGCCGTTCAAGGCGGCCATGGCCCAGGTCTCCTACGCCCCGGTCAACAAGATCGGCCTGCAGATGAAGCGGCGGTTCTGGGAGGAGGACCACTTCATCTACGGTGGCCACATCTATACTGACATGCCGGGCATCGGCAGCATCACCCTGCCGTCGACCGGGTGGCAAGGCCAAAAGGGTGTGATCCTGGGCTACTACGCCTTCGGCGGCGAAGCGGCTCGGGTCAGCGCCAAGTCTCCGCAGGAACGGGCCAAGTTCGCGCTGGCCGCCGGCCAGAAGGTGTTCCCCGAATACGCAGAGAATTTCGAGAACGCCTTCTCCTTCTCGTGGCACCTGGCGAAGTACAATCTGGGCGGCTGGGCGGAATGGAGCCAGGACGCGCGGACCAGCGCCTATCCGGTGCTGTGCGAGCCGGACGGGCGCGTCTATCTGGCGGGCGAACACCTCAGCTATCTTAACGGGTGGCAGGCCGGGGCGATCGAGTCGGCCTGGCAGCAGATCGGCAAGATCCACGCGCGGGTGAACTCAGCCTGAGGCGCCCGCTGCTGGCCAATCTGCCGATTGATGCCAGAATAGCCGCCGAGCCATAGGCACGGCCGAGCTTTGGAGGAACGCCATGCTCGCCTATTCCACCATCGGCGTGAACCACATGGCCCAGGCTATCGTGTTCTATGACGCGGTGTTTGCGCCCCTGGGCGTCACGCGCGACACCACGAGCAAGACCTGGACCGGCTATTCCCGGGCCGGCGAGGGCTCCCGGTTTTTCCTGACCCGCCCCTATGACGGCGGCATCGCCACCGCTGGCAATGGGGCCATGCTGGCCTTTCTCGCCGCCGACCGGGCGGCGGTCGACGCCTTCTACGCCGCGGCCCTGGAGTACGGAGGGGCCGATGAAGGCGCGCCTGGCGAGCGCGAAGGCGTGGAGCCGGTATTCTATGCCGCCTATGTGCGCGACCTGGACGGCAACAAGCTGTGCGCCTTCGTGCGGATCTGACCGGGCCAGATCGTTTCCCAGCCCGCACTTTGTCCGCGACGGGTGGCCGCGCTGACCGAACGAAGCCGTAGTGCGGAGTGCGCGAAATGGCGCCGGCTTTGCTCGTGATGGTGGTGGAACTCTCGGATTGTCTTCATGTATGTCGGAACGGCCATTGGCCAGATGGACGCCGTCACGCAACAGAATGCGGCGATGGTGGAGCAGGCGACCGCCGCGACGCATGGGCTTCGCGTCCAATGCGACCGGCTGATCGAACTGACGGGACGGTTCGAGTTGAAAGCTACGACCGACGAGCGGGTCTCGCCCTCCGCCAGGATGCCTGCCTATCACCGACGCCGCGCTTAGCGCGAGTCTCGCCGTCGGCCAGCATGCCGGTGGCGTGGGCGGGGATGGCTAATCCCGCAAACGGACCATGCCGTCCCCAAACGGCGCGTCCCGGTTCTTCAGGGCCTCCTTCAGCCCATGCTCGGCCATGTCGGCCTTGAACTGGGTTCGGCGCGGCCCTTTGGACAGATGGGCCTTGGCGTCGTTCTCGGCGGCCAGGCGCTGCAAAGTCTTGGCCCCCATCAGCTCCATCGACAGGTTGACGATCCGCTTCTGGGCGGCCAGCAGCTCGGCGTCGACATGGGACAAGCGGCGCGCCAACTCATCGGCGGCTGCATCCAGCTCCACAGCGGGGACGGATTCCATCGCCAGACCGAGCCGGGCCGCGTCGCGCCCGCTGACGCAGTCGCCGGTCATCAGCAGGCGCTTCGCCCACTGTGGGCCGCAGTGATAGACCCACATGTGGTTGGGCGGCGAACCATTGGCGCGGGTGGCGGGAAACCCGATCCTGGCCTCGTCCGCGGCGACCACAAAGTCGCACATCAAGGCCAGGTCGGTGCCGCCGGCCATGCAATTGCCCTGCACCTTGGCGATCACCGGCTTGTGCAGGTCGAACATTACGGTGGTCAGCGCCTGCTGGCGCTCGAGGAACCAGGCGTCATCGTCCAGGCTGTTGATCGAACTGCGATAGACGGCCTGCGGGTGCGTCAGGCGTTCCTCGTCCTCGGCCTTGCGGCCGGCATAGACCCCGCCGAGGTCATAGCCGGCGCAGAAGTCCTTGCCCGCGCCCTCCAGGACGATGACGTTGACGTCGGTGCGGTCGTCGGCCTCCAAGAGGGCGTCGTGCAGGTCCTGCAGGGTGGACGGCGTCAGGGCGTTGCGCTTGTCCGGCCGGTTGAGGGTGATCCTGGCCACCCTCTCCTCGACGGAAAACAGCAGGTGTTCGGGCGATTTCAGCCACTTGCCGACATAGGTCATCAGTTTGTCCGATAAGGATTGGGTCCGATACGGATCGCCCGTCAAACCTCGCCGGTCACGGGCACAAGGGCGCCGGTCACCGCTCGCGCTGCGTCCGAGGCCAGGAACAGGATCACGGCGGCCAGGTCGTGAGGCGACACCCACTTGGAGGCGTCCGCGTCCGGCATGTCCGCCCGGTTGGCGGGCGTGTCGATGATCGAGGGCAGCACCGCATTGACCGCGACCTTGCCCTTGTATTCCGCCGCCAGGGCCTCGGTCAGCTTGTGAACCCCGGACTTGGCGGCGGCATAGGCGCCCATGCCCATGTCGGCCTTCAGCGCCGCATTGGCGCCGATGTTGACGATGCGTCCCTGGCTGGAGACCAGATGCGGCAGGGCGGCTTTGCAGGCGTTGAGCGCGGTCGCCACGTTCAAGGCGTACATCCGCTGCCAGGTGGCGGCGTCGCCATCCGCCAACGTCTGCCAGACGAACCCGCCGGCGATGTTGACCAGCGCGTCGATACGGCCAAGCTTCTCGGCGACCGTAGCGATGGCGCTGGCTGCTCCTTCTGGCGCAGACAGGTCGACGCCGCCTACGGTCAGGTCCGCGGCAAGGCCGTCAGGGGCGGTCGGCGCGAAATCCAGCGCCGCCACTTTGGCCCCACGCGCCGCCGCCTCGGCGACGACCACCCGTCCCAGCGCTCCGAACGCGCCGGTGATCACCACGACCTTGTCCTGCATAAGCCCTCTCCGCCAGAGCGCCCGCCGGTCAGCGGCCGTGGAACTGCGGCTTGCGCTTCTCGGCGAAGGCGCGGATGCCTTCCTTGTAGTCGTCGGATGCATAGCAGATCTGGAACAGCTCTTCACAGCGTTCCAGGTTCCGGTCGGCTGGATCCTGGTGGATGGTGGCCAGGGTGTACTTCACTTGCCGCGCAGTCAGGGGCGCGCCGCCGGCGATGCTCGCTGCGGTCTTTTCGATGAAGCTGGCGAACTCGTCGCCCTCGGGCAGGACCCGGCCCACCAGGCCCTTGGCGTAGGCCTCCTGCGCGTCGTACTGCAGGCCGCCCAGCAGCATGTCCTTGGTCGCCGGCGAGCCGATGATGTCCACCAGCCGGCGCAGGCTCTTGTAGCGATAGCCGATGCCATAGCGCATGGCCGGCTGGCCGAACTTGGACTTGGACGAGGCGTAGCGCAGGTCGCAGGACACGGCGACCGAGATGCCGCCGCCGATGCACCAGCCATCAATGGCGGCGATGGTCACCTTGTCGGTGGTGTAGAGCGCCGTCAGGGCCTTCTCGCCGGTCTTGGCGTAGTGCTCCTGGGCGTTTTCGCCCATGCGCTCTTCCTCGTATTTCGATACGTCCGCGCCGGCCACGAACGACTTGCCGCCCGCGCCGGAGAGCACGATCACGCGAACCTCCGGATCGGCGTTGAACTGCTCGACGGCCTTGCCCATGCCTTCCCACATCTCCAGCGAGATGGCGTTCAGTTTGTCGGGGTTGTTGAAGATCAGGCGGCCGATGGCCCCGTCCTTCTGGGTGATGATCTTGTCGGTCATGCCGATCTCCTTGTTTTGGGGCGCCGCGCGAGGCGGCGGTCAGATGACGCCGCGGGACCGCAGCTGGCTGATGGTGTCGCTGTCGTAGCCGAGCCCCCGCAGGACCGGGTCGGTCTGTTCGCCCACGGCCGGCGGCGGGGCGTAGGTCTCGATCGGGGTCTCGGAAAAGCGGATCGGGTTGCGCAATAGCTTCAGAGGGCCGACGGCAGGGTGCTCGATGGTCTGGACCATCTCGCGATGAATGATCTGCGGATTGGCCAGGGCTTGGGGCAGGTCGTTGACGGCCGAGCAGGGCACCCCGACCCCGTCCAATCGGGCCAACCAGTCCTCGGCCTGCCCGGTGGCGAAGATCTCGTCGAGGATGACCAGCAGCGCCTCGCGGTTGGCGATGCGGCCGGCGGTGGTGGAAAAGCGCGGGTCCCGGATCAGGTCAGGCCGCTCCAGCGCGTCGCAAAGCTTGCCGAACTGGGCGTTGTTGCCGGCCACGAGGAAGATGTCGCTGTCGGCGCAGCGGAAGGCCTGGGAGGGCACCCCTCCATAGCCGCCATTGCCGCGCCGCTGAGGCGCCTCGCCCGAGACCAGGTAGTTCATGGCGAAGTGCGACAGGGAGGCCAGGCCGCAATCCAGCAAGGCCAGGTCGATATGCTGGCCGCCGCCGCCGTTGACGTCCCGGTGGTGCAGGGCCGCCAATATGGCGTTGACGGCGTAGAGGCTGGTCAGGATGTCGACCATGGAGATGCCGACCTTCATCGGCCCGCCGCCCGGGACGCCGTCCGGCAGGCCCGAGACGCTCATCATGCCGCTCATGGCCTGGAACACGCCGTCATAGCCCGGCTTGTGAGCCATCGGCCCGGTCTGGCCGAAGCCGGTGATCGAGCAGTAGATCAGCCGCGGATTGACCTTTTTCAGGCTCTCATAGTCGAGGCCGTACTTGGCCAGGGCGCCGGTCTTGAAGTTCTCGATGACCACGTCGGACCCGGCCGCCAGCTTGCGGATGATCTCCTGGCCCTCAGGAGAGGCCAGGTCGACTGAAACCGACGACTTGTTGCGGTTGCAGCTGTAGTAGAAGGCGGCGTCCGCGGTGGGCTTGCCCTCGCGATCCTTGACGAAGGGCGGCCCGTATTCGCGGGACTCGTCGCCCTTGCCCGGACGCTCGATCTTGATCACCTCGGCGCCCATGTCGCCCAGGCACTGGGTGGCCAGGGGCGCGGCCAGGACACGGCTCAGGTCCAGCACGCGCACGCCCGCCAAAGCGCCTTTGTGGGCGGCTTGAGCGTCCTTGGCCGGTTCGTGTGTCGCTAACATGCGCCCCACAGTCCTCAAGCCGCCCGCCAAGACAAGCCGCGGACCCTTCGGGGGGCGGCTTTATCGTGTGTCTGATATGTCCCCGGCCCTGGCCCCGCATTGCTTGCCCGGGCGCTGGTTTGCGGGGACCTCTGAGCGCGAAATCAGCCCATAGCCTTCCGCGCGAGACGTCAGACCATGAGCGAATCCTTCGTCCGGTACGAACAGTCCGGCCGTATCGTCACCCTGATCCTGAATCGGCCCGACAGCCGCAACGCCCTGGCCAGCCACCAGGACTGCCAGAGCCTGGTCGAAGCCATGCAGACCGCCAACGCCGATTCCAGCGTCAGCGTGCTGATCCTCACCGGCGCCGGTTCGGCCTTTTCCGCCGGGGGCGACCTGAAGGCGATGAAGGCGCGCAACGGCATCGGCCCCTGGGCCCCCCCCGCCGACACCCGCGCCAACTACAAGAAGGGCGTCCAGCGGGTCGCCCTGGCCCTGGCGGAGTTGGAGATCGGGACGGTGGCGGCCATGAACGGCCACGCCATCGGCCTCGGCCTGGACCTGGCCTGCCTTTGCGACGTCAGGGTTTGCGCCGAGAACGCCAAGCTGGCCTCCAGCTTCGTCAAGATGGGCATCGTTCCCGGCGACGGCGGGGCCTGGATCCTGCCGCGGGTGATCGGCTACGCCCGCGCCGCCGAAATGATCCTGACCGGCGACACGATCACGGCGAACGAGGCCCTCGCCATCGGCCTGGTGAACAAGGTCGCTCCGGCCGAACGGGTGATGGACGAGGCGAAGGCCCTGGCCGAGCGCATAGCGGTCAATCCGCCCCGCTCGGTGCGTCTGGCCAAGCGGCTGCTCCGCGAGGGCCAGCACGCCCGCTTGCCGGACATGCTGGAGCTGTCCGCCGCCTTCCAGGCCCTGGCGCACGAGACGGCTGATCACCAGGAGGCGGTGGACGCCTTCCTCGAAAAGCGCGCGCCTGTCTTCACCGGAGCCTGAGCGGCGCCATGACCAACCCGAGAGACGAGCGGCGCGAAAACTACCCCTATCGCGTCGACATCCCCACGCGCTGGATGGACGGCGATCCATACGGCCACGTCAACAACGTGGTCTACTATAGCTGGTTCGACACCGCCGTGACCAAGATGATGTACGAGCGCGGTGTGCTGGCCCTGCATGACTGCCCAGCAATCGGCCTATGCGTTGAAAGTCAGTGCGGATTCTTCGCGCCGGTGGAATTCCCCGAGACAGTCGAGGCGCGGGTGCGTATCGGCCGTATGGGCGACAAGAGCCTCAAGTACGAAGTCGGCCTGTTCCTGGAGGGGCGCGAGGAGCCGGCGGCAGCTGGATACTTCGTCCACGTGTTCGTCGATCGCGCCACGCGCCGGCCCCTGCCGCTGACGGCGGAGCAGAAGGCCGCCATCGCCGATCTGGTGGTCGCCGCCTGATCTCTGCGCCGCCCTTGACAAACGTTGTCGATATCAGAAAATCGAACAATATTCGAAAAACGAAACACGATGGCCCGGCTGCGGGCGCCGTGGATTTCAGGAAGGTGTCGTCATGACCGTCGCCGAACTCGCGACCTCCACCGCCAAAACGCGCCGTTACACGGGGCCGATCTTCGACGCCGACACCCACCTTTATGAGACGGCCGACGCCTTCACCCGCTACATGCCGGAAGCCCTGAAGGAACGTTGGGGGCTGAACTACAAGGTCGGCGACGACGGCCAGTTCGCCCTCTATGTCGGCCCGCGCAAGGTCGAGATCAGCGCCGACTACATGACCGAGGACTTCAAGATTCCCCCGCCGGGCAAGCTGCACGAGTGGCTGCGGGCGCAAAAGGAGGGCAAGGCCGAGGTCGACATGCGCGTGCCGATCACCGCCGAGATGACCGGCCCGGCCGAGCGGGTGAAGTTCCTCGACCGCTGGGACGTGCGTTCAAGCATCCTCTATTGCGGCAATTTCGTCAGTGCGATCAGCTATTTCGACGACGCCTCCGCCGCCCACGGAGTGTTCCACGCCTATAACCAGTGGATGCTGGACGACTGGAAGTTCAACTACCAGGACAAGATCTTCTCTTGCCCGCTGCTGACGCTGGCCGATGTCGACCTAGCCTGCCAGGAGGCCGAATGGGTGGTCAAGAACGGCGCCAAGCTGGTGCTGATGCCCATGGGCCCGTTCAACGGCAAGGCGCCCGCGCACCCTGATCACGACCGCTTCTGGTCGATCCTGAACGAGGCTGGCGTCAGCGTGGTGTTCCACGTCTCGGAAGCGATCTACCTGAAGGACCATATGGCGGTCTGGGGCGAGCCGATGCAGAAGTCGCGCTTGCGCCAGAGCGCCTTCGTCTGGATGCACGGCTACAGCGAGCGGCCGGTGATCGAGACCGTCTCCAGCTTCATCTTCTGGAACTTCTTCGAGCGCTTCCCCAACATCAAGCTGCTGTCGGCTGAGAACGGCGCCGAATGGGTCCCCTCGACCTTGGTGAAGATGGACAAGTGCCGCGGCATGGCCAAGAACGGCTACTGGCCCGGCGGTCAGCTCAAGGAGCGGCCGAGCAAGATCTTCATGCGCCACGTGGGCGTTGTGGCCTATCCCGAGGACAACCTGACTCAACTGATCGACCAGACCGGCGCGGCCGATTGGATCATGATGGGTTCGGACTATCCGCACTCCGAAGGCGTGCCCGAACCCCGCGATTTCGCCGACGAAGCCTGCAAGACTCTATCGGACGCGGACACGCGCAAGGTGATGTTCGAGAACGGCATGCGGTTCGTGGGGCTGGCGGTTTAGGGGATTGAATTGGATATATTTTCCGCTCATCCCCGCGAAGGCAGGGGATCCAGGTACATCCATCAGGTTCAGTGGGTTTCACCTGGATCCCCGCCTTCGCGGGGATGAGCGGCTATTATTGGGCGGATGCTTAATCTACACTTCCCCACCCGACGCCCTCATCGCCGCCCCGACCACCGCCCGCACGTAATCCTCCCGGTTAGCCTCCATCCGCTCGGAGGGCGCGCCCAGGGATAGGGCGGCCAGGATCTGGCCAGTCGGGCCGAATACCGGCGCAGCGACGGCGGCCGAACCCACCACGGATTCTCCGGCGCTGACCCAGAAACCGATCCTGCGCACCTCCGCCAGTTGTCGGCGTAGAACCTCCGGATCGGTGTTGGTCTGCGGCGTCAGGGCCGTCATCTTGGCAGACTTGATATAGGCTTCCTGATAGTCCTCGGGCTGGTAGGCCAACAGCACCCGCCCCGCCGCCGTGGCGTAAAGCGGCCCGCTCATGCCGATCCGGGTGGCGTAGCGCACCGGTTGGGGGCTCTCGATCGAGTCGATATAGACGAAGCGGCGCATCTCCACGTCCAGCACCGCCAGGGCGATCGATTCGTGGCTCGCCTTGGCCACCTGCTGGATGTAGCCGCGCAGGATGCGGGGCAGGGACCAGGCCGAGCTGATGTCCGCCGCCAGGCGGAAGGCGCGGGGACCCAGGCGGTAGAGGCTGCCCTCGGCGACCAGGAACCCTTCGGCGGTCAGGGGCTTCAGCGAATTGAGCAAGGTGCTTTTGGGGGCCGACAGGGCCGCGCTCAGGTCGCTCAGCGACAGGCCCTCGGGCGCCTTGGCGAGGCAGTCGAACATCCGCAACACCCGTGACATGGCCCTGGGGCCGCCGGACTCGCGATCAAGGTCGTTGTCTGTGGTCATCGCAGTCCAATTGAGCGGTCGGCGGCCAAGCTGACAAGGGCGCCGTCCGGCAAAAGGCGGCCACCTCATCGCACACGCGCTCAAGCAGGCTCCGGTTCACTCCGCATTTGTGCGCCCCGGTTCCTGATCCTAGTTTTTTCCTCATGGATCTCGACTACGCCCCAGAGGATCTCGCCTTCCGTGAGGAGGTGCGCGCCTTCATCGCCAGTGAACTGCCGCCGGATGTGCGCGCCAAGCTCGGGCAGGGCCGCGCCCTGGAAAAGGCCGAGATCGTCGACTGGCAGCGGCGGCTGAATCGCCGTGGCTGGGCCACGCCCAGCTGGCCGAAGGAGGCGGGCGGACCGGGCTGGAGCCCCCTGCAGCGCCAGATTTTCATGGACGAGGTGCACCAGGCGCCCGCGCCTGAACCCCTGTCGTTCAATTGCACCATGCTGGGGCCGGTGCTGATCGCGTTTGGCACGGACGCTCAGAGGGCCCGCTTCCTGCAACGGGCCGCCAACCTGGACGACTGGTGGGCGCAAGGATTCTCCGAGCCCGAGGCCGGCTCCGACCTGGCCAATCTGAAGACCACCGCGCGCCGCGAGGGCGACGCCTATGTCGTGAACGGCCAGAAGATGTGGCAGGGCATGGCCCACTGGGCGGACTGGATGTTCACCCTGGTGCGCACCGACCCCAGCGCCCCCAAGAAGCAGGCGGGGATCACCTTCCTACTGATCGACCTCAAGAGCCCCGGCGTGACTGTGCGGCCGATCATCACCGTCGACGGGCGCCACGAGGTCAACGAGGTGTTCCTGGACGAGGTGAGGATCCCGATCGACCAGCGGGTCGGCGAGGAGAACGACGGCTGGACCGTCGCCAAATACCTTCTGTCCAACGAGCGCACGGGCATCGCCCGCATCGGCATGACCCGGCGGCTGATCACCCGCGTCAGGGCCATGGCGAACGACGAGGCCGCCGGGCTTTCCGAGACGGCGAGGGAACGGGTGCTACAGAAGGCGGCCATGATCGAGGCCGAACTCAAGGCGCTGGAGATCACCCAGTTGCGCGTGCTCTCGGCCCAGAAGCCAGGCGTCGCCGATCCCCGTTCCTCGATCCTGAAGATCAAGGGCGTGGAGCTGCGCCAAGCCGCCTCGGAGCTGCTGCTGCGGACCGCTGGCAGGCAGGCTTTCGAGTTCGCCTATGAGGGCGAGGGCCTGGCGCCTTTCGAGGCCGCGTCCAACTACCTGACCCTTCGGGCCGCCTCGATCTACGGCGGGGCCAGTGAGGTGCAGAAGAACATCATCGCCTCGACGGTGCTGGGTCTCTAGACGATGAATTTTGATCTCAACGAAGAACAGGTCCTGCTGAAGGAGACCGCCCAGCGGCTTCTGGCGGACCGCTACAGTTTCGAAGCGCGCCGCCGCGTGATGCGCGAGCCGCTGGGTTGGAGCCGCGAGATCTGGGCCCTGTTGGCCGAGCAGGGCTTCCTGGCTGCGCCATTCGCGGAGGCCCAAGGTGGCCTGGGTAGTGGTCCGATCGAGGGCCTGGTCCTGGCGGAAGCCTTCGGCCGCTGCCTCCTCGCCGAGCCCTATCTGGCGACGGTGATCATGGCCGGAACCGCGCTGAGCCTTTGTGAAGATGCGGAACTGCACAGCCCGCTGATCTCCCAGATCGTCGCTGGCGATTTAACCGCGAGCTTCGCCGACGACGAGCCGGGCTCGGCCTCCGGCGCCGGCGCGAGCAGGACCGTGGCGCGGCCTGAAGGGCGGGTCTGGGCGCTGACCGGGACCAAGGCCGACGTGCTTCACGGCGAGAGCGCCGACTGGCTCGTGGTCACAGCTCGCATCGAAGGCGAGCTTGGCGTGTTCCTGGTCGATGCGGACGCGCCGGGGCTGAGCCGCCGGGGATATGGCGTCTTCGACGGGCAGCGCGCCGCCGAGGTGACGCTGGACCGCGTCCTCACCGCCGACATGCTGGCCATCGGCCAACCGGCCGAGGACCTGGTGGAACGCGTCCACCAGCAGGCTACCGCCTACATGGCTTCCGAAGCGGTCGGGCTGATGGACATGCTGCTGGAGGCCAGCGTCGAGCACCTGAAGGCCCGCAAGCAATTCGGTCAGACCCTGTCGAACTTCCAGGCCCTCAGACACCGCTGCGCCGAGATGCTGGTCGCGCTGGAGCAGGCGCGCAGCATGGCCATCTATGCCGCCCTGATGCTGGATGAGCCCGACGCCACCCAGCGCCGCAAGGCCTTCGCGGCGGTCAAGTCCGTCATCGGGTCGTCCGGCGTGCAGGTGGGCCAGGTGGCGGTGCAACTGCACGGTGGCCTCGGCGTGACGGAGGAGCATCGGATCGGCTGGGGCCTGCGCCGATTGATGATGATCGAGCTGATGCTCGGCGACTCCGACCGCTGGTCCGGCGAACTGGCCCGGCTTGGCGGCTTCGTCGCCTAAAGCAGGAGGCGGACCGATGGATACGGTTGAATGCGTGGTCGTGGGCGCAGGCGTCATCGGCCTGGCGATCGCGCGAGCCTTGGCGCTGGCCGGCCGCGAGGTGATGATCCTCGAGGGCGAGCGCCTTTTCGGCTCCTGGACCAGCGCGCGCAACAGCGAGGTGATCCACGCCGGCCTCTATTATCCGAGGGGCTCGCTGAAGGCCGAGCTGTGCGTCGAAGGCCGCGAGCGGCTCTACGCCTATTGCGCCGCGCGTGGTGTGCCTCATCGCCGCTGTGGCAAGCTGGTCGTCGCTGCGGATGAGGGGCAGGCCGGTGAACTGGAGCTGATCGCCGCCGCGGCGCGCGCCAACGGCGTCATGGATCTGAAGCGCCTGACGGGCGCCGAGGCCAAGGCTCTGGAACCTGAAGTCGCCTGTGTGGCGGCCCTACTTTCCCCCTCGACGGGGATCATCGATTCCCACGCCTACATGCTGAGCCTCTTGGGCGAGGCGGAGGCCCATGGCGCTCAACTGGTCTGCGACACGCAGGTCGAACAGCTGGGCCGGTGGGACGGCGCCTGGCGCATATGGTACCGGGGTGGCGACGAGCCGCTGGCGGCGCGATGGGTGATCAACTCGGCCGGCCTTGCGGCCCAGGCGCTGGCCCTATCCACGCGGGAACTGGCGCCCGACCAGGTTCCGCCGCTGCACCTCGCCAAGGGAGTCTATTTCACCTATTCGGGTCGCGCGCCGTTCGAGCGGCTGGTCTATCCGACCCCGGAGCCTGGCGGTCTTGGCGCTCACCTGACCCTGGACATGGGCGGCCAAGCCCGGTTCGGCCCCGACGTCGAATGGGTCGACCGCATCGACTACGCCGTCGATCCGGCGCGCAAGGCCAAGTTCGAGCAATCGATCCGCCGCTTCTGGCCGGGCCTCGATCCCGACCGGCTGGCGCCAGGGTACGCCGGCGTGCGCCCCAAGCTGTCGGGTCGAGGCGAGCCTGCGGCCGATTTCGTAATCTCGGGACCGGCGGATCACGGCGTGCCCGGCCTGGTCAATTTGTTCGGGATCGAAAGCCCGGGACTGACCTCGTCTCTGGCCATCGCCGCCCGGGTCGGCGGCATGATCGACGCCGCCGAGGCCGGCCATGGCCCATCACGGAGGGCCCCATGAGCCAGGAATTCGGCCGCTTCGACTTCATCATCGTCGGCGCCGGGTCGGCGGGCTGCGTACTGGCCAACCGGCTGAGCGAGAGCGGGCGCCATCGCGTGCTGCTGCTGGAGGCGGGCGGGCGCGATCTCAATCCCTGGATCCACGTCCCGCTCGGCTACGGCAAGCTGTTCACCGACGAAAAGGTCAACTGGCGCTACTATACCGAGCCGGAGCCCGGCCTGGACGGGCGCAAGATCTTCCAACCGCGTGGCCGGGTCCTCGGCGGCTCGAGCTCGATCAACGGGCTGGTCTACGTCCGCGGCCAGAAAGAGGATTTCGACCGCTGGCGCCAGGCGGGTAATGCCGGCTGGAGCTATGGCGACGTGCTACCCTATTTCATCAAGTCCGAAGACCAGGAGCGCGGGGCCAGCGCCTACCACGGCGCCGGCGGGCCCCTGTCTGTCTGCGACCAGAGCGAGCCGCACGAACTGTGCGACGCCTTCATCGCGGCGGCCGAGCAGGCGGGCCATCCGCGCACCGACGACTTCAACGGCGCCGAACAGGAGGGCGCCGGCTATTTCCAGACCACTTCGCGTCATGGCCGGCGCTGCAGCACCGCGGTCGCCTATCTGAACCCGGCTGCTCGGCGCCCCAATCTCACGATCGCCACCGGGGCTGCAGTTCGGCGGGTGCTGTTCGAAGGCCGATGCGCCGTGGGCGTCGAATGGCGCCGCGGGCACGAGATATTCCAAGCCAAGGCGGACGGCGAGGTGATCCTCTCCGCCGGCGCCATCAACACGCCGCAACTGATGCAGGTCTCCGGCGTCGGCCCAGGCGGCCTGCTCAGCAGCCTGGGCGTGGACGTGGTCCATGCCAGCGCAGGCGTCGGCGAAAACCTGCAGGACCACCTGCAGGTCCGTTGCGTGTTCCGCTGCAAGAAGCCGATCACCGTCAACGACGACATGGCGGCCCTGCATCGCACGCTGTGGATGGGCTTGCGCTACCTCGCCCAGCGCAAGGGGCCGCTGACCGTCAGCGCCGGCTATGCTGGCGGATTCTTCCGCACCGACGCGCGTCTCGCCAGTCCCGACATCCAGGTGCATTTCATCAATTTCAGCCTGAACAAGATGGGCGACAAGCTGGATCCCTTCTCCGGCTTCACCGCCTCCTCCTGCCATCTGCAGCCGGAAAGCCGCGGCTGGGTCCGGGCGACCTCGCCGGACATGGCCGTTCCGCCCGCGATCCTGGCCAACTATCTCGCCACCGAGACTGACCGGACGGCGAATGTCGCCGGGTTGCGGCTGATCCGCCAGATCATGAGCCAGCCGGCCATGGCCCCCTATATGGCCAGCGAAAGCGTTCCGGGCCCTGGGATCGAAAGCGATGAACAGCTCCTGGCCTATGTCCGGGCCACCGGCTCGTCGATCTATCATCCGACCTGCAGCGCGCGGATGGGTGTCGATCCTGGCGCGGTGGTCGACCCGCGGCTTAAAGTGATCGGCGTCGAGGGGCTGCGTATCGCCGACGGCTCGATCTTGCCGAGCGTCGTCTCCGGCAACAGCAATGCGGCGATCGTCATGATCGGCGAGAAGGCTGCCGATATGATCCTGCAGGACGCGGTCGCGGCGCCGGCCCGCGACGCCGCCTGAACCCGCTGGGAGTTTGGCCATGTACATCGACCTCGCCCTCTATATCGACGGCCAGTTCCTCTCCGGCGAAGGGCGGGTCGGAGAGCCGGTGATCAATCCGGCGACCGGTCAGGCCCTGGCCGAACTGCCGCATGCGACGACGGATGACCTGGACCGGGCGGTTGCGGCCGCCGCGCGCGCCTTCGAGACCTGGCGGCGCACCTCGGCTTTCGAGCGCGGCAAGATCCTCTCGCGCGGCGCCGACCTGATCCGCGAGCGGCGGGACGCCATCGCCGAGATCATGACCCTGGAGCAGGGCAAGCCACTGGCGGAGTCCAAGGGCGAAACCCTGCACGCGGCGGAGGTCCTTGACTGGTGTGCGGAGGAGGGACGCCGGGCCTATGGCCGCGTCATTCCGGGCCGCGATCCCAAGGTTCGCCAAATGGTGCTGTTGGAGCCGGTCGGCCCGGCCGCCGCCTTCACCCCCTGGAATTTTCCGGCGCTGACGCCCGCGCGCAAGATCGCCAGCGCCCTGGCCGCTGGTTGCTCCCTGGTCCTGAAGGCCGCCGAGGAGACGCCCGGAACCGCTCTGGCCATAGCCCATGCCCTGCATGACGCGGGCCTACCCCCCGGTGTGCTGAACCTGGTGTTCGGGGTCCCGTCCGAGGTCTCCAGCCGACTGATCGCGGCCGATCCGATCCGCAAGGTCTCGTTCACTGGCTCTACCGCCGTCGGCAAGCATCTGATGAAACTGGCCGCCGAAGGGGTCAAGCGCACCACCATGGAGCTCGGCGGCAATGCGCCGGTGCTGGTGTTCGCCGACGCCGACCTGGACCACGCCATCGCCGCCGCCGTCGCCGGAAAATACCGCAATGCGGGCCAGGTCTGCGTCTCGCCAGCCCGCTTCTTTGTGCAGGACCAAGTCCATGACCGGTTCGTCGACGGCTTCGTGAAGGGCGCGCAGGCGATCAAGGTCGGCGACGGCTTGGAAGCCGGCGTCGGCATGGGGCCGCTAGCCAATGCGCGCCGGCTGGAGGCCATGGACCGCATCCTGGCCGACGCCGAGGCGCGGGGCGGCAAGCTGCGCGCCGGCGGGACCCGCCTGCGCAATGACGGCTATTTCTTCGCCCCCGCTGTGGTCACGGACCTCAGCGACGACGCACTCCTGTTCCGTGACGAGACCTTCGGCCCGATCGCCCCGATCACCCGCTTTTCGGATTTCGACGAGGTCATTGCGCGCGCCAACGCCGTCCCGCAAGGTCTCGCCTCCTACGCCTTCACCCGTTCGAGCCGCACGGCCGCCGACCTGGCCGACGGCCTGCAGGCCGGCATGGTCGGGGTCAACACCATGGCCGTATCCACCCCGGAAGCGCCGTTCGGCGGCCACAAGGAAAGCGGCCTCGGCCAGGAGGGCGGCCTTGAGGGGCTGCAGGCCTATCTGAACGTCAAGTTCGTGGCCCAGGCCTAAGTTTGCTTGAAGGGACCATGCGAAGCATTGGTGGAGGGGGCTCTCGGTTTCCTGTGTCGTTGCGAACTGTCTCGAAATCTCAGGGCCGCATCAACAACCGCACTCGCCGGACCGTCCTCAGCTGTGCTGCGGAATCTACAACCGCCCAGGACAAGATAAGCGCTCGACCGGCGGCAAGCTGAGCCAATCGCACTCACGATGCATGCGTCGATCTTCATTTCAACAAGAGATCAGGTGCGCGGTCTGCACTAGATTGCGCACCGAGCCGAACTCAACGCGTCGTTCGTGCAGCAAATCCATGTTGGACAAGCGGAAACAGATAAACGGCGCGGCAAACTTCGTGTCGACAATATATGGGGAGAAAAATTACCATGCTGGCAAGTAACTGTCGGGCATTTTTATTGGCGACTTCGGTGCTGAGCGTGGCCGCGCCAGCTGCATTTGCGGCAGAGCAAGCTGCGCCGCCAGCCGCCGCCAGCGCCGTCGAGACGACAGGCGAAGTTGTCGTCACCGCCCGGCGGAAAGAGGAAAGCCTGCAGAAGGTCCCGGTCGCGGTCACCGCACTTTCCGGCGCCAGCCTGGCGGAAAAGGGGATCGTAACGGCCGCCGACCTGCAGTTCCACGTGCCGTCGCTGCAGGAGAACAACGGCGCCTACTTCCTGGGCGCTGAGCCGTCCTTCACGCTGCGGGGTCTCAGCACCACCAGTCCCGGCACCAACGCCGACCCTTCGGTCGAGACCTATTTCAACGAACTGCCGGCGATCAATACGCGGCAGATCGCGAATGAACTCTATGACCTCGCGAACGTCCAGGTGCTGCGCGGCCCCCAAGGCACCCTGTTCGGCAAGAACAGCGACGGCGGCGCCATCCTGTTCAGCCCCAACAAGCCCAGCCGGCGCTTCGAAGGCATGGCCCAGGCCGAGATCGGCGACTACGACCTCTATCAGTTCACCGGCGTGGTGAACCTGCCGGTCAATGACGATTTGGACCTGCGCGTCTCCACCCGCGACGCCCAGCGCGGACCCTATATCCAGAACGTCTCCGGCCCCGGCTTGGACACCAGCCGCTACCAGGCCGTGCGCATGCAAGCAGAGTACCGCCCGACCGACCGCTTGACGAACGACACGCTGGTCGATGGCTACCATTCGAGGATGCAGGGCACCGCCCTGATACCGTTCAATTTCGGCGCGACTCCTAGCGCCTTCTATAATGGCTACGGCACGTTCAATTTCATCTTCCCGGGCCTTTTGACCGCCGCCCAGTATGCGGCCCTGGTGCCGGTTCCGCTCGCCCAACAGTTGACCGACCAGCAGGCCTGGGGCCCCCGGAAAGTGTCGTCGCCAAAGGGAAACCCGATTGCGCTCGACGTCTATACGATCTCGAACACGACGACCTATCAGCTGAGCGACACCCTGAACCTGAAGAACATCGTCGGGTATCAGCATCAGCACACGACCTGGTTCCTCAGCCAGGCCAACGAGCCGACGCCGCTGCTCACCGATTCCATCCACGACACCCAAAGCCAGGTCAGCGAGGAATTCCAGCTCCAGGGCAAGTCGCTCGACAAGCATCTGGACTGGATCCTGGGCGGCTACTACGCGCACCAGGAGGAAACCACGCAGAACGACAACGTCATTCTGCCGCCACTGCTGACCAATGATATTCATTCTATCAGTACGACAGACTCCAAGGCGGTGTTCGGCCAGGCTACGTATGACCTCGGTCAATGGGTTCATGGCTTAGATTTCACGGCCGGCTATCGCTATTCGTGGGACACCAAGTCCCAGGACGTGAATTCCTTCACCAACGGCTCGTGCGTATTAGTGGGGGCTGGCGCCGATTGTCTGCGCAGCGTGTCCAAGACCTTCAGCGCGCCGAACTGGACGGTCGGTATGGACTACCATATCAACGACCGGACGATGGTCTATGTGGCCAGCCGCAAAGGCTACAAGGCGGGCGGTTTCAACCCGACCTCGTCTGCAGAAATGTTTGCAGCCTACGGCCCAGAGACGATCACGGACGTCGAGCTCGGCGCCAAGACGCAGTTCCACGTCGCCGAGATGCCGGTCCGGTTTAACGTCGCCATCTATCACGCAGACTATGGCGCGCCGACCGTGGCGCCGGTTCTCCCGTTCTTCGGTAATTCCGTGCAGGTGGTGGAGAACATCAAGGCCGGAGCGGTCGTCGAAGGCGGCGAACTGGAAGCCACGATCAATCCGATCCACGACCTTCAGCTCAGCGTCTCCTACGGCCTGACTGACGCCAAGTTCAACAAAGGCGCCCAATTCGTGTCCGCCTTCACAGGGGCCCAGGCCGCGCCCGTTCCGGTATATACCTCGGTGAGCGGCGAGCCGGTGCCGGGCAGCTCGCATGACACCGTCAGCGCGTCGGCCAACTACAAGCTGCCGCTCGACCCCAGCTACGGCGATTTCATCTTTGAACTCGACTACGCTTGGCGCTCGGAACAGATCCTGGCCGGTTTCCCCGTCGCGCACGTTCCGGCCTTCGGGGTCTGGAACCTCCGGGGCGACTGGCGCAGCATCTTCGGCAGCAAGGTCGATCTGGGGGTCTGGGTGAAGAACCTGGCGGACACCACCTACATCACCAACCAGCAGCTACTGGCGTCCTCTCTCGGGGTCGATGCGAACCAGTACGGGCCGCCGCGCACTGTCGGGGTCGACCTCACCTATCGTTGGTAGGCTCGCCTTCCATTCCAGCCATTGCGCCCTGGCGGTCATTCCGCCGGGGCGTCTTGGCGTGTGCGGCCGAGCCCCCCCAGGCCGGAAAGCCGGCGATGAAAAAAGCGATCAGGCGGTCCAGGAAAGGCCCCAGGTCTTCCTCGACATAGCAGAGCTTGTGCAGCGTCGCGGCGCCCAGCACCACATCGACGAACAGGGCGGCGGCGACCTCGGCATCGATGGGCGGAGCCAGCAGCTTGCGCCGGAACAGGCTGTCGAAAACCCCTGCCAGAGACCGGATCACCCGCTCGCGCCCGTTGGTGCGGACCTGGCTCGCCAGTTGCGGCTGGGACGGCGCCTCGGCGATGATCAGGCGCATCAGGTCCGCGTTGTGGTTCTCCGACGAGGTGGCCAGCACCTTGGCCGCGACCGCCCGCAGCACTGCGGCTGCATCCGATAGGCCGTCGAAGGCCTCGGCTTCAGGCGTGGGGTCGGCCGCGGCGCTGACCACCCTTTCGAACAGGTTGCCCTTGCCGCCATAGACGCCGTAGAGCGTGCGCTTGGCCACGCCGGCCCGCCGGGAGATTTCGTCGATCGTGGCGCGGCCATAGCCCTGTTCGCGGAACACGGCCCAGGCCGCCGCCTCCACACGCCGGTCGCGCTCCGCCACGTCGCCCGGGCGAGGGCGGCCACGGCGCGAAAGAGTCTCAGTCATCGCAGACGCGCTGTTCTTCATGATTGAAACGATATCGTTGCATTAAGTCGAGCCCGGTCTACGCTCTCCGGGCGCGGCTGTCGATCTGCTTGTCGGGTCCGATGGCGCGCCAAAATGAAGGGAGAGGTCGTGCTTGCCCAGGAGCCTTCCGGCGCTGCGCCGGATCACGTGCCGCCGTCACGCATCTTCGATTTCGACATCTTCAACGACGCGCGGTTCGAGCCGGACCCGATCGACGGCTACGCCCAACTGCTGCGCCAGGCCCCGGACATCTTCTATACGCGCAAGAACGGCGGGCACTGGGTGCTGACGCGCCATGACCACATCCTCCAAGCCCTCAAGGCGCCGGCAGACTTCTCCAGCCGCAATCTCGACATCCCGCGCACCGAGACGCCGTCTGTCCTGCTGCCCCTCACCCTCGATCCGCCCCAGCACACGCCCTATCGCCAGGCGCTGGCCCAGTTCTTCTCCGCCAAGGCGATGCATCAGCTGGAGCCGCATATCCGGGACTGGGCCCGGCGCCTGATCGATGCGGTGATCGACGAGGGCGCCTGCGATTTCATGGGGGCGATCGGTTCGGTGCTGCCGGTGTCGGTGTTCATGCAGCTGATGGGCCTGCCGCTCAACCGCCTGGCCGAGTTCCGCTGCTGGACCGACGAAGCCTTCCACGCGACCAGTTCCGACCACCGCGCCGCCGTCTATGGCCGTATCGTAGGGTTCATGACCGAGGTCATCAAGGCGCGCTGGGCGGAGCGTCAGGACGACCTGGTCAGCCGGCTGATCGACGCCGAGATCGACGGGCGAAAACTCACCCTGGAGGAGCTGCAAGGATTGTCCCTGCTGCTGTTCATCGCCGGCATGGACACGGTTGCCAACGCCATGACCTTTGGCGCGCGCCATCTGGCGCATGATCCGCGACTGCAGGCGACACTGGCCGCCGATCCGTCGGCGATTCCGGGTTTCGTCGAGGAGGTGCTACGCCGCTACGCCTTCACCAACACCGTCCGGATGGTGGCGCGCGATCAGGACTTCAACGGCGTGACCATGCGCCAGGGGGACCTGGTGTTCCTCAGCCTGACATCGGCGGGGCTAGATCCTCAGCTTACTGAAGATCCGCTGCGCTTCGACGCCAGGCGCGGGCTGAGCGATCACCTGACTTTCGGCGGCGGCCCGCACAAATGCGTCGGTCGTCATCTAGGGCGGATCGAGCTGCGCATCCTGTTTGAGGAATTGCTGCAGAGCGTCACGCACATCCGCATGGCGCCAGGGGCTGTGACCCACATCCGGGCTGGGCATGCCATGGCCCCGGACCGGCTCGATATTCAGTTCGAGCGGCGCTGAGGACGATCGGCCTTTGAACGGGGCGCCCCTGATCTTCGGGGACCGCGCGTTCCCTAAGCCGTGGGAAGGCCGACCGGGGCGTGCCAGGTTCCGGTCGCATCCTCCAAGGCCTTGCAGAGCGTCTTCAGATCGACCGGCTTGGCCACGCAGCCGTCCATGCCGACCCGGCGATACTGCTCGACCTGATGGGTCATCACGTTGGCGGTCAGGGCGATGATCGGCGTGCGGTGGCGTCCGGTGGTGGCTTCGATGTCGCGGATGGCGGCGGTGGCGGACATGCCGTCCATCTCCGGCATCTGAATGTCCATCAGGATTGCATCGAACGAGTCTGCCTTCCACGCCTCCACCGCTGCAGCGCCGTTCTCGACCAGCATCGGGTTGATACCGATCTGGTGCAGCAGCGTCCGGACCACCAGCTGGTTGACCGCATTATCCTCGGCCACCAACACATGAAATTCGAGGTCTTCGGATGCGGCCGGATCGTTTCCGCACGCTGCGATGTCAGATATTTATCCGGCGTAGCTCCACGATGCCATTCTCCAGCGAAAGCGAATTTCGCTTGGCCAACGCGACACTAGACGTACGAAGAAGCCTTGAAAAGCTTATGTGAGGCTATATCGCCGATAGGGTCTGCAATATATATGAGTGAACATCGTTCATAGGGCGCTGATCCTAGTTAATGTTCTTTTATTGTTTCGGTATCATGTGACGCTAGTCACTAAATTTCAGCTCGGAATGACTTTCCCGAGCGCGCAGGCGCTATCGCACCTGCACCATCCGCTTATCCAGGTTCCGGCCGGAGAGGAGGCCGATCAAGGCCGCCGGCGTATTCTGCAACCCCTCGATGACGTCCTCGAACACCTTGATCCGGCCCGTCTCGCCCCGGTTACGCCTAGACCGCGAAGGGATGCAGCCGGGCGTTGATAAGCTCGGGGTGATGGGTCTTTAGGTCCCGCCAGTCCAAGGTGTCGATCAAGGCGCAAACCAGCTTGATGATCGCCTCGCTGCGCACCAGCGACATATGATCGTGTTCGTCGCAGACGTCGATGACCGCGTGGCAGAGGGGTGGCGCTTGTGACGCGCCTGGTCTGGCCAGATGAAACTCGGCCCAGTCATTGCCGTCCGCCAGCGCCAGGTTGTTGGAACTTTCGGTGACGATGCCGTCGTGAGATTTCTTCATCGCCTCCAGCTTCACCTTCAGGGCCGCCAGTTTGAAGGCCGCGACGACGCCCGACATGGTGATCGACGGGCCGAACTCAAAATCGGCCTTGTCGTCGCTGTACCAGAGGGCCGGGATGCTGACGTACCGGCGCTTGTCGCCATCTAGGGTGAATGACGGATTGCCGTTCATCAGGCGCTTCCTGCGATAGCGCATGATCGAGCGCGTGCGGGTCAGGTCCTTGACGCCCTCGCTGCGCGGCAGGAGCGGAGAGAGGATCTCGAAGGCTTGCCGCCCGAGTTGTCCCACGGTGGTCAACTCGGCGTTCGACAGCGAACCCCGGTTTGGCGTCGCCAGGGTGACGACCGTGTGGACGTTTGAGGTCGCTTGCTCGCTCGCCGCCAGCCGGGCGACGAGGCCGCCCATGCTGTAGCCGACCAGGTCGACGCGCTCCTTGGGGAGTTCACGCTTCAGGTGGTCGTTCAGGACCTTGCCGTTGTAGGTTAGGCTGCGGGTGTGGTCGTAACCGTGGACGAAAATCCTGGGACCGGGAAGGGTCTTGCCCATCGTCTCGGCGAACGGCCGCATATCCTGTTCGGTTTGCCGAATGCCGTGCAGAACCACCACCGCGTGCGCGTCCGAGCCAGGTCGCACTTCTCGAAGGCCGTAGTTGGGGGCCGGCCTAGTCATGGCGCGCCTGCAGGATCACCAGGGCGGCGGAAGTGGAGGTTCGCTCATCTTCCGGATTGGTCAGGTCGTCGAGCCGGATG
>FSWM01000809.1_pt1 | contig 24977 bp, 25 predicted proteins | sample 1637841 | NCBI WGS metagenome assembly FSWM01 (sample SAMEA3914789, study PRJEB12502) | metagenome | biome: forest; material: soil | place: Canada | collected 2011-07-03 | depth 0.3 m | reverse complement strand
GCCTTGACCTTGCCCGTCGCGGTGATCTTGAAGCGCTTCTTGGCGCCCGATTTGGTCTTCAACTTCGGCATTTCGCAGCGGAGCCGTTAGGCCCCGTCCTCTGGTAGAGACAGCAGACAACGACCGCCCTGGCATGCCTTGGGCCAGGCGGTCGCACGAAGGCGCGGTGCATACGGGAAATGGGGGGCTATGGCAAGGCCCGGAGAGCCATTCAGTATTGGACCACGAGGCAGACGAAGAACATGAAGTCTCGGGTAGGCCCATTCGGGCCCGGATGTTTTCGTACCTGCTCGGTCGCCTTCGTGTTCTTCGTGTGCTTCGTGGTTAAATCGTCGTTCAGAACGCCACCCGCACCGTGCCGTTGACCTCACCCTGCTATTGCTAGCCGGGTTTCCAGTCGTACGTTCACGGCGTGGGTCGCCGGGACTGCGCCCGGCGATGACGAGGGCGGGTTAACGCGGCGCCAGGATCATGATCATCTGGCGGCCTTCCAGGCGGGGTTCGTACTCCACCTTGGCGATCTCTTCGAAGTCCGTCTTGACCTGCTGCAACAGCTTCATGCCCAGTTCGGGGTGGCGCATTTCGCCGCCGCGGAAGCGCATGGTGACCTTGACCTTGTCGCCTTCGTCGAAGAAGCGATGCATGGCCTTGGCCTTGACCTCATAGTCGTGCACGTCGATGTTGGGGCGAAGCTTGATCTCTTTGATTTCGACCAGCTTCTGGCGTTTGCGCGCCTCGCCCTTCTTCTTCTGCTCCTGGAACTTGAACTTGCCATAGTCCAGGATCTTGCAGACCGGCGGATCCGAGTTGGGTGACACCTCGACCAGATCGAGACCTGCCTCTTCGGCGGCCTCCAGGGCTGAGGGCGTAGGCATGATGCCCTGTTTCTCCCCGTGTTCGTCGATCAAGAGGACGCGGGGAACACGGATCTCATCGTTGATGCGCAGCCCTTCCTTGGAAGGGGGCGCGGGCATGGGACGGCGAATAGTGAGCTTCTCCTGGCGCAGTTGTTCTGCTGCGCGCCGGCAGACTGCGGACGCGCCGATGAAATATGAAGGAGCGACCCTGATCTATCAAGGCGTGCAGGGCGCCGATTATGCTTTGATCGCGGTCCCATCGTCAGTGTGGGCCGCAAGACACGCTTCCAAGACCGTTTCGACAGACAGCTCGGCCAGGTCTTCGACCTTCAGGGAGACCATATTGGCCCTCGGACCGCAGTGGGCGGGGTCGGTGACACGGGACATCAGCATCGCCCCCGGCGCGCCGGCATAGGCGATCAGGTGGGTCGGGCCGGTGTCGTTGCCGATGCAGAGCGCGGCCTTTGACCCCAGCACGGCCAGTTGCACCAGGCTGGTCCGGCCGGTCAGGTCGACGGCGTCCTTGGCCTCCTGGTGGATCTTCTCGAACAGGGGCCGCTCGGCCGGGCCGCCGACAACGCCGGTCTGGATCCCTCGCCGGGCCAGTTCCCGCGCCAGGCGCGCGTAATGGTCTATGGGCCAGAGCTTTTCGGGCTTCACCGGAGAAGCGCCGGGAACCAGCAGGGCGTAGGGGGGCGAGAGGGCGAACTGTGCCGGGGTGGTCGCGCGCCCTTCCTCGGTCTCGGCGGCCCAGGCCATCGACGGCGCCGGGCCCAGGCCGAGCGGGTAGGCGGGGCCGATGCCGGCCACGTGCAGCTGGTCGGCTAGCTTGTCGAGATTGTGCAGCGCCTTGCGGTCGGGCCGCGTCTGACGATGCGACGCGCCGAACGAGATGCCGGACCACTGCGGCGGAAAGGGCAGGAACCAATAGAACAGGCGCGTCGAGCGGCTGGTGACCTGCAGGTCGTAGACCCGGCGGTAGCGGCGTTTGCGCAGCCGGCGCGCCAGGGCGATCTCGGCCTCCAGCCCCTTGGGCCGCCCGTCGGTCTCGATCAGGTCGAACAGTCCTGTGGCCTTGGCCAGCTCGGCATAGGACGGCGTGGTCAAAAGGGTGATCTCGGCCTTGGGATGGGCGGCGCGGATCTGCTGGAAGCCGCCGATCGACTGGATGAAGTCGCCCAGAGCGCCGAACTTCAGGACCAGGATGCGCTGGCGGGGCTTCGGCCGGTCGAGGTCGGGAAAGCGTTCGTTCATGGCCGCCGCCGCGCCAGGATGTCGGCGTAGAGGTCGAGCGTCGCCTGGCACATGGCCTCCACCGAATAGAGCCGGCGCGCCCGCTCGGCGCCCGCCTGGCCGATGGCGTCCCGCTCGGCGGGCGACAGGGCGATCACCCGCGCCAGGGCCTCGGCCCAGGCCTCTGGATCCCCGGGCGTGACCCGCCAGCCGGTCTCGCCATCGGCCACGGTCTCGCGCGTGGCGCCATGGTCGGCGGCCAGCACCACTCGGCCCATCACCTGCGGCTCGACGGCCGTGCGGCCGAACGGCTCTGGCTTGAGCGAGGGGGCCACGACGATGTCGGCCAACAGGTATGCAGCCGGCATGTCGTTGCAGTGGCCCACCAGCCGCACGTGCTCGTGCAGGCCGGCCAGGTCGATGGCCTTCTGCAGTTCGTGGCGATAGCCGACGCGGCCCTGGTCGTCGCCGGCCAGCAGGATCAGGAAGTCGCCCAGGGCCTTCGCCTTCAGCCGGGCGGCGACCTCGACCATCAGCTGCTGGCCCTTCCAGCGGGTCAGGCGGCCGGCCAACAGGATCTTGACCCGCGCATCGTCGGCGGCGATGCCGAACTGTTCGAGGAGCCGCTCCAGCCGCTCGGGGCCGACCACGGCCGGATCGAACCGGGAAAGATCGACGCCACGGGCGATGGCCACGACCTTGGCCGGGTCCAGCCGGTGTTCGGCCAGGATGTGCGCGCGGGTATAGTCGGAATTGGCGATCACCGCCTCGCCCTCGGTCATCACTGCGTTGTACCGGCGCTTGAGCCCGGTCTTGGCCTCATAGACCCCGTGATAGGTGGCCACGAACGGGATCCCCACCGCGCGCGCGGCCCACAGGGCGCTGAAGGCCGGCGCGCGCGAGCGGGCATGAACCAGGCTGATGTTCTCGCGGCGGATCAGTTCAGCCAGGCGGAAGGCGTTGGCGATGATGGTCAACGGGTTCTTGGATTGGACGGGCAGCTCGACCAGTTCGCCGCCGTGCTCGATCAGGTTGTCGGCCATGCGCCCGCCGCGCGAGGCGACGATCGCCCGCCCACCCCCGCGCACAACCGCCGCGGCGATATCGAGGGTGGTCTGCTCGGCGCCGCCGGTTTCCAATTCCGGCGTGACCTGCAACAGGGTGAAATGGGCGGGAAGTTGACTCACGCCCTAGCCATAGCTTGTTCGCGCGATCGACGGGAGAGGCGCATGACACCGGAGGCTAGTGGGATTTTGCAGCACGAGGGGGCGGGCCTGGCCTGGCGCAGGGTGTCGGGCGAAGGGCCGACCGTGGTCTGGCTTGGCGGCTTCCGCTCCGACATGGCCGGGGCCAAGGCCGAGGTGCTGGCCGAACGGGCCATGGCCCAGGGCCGCGCCTATCTGCGCTTCGATTATTTCGGCCATGGCGAGTCCGAGGGGGACTTCGCCCGGGGAACCGTCACCCGCTGGCGCGCTGACGCCCTGGCGGTGATCGACCAGCTGACCGAGGGGCCGCTGGTGCTGGTGGGCTCGTCCATGGGCGGCTGGCTGGCTTGCCTTGCCGGCATGGCGCGGCCGGAGCGGCTGCAGGGCGTCGTCCTGATCGCGCCCGCGGCAGACTTCACCGAGCGGTTGATGGGCCCCAAGATGGACGACGAGGCCAAGGTCCAGATCGCGCGGGACGGGGTGTGGATGCGCCCCTCCGAATATGGCGATCCCTATCCGATCACGCGCGAATTGCTGGAGGACGGGGCGCGGTGGAACATTCTGGGCGGCCCCCTTCACCTGGGCGTACCGGTGCGCATCCTGCAGGGCGGCGCCGATTCCGACGTGCCCTGGCCCCACGCCCTGGCCCTGGCCGAGGCCATCGAGGACGAGGATCTGGTCTTCACCCTAATCCGCGACGGCGACCACCGCCTTTCGCGCCCCCAGGACCTGGAACGGCTCGTGGCGACGGTGGCCGAGCTGGGCGGGTAGGCGGCCTAGAACGTCGCCTCGATGGTTACGAAGCCCATGGTCGGGGCGATCGGATAGGCCTGATAGCCGCCGGAAGCGCCGGTGACGACGGCGGTGGAGACGCCGCGGGTGTCGGCCAGATTGGTGATGTTGGCGCTGAGCTTGGCGCTGCGCAGGACGCCGTTCGGCGGGATGTCGAAGCGGTAGCTCGCCTCCAGGCCCATGACGAAGGTCGGCGGAACCGACAGGTCGTTCAGGTAGGTCACATACCGCCGGCCTACATAGTCGCCGTTCAACTGCGCCTCGAATGGCCCCCAGCGCGTGCTGAGGATGAATTTGTCCAGCCAATCCGGAGTCAGCGGCACCCACTTGCCGGCAGTCTTCACGATCGAAGCAACGCCGTTGGCGACCCCGCTCTGGTAGTTCTGGTCATAGGTCGACTTGTTGTACGAGACCGTGTCGTAGAGCTGGAAATGGGTCCCCAGGTGCAGGGTCCCGGCCAGATCGACCCCGTTGGTGGTCACCCCGCCGACATTGGCCAGGATCGCCGGCGCCGGATTGATGAAGTTGAATGGCGCGATGTTCAAAAGGCGGTTGGCGAAGTCCACGTGATAGACGCTCGCCTGGCCGTCGAAACCGGTGATCGGCCCCAGTTCGAACTGGCGATGGGTCCGTCCGCCCACCTCGTAGGTCCACGAGGTCTCTGGATGCACGGTCTGCTTGAACAGCTCGAACGCCGCCTGGGTCCCGAGGCTCCAGGGCGAGAAGCCGAAGAAGTTGCTGCCCGAGCCATAGGGGATGAATTGGCGCATGTTCTTCTGGATGTTGACGAACACCTGCTCGTGGCTGGTGGCGTCCCACACTGCGCCGAACTGGGGCAGGAACCCGTCGTTCGAGGTCAGCGAGCCTTGCGGGTAGTGGACCGGGAAGGTCCCGGGGGCCATGATTGCGGGGTTCTCCTGCTCGATCGGGAACTTGCCGTTCGCGGTCTGGAGGCTGGCCTTGAATCCGGCCTGCAGCAGCAGGTCCGGCCGAATGCGCCACTGGTCCTGCAGGTGGATCTGCACGTCGTTGACGAAGAACTCGGCGTAATACTGGGTGAGGACGTGGGGCCCGCGCGGGACGTCGTACGGCGTGAGGTCGTTGTTGGCCGCGGCCATAGGGTACCAGACCCGGTGCTGGGCCGGCTCGTTGTGCTCCCACCAGAGGCCGGCTTCGATGTCATGCGCGCCGAGCTTCCAGTCCAGGGTCGAGATCAGGCCTTCTCGGTTGATCCGGTATTCCGTGGTGCGGACGGCATCGCCTGAACCGCCGAACAGGTCGACGATCTGCTGCAGTGTCTGGGTGTTCGTTTTTCCAACCAGATTGGGGAAATAGGTCGCGAACAAGCCGGGCAGGCCGGCTGTATTGACCGGCCCGGCGACGATCCCGCGGCCGTAATCGTAGTGGTAATAGGCCTGGTTCGACCATGTGATGTTGTCGGTGACGTGCAGGTCGTACTTCACATAGGCCAGGACGTCCGAACGTTGCGCTGCGCTGAAGCAATTGGAGAAATTGTTGCCCTGGTCGTTCGGCGCGGTGGTCGGCGGCGTGCCGGGCTTGGCGGGATTGGTGGTCAACGAGGCCGAGCAGGCGGCGAGGTTCGGATAGAGGAACGGCCGGCTATAAGGGAAATAGTGTGAGCTCAAGGTCTGTTGGCTGCCGAAGGCCACCGCGTCCTCGTTGGGCTCGGTCTTGTCCTGCCAGTCGGCGAACAGGGTCAGCCGGCCGCGGGCGTCGTCGTGCACGTATTTCAGGTTCACCTGGTCGCCGCCCTGGTGGCCGTTGAAGTCCCAGGCCTTGGCGTCCTGGTGCAGGTAGGAGACGAAGGCGCCGTCGCCGCCCAGCAGCGAGCCGGTGTCCAGCCGCACGAAGGTGCGGGTAGTGTCATAGCTGCCGACCGTCTCGCGCAGGTCGACGATGCGCTCCTTGGACGGATCGCGCGAAAACGTCTCGATCGCCCCGCCGAGATTGCTGGTGGCGGCCACGCCCAGGACGCCGGCGCCCGATGACAGGTTGACGCGATCGACGTTCTCGCTGGTGATCGCACGGGAGACCGACAGGCCGTTGTAGTTGCCGTACTGCTGGTCCCCCAGCGGCACGCCGTCCATCGTGTAGCCCAGTTGCTGGGTGCTGAAACCGTGCACGAACAGGGCCAGGTTCTGTTCGTTGTTGCCCCAGGGATCGGCGGTCTCGAAGATCACCCCCGGCAGGGTCTCGATCGCCTTCAGCGGGCTGATGCCCGGCAGCAGCTTCTGGGTCTCCGAGCCCGAGAGCAGCACCGCCGAACGGGTGGTCTTGGCCAGGGTGACGATAACCTCGCCGGCCGGCGCATTAGCCTGATCCTGTTGAGCTGCGCGGGCGGCGCCCCACAACGCCAGGCCTGACAAGGCCGAGACCGCGAACAGCAGGGTTCGGCTCTTGGTCGGATTCGAACGCGTCATTACTTATCCCCAACAGGCCGCTGACAGGCCGACACTCGTTGGGCGCGCCTTCTAGGGACCGGTAACGACGGCGAGGCGACGGTTCGGTAACGGTTTTGTTATGGGGTGACAGATTGGTTTCGAGATGCGGCCTGGGCCGGCTATTCCATCGTGAAGCCGACCTTCAGGTGCGCCTGATAAAATCGTGGCTTGCCGTCCTGGATTTCGCCGCGGACCGAGACCACCTCGAACCATCGAAGGTTCCGCAACGTCTGGCCGGCGCGGGCGATGGCGCTGGTGATAGCGTCCTCGACACCGGTCTCCGATGAGCCGACGACTTCGACGATCTTGTAGACATGGTCCGACATCAGCGCCTCCTCCTGGCGGATCCCCCGGTCGGAGCATCCTCCAACGCGGCTCGCTGCGCCAGGGGGTTTGCAGGCGCCCCCTCAGCCCTCCACGAACGCCTTGAGCCGGCCCAGGGCGCTGTCCCACTGGGCCGATACCGTATCCAGATAGGCCCGCGCCTCGGCCAGGGGTTCGGGGCGATAGCCGTACTGGCTTTCGCGGCCGACCCGGTGGCCGCCTACCAGGCCGGCCCGTTCCAGCACGAGCAGGTGCTTGGTGACCGCCTGGCGGGTCATGGCGGTGTCGGCCGATAGTTTGGCGATCGAGCGGGCGCGCCCGTCGCTGAGCTTCATCAGTAGCGACAGGCGCGTGGGATCGCCCAGGGCCGCGAACACGGGCGCCGGGCCTGGCTCGTGGAGGTTCAGTTCACCGCTCGACATAGGCTTTGATGTTTTGCACCTGCTTGGTCCAGCCGCCGTCGTTCATGCGTAGGGCGTCGGGCTTGCGCTGGGCGGGCAGGGCGTCGAAACCGGTCTCGGTCACCACAAGGCGCGTGCCCTCGGCGGTGGATTCGAGGTGGAACTCGACCAGGGTCGGGGTTTCGCCGGAATAGTCCACCTTCGGGTCGATGGCGTAGGGATGCCAGGTGAAGGCGAACAGGCGCGGCGCCTCCATCTTCACGATCTGGGCCTGCCAGACCACGTGCTCGTAGCCGGGATTTGTCATCTGGCCACGCGAGGGCCGTCCGGCGACAAATGGTCCGTCCAGCTTGACCTTGAACCAGGCGCCGAACTCCTTGTGGCTGGTGACGGCACGCCATACGCGGTCAATGGGGGCCTTGATGTCGATGGTCTTTTCGATGCGGTTGGTCGAGAGGGTTTGGCTGGTCATATTGGCAACCTCCAGGTTGCGGGTTTTATAGAGCCGAAGGTGGCTATGTGCAACTATTTAGTTGCGATTATTTCTACCCTTCCGCAGCCAGAATTGCGGCCAGCCCTTCGCGATAGGTGGGATAGGTCGGGCGCCAGCCCAGCGCCGCTTTGGCCCGGGCGTTGGAGACGCGCTTGCTCTCGTCGAAGAAGCGGCGGCTGGCAGGGCTGAGCGCGGCGGGATTGTACGGCGTCTCGGGCGGAGGCGGCACGCCGGCGAGTTTGGCGGCGTAGGCGACCACGTCCTGCGGCGGGCTGGGCTCGTCGTCGCACAGATTGTAGATGGCGCCGGCGCTCGGCCTTTCGATCGAGGCCTCCAACGCGGCGGCCAGGTCATCGATGTGCAGGCGCGAAAACACCTGGCCCGGCTTGACGATGCGATTGGCGGTTCCGCCGCGCACGCGGTCCAGGGCCGAGCGGCCGGGGCCGTAGAGGCCGGGCAGGCGAAAGACGGCGACGGTCAAGTTCAGCCTCTTGCCCAGCGCCAGCCAGCTACGCTCAGCCTCCACCCGGCGGCGGCCCTGTTCGGACAATGGAGCCGGGGGGCTGTCCTCCGTCACCCAGCCGCCGCCCCGATCGCCATAGACCCCGGTGGTCGAAAGGTAGCCGATCCAGCCCGGCCGTGCGCCGCTCGCCAGGGCCGGGCCGAGCGCCGCAAGGCCCGGGCATCCTTGAACGTCCGGCGGAGCGGTGACCAGCAGGGCGTCACACACCGCGAGCGCCGCAGCCAAGGCCTCGGCCTCGCCGACGGCGATCGGTGTGACCTGAGCGTTCTTGAGCGCCCCTGCAGCCGCCTCGCCGCGCACGGTTCCACTGACCGCCCATCCGTGCGTTTGCAGACGCCGGGCGAGGGCGATTCCGCTGTAGCCGGGGCCGAACAGGAGCAGTCGCAAGGTTTTCGCCACTTCTCGCCCTTAGGGTCGCGCTGGTTTCATTTGAACCATGCCTTATTCTCATCGAAGCGCCGAAAGAGAAGTCAGAGACTTGACCGCAAAATCCCCCATCCTCGTCACCGGCGCCGCCGGCTTCATCGGCCGGGCCGTGGCCGAGCGCCTGCTGGACCGCGGCGAGGCGGTAATCGGGATCGACAATTTCAACGCCTACTATGACGTGGCGCTGAAGGAGGCGCGTGTAGCCACCCTCCTGGGCCGCGACGGCTTTCAGCTTGTTCGCGCCGACATCGCCGAGGCCAAGCTCATGGCGGCGCTGGTCCGGGACCATGGCGTCCGTCGCGTCGTGCACCTCGCCGCCCAGGCCGGCGTCCGCTATTCGATCGAGCATCCCTTCGCCTATGCCCATTCCAACCTGACCGGGCACCTTTCAGTGCTGGAGGCCTGCCGTGGGATCGAGGGTTTCGAGCACCTGGTCTACGCGTCCTCCAGCTCGGTCTATGGCGAACGCAGCCTGGACGGCGCCTTCCGAGAGGGGGATGCTGCCGAGATGCCGCGTTCGCTCTATGCCGCGACCAAGCGGGCCGACGAGCTGATCAGCGCATCTTATGCCGGGCTCTACGGTATACCGCAGTCGGGGCTGCGCTTTTTCACCGTCTATGGCCCTTGGGGCCGGCCGGACATGGCCTATTTCAGTTTCACGCAGAAGATCCTGGCCGGCGCGCCGATCGAGGTGTTCGGCCAGGGCCAGATGGCGCGCGACTTCACCTATGTCGACGATATCGTCGACGGGGTGGTGGGCGTGCTGGACCGCCCGCCGTCGCCGGACGCGCCGCGCGTGCTGAACATCGGCGACAGCCGCCCGGTGGGCCTGATGGACATGATCGCGATCCTGGAGCGCACGCTGGGGGTCGAGGCGCAAAAGATCATGAAGCCCATGCAGCCCGGCGACGTCACCGCGACCTTCGCCGACGTCTCACGGCTGAAGGCCCTGACCGGCTATGAGCCCAAGGTTCCGCTGGAGGAGGGGCTGCCGCGGTTCGTGGCGTGGTATCGTGGGTTCTACGGGTAGCGGGGTCCCGTCCGTCAGGACTTCAACGAATTCAACATCTCCCGCCGCAGAATGGCGTTTATACGGGACTGGTAACCCTTCCCCTGCGAACGCAGCCACAGCAGCACATCAGAATCGATCCGCACGGTGGTCGAGGTCTTGGTCGGCTTGTAGAGGGGATTGCGAACAGCCCTCTTCCAGAACTCATCGTTCAGCGGAGGAATGTCGCTGGTGTCGACATCTTCTTCCGGCCGGGCCTTGAGCGCATCCAACTCAGCCATTTGCGCCGCGGAGAGCGGTGGAAGATCTTCCAAATCGACCACATGGCTAACAGTTTTCTTGCTCATAGCGCCTCCTCTCCTTCGGCTCAGCGCGGCGGGCCGATATGATGCGGGTGATGTCGGAGTCGCCGTCTTCCCGTACTGTGTGGGCGACCAGCACAAACAGCCACCCCTCGACCACGCCGATGGTTCGCCAACGCCGCTCGCCACTCTCGATACGGTCCTGTTCCGCCAAGGCGAACGGGTCGGCGAAAACGCGAATAGCGGTGTCGAAGCTGACGCCATGCTTACGAAGATTGGTCGCCGCCTTGGCCGGGTCCCATTCGAACCGGACCCTCATGTGTATCTGTTACTACAAAATTGTTGTTGTGGCAACCGTGGCGTCCTCTACTCCACCGTCACCGACTTCGCCAGGTTCCGCGGCTGGTCCACGTCCGCGCCCTTCAGCACCGCCACGTGATAGGCCAGGAGCTGGATCGAGGCGGCCATCACCAGGGGGGCGATCAGCGGATCGCAGGTCGGCGCCGTGATCACGCGGGCTCCCTCCGGCGCATGGGCGGCGCCCTCTGCGTCGGTGATGAGGATCACGCGGCCGCCGCGGGCGATCACCTCGCTCATATTCGATACGGTCTTGTCGAAAAAGTCGTCCGAGGGGGCGATGACGATCACCGGGGTCAGCTCGTCCACCAGGGCGATCGGCCCGTGCTTCAGCTCGCCGGCGGCATAGCCCTCGGCGTGGATGTAGCTGATCTCCTTCAGCTTCAGCGCGCCTTCCAGGGCCAGCGGGTACATCGGGCCGCGACCCAGGTAGAGTACGTCGCGCGCCTTGGAAAGTTCGGGGGCCAGGGCGTGGATGGCCTCTTCGACCTGCAGGGATTCGGCCAGGAGGCGGGGAGCCTCCAGCAGCACCGAAACCAGGCGCGCCTCCTGCGCTGCGTCGATTCGGCCGCGCTGGGCGGCGGCGGCGACGGCCAGGGCGGTCAGGACCGAGACCTGGGCGGTGAAGGCCTTGGTCGAGGCCACGCCGATCTCCGGCCCGGCATGGGTCGGCCACATCACGTCGGCCTCGCGGGCCATGGTCGACTGGTGGGCGTTGACGATGGCCGCCGTGGTCAGGCCCTGGGCCTTGCACCAGCGCAGGGCGGCCAGGGTGTCGGCGGTTTCGCCCGATTGGGAGACGGCGACCGCCAGGGTTCCCTTGGCCACGGCCGGATCGCGGTAGCGAAACTCAGAGGCGATCTCCACATCGACCGGCAGGCCGGCCAGGCGCTCGAACAGGTAGCGGCCGATCTGGCCGGCATAAGAGGCGGTGCCGCAGGCCACGATCTGGATCCGCTCGATGGCGGTGAAGTCAAAGCCGCCCGGCGCGTGGGCCTTGCCGGCTATGGGATCCAGATAGGCCGACAGGGTGTTGCGGCAGCTGTCCGGCTGGTCGTGGATCTCCTTCTCCATGAAGTGCCGGTAGTTGCCCTTCTCCACCAGAGCGGCCGAGGCCGGCACGATGCGCATGGGCCGCCGGGCAGGCGCGCCGGTCACATCGAAGATCTCGGCCTTGCCGTGGTCGATGGCCACATAGTCGCCCTCATCCAGATAGGCGATGCGATTAGTGAAGGGACCGACAGCCAGGGCGTCGGAGCCGATGAACATTTCGCCCTCGCCATAGCCGACCACGAGCGGGCTGCCGCGGCGTGCGCCCATGACCAGGTCGTCGTGGCCCTCCACCAGCACGCCGATGGCGTAGGCCCCAGCCAGCCGGTCCAGCGCGGCCTTCAGCGCCGCCAAGGGCTCCAGCCCGCCTTCCAGGCCGCGGTCGATCAGATGGGCGATGACCTCTGTGTCGGTGTCGCTGGTGAAGCTGCGGCCGGCGGCGATCAGTTCGCGCTTCAGCTCGGCGAAGTTCTCGATAATGCCATTGTGCACCACCGCCACCTTGCCGGCGATCTGCGGGTGGGCGTTGCGCTCGGTCGGCGCACCGTGGGTCGCCCAGCGGGTGTGGCCGATGCCGGTCCGGCCAGCCAGCGGCTGTTCGCGCAGAAGATCCTCCAGCGCTCGAATCTTGCCCGCGGCGCGGCGACGGCCCAGGGCGCCGTTCTCGACCACCGCGATCCCGGCGGAGTCATAGCCGCGGTATTCCAGGCGCCTCAGGCTGTCGATCAACCGTTCGGTGACCGGGCTTTGGCCGACAATGCCGATGATGCCGCACATGGTGGGTCCTAGCTTTCGTCAGGCTCGACGATTGTCCGCGATCTTTCGCGGTTCGCCGCGGTGGTTTAAATCCTTGCACGCGATGGGCGCGCGCTTGCCGGCCTTTAGCATTCGCTGACCAAGGGTCGAATAAAAACCCATTACCGATCATTGCGCCGTTTGGTGCGGCGCTACCGGAGAGACGATCTGATGAGCAAGCGGGCCTATTTCGGCACCGACGGTATCCGCGGCCAGGCCAACCGCCATCCCATGACGGCGGAGGTGGCGCTGCGGGTGGGGCTGGCGGCCGGCAAGCTGTTCCGCACCGCGGGCGACCGCCGCCACCTGGTGGTGATCGGCAAGGATACGCGCCTGTCCGGCTACATGCTCGAGCCGGCCCTGGTGGCGGGCTTCACCAGCGTCGGCATGGATGTGCGCCTGTTCGGTCCCCTGCCGACCCCCGGCGTAGCCATGATGACCCGCTCCATGCGGGCCGACCTCGGGGTGATGATCTCGGCTTCGCACAACAACTTCGCCGACAACGGCATCAAGCTGTTCGGCCCCGACGGCTACAAGTTGTCGGACGAGATGGAGTTGAGGATCGAGGCCCATATGGACGAGGGCCTGCAGGAGGGCCTGGCCGAGCCGACCGAGCTTGGCCGGGTGTTGCGGGTTGACGACGCCCAGGCTCGCTATGTGGAGATCGTCAAGGCGACCTTCCCGCGTCACCGGAATCTCAACGGCCTCAGGGTGGTGATCGATTGCGCCAACGGCGCCGCCTACAAGGTGGCTCCGACCGCGCTCTATGAACTCGGGGCCGAGGTGATCCCGGTCGGCGTCAGTCCCAATGGCCTCAACATCAACGAGGAATGCGGCTCGACCTATCCCCAGACCATGGGGCGGGCGGTCAAGGACTATCGCGCGGACATCGGCATCGCCCTCGACGGCGACGCCGACCGCCTGGTGATCTGCGACGAGAAGGGCCTGGTGGTCGATGGGGACCAGATCATGGCCATCATCGCCGATTCCTGGGCTCGCACCGACCAGCTCAAGGGCGGCGGCGTGGTGGCGACAGTGATGTCGAACCTGGGCCTCGAGCGGTTCCTGAGCCAGCGCGAGCTTAAGCTGGAGCGCACAGCTGTCGGCGATCGCTATGTGATGGCGCGGATGCGCGAGGGCGGCTTCAACCTGGGCGGCGAGCAGTCGGGCCATGTGATCCTGTCCGACTTCTCGACCACCGGCGACGGCCTGATCGCAGCCTTGCAGGTACTGCGGGTGCTGGTCGAAACCGGCAAGCGGATGAGCGATCTCGCCCGCCAGTTCGAGCCGGTGCCCCAGAAGATGGAAAACGTGCGATTCGCCGGCCCCGCCAGGCCGCTGGAGGACGCCAAGGTCAAGGCGGCGATCACCGAGGGCGAAGCGCGACTCAATTCAACCGGCCGCCTCGTGGTGCGCGCCTCCGGCACCGAACCCTTGATACGGGTGATGGCCGAGGGTGACGACGCCAAGTTGGTGGCCCAGGTCGTGCGCGACATCGCCAGCGCGGTGAAGAACGTCGCGGCGTGACCCGGGGGCCTTGGCCGGTCACATTAAATTCTTGCAATATTTTGCACACGTGAGATCGTTTTCTGAACGACTGCACGGGTTCGGCCGTGCGGCGCTGGAGGAAACCACCGAATGCGTGTCATGGCGAAAGCCGAAATGCGACCGGCCGCTGCAGATGCGCCCCGTAACCCGATCGCCTGTGTGGTGATGACGGCGGCCCTGGCCGCAACCTTCTGGATCGGCATGATCTGGCTGGCGGGACGGCTAGTCTAGCAGACGGGCCGAAGGCGGTCTTGAATTGCGTCGCGAGTGGCGGAGATCTTCTGCGACTTCCAAAAATTTTAACCACGAAGCACACAAAGAACACAAAGAAGAAATTCTGCGCTTCGCGCGCCGTTGCTCGTTCAGCTTTCGCTAAAGTCTTCGTGTTCTTTGTGTGCTTCGTGGTTAAATAATTTTTCGACCTACATCACGCCAGCCCGCAGCAGATCATGGACGTGCAGGATGCCGATGGGCCGGTCATCCTCGACCACGAACAACACGGTGGACGCCGGTGCCCGCTCACTCATCAGCTTTAGCGCCTCAGCGGCCAGCATGCCGGGCGGGATGGTCTTGGGGCTGTGGGTCATCACTTCGCCAGCGACATGGCTCATCAGCCCGTCGATATGCCGGCGAAGGTCGCCGTCGGTGATGATGCCGACGAGTTGGCCGCTTTTGTCGCATACGCCCACGCAGCCGAACCGGCGCTGGCTCATCACCAGCACCGCCTCAGACATGGGCGCTTCGGGCCTCACCAGGGGCAACTCGTGCGCACCGTGCATCAGATCGCGCACCGTGCGCAGCATGGCGCCCAGCTTGCCGCCCGGATGCAGCACACTGAAGTCGGACGGCGTGAAGCCCCGCCGTTCCAGCAGCGACACCGCCAGGGCGTCGCCCAGCGCGATCTGCAGGGTGGTCGAGGTGGTGGGGGCGTTCAGTTCGTCAGCCGCCTCTGGCGAATCGGGCAGCACCAGGGCCACGTCGGCGGCCCGGCCCAAGGCGCTCGCTCCATCGGCCGTGATCGCCACGAGTGGAATCGAAAAACGCTTGGCATAGGCGATAGTGTCGGCCAGTTCGCGGGTCTCGCCGGTCTTGGACAGGGCCAGGATCACATCCTCCGTCCCGATCATGCCGAGATCACCATGACTGGCCTCGCCGGCATGGACGAACAGGGCCGGGGTCCCGGTGGAGGCGAGGGTCGAGGCGATCTTTCGCCCCACGTGGCCGCTCTTGCCTATGCCGGTGCAGACGATCCGCCCGCGGGCTTCGTAGAGAATCTCCACGGCGCGGATGAACGCGTCGCCAAGTTCGTCGGCCATCCGCCTCAAGGCGTCGGCCTCAGCGGTCAGGACCCGGCGGCCAACCGCGATTGCGTCGAAATTCAACGAGTTCATTGAGTGGGCCTAAGACCTGCAATTGCGGCGGCAACAGGGCCACCGTTCTGTTTGGCTTTGCGATTGGCCGCTTCGTGGGCCATGGCCGCCTGCATCTGCGGCGTCTGCTGTATCGGCGCGTGGCCGAAGGGGCCGGGCGAACGCGCGCCATAGCCCTGCGGCCAAATGGCGGCGACGGCGATGGCGGCGACGGCGGCGACGGCGAGTACGGACAATAGAACGCGGTCGGACATGCGACCGCATATAGCAGCGACTGCGGATCATGGGAGTCCCCGCCGGCGCCTCGCAGCTTGACGATCCGTGCGCGGGGTTCTAGCCGAACGAGCGATTTCGGATCCAGGAGCGCCTATGCCCACCCTAGTCCTCGTCCGCCACGGCCAAAGCCAATGGAACCTCGAGAACCGGTTCACCGGCTGGGTCGACGTTGACCTCAGCGCGCAGGGCGAGGCCGAGGCCCAGCGCGCTGGCGAGTTGATCGCCGAGGCCGGGATCGGGCTGGATCGGGTGTTCACCTCGGTACTGACAAGAGCCATCCGCACCGCCGACATCGCCTTGGGGCGCGCTGGCCAACTGTGGATCCCGATGGTCAAGGATTGGCGGCTTAACGAGCGCCACTATGGCGGCCTGACCGGCCTGAACAAGGCCGAGACCGCCGAGCGCCATGGCGATGAGCAGGTCAAGATCTGGCGCCGATCCTACGACGTGCCGCCCCCGCCCCTGGCCCCTGGCGGCGAGTACGACTTCAATCACGATCGCCGCTACAAGGGCGCGCCGATTCCCGACACCGAGAGCCTGAAGACCACCCTGGATCGTGTCCTGCCCTACTGGTCGTCGGACATCGCCCCCGCCCTGACGGCCGGCCAGGCGCTGCTGATCGCGGCCCACGGCAATTCCTTGCGCGCTATCGTCAAGCACCTGTTCGCCGTGCCGGACGACCAGATCGTGGGCGTCGAGATCCCGACGGGCAACCCGCTGCTGATCCAGCTCGACCAGGGCCTCAAGCCGGTCACGGCGCGCTATCTCGACGCCGACCGCGCCCAGGTATTGCCGGCGATCGTTTAGGAAATCCCTTAGTCTATAAGGGAAACAGGAACTCAACCGCAGGCGGTAAATATTGAGCGGAGTTGGCCTGCTATGTCCGTGGTCGCGAAAAACACTGCCGAAAGAGTACGTTAACCGCGTTGCTTCATAGTCCTTGCACCGATTAGGACGATTGGACGCAAAGCCCATGGCCGCGTTTGGGACGGCGGGCGCCTACCGCCGGATCACGCAACAGGAAGCAGACCTGATCTGCGCCAAGCACGACCGCCTCTATGCGGCGCGGCCAGGCGGCGCGCGCGCGGTCTTCTCCTGGATGGACCTGGCGGGCCTGGATTTCCGCAAGCGCAACTTGGCCGACGCCGATTTCACGGGGGCCATCGTCCACGCCTGCGACTTCAGCGAAGCCAAGCTGGACAACGCCATCTTCTTTGGCGCCGACATGCAGGAAGCCAACTTGACCAGCGCCTCGATGCGGCGGGCGGACATGCGCGGCGCCTGCCTGAAGGGCTCTGACCTGACCGGCGCCGACCTGTTTGAGGCCGACCTGCGCGAAGGAACCATCGCCGCCGCTGACCGCCAGCGCGGCATCCGCCTTCTGGAACACACCCAGCGCTCGGCCGATGCGCAGGGCGCCACCATGATCGGGGCTAATCTCGAGCGCTCGAAACTCTCAGGCATGGTGGCGATCCGGGCGGATTTCACCGACGCGGTGTTGAAGGACGCCAAGCTGATCCGGGCCAATCTGCGCCAGTGCTCCCTTGCCGGCGCCAACCTGGCCGGTGCCGACCTGTCGGGGGCGGACCTGCGGGGCGCGGACCTGCGCGATGCGGTGCTGGTCGGCGCGACGATCAAGGCCTGCAATACCCAGGACGCGCGCATGGATGGGGTCCTGACCGACAAGGTCCCCGACGAGGCCGCCACCGCCTTGCCCTATGGCGAGATGCTGGCCGCTCACGCCCTCTGGTGTGAGAGCCTCGGCGCCGAGGGCCAGCCCTCGGTGTTCGATAGCGCCGACTTGCGGGGCCTCAAATCCATCCGAGGCTACAATCTTACGGCGCTCTCGGCCAAGGGCGCTGTCTTCTACGGTCTGAACATGGAAGGCGTGCAGCTTCAGGGCGCACACCTGGAGGGGGCGGACCTGCGCGACTGCAACCTGCGCCGGGCCGATTTGCGCGGGGCCCGCCTTATGGGCGCCAAGCTTTCCGGGGCTACCTTGCGCGACGCGGTGATGGGGCCGCTGCTGATCGGGCCCGACCGGGTCCTGCCCTGCGATATGACCCGTGTCATCGCCAAGGGGGCGGACTTCTCGCACGCGGATCTGCGCCAGGCGGTCCTGGTGCTGGCGGATGTCACCAGGGCGGACTTTCGGGGCGCCAGCCTGCGCCATGCCGACTTGACCGGCGCCCACCGGCTGGGAACGCGCGGTCTCGACGACGACAAAAATGGGCGCGGTTGACCTGTACAGTTAACTCAGCGATCACCGTTATCCGGTATCTTGCGGCACACTAGACCTTCAGAAGCATTGGCGTCCTGACTATGCAACCCGATCGTGCGCGCCGGCGGCTCAGCCAGGGCGAACTCGACCTGATCATCACCTCGCACGAGCGGTTCGTTGCAGGTAAGCCCGGCGGGCGGCGGGCCAGCCTGAAATTCGTCGATTTTTCCGGCCTGGACCTGTCGGGCACAAACCTGACCGAGGCCGATCTTTCGGGCTCCTGCTTCGACGACTGCAAGATGGTCCGCGTGCGGCTGGACCGGGCCAACCTGTTCGGCTGCGACCTACGCCGGGTCGACCTCAAATGGGCCAGCCTGGTCCGGGCCGACATGCGCGGCGTCTCCCTGCGCGGCGCCAACCTGTCCCAGGCCGACCTGACCGAAGCTGATTTTCGTGGCGGGCTGATCGGGATAGTCAACCCGGCCCGAGGGTTGGAGGTCAAGCGCGGGCTCGATGACGCCGATTTCAGCGGCGCTACCCTTGACCGCTCACAGTTTAACGACGCATCGGCCTGCAACACCGATTTCAGCGACTGTTCTATGCGCGGCGTGAACCTTTCCGGCGCCAATCTGAAGGACGCGAACCTGTCCGGCGCCCTGCTCGATGGGGCCCAGATATCAGGCGCCATACTGGATCACGCCAATCTGAGCGGCGCGGTCATGACCGGCGTCGACGTGCGCAAGGCTCGCTCCAGCACGGGAACGGACATGTCCGGAGCGCTCAATGAACCGACCGAGGCGATGGTCGAGCGGGCGTTTGAGCTCTTGAAAGCGGCTGAAGCCAATCACGAATGGTGCGAAAGCGGGGGCAAGCACGGCGCGCCCGCGGTGCTTGACGGCGCCGACCTGCGTCCTCTGGGCTCGCTGCTGCGAGGCCTGCGCCTCAGCGCCATGTCGGCCAAGGGCGCCTGCCTGGTCGGGCTCGATCTGTCCGACACCCAACTTCAGGGCGCAAATCTTGACGCGTCAGACATGCGCGGCGTGTGCTTGCGCAATGCGGACGCGCGTGGCGCGCGGCTAAGCGGCGTCAATTTGACCAAGGCCGACCTGCGCGACGTCTTGCTGGCGCCGCTGCCGCTGATGGCTGGGCGCGAGACGGCCGTCAGCTTGGCCGGCTCCAAGCTGCGCTATACGACCTTTCCTGGCGCTGACCTGACCGGCGCCGTCCTCGACGGATCAGATCTCAGGGGCGCCGAGATGACCGGCGCTAAGGTGTGGCGCGCCAGTTTCAAGGACTGCAAGCTGCAGCAGGTTCGCGGCCTGGAGTTGGAGGTCACGGCGGCGTAGAACGGGGTAAGATCAGTTTGATCCGATACAAAACCCGCTTGTCCCGGCGAATGCCGGGATCCAGATGACAAATCTCAGTTTTCGAGACTGGCGGCTTCGGAAATTTACTTCACGCTCGCGTCATATGATCTGGCTCCCGGCGTTCGCCGGGATGCGCGGATTAGGGTTGGACTCGAACCCAACTTGACGCGATTGCGCGCAGAAAAAGGGGCGGCGCATCCCTGCGCCGCCCCTCGTCATTCAATCCCAGCCTTTAGGCCGCCTTCTCGGTCTCGATCAGCCCGGCCTGTGGCGCGGCCTTGATCTCGACGCGGCGGGCCTTCAGCTGTTCCGGCAATTCACGCTTGAGCGAAATCGCCAGGAGCCCGTCGCTAAGCTGGGCGTCTGTCACCACGACATAGTCGGCCAATTGAAACCGGCGCTCGAAATTGCGCTCGGCCAGGCCGCGATGCAGGAAACGGCGCGGCTCGTCATTGGCGGCCTTGCGCCCCTGAACGGTCAGGAGGTTTTCCTTGACCTCAATATTCAATTCGTCGGGCTTGAAGCCCGCGACCGCGATCTCGATGCGGTAGGCGTTCTCGTCCGTGCGCTCGATGTTATAGGGCGGATACCCTGCGGCGCTGTCACTGCTGGCGGCGGCGTCGAGCAAAGTCGCCAGCCGGTCGAAGCCGACGGCGGAACGGTAGAGGGGGGAGAAGTCGATCGTACGCATAGGCATCCTCCTAGACGAAGCAAGGTTGCGATGTGGGTTCGGATTGTTGTTCGAGCCGAATGGCCTCGAACAGATCCGGAAGGCCCGGCTATCCAGCGCCCTCGCGATACTAGTTGGAGAGGGCGCAGGCCGGTTCAAGAGGTCCCCGGTGCAAATTTTCGGTGGGCCGGAGCTTGGTTTGATTTGCATCAAGCGGCTCCCAACGCAAAGAGCCTGGGCGTGGCTCCCCGCCACCCCCAGGGCCAGAAATGCGGACGTCAGGTCTCTCAGATCAGCAGGGGTAGCGCACGTCCCGCATGATCCAGGCGCCCATATAGGGGTCCCAGACCTGGCGTGGCGCGTAGCATACGCCATAGGCCGGATAGGCGGGGCCGTAGTAGGGACCGGGGCCATAGCTGTAATAGTTCGGGCGATCGGCCAGAGCTGCGCCGACCACCAGGCCCGCCAGACCCGCTCCGATGGCCAGGCCAGCGCCGTCGCCACGCCAGCCGCCGCCGCGCCATCCGCCATGCCAGCCGCCGCCATGCCAGCCTCCGCCGCCATGCCAGCCGCTATGCGGATACGCCGCCGCCGGCGTCGCCGTAGCCATCGCCGCGCCGCCTAGCGTCAGGGCCGCCAGCGCGGCCGTCAGGATCTTCTTCATGTCAAAAGCTCCACAGTCCTTCGTCCGCGGCAGCGGGTCGAAACCCGCCAAAACTGACGTTGGAGCCGATCTTCCCGCCTCGGCCATGAACCCGACCTGAACAAGCCTGGCAGGCTTGTGGCGGCGGATTCAGCGAAGCAGAATCGTGCCGGAGTCGGCCAGGTTACGCGGTGCGGTCTTGGTTCCGATCAGGAGCTGGTCGACATGGGCCTTTTCGGCCTTAAAGCCGGCCAGGTCGCGTCCGGCCAGGATGGTCCCGGCGGGGACCTTGGCGCTCTTGGGATCGACCTTGCGGCCGGCGGCGATCACCTCGTAGTGCAGGTGCGGCCCGGTGGATTCCCCGGTCGAGCCGGAATAGGCGATCACTTGGCCTTGATGCACATGCTGGCCCGGGCGCACGGCCCAGCCGGAGAGGTGCCCATAGGCCGTCTCCCAGCCAGCGGTGTGGCGGATCTTCATCCAGCGGCCATAGCCCCCGGCCCAGCGCGCCTCTTCCACCACGCCGTCGCCGGCGGCGTAGACCGGCGTTCCGGTCGGCACGCCGAAGTCGATTCCCTGGTGCATTCGAGTATAGCCCAGAATCGGGTGCATGCGCATGCCGAAGCCCGAGGTGATACGCGCCCCGTCGACCGGTGTGCGCAGCAGGAAGCCCTTGATATTCTTGCCGGTCTCGTCGAAGAATTCGGGCTGGGCCGCCCCCGGCTGCTGGTAGCGATAAAAGCGGGTCACCTGGCCCTTGGCCGCGATCTCGGCATAGCGAAGGTCGCCGGCCTGGATGGTGTGGCCGCTCTCGGTGACCTTGCGGTCGAACACCATCTTGAACTCGTCGCCGGGCTGAACGTCGCGGCTGAAATCCAGCTTGTGCGAGAACAGCTTGGCGACCTCTGCGGTCAGGGTCGGGGTGGCGCCGGCTGCCTCGGCGGCCTCATAGAGCGAACCCTTCATTTCGCCTTGCGCGACCGTGGTCTCCTCGCGGACCTTCTCTTCCAGTTCGCGCAGGCGCAGGGCGCCGTCGAAGGTGCGAGACAGGGTGAGCGCGCTGGCGGGGCCGGTGCGCATTGAGATGCCGATCAGGCGCGCGGATCCGTTGCGACTTTGCGGCTCGGCGATGGCGGCGTTGAAGGTCAGGCCTGCCTTGATGTTGACCGTGTCGAACGCCCTGCCCAGGGCGTCGACCACTTGACGCGCCTCGTCGGGGGCCACGCCGGTCCGGCGCACGGCCGCCTCCAGGGTCTCGCCCGACTGCACCTTGACCGGCACGTCGACCGGCTGGCCAAAGCCCGGCTTGGCTGAGGATTCGGCGAATGCCTGGGCCTGCAGGGCGGCCAAAGCCTGGGGGTTGAGCGGATGGGCCGCCTGGGCGGGGCGGGCATGCTCCGCCTGACTCAGCCACCAGCCGGCGCCAAGGGCCGCAATCCCCGCCATGGCGACAAACAGGCGCGGCGCAATGCGAAAGGAAGCCCGGCGCGGATCGAACTGAGGCATCGTTTCCCCACTGAACAAACACAAATCGACGATGCTGGCCCGTCGCCCCGGGGGCAGACCAAAAAAGGGCGCTCACGGAAGACTCGATTGGCTCCGCAGCGCGGCCGGACCATGCCGGGAACGCCCCGAGGCGGGCAAGCGATATGTCTGCTTCGTGGCGATTATGTCACAGGTTGCGGTGGGAACGCAGTCCCAGCAGGTCGCTCCACCGCCAGTCGTCCGACCCCACGGCCAGGCGCACATTCCCGTGGCCTTCGTTCACCGAAAAGACCACCAGGCCATGCATCGGCTTGGAGCGGCAGGCTTCCGGCGCATAGGCGATCTCCCAGATCAGCGCTTGCCGCACAGCGGTCAGGCCCTGGCCGATATCGCCGCGCATCCAGACCCACTCGCCGTCCCAAACCCTGAGGGCCTTGCCCGAGAAGCCGGCGATCTGGGCGTGGACCAGGCGGTCGCGGCGCAGGACGGCCTGCAAGCGCCCGGCCATGTCGCACTCGGCGCCGCCCATGGGGCCGGCGTCGGCTCTGGTCGCCCCGGCCAACTGCGCGGCGCTCAACACCGGGTCCGCGGTGGCGATCGGCGCATCCTCAGCCGCCCGGGCCTCAGCCCTGGCGGTCTCGACCGCCGCCGCGGTCACCACATGCCGGCGCACAATCGGCTTGACGTGGGAAGGCCGCGGCCGCTTCGGCGTCGGAGGTGTGGGCGGGGCCGGTTTTTGAGCGGGAGAGGGGGGCGTGGGCGTCGGAGCGGGCGCCGGCGCTGGCGGGGCCAGGACGCTCCCATCAACCAGGGCCACCACCATGGGTTGCGGATCCGGCGTCACAGGCGGGCTGGCCGGCGTCCACACCAGCGCGAACAGGACCAGGATGTGGGCCGCCACGCTCACAGCAGCGCCAAGCAGGCGCTGCCGCTTCGATGGTCGGCGTCCGCCCTGCGCGGCAAGGTCCGCCAAGCCGCGATGCGAACGGGTCAAACTGCAATCATCCCGCTTTGATTCCCGTTTGCAGGCGCGCGGGCCCATCGGAATTCCAAAACTGATCTAGGAGTTTAGCGTTCCCGAGAAGATCACGCGACCGCGTCGAGATCGTGGCGCCGCGTTCGAGACCATGTGACGCGGGCCGGGCGGGGTAGTGCGGAAGGGCAAATCAATCATCGCCCAGACAGCGCCCAGACATCCGGCGCCCGGGCATTATGGCCGAAACCGTTTCCCCGTTGGCGCGCACTGACAGTGTGCACTGGGCCACATCGACCAGCCGTCCGAAGTTTACCGGCTTGCCGATATATCCGTCAGCCCCGGCGAAGGAAGCGCGTTGGCCGATTTCCGCCTCGTCGCACGAGCTGACCAGGAACAGCTTGGCCCGGCCCTGACCTTTGTCCATCTCATACTCGCGGATCAGGGCCGTCGCCGCCAATCCGTCCATCAGCGGCATGTGGAAATCCATCAGGATCAGGTCGAAGGCGATCGATTTTGCGATCTGCACCGCCTGCTCGCCGTTCACGGCGAAATCCACCGACAGGCCCTGGGACGCCAGAATCGCGCCCAGCAGCGCCCGATGCATCTCGTTGTCATCGACAACCAGGGCTCTCGTTGACCACCTCGACATAGGCATCCTCCCAGAGTTCAAGGCGCCCCGCACCGCCTCTCGCACAACCGCACGTCGGCGCGCTGGTGGGAACGTCGCGATGTTATATCGATTAATATCGAGACCGGCAGGCGTCATGGTGACGCGTAGGTTGTGGTTCTGATAGAGCGCCGCCTTATGGTGGCGATGGAGTCCTGATCGAGAGTCCGAAAAGCCTTGACTTTATCCACCGCTTCCCTCATTTGACCGCCAGCGTCTCGATCCGCGCAAGCGCGTCGAGCCTATGCTTACGGCGCCGCAGCCGCGTGAGGGGATGGTTTTCGTCCCAGCCTGCCAGGCGCTTAGACAATTCCGATCCATCGATCGCCCAGATCACGCGGGGCGCTTGCAAACCCCGCGACCGACGTCGCCGCGATGACCGCGGCGGCGGTATCGGCGCATGCTGAAAGTATATAACTTAATTGACCCAATTCACCGACCTTGGCCTGGCCAAGCCGCTGCTCAAGGCCCTGGCCGCCGAGGGCTATGAGACGCCGACCCCGATCCAGGCCCAGGCCATCCCCCCGGTCATGGCCGGCAAGGATCTGCTGGGCATCGCCCAGACCGGCACCGGCAAGACCGCCGCCTTCGCCCTGCCGATCCTGCACCGCCTGGCCGAAGACAAGAAGCCCGCGCCCCGCAAAGGCGCCCGCTGCCTTGTACTCTCGCCCACCCGCGAACTGGCCAGCCAGATCGCCGAAAGCTTCCGCACCTACGGCGCCCACATGGGCGTCAGCGTCACGGTGGTGTTCGGCGGCGCCAAGTATGGCCCGCAGGTCAAGGCCCTGGCCCATGGCGTCGACATCCTGGTCGCCACCCCCGGCCGCCTGATCGACCACCTGGGCGAGCGTACCGCCGACCTGTCCTCCACCGAGATCCTGGTGCTGGACGAGGCCGACCAGATGCTCGACCTGGGCTTTTTGCAGCCGATCCGCCGCATCGTGTCGGGCATGAGCCGCAAGCGGCAGAACCTGTTCTTCTCGGCCACCATGCCGGGCGAGATCGGCAAGCTGGCCGACGAACTGCTCAACGACCCGGTCAAGGTGACGGTGACTCCCGTGGCCAGCACCGCCGAGCGGGTCGAACAGAAGATCCTGTTCATCGAGGCGGCCCGCAAGCGCGCCTTGTTGGCCGAGCTCTTTGAAGACAAGGCCATGTCCCGCGCCCTGGTCTTCACCCGCACCAAGCGCGGCGCCGACCGCGTAGCCAAGTACCTGGAAGACGCCGGCGTCGCCGCCGCCGCCATCCACGGCGACAAGTCGCAGAGCCAGCGCGAGCGGGCCCTGGCCGCCTTCAAGGCCGGCAAGGCCCGCGCCCTGATCGCCACCGACATCGCCGCCCGCGGCATCGACGTCGACGCCGTCAGCCACGTGATCCAGTACGAACTGCCGCAGACACCGGAAGCCTATGTCCACCGCATCGGCCGCACCGCGCGCGCCGGCGCGGCGGGGATCGCCGTCAGCTTCTGCGCCGACGACGAGCGCAACCTTCTGAAGGACATCCAGAAGCTGACCCGCCAGACCAT
>FSWM01000786.1_pt1 | contig 24988 bp, 23 predicted proteins | sample 1637841 | NCBI WGS metagenome assembly FSWM01 (sample SAMEA3914789, study PRJEB12502) | metagenome | biome: forest; material: soil | place: Canada | collected 2011-07-03 | depth 0.3 m | reverse complement strand
CCAGGTGAAACCCATGAAATCCGTGGATGAATCTGGATCCCCGCCTTCGCGGGGATGAGCGGATTTAAATTCAACGATTCAGTTATTTCCCCATGGGTCGCTTAGTCAGTCCATAGCGCCGACGCCCGGCAGCCCTCGCAACCGTCCAGCATCGTCCATGCCGTAACCCACGAGGTAGCGCGCAGGGGCTTCCCAGGCGACGAAGTCGGGGTCGACGCTGCGGGGCGCAGGCCAGGGCTTGCGGGCGAAGACGGCGGTGAGGACTTCAGCGGCGCCCGCCTCGCGCAGCATACGGCAGGCTGCTTCCACCGACAGGCCGCTGTCGAGTACGTCATCCATCAGCAGCACCTGGCGGCCGGCGATCGGCCACTGCAGCGGCGCGCGCACATCGATGCGCCCGCTGGTCTGGCGCGCGTCGGCGTAGGACGACAGCCACAGGGCGTCGAACAATGGATTGCGACCGCGCCGCGCCAGGCTACGCATCAGGTCCGCGGCGAACCACAGGCCGCCGATCAGGAGGCATACGGCGACAGTGTCGTCGTCGATCCTTGGGGCCACGGCGTCGGCCAGGGCCTCGATGCGGGCGGCGACCTCCTCTTCGGAGATCAGTGTGGCGGGAGAGGGAACGGAATCAGCCATGGCCGGGATTACTGCCGGAGGCGCCCGTGTCGGGCAAGGCGTAGGGCGAATTTGAGGGCAAGGGCGTGGCGTCCTTGACCGGGCCGCTCACGGCAGGCGGCGGGGCGTCTGTGGGCGCCGGGGCGGTCAGGCCTCTGAGGCTCGCGGTGACGGGCGGCGGGGCGGCGGAGGGCGCCGGTGCGCGCGGCGCGCTGCCGTCGGTCACGAACTCGATCTGCACGTCGCTGGCGCTGACGGGCGGGTCCAGCAGGTCGATGGCGAAGCGCCGCGCCTCGCCGGGCGGGATGCGGGCGCCGCCGGGATCGGCGATCTTGACCTGCACCGCCTTGCCTGCGGCGTTGAGCAGGCTGATCCGCAAGGGCAGGGCTGCAATCGGCCGGTCGCGGATATTGCGCAGCGAGCCGGACACGACCAGGGCCGCATGGCCGTCGCGCAGGGCCGGCTGAGCGTGCTGGTTCTCGATCGCCAGCCCGACCAGGTTCACCGGCAGGCCGACCAGGGCATAGGCGCCGGCGGTGCGCGGCCATATGCGGGCGATGTCCTGCCGCAGGACCACCAACAGGCCCGCCGCCAGGGCCAGGACCACGATCAGGCCGGCCCATACCACGCCCGCCGCCGCGGCCTCGCGCACCTTCTCCCGGGTCTGGGCGCGTTCGCGGAACGCTTTCGGCAGGGCGTCGCCGGAGAGAGTGTTCAGCGGCGCCGGCTCGTCGAACGGGCTGGCCGCCGGGGCGGCCAGGGCGCCCTCGTCCGGCGAGACAGCCAGCTCCAGCGGCTCGTCGGGCAGGGCGGTCCACTTGGTCCCGCACGAGGCGCAACGCACGGTCCTGCCCTCCGGTCCAATCCGGTCATCAGCCACGAAATAGCGGGTGGCGCACTCGGGACAGGTCAGTATCATGCGGGTCGAATCGGATGCTCTTGCGCCCTCTTCATCGAGGTCGCCGATTTCGGCGAACATGTCCAGGACCGGTGACATCGCAAGCCCTGACAACGTCAATGAAACCTCGGGAACGGAGGAGGCTGCGCCGGTTGTGCGGTTCAGCGGCGTGGGCCTGAGCTATGGCCGCGGCGGGGAGGTTCTCAGCGACCTGAATTTCGACCTGGCGCCGGGCTCGTTTCACTTCCTGACCGGGCCCTCCGGCGCCGGCAAGACCACCCTTCTGCGGCTGATGCAGCTGGACCTGAAGCCCAGCCGCGGCCTGATCGGCCTGTTCGGCCATGACATGTCGCGGGTGAAGCGGGCCGAGCTGCCCCACCTTCGCCGCCGGATCGGCGTAGTGCTGCACGATCGTCGCCTCCTGGCCCACCTCGACGCCTTCGAGAACGTCGCCCTGCCGTTGCGCCTGTCCGGGCGCAAGGCCTCGGACTACGTCCCCGACGTGGAGGAACTGCTGGCCTGGGTCGGGCTGACGGACCGGGCCAAAACCCTGCCGGAGGCGCTGTCCAGCGGCGAGCAGCAGCGTCTGGCCATCGCCCGGGCGGTGGTCAACCGGCCCGAACTGCTCCTGGCCGACGAACCCACGGGTGACGTGGACCAGGAGATGGCGCTGCGCATCCTGCGCCTGTTCGTCGAGCTCAATCGCCTGGGGACCACCGTGGTCGTCGCCAGCCACGACCAGGACCTGATCGCCCGCTCTGGCAAGCCCGTCATGCGCATCGACAGCGGCCAGCTCTTCGTCGAGGCTGGCGGATGAAGGCCAAGGCCCGCAAACGCGTCTCCCAGAGGCGTGTCCGGCGCAAGGCCGCGCCCCTGCTGCCGCCACGCGACGCCCGCGATGCGGTGCTGGTGTTCGTGGTCGCCGTGCTGTGCTTCCTCGCCTGCATCTCAGCCCTCGGCGCGCTCGGCGCCGATCGTGCGGCGAGGGGCTGGAGCGGCCAGCTGACCGGCTCGGCCACCGTGGTCGTGCGGCCCAAAGGCGACGAGACCGCCGACGCCGCGGCGGCCCGAGCGGCGGAGACCCTGGCCGGGGTCAAGGGCGTGGTCGAGGCTCAGGCCCTGGAGCCGGCCAAGGCGCGGGCGCTGCTCAAGCCCTGGCTGGGCGACGACAGCGTGCTGGACGAGTTGCCGATCCCCCGCCTGGTCGGCGTCGACCTGGATTCCAAGGCCCCTGCCAGCGCCGACGTCATGAACAAGGCGCTGACCGCCGCTGGCGTCGACGCCACGGTCGACGACCATAGCGTCTGGCTCAAGGACGTGATCCGCGCTGGGGCCATGGCGCGGGCCGCGGCGCTGGTGGTGACGATCCTGCTGGGCCTGGCGACCATGGCGGTGATCGTGTTCGCCACCTTCGCGGGCCTTGCGACCCGTGGCGACCTGGTCAGCGTGCTGCATATGGCCGGCGCCGAGGACGGCTTCATCGCTGGGCTGTTCCAGGGCCGCTTCGCCGGCCTCGCCTTTCAGGCGGGCTTGATCGGCGGCGCCGCAGCCGCGATGATCGGCGCGGCGGCCAGGGCCTTGGGCGGCGGCGAAGGCCTGACGCCGGTCTTGCCCCTGGCCTGGGCCGATCTCCTCTGGCTCCTGCCTTGCCCCCTGATCGCCGCCCTGGTGGCGGCGGTGGCGGCGCGCATGACGGCGATGGGGTTGTTGAAGGGCATGGCATGAAAAGCGCAGCGGTGATCCTGCTGCTGGTCATTTTGTGGGTGGCCGGCCTTGGAGCCTTCGCCCAGCGCATCGACCGCTCGACCCCGCCGGGGGAGCCGCCAACAGCCGACGGCATCGTCGCCCTGACTGGCGCCTCGGACGCCCGCATCACCGAGGCCATGCGCCTGCTGGAAGACGGCAAGGCCCAGCGGATGCTGATCTCGGGGGTCAATCCGGAGGCCAGCCGCGCCGATATTCGTGGCGTGGCCAAGGCCACCCGACGCTACTACGACTGCTGCGTCGACCTGGGCTTCCAGGCCACCAACACGGTGGGCAACGCCCGCGAAACCGCGCGCTGGGCCCGTAGCCGGCAATTCGACTCCCTGATCGTGGTCACCTCGGACTTCCACATGCCGCGGGCGATGCTGGAATTGAAAGGCGCCTTGCCCCAGGCGACCCTGATCCCCTATCCCGTGCGCACCGCCGAACTCGACGCCCGCCACTGGTGGCGCAGCGAAGTCGGCGCACGGCGCATGATCGTCGAATACGACAAGTACCTGGCCATCCTGTTTCGCGAGGGCCTGATCAGTCTGGGCGGCAAAACCCGCCAGGCGGTCAGCCAAAGCCATGCGGACGCGGCCCGCCCTTCTGGAGCCTTGGTTTGATCCTGTTGCGCTCGCTGTTGTTCACGCTGTTCTTCTATGCGTGGTCGGTGCTGATGTGCCTGCTGCTGCTGCCGACCCTGATCGGACCCCGCAGCTGGCTGAAGTTCGGCTTCAAGGTCTGGAGCAACGGAACCATGGCCGGCCTCCGCGCCCTGGCCGGCGTGCGGGTGGAGTTCCGCGGCCGTCAGCACCTGCCCGAGGGCCCCGCCCTGATCGCCGCCAAGCACCAGTGCATGCTGGACACCATCGTCCCGTTCACCGTACTCGCCGACGCCTGCCTGGTGCTCAAGAAGGAGCTGACCCGCATTCCCTTCTATGGCTGGTACGCCCTGCGCGGGCGCATGATCGTGGTCGACCGCGAGGCCCAGGCCGCGGCCCTGCGCAAGCTGGTCACAGACAGCCGCGAGCGCATGGCCAAGCGGCGCCAGTTGCTGATCTTTCCCGAAGGCCATCGCATGGAGCCAGGCGCGGCGCCCGACTACAAACCCGGCGTCGCCGCCCTCTACCGCGACCTCGACCTGCCCTGCGTGCCAGTTGCGACCAATTCCGGCGTCCACTGGCCGGCCCACGGAATCCTGCGCCGGCCGGGCGTCGTGGTGTTCGAATTCCTTGAGCCAATCCCGGCGGGCCTGAAGCGCGGCGTCTTCATGGCCGAACTTCAGAATCGGATTGAGACGGCGTCTGATGCGCTGTTGGAGGCGGGGCTTTAGGAAGTTATTTAACCACGAAGCTCACGAAGAACACGAAGATATTGGAGTGGGGTCAGATTGGATCGAGCCAACAAAAACTCCGCCCCTCCCGGAGAACGCCGGGATCCAGGTGACAAAGCACAGGCTTCGAAGCGATGGCAAAGTTCATCGACCTATGGCGACGCCATATGATCTGGATCCCGGCGTTCGCCGGGACGAGCGGATTTGGGATGGACTTGAATTCGTCTTTCTCTGGACACCCATCTTCTTCGTGTTCTTTGTGAGCTTCGTGGTTAAACAGTATCCCAGATCCTCGCCGACCTAAGCGGCCGCGGCCTCCAGCGCCTCGACCCGCGCCAGTAGGCGCTCCATGGTCCGGTCCCCGACCCCCTCCTCGCGCAGATGCAGGACCAGGTCGCGGAGGTAGTCGACATTGCGTCCGGAAAGGCCGCTCGCCCCGGCGATCATGCGGGCCTGGACCTCAAGGTCCAGCACCCCGGCCCATTGCGGGTGGTCGACGTCGGACAGGAACACCAAGGCCGGGACCGGGGCCCCATTCACCAGCCGCACCGGGGCCCAGGCCTCGAAATAGGTCTCAGTCGGCTGCTCGCGCTCGCGCAGATAGGCGTAGGTTTTCGGCCAGTCGCCGGCCGGAACCCGATAGACCACCCCGCGCGTCGAGCCGCCTGGCGCCAGGCCCAGGACCAGCCCCTTGCGCTCGTAGGTGCCGCGGTGATGGACCGAATAGATGCAGAAGGCTCGACGGCGCCCATGGAGAATGGCCGCCCGCCGCTCTATGAAGTCGAAACCCGGCCGCCACATCAGCGAGCCGTAGCCAAACACCCAGCGGTCACCGTCGGAACCGCTCTCGCCCGCAATCATGTCCGCCCTCGAGACGCCTGCTTCCGGTTCAAGATGCCCGACTTGTCCAGCCCCCGTAAACCGCCCAGCCGATTTTGGCTCTATGCGCCCTATGTCGGCCTGCTGGTGGTTATGGTGGCCTGGAGTTTGGCCTGGCTGGGGATACGCCAGGTCTTGATCGGGCGATTCGACCAGACTGCGGCGCGGCTACGCGCCCAGGGCTGGACCATGAACTGGAGCGGGCGCTCGGTCGGAGGCTACCCGTTCCGGCTGCTGGTCAAGCTGCAGCAGCCGCACTTCGCCGAACCCTCGGGCTGGAGCCTGTCGGCGCCGGCGCTGGAGGCGGAAGCCTATGCCTACGCCCCGGGGCATTGGGTCATGGTGGCCCCCCAGGGTGTGACGCTCGGCCGGCCGCTGGCGGGCCCAGCGGCGATCACCGGCCAGGTGCTGAGGGCCAGCTTCACCCGCATCCCGGGCCAAGCCCTGCCGCAGCTGGCGCTGGAGGGCCGGGGCCTGTCGCTGCAGCCGGCGCCCAACGCCCGGCCCCTGCCGATCACCCGCGCCGAGCGGCTAGCTTTCTATCTGCGGCCGCTGCCGGGCGACCAGGCCGAGTTTCAGCTGCAGCTGACCTCGGCGACGCCGGCGCCGGAAGCCCTCCTGGCGCGGCTCGGCGGCCAGCAGCCGCTGAACCTGGTCTGGGACGAAACCCTGAGTCAGGTCTCCCGGATCAACGGCCGTGACTGGCCCACGGCGGTGCGCCGCTGGAGCCAGGCGGGCGGGCGCGCCAGCCTGAACCACGGCGAGATCGAGGCCGGCGAGGCCAAGGTCGTCGCCCCCAAGGGCGACAGCACCGTCGACGCCTCCGGCCGGCTGGCGGGCGCCCTGACCCTGGACTTCAGCCACGCCGGCGCTGCAGGGCGACAACTCGGCGGCCTGGCCCATGCCGACCTGACCCTGGAGGACGGCGAGATCCGCCTCGGTCCGTTCACAATCGGCAAGGCGCCCAGAATCTACTGAGCACGGAACGCCCGAACCCGGCTTTACGACGATGCCGCTATTGCGCGCGGCGCCGCAATCTCTATGGTCCGGCGGCTTTTTGTTGAGGAAGTGGACTTGGACCCGTCTGCGCCATCCTTGGAGGAAATTCGCGAGCGGATCGATCTGCTCGACGCCGAACTCCTGCGTCTGGTCGACGAACGGGCAAGCCTGGCGCAGTCGGTGGCCGAGGCCAAGCGCGCGGCCGCAAATGGCGACAAGTTCGGGCTCAGGCCCGCGCGCGAGGCGCAGCTGCTGCGTAAGCTGCTGGACACCCCCAGACAGGGCGCCGGCGCCGCGCTAACGGTGCGCCTTTGGCGTGAGCTGATCTCGGACAGCCTGTCGAAGCAGGGGCCATTTCATCTCAGTGTCTGGGGCGGGGCCGATGCGCCGCGAACCGTCGAACTGGCCCGCCAGCGCTTCGGCGCCGCTCCGCCCTTGCGGGTGGTCGGCAAGCTGGAGGAGGCCCTGGCCGCCGCCAAGACCCTGGGCGGGGTCGCCGTCCTGGCCATCGGGCCCGACAACGCCTGGTGGGGCCGGCTTCTGGCCGAGTCCAGTCTCTCGGTGTTCGCCGCCCTGCCGTGCCTGTCGACGCAGGGGCCGACCGCCGCTCTGGCGGTGGCGGAACTGGCCATCGAGCCCTCGGGCGACGACGACACCTTCTGGGTCACCGATGCCGCCGGATCGGCTGGCGCGGTCGAAGAGGCCCTGGGCCGTGACGGCGTCGCCGCCACGCTCGAATTGCAGTACGGCGGGCTGAAGCTGTTCCGCCTGGCCGGCTTCTACCAGCGCGACGACGAGCGCCTCGCCCGCGCGCCCGGTCGCCTGACCGGCGTCATCGGCGCCGCCGCGCGCCCGTTCGACTCTTAAAGGCCTATTGCAGGATCCGCCATGACCGCCGCCTCTCCCGACCGCCCGCATCCCAAGCCCGGCATCCTGGACATCAAGCCGTATGTGCCTGGCAAGTCGAAGGTCGAGGGCGTCGCCCATCCGGTGAAGCTGTCCTCGAACGAGAACATCCTGGGCTGCAGTCCAGCGGCCCGGGCGGCGTTCGAGGCCGCTTCGGGCCGCACCCACCTTTATCCCGACGGCAAGGCTACGGCCCTGCGCGCGGCGATCAGCCAGCGATACGGCCTGGAGCCGGAGCGGCTGATGTTCGGCTGCGGCACCGACGAGGTATTCGCCCTGCTGAACCAGGTCTATCTCGAGCCCGGCGACAACATCGTCCAAGGCGAATACGGCTTCGGCGCCTACGCCATCGGCGCCCGCGCCAACATGGCCGAGGTGCGCTTCGCCAAGGAGCCGAACCTGCGCATCGACGTGGACGAGCTTCTGGCCTGCGTCGACGAGCGCACCCGGCTGGTGTTCATCGCCAACCCGGCCAATCCGACCGGCACCTGGATCAGCGCAGAAGACGTGCGCCGTCTTCATGAGGGCCTGCCCTCGCGCGTGATTTTGGTGCTCGACGGCGCCTATACTGAGTTCAACCGGGATCCTGTGTTCAGCGACGGGGTCGAGCTGGCACGCTCCAGCGTCAATGTCGTGGTGACGCACACCTTCTCCAAGCTGCACGGCTTGGCGGCGCTGCGCGTCGGCTGGGGCTACGCTCCGGCCGAGGTGGTGGACGCGGTCGACCGCATCCGCCTGCCGTTCAATACCTCGATCGCGGCCCAGGAGGCGGCCATCGCCGCCCTCGACGATGTCGAGTTTCAAGCGCGGTCCCTCGCGCTGGTCGACCACTGGCGCCCGTTCCTGACCCAGCAACTGGGTGGGCTGGGCCTCGAGGTGACGCCCTCGGCGGCCAATTTCGTCCTGGCCCGCTTTCCGACTACGCCCGGCAAGACCGCGGCCGAGGCCGAGGCGTTCCTGGCCGCCCGCGGCTATCTGACCCGCGGGGTGGCCAGCTACGGCCTGCCGGAGCACCTGCGCATCACGGTCGGGCTGGAACAGCACAACCGCGACGTCGTCGAGGCCTTGGCCGAGTTCATGGGGCGTGGGTCATGAGCTTTTCGCCGATCCCGCGCCTGGCGGTGATCGGCTGCGGCCTGATCGGCTCTTCCGTGGCCAGGGGCGCCAGGGCCCACGGCGCCGCCGCGGCCATTGTCGTCTATGACGCCAATCCGGCCGTGCGTGAGCGGGTGCGCGAACTCGGCATGGCCGACCTCGTTGCGGACGACCCGGTCGAGGCGGTCAAGGACGCGGACCTCGTCATCTTCGCCGCCCCGCCAGCGGCGATCGCCGCCGCTTGCGAAGCGTGCGCGCCGGGCCTCAAGCCGGGCGCGATCGTCTCCGATGTCGGCTCGGTCAAGGGCGCAGTCGGCGACGCCATGGCCGCCGCCTCGCCGCCAGGAGTGTTCGTGATTCCCGGCCACCCGATCGCCGGCACCGAGCGATCGGGTCCTGACGCCGGCTTTCCCGAGCTGTTCGAAGGCCGCTGGACCATCCTTTGCCCGCGGCCGTCCGACGATCCGCACTACGATGTGGCCGTGGCCCGCCTGTCCGGTTTCTGGCGCGCGCTCGGCGCCCAGGTCGAGCTGATGGACCCGGCCCACCACGACCGGGTGCTGGCCGTCACCTCGCACTTGCCGCACCTGATCGCCTACAACATCGTCGGCACCGCCGCGGACCTGGAAGAGGTGGCGGAGGGGGAGGTGATGAAATTTTCCGCCGGCGGCTTTCGCGACTTCACCCGCATCGCCGCCTCGGATCCGGTCATGTGGCGCGACGTGTTCCTGCTCAACAAGGACGCGGTGCTGGAGGTCCTGGGCCGCTTCAACGAGGACCTGCAGGCCCTGTCGCGGGCGATCCGCTGGGGCGAAGGCGACAAGCTTGAAGCCCTCTTCACCCGCACCCGCGCGATTCGGCGCGGCATCGTCGCCGCCGGCCAGGAAAGCGCCGAACCCAACTTCGGCCGCGACCGTAAGGCGCCTTAGTTCAGGTTCTGGATGTGATCGCCAGGGGTTTTGGCGCGGGGCCGTTGTGCGCTTCATGAGTTTGCAAGGCATCCTCGTGCACAAGGGCAAGACCAAAGCCAGCGTCGCCGGATCCACCCCATGACTACGGTCAAGAGCGAAATGACCGAATCCACCGCGGCCTCCGCCCGCAGCGGCGATTTGGTGGCGCGCGTGGCGGTCCGCATCGCCGCGGGCGACCCGACGGCCGACGTCTTCCGGTCGATCATCGCCGGCGTGGAAAGCGAGCATCCGGGCGTGCTTTGCAGCATCCTGCTGCTGAAGAACGGACGCTATGTCAGCCTGGGCGCCGCGCCCAGTCTGCCGGACTTCTACAGCCAGGCCATCGAGGGCGCCGAGATCGGCCCCAAGGCCGGATCCTGCGGCACTGCGGCATATCTGAAGCGCCGCGTGATTGTCGAGGACATCGCTACAGACCCCTTGTGGGAAGATTACAAGGTCCTTGCGGCCCAGGCGGGCCTGGCCTCGTGTTGGTCGGAGCCGATCATCGGGTCGGCTGGCCGCGTACTCGGCGCCTTCGCCATGTACCAACGCCGTATCGCCAAGCCGGTCGAAGCCGACGTCGCGACCATATCCGCCGCCGCCGATCTCGTGGCCATCACCATCGAGCGGGACGAGGCCAGGGGCGCCTTGGCCGAGAGCGAAGCCCGAGCTCAGCGCGCGGCGGCCGGCGAACAGGCCCTGCTGCGGGACCTGGGGAATTTCTTCAATGTTTCGGCGGACCTGCTGTGCATCTCGACGCTTGATGGCCGCTTCGTGCGCCTGAACCGGGCCTGGCAGACCGTGCTGGGCCACGAACCGGAGGCGTTGATCGCAAGCGATTTCCGCAATCTGCTGCATCCGGACGACTACGCCGCCACGCGTGATCAGGTCGGAGAATTGGGCAAGACCGTCGACAAGATCACGGTCACCAATCGCTATCGCTGCGCGGATGGCGGCTACAAGCCGATCGAATGGCGGTGCTGCAAGTCCGATGATTTTCTGTTCTGCGTGGGCCGCGACGTGACCGAGCGCCTGGCCATCGAGGCCGCGATGAAGGCCGCGCAGGTGGCGGCCGAGGAAGCCAATCGGGCCAAGAGCGACTTTCTGGCCAATATGAGCCACGAGGTACGCACGCCCCTCAACGGGGTGATCGGCATCATCGACGCCCTGGCCCAGACCGAACTGACGCCGCAGCAGCGCGAAATGGTCGACCTGATCCAGTCCTCGGGCGCGACCCTCGAGCGGCTGGTTTCGGACATTCTGGACGTTTCCAAGATCGAGGCCGGCCGGCTTGAGATCGAGATCGGCGAGTTCGACCTGGATGAAGCCCTGGGCAGTGTGCTCGACGTCACCCGCATCCGCTGCGACGACAAGGGCGTTGGCTTCCGCGTGGCCCATGGCCCGACCGCCCGCGGCCGCTTCCGCGGTGATGCGGTGCGGGTGAAACAGATCCTAGACAACCTACTGTCCAACGCCGTCAAATTCACCCATGCCGGTGAGATCATGGTCCGAATCGATGTCGCCGAGCCGAATTCGCCGGCCGGACAGCCTTGGCTGACCCTCACAGTAACGGATACCGGGGTCGGCTTCGATCCCGCCAAGGCTGCGAGCCTGTTCGACCGTTTCAGCCAAGCCGACGGCACCATCACGCGCCGCTTCGGCGGCACGGGACTGGGCCTTTCGATCAGCAAGGCGCTGACCGAGATGATGGCCGGCCGGATCCGGGCGGAGTCAACGCCCGGGCGAGGGAGCGTTTTCAACCTGGCCCTTCCCCTTCCGCGCGCGGTGGCTCTGTCCGACTATGATCGGCGGCGGGAGCGCAAGAACGCCGCGGTCGCCGGTCAGCGCGCCGACATCGCCCTGGCCATCGACGACGATCGGCCGTTGCGGATCCTGCTGGCCGAGGACAATCCGACCAACCAGAAGGTCGTATCGCTGATTCTCGGGCCGCTCGGCGCCGACCTGACCATCGTCGAGAACGGCGCCCAGGCGATAGAAGCCTTCCGCGCCGCCACCTTCGACCTGGTGCTGATGGACATGCAGATGCCGGTGATGGACGGTTTGGCCGCCACGCGGGCGCTGCGCGTCATCGAAAGCGACGAACGCGCCCTCCCGCGCACGGCCATCGCCATGCTCAGCGCCAACGCGATGGCCCACCACCGCGACGAGGCCCTGGCCGCCGGCGCCGACCTGCACATCGCCAAGCCGGTGACGGCGCGCGAGCTGATCGAAGGTGTCGAGCGGGCGCTGGCCCTTGGGTCAGGCGCGGAGGCTGCGGTGGCGTAAGGGACCGAGGCCCCCTATCCCGAACTCGGTAGAAATCCCGCCGTCGCCTCGATCGCCTCGACCAGGCTGACGCGCTCGATCTTCACCCCATCCGGCAGGCCGGAGAACAGGCGCGTCGGCGCAGCGGGGTCCAGCATGACGAACACCCCTTGGTCGTCGGCCCGGCGGATCAGGCGGCCGAAGGCCTGGGCGATGCGGGCGCGGGCTATGCCGTCGTCATAGGCCTTGCCGCCGAAGCGGCCCCTCCGGGCCTTGTGCAGCAGATCCGGCCGCGGCCAGGGCACGCGGTCGAACACCAGAAGGCGCAGGGAGCGACCCGGCACGTCGACCCCGTCGCGCACGGCGTCGGTCCCCAGTAGGCAGGCGTCTTCCTCCACCCGGAAGATGTCGACCAGGGCCCCGACCTCCAGCGGATCCACATGCTGAGCATAGAGGGCCAGGCCGCCGCCGGCGAGCGGGCTCGCCATCCGGTCATAGACGGCGCGCAGTCTGCGGATGGCCGTGAACAGGCCCAGCGCCCCGCCGCCGGCGGCCAGGAACAGCTCGCGCATGGCCGCCGCCACCTGGCGTGGGTCGTCGCGCCCGACGTCGGTGACCACGAAGGCCCGGGCCTGGGCCGCGTAGTCGAACGGTGAGGCCAGGCGCAGGGTCTTGGGCCGCTCGGGAAACCGGGCGGCGCCGGTGCGCATCTCGGCCAGGGCGAAGGGATCGTCCAGGGTCGAGTCCGCCAGGGTGGCGCTGGTCACCAGCACCCCGTGGGCCGGAGCCAGGACGGCGGCCTGCAAGGGCTCGGTGGGGTCGACCCAGTGGCGGCGGCAGGCGGCGTCGACCACGCGGCCATAGAGATAGGTCGCCTCGAACCAGTCGACGAAGTCGGGGTCGTCCTCGGCGTCCTCGGCGATCGCCTGCAGCATGGCGCGCCAGGCCGGCAGGGTCATGCGCGCGCGGCGGTCCAGGCCGCGCAGGGCGCCCTCGACCCGGGCCCGGTCGCCGGTGGCCAGCTCGTCGATCTCCTCGTCCAGCAGGTCCTCCAGCCGGCGGGCCAAGGCGATCAGCGGCGCCTCGATGGCGGCTAGGGCGCGGGCGGCGCCGGCGGCGGTCTCGCGCACGAGGTCCAGGGCCGGGCGCGCGCTGCATTCCTGTCCGATCTCGGACGGCGCGGCCCGGGCGCGAAGCTGCTCCAGGGCCGCGGTCAGGAAGGACTCGATGGGGCCGATGGGATTGGCCTCGCCGGAGGGCGGGGTGATGCGCCCGCTCCAGCCTTCGCCGGGCAGGGCCGAGGCGGCGCGGATCACGTCGTGCAGCGCTGACCGCGCGTCCTCACGGTCGCCTACGAGGTCCCCCAACCGCGCTTCCAGCCCGCGTCCGCGCCGGCCGCGCCCCTCCGGGCCCCTGATCCAGCGGCGCAGCTCCGCGGCCTCCGCACCGGACAGGGCCGCCGAGAAGGCGGCGTCGGCGGCGTCGAACAGATGGTGGCCCTCGTCGAATACGATCCGCTTGGGGGCGGTGGTCTCGATGTCGGTCTTAAGCCCCCGCGCCGCTCGCGCCCCATCGAAGGCCGCCTGGCTCAGCACCAAGGCGTGGTTGGCGATGACCAGGTCGGCGCGGCGCGATGCCCGCACCGCCTTTTCGACGAAACAGACCCGGTAGTGCGGGCAGGCCGCGTGGACGCACTCGCCGCGCCGGTCCACGAGGTTGCCCGGCCCGGCCTGGGCGGCATGGCCGACAGCGAACAAACCGGGCAGCCAGGCGGGAAAGTCGCCGCCGGTCATGTCGCCGTCGCGGCTGGCCCTGGCCCAGCGCGCCGCCAGGGCTGTGCCGATGAGGTCGCCATTGCCGAGCATGGCGGCGTTCACCTGGTCCTGCAGGTTCAAGAGGCACAGGTAGTTCTCGCGGCCCTTGCGCACCACCGCCTTGAGCGCGCGGACCGCCGGATCCGGATAGAGGGCGTGGCTCTCGCGCTCGATCTGCCGCTGCAGGGCGCGGGTGAAGGTCGAGATCCAGACCGACGGGCCGTTGGTTTCCGCCCACAAGGAGGCGGGCGCCAGATAGGCGAGGGTCTTGCCGATGCCGGTGCCGGCTTCGGCCAGCATCAGGTTCGGTTCGCCCTCGCGGTTTCGGGGGCGGAACACCTCGGCGGCCTCCGCGGCGAATTCGGCCTGGGCCGGGCGGGCTTCGTCCAGGCCGGCGCGGGCCAGCAGCTCCGCCAGGCGCTCGCGCGCGGCTTCTGGTTCAACGGGCTTGGAGCCCGGCTCGCCGATCGGCCCCTGGTCCTCCCATTCGGGAATGCGGGTCCACACGTCCAGGCCGCTGGTGCGCCGCACGTCGCGCACCGCCCGGCTGCGCAGGGCGGTGATCGCGGCCGCGCCCCAGGCCCAGCCGGCGCGGCCCAGGGTCTCGGCCACGGCGAGGGCCTCGTCGCGGCTAGGCCACGGGCTGGCGGCCAGTTCCTCCAGCAACAGGCGGCTCGCCTCGCGCAGGGACGCCGCCTGCTCGGCCGCGCCGTGGGGCTCGGCCATACCCAGGGCCAGGGCGAGACCGGTGGCCGAAGGGGCGCAGAACCTGGCTGGCCGCACGAAAGCGAACAGCTCCAGGGTGTCGAAGATGTTCAGTGACCGCGCCGGCGCCTGCAGGTCCAGCCGCTTGGCTGTCAGCCCGGCATGGGCCACCACCACCGGGGCCGACACGGCCAGCCTGCGCGCTTCGTCCGCCGTCAGGGCGCGCGCCCCCTCGCCGTCGCACACAGCCGCCCGCGGTCCGGGCAGGACCACCAGGGCCGGGGCAAGCTCCAGGGCGGTCAGAGCAGCGTTCACGGGTGACTCATAGCCTGGAGTCGCCTGAAACGAAACCGGAACGGGGACGGGTCGATGCAGCCTTGAGGCGGACTCAGAAGAATCCCGTCAAAGCGGCACGTATTCGCTCCAGCGGCGCGACCGACGCATCCGGAAACTCGAACGCCTGTCCCGTGATCGCCTCGAACGCCTGGATATAGACCGCCGCCGTCTCGATCACGACGTCGGGCGGAATCTCGGGGATGGGGTCCTTGTAGGGATCGCACCGCGCCACCACCCAGCTGCGCACGAAGTCCTTGTCGAAGCTCTTGGGCGCCTGGCCGGCCTCAAAGCGCTGAGCGTAGCTTTCGGCGAACCAGAAGCGGCTGGAGTCGGGGGTGTGGATCTCGTCGGCCAGGATGATGCGGCCGTCGCCGTCGACGCCGAACTCATACTTGGTGTCGGCCAGGATCAGGCCGCGCCGGGCCGCCAGGTCCTGGCCGCGGGCGAACAGGGCCAGGGCGTAGCGTGACAGGGTCTCCCACTGTCCGGAGGTCAGGAGCTTCTGGCTGATGATCTGGTCCGCGGTCAGCGGCTCGTCGTGGCCGCCGTCGAAGGCCTTTGAGGTGGGGGTGATGATCGCCGCCGGCAGCTTTTCGTTGGGCCGCATGCCGTCCGGCAGGGTGTGGCCGTACATCTGGCGCTGGCCGGCCTTGTAGAGGGTCAGGATCGAAGTGCCGGTGGTTCCAGCCAGATAGCCGCGCACCACGATCTCCACCGGCAATATGGTCAGGGTCTTGCCGATCACCACATTGGGGTCGGGATAGGCCAGGACGTGGTTGGGGCAGAGGTCGGCGGTCTGCTCGAACCAGTAGCGGGCGGTCTGGGTCAGGACCTGGCCCTTGAACGGGATCGCCGCCAGGATCTGGTCGAAGGCGCTCAGCCGGTCGCTGGCGATGATGATCCGCCGCCCGTCCGGCAGGTCGTAATTGTCCCGCACCTTGCCGCGGTAGTGGTTCGGCAGTTCGGGAATGGTGGCGTCGGCCAGGACGTGGCCGGCTCGGGCCTTCAGGGCTTCAAGGTCCATGGCTCTAGGCCTCCTTCAGGTCCAGGCGCCGCGCCACCTCCTCGCCGATGGCGAGGGAGCTGGTCAGGCCGGGGCTTTCGATGCCGAACAGGGCGACAAGGCCTTCTATGCCGTGGGCCGGGGCGTCGTCGATGCGGAAATCCGGCTGCGGCTCGCCGGGCCCGTGCAGCTTGGGCCGGACGCCGGCGTAGTCGGGGGCCAGGGCGCGGTCGGGCAGGCCTGGCCAGAACCGCCGGATGTAGGCGGCGAAACCCTCGGCCTTGGCTGGATCGACGGTGTAGTCCAGGGCGTCCACGAAGCTGAGGTCGGGGCCGAACCGCGCCTGGCCGCCCAGGTCCTTGCGGTAGTGCACGCCCAGGGCTCCCTTGATCGGGGGCGGATAGATCAGCTGCTGGAATGGCGGTTTGCATCCCTGCAGCATGAAATAGACCCCCTTGCCATAATGCAGGGCCGGGATGGTTTCGGCCGGAAAGCCGTCGATCAGCCGCGCCGCGGCCTGGGCGCCCAGGCCCGGCGCGGTGACCAGAAAGCGGCAGGTCAGTTCGGTCGTCTCGGTCCCCCCGGCGCGGACGCGAAACCCGCCGCCGCGCAGGGCCTCGGCCCCCTCGAAGGGCGTGGCCAGCGCCACCGCCCCGCCGCGGGCCTCGATCTCGCCCTGCAGGGCCAGCATGTAGCCGTGGCTGTCCATCAGCCCGCTTTCCGGCGAGGTCAAGGCCATCACGGCCCTCAACTCGGGCTCCAGCGCCTTGGCCTGGGCGGCGCTGAGCGGCGCGATGCCTTCGACGTCATTGATTCGGGCCTGCGCCTCGATCGCCTCCAGCCGTGCGATCTCAGCCTCTTCGGTGGCCACCACCAGCTTACCGCAGCGCTTGTGGGCCACACCGTGGCTTCCCAGGAAGGAATAGAGCGCGCGGCGGCCCTCGACGCACAGTCGCGCCTTCAGCGAGCCGGTGGGATAGTAGAGCCCGGCGTGGATCACCTCGGAATTGCGCGAGGAGACGCCCTGGCCGATAGCCCGCTCCTGCTCCAGCACCGCCACGGCCAGACCCCGCCGCGCCAGGGCGTAGCCCGCGGCCAGACCGACGGCGCCGGCGCCGACCACCACCGCGTCGAAATCGAACGCCGCCGAGGTATCGCTCAAGCTCAAACCGGTCGCTCTCCGCGGGGCACGATTGACGGAAGCGCCGCTGATGACCCACCCGGCGCCGGGGAGCAAGCGACCATGTGGGACGCACCTGCGCCGTAGATCGGCGGAATCGCCCCCCAGCGAAATTATTGGTTGCGATGCGCGTCGATTCCAGGCTTTTTCCGCACGAACAACCCACCGATGCTGTTTCAGGAGATAAAATCTTGCCCGAACCGCTTGACGCGATCGACGCCAAGATTCTCGATCTGATCCAGTACAATGCGGCGCTGTCGGTGGCCGAGATCGCCGACCAGGTGGGCCTGTCCTCCAGCCCCTGCTGGCGGCGGATCAAGCGGCTGGAAGACGCCGGCGTGATCCAGCGGCGGGTGACCATTCTCGACCGCGAGAAGCTGGGCCTGGGCTTCGAGGTCTATTGCACGGTCAAGCTGACCCTGCCGACCAAGCAAAACCTCGAGGCGTTCGAGCTGGCGGTGGCGGATTGGCCCGAGGTCGCGCAATGCGCCACGGTGACCGGCGCGGCCGACTATGAGCTGCGCATCGTCACCCGCGACATGCACGCCTTCGACGACTTCCTGCGCGACAAGCTCCTGTCGCTGGGCCTGGTGTCAAATATCGAAAGCCGCATCGTCATCCGCAGCGTGAAGAACTCCACAGCGGTTCCGCTTCGGCTGATCAGTCCCCATCTGGAGGAATAGCCGCTAACCGGAGGGCCAGCCCCGTGATCGAACTCGTCATTGACCAGCGTCGCCGCGATCTGGGCGGGTTCGAGGTGGGGCGCGTGCTGCCCTTCGCCAAGCGGCGGATGGTAGGGCCGTTCGTGTTCTTCGACCACATGGGGCCGATGGAGCTGTCGGGACCGGCGCCGCGCAGCATGGACGTGCGGCCGCACCCGCATATCGGCCTTTCCACCGTCACCTATCTGTTCGCCGGCGAGATCCGCCACCAGGACAGCCTGGGCTATGATCAGGCGATCCGGCCGGGCGAGGTCAACTGGATGACCGCGGGCCGCGGCATCAGCCATTCCGAGCGCTTCGACGGGCCGTTGCGCCAGCATGGCGGCGCCCTGCACGGCATCCAGGCCTGGGTCGCCCTGCCGACGGCGCTGGAGGAAACCGACCCGGCCTTCGCCCATCACGGCTCGGACGACCTGCCGACCTATGAGGCCGACGGCCTCCGGGGACGGCTGATCGCCGGCAAGGCCTTCGGCGCCGAGGCCGGGGTCAAGACCCATTCGCCGATGTTCTATGTCCACTGGGAGCTGAAGGCGGGGGCCAAGGCGGGGCTGCCGGCGGAGTATCCCGAACGCGCGGCCTACATCGCCAAGGGCAAGATCGAGGTGGACGGTCACGCCTATGGCGTCGGCCAGATGCTGGTGTTCGCGCCGGGCGAGACGGTCCTTATCACTGCGCTGGAGCCCTCCAGCGTCATGCTGCTGGGCGGCGAGCCGGTGGGCGAGCGGTTCCTGTTCTGGAACTTCGTCGCCTCGTCCAAGGGGCGCCTGGAGCAGGCCAAGGCGGATTGGAAGGCCGGCCGATGGGCGCTGCCGCCCAACGACAAGGACGAGTTCATCCCGCTGCCGGAGGGGTGAGCGCCTTCCGCGCCGCCAGCGCATACTCCACGCCGGTCCAAACGGTGACGAGGGCGGCGAAGGCGAACAGGCCCTCGGCCGTCAGCAGCGCGTCGCGCAGGACGCCGTAGTCGGTGGGCAAGCCCCAGGCCGGCCAGAACCACAGGACCAGGATCGCGCCCAGGGCGACGAGTTGCAGGGTGGTCTTGGCCTTGGCCAGGAAGGTCACCGGCAGCTTGATCCCGCGCGGGGCCAGGACCTCGCGCAGGGCCGAGACGGCGAATTCGCGGAACAGGATCACGGTCCCCGCCACCAGCACGCCGGGCGCCCGCACGGCCAGCAGGCCCATGATGGCGCCGCAGACCAGGATCTTGTCGGCGATCGGGTCGAGGATGGCGCCGGCCAGGCTGACCACCTGCCACCGCCGCGCCAGCCAGCCGTCGAAGAAATCCGTGATCGCAGCGATGAAGAACGCCGCCGCCGCAAACCGCAACAGCCAGATCGCCTGGTCCGGCCACAGCCGCGCCCCGATCGCCGCCAGGGCGAAGAACATGCCCAGCGACAGGACAAGGCGGGCGATGGTCAGGATGTTGGGCAGGTGCTGCTTCATGGACAGCGTTCGTAGCAGGGTCTGCGGCGGCGGGCGCGGGAAATGAGGTGGGGCTTGAGGGGGAAGGTTGACGCGTTGCTACCGTTCTCCGAACGCCTGCTCTTCGTCGCTGGAGCCGACCCGCAATATGGTCCGGAGCCGTCACTTCCCCGGCGAAACCAGACGCTCATATGCTGAGCCGTATCCGAGAATTCGCTACGCTTTTTCGTCAAATGACAGGGGTTCGCCCATCAGCACCTCGACGAGGTCGGCGCGCCGGAAGGTCGCGGAGAGGCGCTGAAGCGTCCGCTCACGAGAGGAGAAAAGGGGTTCCAGAGCCTTCGAAATATCGGCTTCCGCCCTATGCAGGTAATCGTCCCCATTTTTCTCGATCAATAATCTCGCAGCAGCGAAATTACGGTGGTCGAGAGCAGCGAGGTCCACGTTAAGTTCCGCCAGGAGGTACTTCCCCATGAGCATCGAGACAAAACGAGAGCCATAAGCCAAATAGTCCGGGGCGTCAGCCGGCGGGCGTTTCCGACGGTTTTCAGCAAGTCTTAGCAGTAGAGCTGCAATGACGGCTTGAGCCCCGTTGAGCCCGCTGTCAAATATTAGCTCGTAGAGAGCACCAAAGTGCTCTCGGCTCAAGAATCGAGCCTGATGCGGCCGACGTCGCCAGACTGCTAATACAGCTTCTGCCACCACGGCGCTAGTAAGTTCGTCTGACGAAGTTGGGCGCTCTTCTCGTTTAGCACGATACCCGAACCCCAACCCTTCTATAGACTGCCCAAGCGCGGTTTGCCGCGCATCATTCGCCTTGAGGTCACGAAGATCGACAGGATTCTGGCTATTAGTTGCATATGTAATCGCCGACACAAGATCATCATCGCCTGCCGGGAGTTCATAGATGCGAACTAGAACGTGAGCGTCCGCCGGATTTATCGCGTGCTGCCGAACGACTTGCTGAACCGTGCGGCAGGTCTGGCCGCCGTTCACTATCTGCAGACCACTAACTTGAACCTGCCAATTTCCATGCTGTAGAGCGTTGTGCCGGAACTGTGAGCAGGTGAGCGTGATCCCGTTGTTGTAAAAGTAAAAATTGGGTCGCTGATCAGCACTTCGCAATGTCTGGGCAATGGCTTCGTTGACCCGATTTCCAGTTAGGCCGAGATACCGGCGGATGTTTCGCTCGAGTAGGCGATCGCCATAGGTCTCCGCGAGTCTCGCGAGCTCAGTAACGGGCATTCTGCCGATTAGAACTCGCCGAAAATCAAACGGCTCCACAATTGCCGAACCTGACAACTGTAGCGCAGTGTCAATGGGTTTTTGAGCTTGAAGAAGGCTAAGCAATTCGGTAGGGCCGACATGCTTCCAATCCACTTGATCGCCGAAATGAGGGCGAGTTCGCTCGATACGTTCGTTCGCCTCTCTAGACCAAGCCTCACCATTATTTGAAGCTATCGCAACCACCCGCGGTATGGCCCCGGCAGCGACGAAGGAACGCACTTCCTCTACGCGCTTCATGAGCCGGTCGTTCAGTGTAAGTCTTCTCCCTGGATCGAACAGCGCTCCGATTGCGTCTATCAATCTTGCAACGCCATTCTCCGGGAACGCCGCTCCACCTTCCAACGACTGCTTGTACTTTCCTTGAATTAGAGTGATGACTACCTCGCCGTCGCCTGGCGGGTCAAAATATATCGCATCAACTCCGAAATCGTTGCCACCCTCAACGATTCCATCCTCTACAAGGTCATCAGTGAGGCCAAGAATCGTCTTCGCCACGAGATAGACAAAGGCGACCGAACGTCTCTTGGGTACGTCCGCTCCGATCCCAAGCTCGTCGCTAAGAAACGCTTGTTTTTCCTCCACGAGCCCGGTCACGCGCTGATCGATTATCTGAGTCGCAAGGGACATGCTCTCTCCGCGCGGCTTTGGCCTTAGGTCAGAACCCGAAACTATCGTCCGTGAAGCAGAAAGCCTAGTGGACGTTGATCACGCCCTCTACGCCTTGTTGAAATGCTCATAAATCCGCTGGGCCAGGGCGTCGCTGACGCCTTCGACCTTGGCCAGGTCGGCCGCCGCCGCGCGGCTCACTCCGCGGGCCGAGCCGAAGGCGTGCAGCAGGGCGCGCTTGCGGCCGGGGCCTACGCCCTCGATCTCGTCCAGGGGGTTCTTGGTCATTTCGATCTTGCGGCGGGCGCGGTGTGTGCCGATGGCGAAGCGGTGGGCCTCGTCGCGCAGGCGCTGCAGGTAGTAAAGCACCGGGCTCTTGGGCTCGAGCATGAACGGGGTCTTGCCCGGCATGAAGAACCGCTCCAGCCCCGCATCGCGGTCCGGGCCCTTGGCGACGCCGACGATGGCGATGTCGTCGACGCCCAGGTCGGCCATCACCTCCAGCGCCGCGTCCAGCTGGCCCTTGCCGCCGTCGACCAGCACCAGGTCCGGGCGTGGGGTGGCCTCGCCGGCCTCCTCTTCCTTGACCAGGCGGGCGAAGCGCCGGCGCAGCACCTCGCGCATCATGCCGTAGTCGTCGCCGGGGGTGAGTTCCGTGCTCTTGATGTTGAACTTGCGGTACTGGCTCTTCTGGAAGCCCTCGGGGCCGGCCACGATCATGCCGCCGACCGCATTGGTCCCCATGATGTGCGAGTTGTCATAGACCTCGATCCGCTCGGGCTGGGCCTCCAGGCCGAAGGCCTCGCAGACACCGCTCAGTAGGGTCGACTGGGCCGAGCTTTCGGCCATCTTGCGGCCCAGGGCCTCGCGGGCGTTGGTCATCGCGTGGCGCACCAACTCGGCCTTTTCGCCGCGCGCGGGCTGGGCGATCTCGACCTTGCGCCCGGCCTTCATGGAAAAGGCCTCGGCCAAGAGGTCGCCGTTGGGCGGGGTGTGGCTGACCAGGATCAGGCGCGGCACGGCCTGGGTGTCGTAGAACTGGCCCAGGAAGGCGTCGATGATGCCCGCCTCCTCGTCGGCCCCCTCGATGGTGTTGGCCACCTTGGGGAAATAGGCGCGGTTGCCCCAGTTCTGGCCGGCGCGGAAGAAGAACACCTGCACGCAGGCCTGGCCGCCCTCGGCATGGACGGCGAACACGTCGGCCTCCTCCAGGGTCTGGGGATTGATCGACTGTTCCTGGCTGACCGAGGACAGGGCGCGGATCCGGTCGCGCAGGCGGGCGGCGCGCTCGAACTCCAAGGCCTCGGCGGCCTCGGTCATTTCCTCGGACAGCCTGGCCATCACCGCCCGGCTCTTGCCGCGCAAAAAGTCGTGCGCCTGCTCGACCAGGGCGTCGTAGTCGGCGGGAGCGATCAGGTCGACGCAGGGCGCGCTGCAGCGCTTGATCTGGTGCAGCATGCACGGGCGGCTACGCGTCTCGAACACATTGTCCGAGCATGAGCGCAGCAGGAACGCCTTTTGCAGGCAGTTGACCGTTCGGTTGACCGCCCAGGCCGAGGCGAAGGGGCCGAAATAGTCGCCGGGGATGGAGTGGGCGCCGCGGTGCTTCCTGATCTGGGCCGCCCGGTGGTCGCGGCGGATCAGGATCTCGGGAAAGCTCTTGTCGTCGCGCAGCTGGACATTGAAGCGGGGCTTCAGCTGCTTGATCAGATTGATCTCGAGCAGCAGGGCCTCGGTCTCGGTCTTGGTGGAGACGAATTCCATGGCCCGGGTCAGGTGCACCATGTGCGCCACCCGCTGGGTGTGAAAGCGGCCTTGCGCGTACTGGCTGACCCGCTTCTTCAGGCTGCGGGCCTTGCCCACATAGAGCACCTCGCCCTCGTCCCCCAGCATGCGATAGACGCCAGGCGCGTCAGGCAGCCGCTTGACCTGATCCTTGATCAGCTCGGCGCCTTGCAGGGGGGCGGTTTCGATCTCCTCGCTCATGCTGGGTGATATAGGCGAGTCTTGAGGCGAAGGCAGGGTGGCTGATCAGCCCGCCGACTGCTCCACCAGCTTTCCGATGGCGTCAAGGTAGGCGACGAAGGCCGCACGGCCGGCTTCGGTCAGGCTGACGCGGGTCAGGGGCTTGCGGCCGAAGAAGCTCTTGTCGATGGCCACATAGCCGGCCTCCTCCAGCTTGCGCAGGTGGACGGAAAGATTGCCGTCCGAGGCCTGCAGGCGCGCCTTGAGGGTGTTGAAGTCGGCGGTCTCGGCGCCGGACAGATAGGCCATCACGCCCAGCCTCAGGCGGCCGTGGATCACCTCGTCGATCTGGTCGATGTCGAAGCCGTCCATGGCCGGCCTCAGACGATTTCGGTGGGCTCTTGCCGCATCAGGACCGCGCCGGGCGCGGCCATCAACAGCAGCAGGCAGACGGCGAAGGCGAGGTAGGTGTCGGCGGGGCTGGGCGAGGCCGCCAGGCCGATCGCCGCGACAAAGCATCCGCCCGCGACCCAGCGCACCCAGACCCCGCCCGACATCACCGCGGAGACGGTCCACGCCGCGCCATAGATCGCAAAGACGATGGTGGGAAAGGTGGCGAAGACCAGCGGCGAGTGAAAGCGCTGGGCCGCCAGCATGGTTCCGAGAAAGATCGTGACGATGGCGTAGCCGCACCCGGCCCAGGCCCAGCGGAACGCGCGATTGGCCGGCGCCAGGGCGCCCGGCTTCGCCCCCCGCTGCCAATAGTGCCTGAGCGCAGCCATCACGCTCCACTGCACCATCATGGCGACGACCCAGACGCCCCAGAACCAGAAGGCCGGCGCTTCGATCAGCCTGGCGGCCATGGCCCAGGAAACCAGGCTGGCGACACTGTAGATCACGCCGGCGGCGGCCAGCACCGCGCCGCCCAGCAGCGGCGGCGTACGCCCCTCCTGGGCCATGGCCCGCATGAAGGCGATGTCGTCCTTGAGCAGGTTGATCTGGTCGTTCATGGCGAGGGTTCCGCGATGGGGTGACGGGAGCGTCGCAGAGAACTTTATTTTGTAAAGTACTTTTTGAAGGCGTGGCGACTGGGGGCCGGTCTGGCCAAGTCGCGCACGACGTCGCCTTGCTGCCCGTCTTCGAAGGGGGCGCCGAGATCAACGCGCGCCCTTGTTCGCGAAACGGGCGTTCATGACTCATGGCTGCCGTTGGGAATGGCCGAATCCAGCGTCGAAGCATCGGGGCCGGCGAAGGGCGAGTTTGAGGCAATGAGCCAAGGCGTAAGAACGACCCTCAGCGGACCTTCAGCGGTCCTGGAGGCAAGGTCATTAAGTAGTCGCTGATAGCCGCAACGGTGGCTTCGGCTCGCTTCGTGATATTGAAAGTGCGGTTCAGTCCCATGCGGTCAGTTTCTGTCTCCTCAAGATAGCCCGCAATTGCTTCGTGCGATTCGCCGCGCCTTAGTCGGCTAACGACTTGAAGCAGGTAGTCGTCGTACTCGTCGGCACACGCACCGCCATCTCGCCAATCATCGCCGGAGATTTGACGGAGCCCAATTGGATCCCAAAGCGCCCATCCGATCTCACGAAGGCGCGAGAGTTGAACCACTGGATATGATGCCATCATTCAAGGATGCCCCCTGATTGCTGGGGCTGCAATCCACCCTCAACCGCCGCTGGGAACGGCAGGAATCGGCATCGGAGCCTGCCATCGCCGGCGGCGTTGGCTCCTGCGCCTACAGCTGACGTTCGGAATGGCTGGGGTGGGTGGTTAGCCGTCCTGCGAAGGGGGCGCAACATCGCCATCCACGTCCAAGTCACGGATTACATCAGCTACCGGTAAGCCAAGTCTCCGCTCGCCCAGCCACGAGATTTTCCGCCCGTCATGCTCACGGGAGGCGAGAAGGTAGGCATGGGCAGTTTGCATTGCGAGCAGTAACGCCTGGACCTCATCGATACCGTAAATCGCCCGGGCTAATATGCCTTCCGGCCAATCTACTTCGAACCGGCAGCAAAAATCGCCACCGTCTGCTTCGGGCTTAAAGAACCGGCATGGCACGTCCTGCCCATCAACCGTGATTACTCGCTGAACAAACGCGCCCGCGCTCATCGCACTCTCCTGCTGAGCTAGAGCATAGAGTGCATAGGGAGGGTCGGCTATGGGTCGATTCGAGCCGTTGGGTCAGCGCCAGCAACTTGCCGTTGGCCAGATCCGAGGCGTCGGCGCCGGATTCGGACGTTCCCAACGGCAGCAGGGGGT
>FSWM01000542.1_pt1 | contig 25103 bp, 26 predicted proteins | sample 1637841 | NCBI WGS metagenome assembly FSWM01 (sample SAMEA3914789, study PRJEB12502) | metagenome | biome: forest; material: soil | place: Canada | collected 2011-07-03 | depth 0.3 m | reverse complement strand
GGTTTCGGGTGCATAGCTCAGTTGGTAGAGCAGCTGACTCTTAATCAGCGGGTCGTAGGTTCGAATCCTACTGCACCCACCAGAACCTCTAAGAAAATCAAATACTTAGGGTTCGGGTGAAAAGAACGGAATGAGAACTTTCCGACTTGACGCAAGTCGGACGTCCGACTTCACTCCCAGATCTTGTGTCCGCGCTCGCCGATGTTCCTCGTCCGTTCACCCGGCCGGCGGCGGCGCTGGCGTGGCCAAAGGGAGGGAGTGGCATGGCGTCCCGGTTCTGGGGAAACACCGACCGATTTGATGAGCTGGATCGGCGCGGCAATGGCTTGAGGGTCGGCTGCAGCGCCTGCGCCCACCAGGTGGACCTGAGCGGCGGCGTTCTGGTCAAGCGCTTTGGCGGCGATCGCACCCTGGAGGATATCTATCCTCGGCTGATCTGTTCGGCCTGCGGCGCCGGGCGGCCGACCGCGGCGTGCGTCGGCATGACGCGCCATCCAGGTCCGCGCTAGTTCTGGGCGCGGCGGCGCACGGCCACCAGCACGTCTTCGATCTTGGACGTGAACAGTCGATCGAGTGCGCTGATCTGGCTGGCCAGCAGAGTGTGGCTGGCTTCCTGGCGCTCGCCAAAGCTGCGGATCTGCTCGCCGACCGTGCCGTGGGTGCGGTTGACCTCGGCCACAGCTTCGACAACACGGTCGATCCTGGCCTCTTGATCGTCGGCGCGCTTGTCCAACCCACTCACCTTTTGCCTCAGGCTGCCATAGCCAACCGCCGCGCTGAGCAGGGCCAGCAAGGCCATGAATAGCGCGGTGCCGGCAGCGATTTGAGCCCCTGTCACGTTCACACCCCCTTGAAACGCGCGAACGCGACAATCGGGCCGGACTAACCGGCGGTTTGTTCGCCAGCCGCCGGGATCGCCGTGGCGTCGGCCAGGGCCTTGGTCAGGGCCGCCAAGTTGTCGCTGTCGTCCTGGGCGACTTCGGCTTCCAGCTCGGCCAGCTGCGCCTGCAGGTCGGCCACGGTCGGGCCGCCGGGCGGCTGGGCGGGGACGGCGGCCAGCTGGGCCTGCAGGGTCGTGATGGTGGCGTTGGCTGCGTCCAGCTGGGCCTGCAGGGCTGCGGTGGCGGCCTTGACCTTGGCGTCCACGGCCGGGCCGATGCTGTTGCAGAAATTGGTCACGTCCTGGCTCTCGGCCATGGGGATCTCCTTAGCCGCCGGAAGGATGGGAAGGGTTCATGCACGCCCGGTCGGCGTCGCGCATGGCCTCATAGTCCTCGACCAGGCCGGGGAGGGCCGTGGCCGCCGGCGGCAGCGCCGCCAGGTCGGCAGCGATCTGCGCCTGCTGCGCGGCCGTGTAGGGCTTGAGCGGCAGGCAGACGGCCGGGCCAGCCGAGGTGGTGGCGCAGCTGCCGGCGGTCGAGGTCAGCCACAGGGCGGCCAGGAGCAGGGCGCGCCTCATGGCTTTTCCGCCTTGAGCTGGTCGACCACGGCCTTGCGGCTTCGGGCGGGCTTGGCCTCGGCCTGGGCCGCAGCCGCGGCGGCGGCCTGGGCGTCGGCTTCGGCCTTGGCCCGGATGCGCCAGGCGGGAACGTCCAGGGCTGGATAGGTCATGTCAGAACGTGCCTTGTTTGAGCCGGTCGACCACGGCCTGGCGCGTGGTCGGCGCGGCGGCCTCGGCCTGGGCGATGGCGGTTTCGGTCTGGGCGACGGTCGCCGCCGTCGCCCCGGCCTGCAGCTGCGCGCCCGTGGCCTGATCGGCATTGGCTTTGAGCCAGCTGGCGATCAGGCCCAGGATCGGAGCGAGGGCCAGGATGCCGGCGACGATCGTCTGCAGCATGATCGTCAGGCGATCTTTTTGGTGGCGCGCATGCGGCCGATGATGGCCATCACCCCGCCGATCACCGTGCCCAGGGCGGCGGTGGCGGCGACGATGGCCTGCTCCTGCGCCGTGGTGAATCCCAGGGCGTTGAGGATCACTGGCTCCAGGCCCGAGGTCGTGGCGATCAAAGCGCCGGTGATGGTCATCGACTGCATCGGCGACTTGGTCCCGGGGGCTGTCGCCGTGGCGCTGGTGGTGGTGTCGGTGCTGTCCATGGTCTTTCCTCTTCAGCTGGTCGCGGGTTGAGCGGCCGCCTCGGCCATCTTTTGGGCGATCGAGACGGTGCGCACGACGCGGGTGAACCAGCCTGGATTGTCGGCCGCGTCGGAAAGGGCGTGCAGGAAGGTCAGGCGCAGGTTTTGAAACAGGGTGATGGCCGTCGCCGGTCGGCAGGCTGCGATCGCCGCCAGGGTGGCGGGACCGACCAGGCCGTCCGCCGTCACGCCGACCGACTGCTGCAGCCAGCGCACCGCGCGGCCGGGGCCGCTGTTGGTGGCCGCATCGAACACCATCAGGTCGAGGCCCGGCGGGCAGTCGCCGGCGTGGGACGGCGTCCAGATCTCGCGCTGATAGATGTTGTACACCTGGGCGAGGGTGATCGACCGCAGCTCGTTCACCGTCGCCGACCGGCCCAGATAGGCCATGAAGGTGTTGAGGGTGATCCCGTCCATGGTCGCGCCGCCCGGATCGCTGGGGCGGTCGGAAAAGCCGCCCTCGCTGATGAGGACGATTGGCAGGCAGTCGGCCAGGCGGTCGGTCATTGGGTGATCACCACGATCTGGGCGCGCCCATCGGGCAGGATCTTGCGCACCCGGCCGACCAGCAGCCCGTCATGGGCGGCGCGGTCGGCGATGGCGACGATGGCCGGGGCGATCGAGCCGTCGCCCGCGCGGCTGGCGGCGATAAACTGCCCAGGCGCCGCGCCGGTGACATTGACCGGAACCTTGCCGCAATAGGCGATCCGGTCGACGGCCTGGCGCGCGGCCTCCAGCGCCGCGGCATAGGCGGCGTCGGCAGCCTGATAGGCGGCCAGGGGGCCGGCCTGCCAAGCGGCCAGTCGGGCGGCCTCAGACGCCTCGAACGCGGCTCGGTCTGTGGCGTGGGCGGCGATCTGCACCTGGCGGGCGTCGTAGGCGGCGCGCAGGGTGATGATGTGCTGCAGCTTCAGGGCCGCGTTGCCGCTGGCGCCGGCGTCCAGGGCGGCCTGGGCCTGGGCGACGGCCTCGTCTGACGGCTTGTCGATCTCGACGCCTCCGGGATCGGGCGTGCCGTCAAACACCCCGTCGGCATAGATCGGCGCGATCGGCGGCTCGCCCAGCGCCAGGTGCCAAGTGTCGTCGCCGGTCAGGTTGGGTGCGGTCGATTTGACGCCAAACGAAATGGCCAGGTCGAACTTGTCGGTCAGCAGGCCGTCGGCGTCGAAGCCGACCAGGTCGCCCTTGGCGATCACGCCGCAGCCGGCGGCCTTGGTCTCATATTCGGCATAGTCGGCGCCCGCCGCATTGATGGTGCCGCCGGCATTGATCGAGCGGGAGTTGGCGGCGTTGGCGCGCAGGCGCAGGGCGCAGGCGGCGGCGTTGCCGGCCGCGCCGGTGGCCACGAAGATGGCGGCGGCCTGGACCGGGGTCGAGTTCTGGAATTGGGCGATGTTCGCCCCTTCGGTCGCCCCGGTCGCCCCGATATTGGCGATCCAGCCCGCGCCGACCACGCCCGATCCGACCGCAAAGCCGCCGCCGTCGATGCCGAACAGGGTGGTGGTGTCGGCGTTGTCGCGGAACGCGAAGGGGTTCGCGCCGCCGATGAACCGCAGATAGTCGCCGCTATTGGTGATCGCGGCGTTGGTCCCGGCCGTGCCGGTGAAGCGGATGCGGTGACCGTTGGCGATCTGCAGCGCGTCGCCGGAATAGGTCGCGCCGCTGTTGGTGTCGAGCAGGGTGATCAGGCTGGCGCCGGACACCGCATCCTGATCCGCCACCAGGCCGTAACCGGCCGCGCCGACGACGATCGCGTTCGACCAGCTGGCATGGGGCGTTCCCGGCAGATGGAAGCCCTGGATATAGACGGCGGAACAGGTGTAGGCGTCGCCGAACTTGTTCAGCCCCAGCGCAAAGCCGGTATGGCTTTTGCCGGCGCTGGCCTCCCAATCCATTTCGGTGCAGCGGATCACCGCGCCGGTGCAGATCCCGTCGTCGGTGGCGATCAGGTTCTGGGCGAAGTTCGACGAGCCGTTGGCCTCGGCGATGGTGAACACCAGGTGGCCGACGCTGTCGAGCAGCGTGCCCTTGTTGCGGGCGATGGTCAGCAGGGTGGCGGCGGGCGAGCCGCTGGGCGCGCCCCCGGTATTGGCCAGGGTCCATTCCTTGCTGTAGGCCCATTTCGCATAGACCGGATGCGGCGCGCCCCAATAGCCGCCGATGTTTTCCGCCGGGGTCGAGCCTTCATCCCACTTGTAGGTTATGCCGGCATTGCCCCCCGGCGTCGGGTTGGGATCACCCAGCTCGAACAGCGCCGAAACGATCAGGCCCGGGGCGATGGCGATCGGATTGCCGCCCCCGTCGAAGCCCAGGCCCAGCCCAGCCCGCGCCACGGCGTTGGGCAGCGGCCCCAGCACGTCGCCCGGCGGCGCGCTCAGCGCCCGGCCCTGGGCGGTGGCCAGCTGCTGCACCTCGCGCGTCACGTGGTCCAGCGCCTGTTCGCTGGCCAGGGTGTCGAAGCTGGGCTGCTGGCCATAGGTGCTGGGCTGATCCAGCGCCTGGGCGCGCTGCAGCACCAGGCGGCAATTGTCCGGCCACGCGCCGGCGACCAGATAGATGTTGGACAGGGTGACCGCCCCGCCGGCCGTCAGGGGCGAAACCCCCGCCAGGGTGTAGTCGACCCCTTGCGACAGCCGGGTCTGCTCCGCGCCAAGATCCAGCCAGGCGACCACGTCGCTGGCCTGCTCATAGGTCCACACCGTGGAGAACGGGCCAAGATTGGCCGCGGTCAGGGCGTAGGTGGTCTCGGTGGGTTCGGCGACGATCGACATGACCGCAGCATCGCGCGCGTCACGGGCGCGTCGGATGAAGCCCGGCTATTGCGCGGAGGTCGGCGAAAGCCAGAAGTTGCCGCCCTCCTGCTGGGTCCGCTGCTCATAGCGTTGCAGATAACCCGGGCTGACCGCCTCCTGAAGCCGCCACAGGATCAGGTAGTCGAGCGCGGCGCGGGTGTACCATAGGTTCACCAGGGGGATGTTGTGGCTGCCCAGGCGCACGACTTCGCCGGGGATCTGGCTCTTGCCCGTGGTCGGGCTGATCGCGCCGCCGTGCACGGCCTGGCGCACGATCTGGGCCACCTGCTCCATGTCGCCGATCGCCGGCCCCCCCAGCGACGACAGGGTGAATTCCAGCCCGTTGCGGTTCTGGTCGCCGAACAGATAGTCGCCATAGATCCCGAGGCCCCCGCCCTGGGCCATGGACGCGGCCCAGATCTTGGCCGTCTCGGTGGCGTCCGCGCCGACGATGCTGCGCGGCGTCTTGCCGGCCACGATCAGCTTGGCGTTCATCGACAGGTATCCGGCCAGGGCGCTGGCGACGATGAAATGCGCCATCAGCGCCACCGGCGAATAGCCGGCATAGCCCTGCATGGCCGGGACCAGGTGGCGGCCCAGGATGGTCTGCAGGAAGCCGCGGAACTGGCTGAAGCTGCGGAACGCCTCGCCGGCGATGGTGCCCGACCGCGTGCCGCCGGCCAGGCCGGTCTGCTCGCGCATGCGCGGCTCCGACGTGGTGTCGTCGATCACATTGTGCATCATCGTGCGAAAGCGCAGCTCGAGCTCCGATCTGGCGCGCGCCGCGGCGGCGGCGGTGCGGGCCTTGCCCTCCAGGCCGGCCAGGTTGTGCAGCTGCGCGTCGGGTATGCGCTCCAGATTATCCAGGGTGAAATATTTGCGCCCGTCGTCGGCCGGCTCGATCCCCTGGCGCGCCAGCTCCCAGGCCTTGGGATCGACGCCGAACCGTTCGAAGGTCTCGCGCGTGCCGGCCTGCAGGCCGGTCCAGTCGTGCTCGCTTTCCTGGCCCAGGTGGCGGGCCAGCATCTCGGCCGCGCCCTTGCGCACGCCCTCATTGACGAAATTGAACAGGTTGATCCGGTACATCAGCTGGGCGCCCTTGCTCAGCCAGCCGGTCAGGCCCTCGTCGGCGTTGAACCCGCCCGACAGATGGCCGGCGAAGGACCGCGCGCCCACGTCTAACAGGTCGGCCGCGCGCTTGGCGTCTTCCCCCTGCAGGTGGGCGATGCCGCGGAGCGCGCCCTCATAGCCGGCCAGGAAGCCGGCGCCGGCCCGGGCGAAGGTGTGGCCGGTCATGGGCAGGTCGGTGGCCTTGCTCAGGACGATGCCGCCCAGCTTGGTCAGGCCTTCCCAGCTGCGGATCGCGCGCAGCACCAGGGCCAGGCGCAGGTTCTCGGGCGTGTTCAGCCGCCCGTTCAGCGCGTCGAAGTCTGCCGCCTGGCGTCCGCTCTGCAGTTTCTTGGCCACGTCCGGATCGCCGCGGCCCATGGCCTCGCTGGACAGCCGCGCGATCTCGGCCGCGCGGGCGGCGTCGGGCGCCGGGCCCCAGCGCTGCATCAGGGCGGTGTTGCGGCCGGCGCGCTCCAGCTGGCCCATCACCGTGCCGAACAGGCTGCCATTGCCGTACTTGCCCGAATAGTCGACCCAGGCGTCAGGGTCCTTGAAATGCAGCACCCGCGAAGCCGAGACGCTGCGGGCGGTCGAGGCCGGCGGGCGATAGTCGCCCAGGTCGTTCATGCCCTCCAGTTGTTCATGGCGGCCGGTGACGATGTCGAACCAGATCCGGTACAGCATGCGCTCGCGCAGATCGGCCGGGTTGTCGATCACCCCGCGCGCGGCCAGGCCCTGGGCGTCGGCCAGCTGCTTGCGCCGGCCCAGCTGCTCGGCCTCCTGTTTGTCATCCTCCCACTGGGTCCAGGGCACGTCTTCCTCGACCAGGCTGTCAAAGGTCTTGGGGTCCAGCTTGGGCAGGATGAAATCGCGCCACTGGCGAAAGGCGCGCTTGGCCGCCGCCTGGCGCGCCGCCGCCCAATCGAACGCGCCCAGCCCATCCTTGGGCAACCGCCGGCCGACCTCGCCCAGCTCGCGCCAGAAGCCGCCGGCGACCTTCAGCCGGTCATGGCTCTGGCGGCCGATATAGCCGTCGATACGGTCGATCCAGGCGCCCTGGCCATTCTGCATCTGGCGCGCATCCTCCAGCGCCTTGACGAACACCCGGGCGGCGTGGAGCGCGCCTTCATCGCCGGTCGGCTCGATCGACCCATTGCCATTCAGCCGCGCCATCTCCCGCGCCACCAGGCGGTCGGACCCGCGTTCCGGCTGGCCCCAGAAATTCGACAGCCGGTTGATCAGGCCGTCCTGCTGGCGCAAGCCCAGTTCGACCTGGCCCCACAGGCTCATGGCCCGGGCGCGGCCCTCGGCGTCAACAGAGCTCGAGGTGAACCGGCCTTGGCGCTCGCTGCCCACGTCATAGGCGCGCAGGCGCTGGCTCTCGTCGCCCGGCATGGCGTCCAGCCGGGCCCGGCGCGCGGCGCGGCTGACCTCGGCCGCCACCTGCAGGCGCTTCTGGATCATGGCCGCCTTGACCTCGTCCCGGGTCAGCGCCGCCGCCGCCTGGGCTATGGCCTCGCGCTGCGACAGGTCGGGCGCGTCCTTGCTGGCGCGCTTGGCGCGTTCGACGGTGCGGTTGAGCAAATCGTCGATCTCGGCGTCGCTGAACACGTCGCCGGTGGCCATGCGAATGGCGGTGTGGCAGGCGCGGGTCATCAGTGATGCCCGTGGATGATCAGGTATAGCCGCGCGGCTCCGCAGACAGCGTTAAGAATGCCGAAGACCCACAACACGCCAATGATCGTTTTCATTCAACCAACCCCGTTCCGATCACGCGCAAGTCGCGTTGATCATAGTAACCGTTGTAGCTCTCGCTCCCGGGCTTGAAGGTCACCCACCACCAGCCAGGAAGCCGGGGATGGCGATCGCCGCGAACGCCAAAAAATCCCGGCCATTCGACCGGATCAAGCGACGGCGAAAATCGAAACGGCCATCGCCGCTGAACGATGATCGCCATCGTCACAACTCCCCAATCAAACACACCGCCGCCGCCCGGATGGCTTCGGCCAAATTCCTCGGGTCCTGGTTGGCCGGGGTCTCGGGCGCCTCGATCCCGTTCTCGGCCGCCAGGCGCTCGGTGTCGGCCTGCAGCTCGCGCAGTTCCGGGTCGCCGGCGATCAGGCTCTCGGCGGAAGGTCGGCCGCCGCCGGCGCTCCCTGCTGATCCAGCGTCGGGCTTTTCGCCCCCATCGCCTTCAGCAGCTTGGCCAGCTGCGCCCGATACGGCTTCTCCGCTCCCGTCGCCCCCTTGGCCATCTGGCCGAAGGTCGAGCCCAACAACGTCAGCGGGCCCATTCCTTGCTGAGGGGGGGCTGGCGGCCCGTCCTGGGGCCCGGACATCAAGATCGCCGGCGTCGCCCCGGGCATAGCGGTCGGCGAGGTTGGCGAGGATCTGGCGGGACGTATTTTCACCGGCGGTTTCTCCAAACAGGTCAGGGCCGGGCGTGACCTTCAGGGCCTCGCCGGCGTAATAGCGCATGGCCGCGGCGATCCTGGCCGGGGCCTCGGGCTTGGTCAGGTCCTGGTCGCGGTAGAACATCCGCAAAAAGGCTTCCGTGGTCGGACTGATGCTCTCGCCGGAAAACATGTCCGTCTGGCCCAGCCGCTCGGCCAGGATCTTGCCGACGCTCTCGCCCTGATCCTTGGCGTAGCGCACCAGGTCCATGGCGCTCTTGACCGCATCCGTTACGTCCAGCTCAGGCGGGATCTCGCCGCGCGCCGCCGCCGCGCGCAGCTTGGCCCAGGCGGGCGCCGCGTCGGCCAGGGCCTCGCCCAGCTGGCGGCTGGCGGTCTCCTCGCCTTCGAAGATCTGGCCGACCAGGGCGCGGTCGCCATAGGCCCGCGCCAGCACCGCCGCCTTGATCCTGCGCGCGCCCTCGGGACTTAAGCCCCCGTCGCCATTGGCCAGCACATTGGCTTGATCCGGCGCGACTTTGGCGATGAAGCTTCGCGCGAAATCGCGGCTGGTGGCCGGGCCTTCATTGGGCTTGATCGCATCGAAAGCGCCGTCGTCGAGGCGCCCGGCGTCGGTCATGGCCTGTTCGGCCCCGCCCATGCGCTCGGTCACATCGGCGTTCATCTCACGCGCCAGGGCCGCGCGCTGGCCGCCTTCCAGCGGCTCCGTCCGCATACGGACCAGCGCCGGCTGTTTCATGCCGTCCACCGGCAGGCCGCGCGCCTTTAATTCTCCCAGATAGCTGGCGTATGCCGGCGAGCCGGTGGCCGCCGATCGGCGCAGGGCGATGATGCGGCCATTGCCGCTTTCGACCGTCCCGTCGGGGGCGGTGATCGGCGCGCCGCCGGCGGCCGATACATCGCTCATCAGCAGCTTGGGGTTCAGCTCGCTTTCCAGCTGATAGTTCCGGGCCTGGGCGCCGGCGCGGGCGCGGTCGCGGGGCTGCAGCTCGGCCGGGTAGTTCGGATTGACCGCCAGGTTGTCGTCATGGCTGGTGACCAGGTCGCCCAGCTCGGCCAGGCCGTATCGCACGGGCAGCTCGGTCCCGCGCGGGGTGATGGCGGTGTCCTCGTCCAGCGGGCGCCAGCTGGCCAGGTCGGGCGCCGCCGTGGCCTCGTCCAGCCGGTCGAGGCTCGGCGGGGTCAGTTCGCGATCGACATACTGGCCGACGTCCACGGCCCGATCGTCGATCATGTCGTCAAGGGCCTTGGCGAAGGCGCCCATGCGCTCGGTCGGCGGCAGGTCCTGCACGGCGTCAGGCACGCCGCTGGGGGGCGAGAAGTCGGCGGGGGTTTGCACCGGGTCGGGCGCAGCGCCCTCGGCCCCTGGCGCCCGGCCCAGGCGGTCGGATAGCGACCCCAAGGCGGCCCCGGCATAGTGCATGCCGGTATGCAGGATCGCGCCGGCGGCCAGGTCGCGCAGGCCGTCGCCGAAGCTGTAGTCATCGCCGGCATAGTTGGACAGGGCGGCGTTGGCGCCCACATAGCCCAGATTGTTGATCGCCCCTTCGCCCAGGGTGCGGCCGACATTGGCCACGCGGCCAAGCTTGGAGATCACCGCCCCGGCCTCGCCGGCCCGCGCCAGGCCCAGGCCGCCCAGCGCCGCTTCGCCCAGCCCGTCGGTGCCGACCATCACGCCCAGGCCCACCGGATCGGTCAGACCCCCGGCCAGGCCCGCGCCGATGGTCAACAGCGGATTGGCGTTCGACCGGCCCAGCACGTTCTGCTGAAACAGCTGCTGGTGCGCCTGGGCCGCTTGCCAGGCGGCGTCGTCGGGGGTGATCGGGGCGTTGAACCGCTTATAGCCGTCGATGCCATATTGGGCGTTGGCCTGGTCGGCGCTGATCCGCGTATCGATATCGCCGAAGCTGTTGCCCTGGCTCACCGGATCGGCCGGGTCCTGGCCCAGAGTGTCGAGCACCAGGTGCTTGCCGAAATTCAGCGCCCGATCGGTGAAGTCCATGTGCCCGAAGGCTTCGCGATAGGCGTAGCTGTTGTCGACCGGCAGGCTGGCCGCGCCGGCGTCCAGCTTGTCCAGATCGACCTGAGGCGCCTGGGCGAGACCGATAGCCATCAGTGCATCCCCTGCAGGCGGCCAAGGGCGGCGGGCAAAACCTTCTGCACATAGGCGCGGGTCTCGGGGTTGGGGATTTTGGCGACCCAATCGTCCAGGCTGATATTGCCGGTCCTGGGGTCGCCGATGGTCTGCAGCCAGCCCGGCCTATATTGGCCGCCCCGGGTCTGGCCCTCCAGCTTGCCCCGTCCAGCGTTATAAGCCGCCAGCGCGAGGCCGACCCCAGCGCCCGTTCCATAGTGCTGCAGGTTGTCGCTCAGGGCGGCATTGCCGATCCGGGTGTTGTAATCGGCGTCGTTCTGGGCCCGGCCCAGATCCACCGGCAAGCCCAGGCGTGGGGCATAGGTCTGCACCGTCGCCGGCGTCACCTGCATGCGGCCCAGGGCGCCGGCGTGGCTGACCTGGCCATCATGGAAGCCGCTTTCCTGGCCGGTCACCGCCCAGCTCAGGGCCTGGAAGGCGGCGCCCTTGTTCACCGCCGGCAGCGCCGCGCCGTTCGGCCCCTTGACCGCATTGGCCGGCGGGGTGGCGAAGGGATTGAAATTCGGCTGCTGCAGCTGCTGCCAGGTGGCGCTGACGCCGCGGCCGTAGCGGTCGGCGACCTGGGACCAGGTGCCGTCGGTATGGGGCACCATCAAGGTCAGGCCGCTGTCGTCGGGCTGGGTCACCCAACGCCCCGAGGTGTTGACCTGGGCGGCATAAAGCCTGCGCTGATCGGCTGGCGTGCCTGGATTGGTCGCCGGCGCGTAAAGATTGGCGCCATTATTGCCCGTGAGGGTTCCCAGCAGATTGGCCGCGCCGGCGCGGGCCAGCTGGGCGCCATTGGCGTGCAGCGGCCCAAGCGCTCCGAAATTCCAGGTCGAGGCGTTGGCCAGGGCCGCCGGCATGCGCCAGGTGTCGACATACTGATAGCCGGCGGTCATGTCGGCCGCCGCCGTCTGGGCCGCCTTCTGGGCGCTCAGGCCCTGGCTGGCCATCAGCTCGCGGGCGACCAGCTGGGTGCGGTCGATGCGCGCCTGGGCCAGGTCCTGGGCGCCCGGCAGGGGCTGGACGCTGGACAGGAACGGGGTCAAGGCCGCCTTGACCGCATTTGGCAGGACCTGGCCCTCGGCCTTGTCCATCGGCTTCTTCAGGGTCGGATCGTTCAGCGCCGCAACGAAGCGGCCTAGCTTGGTCCCGTGAGGATCATCGGAAAAATCGACGATGGCCGATAACTCGACCGGGCTCATATGCGCGGCCAGCAGCTGCTTGGCCAACAGGGCGCGCGGCGCGGCCGATGAGCCGTCGGGCATGGCGAAGCTCAAAGGCATGGCGTCGACAATCCCTGCCAGGGCCTGCATGGCGACCAGCTTCTGGGCTGCCGGCGCATTGATCACCCCGGCCGCCAGCCGTGCAGCCTCGGTCTGGGGAACGATCTGGCGGGCGCTAGGGTCGATGCCGGCGGCTGACTGCGAGCTGAGCATAAAGCCGGCATAGGTGGACGCGGCGGTATGACGCGCGGACGGGTCGGTCTGTAGGAACGCCGCCCAATTGGCCTGGTTCACCGCCCCGCGATCCTGACTGACCACGGCGGCGGCTGCGCCCGCGCCCTTCATCGCCGGCTTGCTATTGGTGTCGAACGCCCAGGCCCCCGGGTTCTGCCGAGCCTTCAGCTCTGCTGCCGCAGCGGTCTGTGAGGCCTGCCAGGTGGACAGCTTGGTCACATAGTCCGGATCGGTCGGGTCCGGTGCCGGCGCAGCGGCCAGGGACTGAACCTGGGCGTTGGACATGGCGCGTACAGCCCCTGCGGCCGCGAATTGGGTATCGGCCGCCTTCAGCTGTAACTGTCCTTGCGCGATCTCAGTGGGGCTAAGGACATTGGCGGCGGTGGCGAGATTGTAGCCGGTGCTCTTGCCGGTCGACAGTCGCGCATAGACCTCTGCCTGGAGCTGCTGCTGCGCGGCTATATGCTTGGCCGCCTCGGCGACGGCGTCGGGGCCGCTGCTCTCGGCCGCCGCGTCGACCCGGGCCAACAGGCTGACCTTTTGTTCCTTCTCCAGGGCGCTGTCGTAAAGGCCGCCGTTCAGCTCGCTCTTGGCCAGGTCGGCCTGGTCGGACTGAACCAGGCCGTTGATGCGGGCGATGGCCAGCTGGTTGCGTCCCGCCTTCAGGGCCTGGGCCTGCAGCCCGGCGGGCAGGTTGGAGATGATCTGCGGCAGCAGGGTGTCGCGGGCGTTGGCGTAGCTGGTGGGGGCGCTCAACACCGAATTGGCCAGGGTGGTGGCCTGGTCCTCGGCCCCGCTCAGCAGCGCCGTCTGGCCGTGGGCGATCTGATATTGCAGCGCCTCGGACTGATAGGCCGCGCGCTGCTGGGTCAGCTGGGCCTGGACATAGGGCTTGATCTCGTCCGGGGTGTTGGCCAGCACCGTGGCGGCATGCTGCTGGAACACCGCGTCGGTCTGGGCCGGCAGGTCGGTCGAGGTGGCGACATGGTTCAGCTTCAGGTTTTCAAAGTCGGGGGCCATGGCCCCGTTGAAGTCCATCACCCCTTGAGTGACCTGGCTGGCCTTCAGGTTTGCCGCTTGGGCGGCCAGCGGCGCGGCCATCACATTGGCCTCGTGCTGATTGGCCGCCCCGGCGATGCGCGCCGTCTCCAGCGCCGAGGCGCGTTGGAACTCGGCCACCTGGCCGGCGGTCATGTCGCCGCTGTTCTGCGACAGAAAGCCGTTGGCGTTGGCGGCGGCCTTGTCGGCCTGGGCCTTGGCGAAACCGGGCGCATCGCTCGGCTTGAGCACGGCCGCCGCCGCCGCGAACCCATCCTGGTTGACGTTCTGCAGCTGCTGCACCAGCGGCGCCACGGCCTTGCGGTCGGCGGCGGCCTGGGCGCGCACGCCCTGCAGCTTGGCGCGGAAGGCCACGTCGCCCACCTGGCCGGCGGCCTGGGCGGCCTGGTCCAACCCGAAATTGGTCGGCTGGACGCCGCTCAAGCCGGCTTCGGACGCGCCCTCGACCGGATCGGGGGCGATCGTGCTGGGGATCTCAGCCATCGTATTGGTCCGCCATCTGGCCGTCATAGCCGCCGCCGCCGTCGCCCAGGCGCTGGGAGAGGCTGCTCGCGATCTGGGATTGGTAGGCGCTCTTGGCCCAGCTGCCGACCACGGGGCTGACGGCCCCGATCACGCCGCCGATCAGCTGGTTGTTGGCATTGGCGCTGGCCACCCTGGCCTCATAGAGATCGTTCTGGGCCACGGTCTGGCCGCGATAGACGGCGTTGCGGGCATTGAACATGGCCTGGGCGCCCAGGCTGGAGATGATGCCCAGGGTCGAGCCGGTGAAGCCGCCGCCATTGGCCGCGCCCTGCACGGCGGCGTGGGCGGCCACGGCGTCGCCCTCCTGCAGCTGTTCCTGGGCGTTGACCCCGGCTTCGCTGTTGGCCTGCTGGGCGGCGTAGCGCAGGGCCTGGGCGTGGGCCTTTTCGGCGTTGGAGCCGATGATGCTGGAAAACAGGTTGCCGATCGACTGCAGGCCGCCTTGCGCGAAATTGGCGACTTCCAACGGGTCCACGCTATGCCCTCCGAACCATCATGCGATAGGCGATCCCCGCGCCGATCGGCGCGTCGAACACCTCGCCGGTGTCCTCGAACCCGATGCGCTCCAGGCAGCTCTGGGCGGCGCGGCTGGACAGGCGGCAGCTGGCCTCGACGGGGCCCAGCTGGGGCATGCGGCCCAGCATCTTGCGCCCCAGCCGCACCAGGGCGACCCAGTCGCGCGGGGCCAGGTCGGCGACCCAGGCCCAGGCCTCGGGGCGGCGGTCCAGAACGCGATGGACCCCCGCCAGGCCGATGACCTCGTGATCGCGCGTCAGGGTCCAGACATGGCCTGTCGGCGGCCCGCCGCTCCAGTCATGGCCGATCATGGCCATTTCCTCGGCGAAGTCCTCGCGCGGGGTGAAGGCGGCCTCGTCGCCGCGGCGATAGGCGCGCAGGTCGATCCTATCCACCGGCCGCCACCTGGGGCCGGATCGCATAGATGACGTGGTCATAGGCGGTGTCTTCCTCGATCACCAGGCGGGGGTCGCGGCCGGCGTCGCCCATGGTGTTGACGGCCTGGGTCACGCGTTTGGGTGTCGGGCCAGGGATGTCGCCGATCACCCGGCTGTCGATCAGCTCGTAAGTATCCTCGCCGTCCTGGCTGACCGCGCATTGCGAGGTCAGGACCGTGACGATGGCGCCGGTGATCCGCTGGCGCGTGCCGTCGGCGTTGTTCTGCACCGTCGCCAGTTTCAGGCTCTTGAACCGGGTCTTATAGCCCTGGCCGACCATGACCTGGCTGGAGGCGGGGATATGGACCGCGCCGGCGACCACCCGCTGGTCGGGCTGCTGCACCCCGTCGGCCAGGATGCGCACCATTTCGCCGTCGAAATGGTCTAGGCCCTCGATCGTCGTCACCGGCGCGCCTTCGTAAAATTCCGCCAGATCCATGAACAGCTTGTCGCTCTTGCGGCTCTGCTGGATGATGAAACGCTGGACCACGCCAGCCTTGGTGCGGCTGACGATCATCCACAGGGTCTCCATCTTGCCCGGGCCGGGCAGGGCCTGCAGGTCCTCGATCGCCCAGCCGCCATCGCCCAGGACCTGGCGCGTCCAGCCGCGCACCTGCTGCTCGGCGTGGTCGGTCATGATCGCCACCCCGCCATCGGCCAGCCGGGCCCACAGGGCGTTGTCGGGCTGGGGTATCCAGGCCAGTTGGGTGAAGACGCGCTCGCCGATGTGGGTGGCCAGGACCGTGCAGTCGTCGCCGCTGTCGGTCTGTTGCAGGTCCAGGGCCAGCTTGCGCAGGAATTCGCCGCCGCGCGTGGCCCAATAGAGCGCCTTGTGGGTCTTGGCCGGATAGACGTCGGCCGTGCCGTGGTCGCTGATCTGGCGGCAGACGATGGTCGAGGGCGCCAGCGCCGAGCCGAACAGGCCGCCTGAAATGACGAATTCGCCGCTGTCGGTGCCGGCCATCAAAAAGGTCGACATGCGCAGCCACTGGATCTGGCTTCCGTCGTCGCCCAGCCGCCGGCGCATGGCGTCGGTGTCGATCACCGCCCCGGTGCCCAGGCCGGGGATATAGGTCTCGCTGGCCGGCTGAAAGGCCGCCGTGCCGGTCAGGTCGAGGAAATCCTTGTTGCTGGCCGTGGCGCCCCCCGCCAGCCGCTCTTCGACGATCTCGGGCCAGGCCGTGGGCCAGCCAAAGAACGCGCTATAGGCGCCCCAGGCCCAGCAGCTGGTCGCGGCGGCCGATTGCAGCGGGACCGTGGCAGTGACCAGGCCCGTGACGGTGTGGGCGTCGGTGAAACCGGTGATCTGGACGATGCCCGCCCCGTCGTGCCGGTATTCGAAGGTGTTGCGCCCATCGGTCTGCGTACCCTGGGTCACCACCAGCGGGGTGTTGGCCAGGGTCAGGTTGGTGTTGCCGCCCGGCCCCTGGCTGACATAGACCCGGCCGTTGGACAGGGCGTAATAGCCGGCCGGTGGCGCGTTGCCGGCGGCCCAGCTCCAGACGCTGGGGCTGCCGTCATTCTGGCGCAGGCGCAGCTGCGAGCCCACATGACCGGCCTCGAACATGGCCGCCGACGCGGTGACCGTCACCACCTGGCCGGTCAGGATCGAGCCGGCGGCGCTGTTGGGATTGGTGTCGACCTCGTCGGTTCCGGTCAGGGTCAGCGTATTGGCGACGACGCTGTTTTCCGGCTGCCAGGGACCGTTGGGAAAGGTCTCGGCCGCGAAGGTCCAGCTTGTGTTGGTGATCCGCGACAGGCTGTAGGGCGCGAAGCCGTCTGAGGTGCGGAAATAGATCACGTCGACGACCTGTTTCCAGCGCAGCAGGGCCAGCTCGGCCTCGCCGTAGGGGCTGGCGAACTGCACCTGGTCGGGGCCGTCCATCAGCGGCGAGCCGTCGGCCGACCATACCCGCACGGTCCCGTCGCCGAACTCCAGCATGGCCGCGTCATTGATCCCGCGCCGGAACGGGACCAGCCGGCCCATCTTGGTCTGGTCATTGACCGCGCCTAGCCGCCAGAAGCCGCGGCGCTTGGCCAGGGGGCCAGGGATGCGGATCACCAGGTTCTGGCCCAGCTCGCAACCCTTGCCCACGGGCTGGATGTCGAGGCGTTCCCACGCGTCGTCGCAGATCTCGCCTTCGGTGAAGCTGTTGGTGAAGCCGGTGGACATGACGCCACTATCGCGGGCGTCAGGCGGGCGTCGGATGAAGCCCTAGCGGCTGTAGTTGCGGATCATCTGCGGGATGCTGGGCGCCAGCGGGGCCTGACCGCCTTCCTGCGTGCCCTCGACGCTGATCGCCAGCAAGATCTTCTTCTCACCGGCATTGGCCAGGCGCGCGGCGGCGCCCTGGTCGCCATTGATCGAATAGCAGCAGCGCCCGGCCAGCTCGAAGCCGATGGCGTCGACCAGGTGCGGGGTCAAGGCGCCCCAGCTGCAGGTGCGCACATAGGCGATGTTCAGGCTGTCGATCTGGTCGCGGCTGCGGATCAGGTGGCGGGCGCCCAGGTCGGTGTCGAGCGTGCCGACCTGCCAGCGCGGTTCCCAGCAGGTGGCCTCGCCGTTGAACTGCACCCCTTCGATTTCCCACACCAGCAGGCAGCCATTGGGCGCCAGGTACTGCCAGGGATATTTCCAGCTGCCCGCCGGCGCGGCCGACGGCGTCAGCACCGTGTATTCGAGCGCGCAGGTCCAGCCATGGCGGCCCAGCACGGTGTCGCGGGACAGTTCGACCGAGCGCAGCAGCTTCTGCGCCGCGCCGCTGCGCTGGATGCTGGCCGCGGTCAGGTCAGCCAGAGGCTCATTGCCCAGGGCGGCCAGGGCGGCGTTGAGAACCTTCAGCTGGGCGATGTCGGACATGGGGCGCTTTCAAAATGGCGGTGGCCCCGGGGGAGGAAAGACCCCGAGGCCACCTGATCGCCGGCGTTCTGTTGCGACACGGATCGCCGGCGAAACGGGTTAGATCCGGCGCTGACCCTTCAACTGCCAGGCCACGTTGCCGGTGGCCGCGCCGCCGGCGATGGTCGCCAGCAGCTCGCATTGAGCGCCGATGGCCTTGGCGGCGGCCAGGGTCGCATAGCCCAGGGTCTGCCACAGCGGCTGATACCAGTTGCCGATCGTGATGGTCTTCAGCACCTTGAGAGATCCAGCGGCGGTGTGGGTGTCGGTCGCCGCGGCCAGGGCCGCCGGAAAGCTCACATCGCCGACCGATAGGGTGGTGTTGGCGCCCAGGGCGTCGAAATAGACGTCGGAGGCGATCGGGTCGATGATACTGTCCCAGCCGAACACGCCGAGCGAAATGGTGTCCGCGATCGGCGCGGCGGCCAAAACGATGCGGTCGCGGACCAGGATGCTGTCCGTGCCGTTTTCCAGGCCCATGTCAACGATCCCGGTCGGGAAGGTTTGCTTGGGGGTTCCCACCAGGGTGCCGTAACGCTTGGTCATTGGGGTTATCCTTCAGTGCGGGGCCCCAAAATCCGGATGGCGACCCAATTGAAAAGGCGACCCGGGCGGTTAGGCCCGGGCCAGGCGGGAGAAAGCGGTTATTCCTTGCAGTCGATCTGGACGACGGCCTTGTCGTAGCGCCGCACAGCACCATGCTCGGCCGAGTAATAGGCCTGCGGCGTGTTGCCCTTGTCGGCGCGTTCCTTGATCGAAACGTTCACGATCGGGCGACCCTTGTAGATGATCGCCGGCTTGATCCAGGCCATGCAGGACCGGATATTGTGGGCGTTGCCGTTGACATAGAGCGGGACCCGCGACTTGGGCAGCTGGACGATGGTGAAGCCCATGAAGTGGTCGATGGTGCCGGCGTTGAGCGCCATTACCTCTGCATAATACCGGCTGGTGGCCGGGGTCCGGCGCAGCAGGTCGGCCTTTTGCTGCGAACTCCAGGCCAGGAAGCGCTCGCCCTCCAGTTCGCTGTCATCGAGCAGCAGGCCGGCGTGGATCAGCTTGCCGACCGCCATGCCGTAATCGCTGCCGTCGGTCGGCACGACCTCGGCGTCATGGGCCTCGCTCACATCGACCGACGACACCAGCTGGCCGGCCGGCAGCGCCGTGGTGGTGTAGGAGCCGGTGTTGTCGTTCTTGTTGGTGGCGTTGCCGAGGCCGGCGGTGATGATGGCGCTGTCGGTCCTGCGCCAGCGGCCGGCGTTCAGGTTCATCATCGCCTTGCTGGTCGGGTCCTCCAGCTCGCGCACCTTGTCGCGGATGGGGAACCAGGCGCTGTCGTGAAAACCGAGAAACGCCCCGACGCGGCGGGTGAAGCCCAGGAACTTATCCGGGGTGTTGGGAACGCGGCTGTTGTTGTCCTCAGGGTCCGAGGGCAGCAGATCATCGGCGTTGAACATTTCGCCAGCGGCGTCGTAATTCAGGTCGCCGTCGACCTTGTCCAGCAACTTGGTCATGGTTTGCTGGGGCGCCATGTTCAGATTGGCGCGAAATCCAGGGACATATTGCGAAAGAACGCTGTCTTCGACGAGATTGTCCGACATGGTCGGGCTCCGGGGCTGCGGCCAGGGCCTTGCGGCGCATGGCGTCGATCAATGGGGATTTGATCGGCAGCACTCCCCGGGTCACCGGATGCGAACCTTCGGCTTAGCGCCCCGTGCGGCGTCGCAGGCTATTCGGATCAGGAGGCCTGACTACCCGAACGCCAACGAAGAAGCGCAGAGAGGGACTGATTTGCGGCGAGCGTCAATCCCTCTCTAAGCCGTCTCAGGTGGCGCGGGCCTCGGCCTGGCGCAGCAGGTCTCGCCGTTCCTTGACCACGGCCGCATGTTGCGGGTGGCTGGCGTCCAGCAGGGCCTTCCCCTTGACCGGATCGCCTTCCAGGGTCTTGACCGCGGCCTTAGCCTGGTCGGGCGACATGGCGCGCTGCGCGCCGGCCGCTTCGCCGGTCTGGCCGCCGGCGCCGCCGGGTTCAGCCATACGGTCAGCCATCTTGGCCATCATCAGCGCGAAGTCGGAGTAGAGGCCCAGATTGCCGCCCTCCAGGGCCTTCTGCAGCCCCGGCGAGCCATAGGTGGTCAGCATGCCGCCGATCTCCTTCAGCCGGGCGTCATAGGCGCCGCCCCAGGCCTTCTTCAGGTCGGCCGTGCCGGTTTCCGCCGCCGCCGCCATTCTGGCTGTCTCGGCCTCCTGGGCCGCGGCGACCTTGCTCATCCAGAAACCCATCACGCCCTTGGCCATGCCGGCCGGCAGCCCCAGTTTGTGGGCCTCGGCGGTGAACTCGGTGAGCATGGTCTTGTCGGCGTCGGTGGCCTTGTCATCGAGCGCGAGACCATATTTGTCCGGGCTCTCGGGCATGCCGATCTTGGCGTAGACCGCGCGCATGGCCTCGGCGTCGTTCGGGTCGGCCGGCAGGTCCACACGCAGCTTAGGATCGGTCCCGAAGCGCTTTTGCAGGCTGACATAGCCCTTGGCCATGTCCTCCGGGGTCTTGAACAACTGCACCGAGGGGTCGGTGCGGATGGCCTCGTCGGTGAAGCTGGAATACCAGGCCGCCGTGGCGGCGTCAGAACTCTGGCTCGCCGTCCCCGTCGTAGAGGCGGTTTCCGTCGTCTGGGTGGTCGAAGCTTCCATGATTGTTTTCCTCTAGGCTGTCGCTGAGATGCGCCACCACGATGGCGGCCTGGTCGACCTTGGCCCGCTCAGCGAGGGCCAGGGCCGCGTCGTGTTTCCCGGTGGCGTAGGCGTCCTGGCGCGCATTCTCGCCGATGCCGATCGGCCGCCCCACGCCGCACTCGACCAGGAAATGGGCCAGCACCAGGCGCCCCATGTCGCCATCGAAAGTCAGGTGATAGGCCAGGACGATCGAGGCTTCATCGCCGGCGCGAATGTCGGCGATCAGCTTGGCGCGGTCGAACGGCGGCAGGCTCATGTCGTCAGCCATCACTTAAGCCGCCAAACCTGGCGCGAAGGGCGCTGCGGGGGCGAAGGCTGCAGGGGCGCCGGCGGGGCCAGGCGGGCCGCCAGGGCCCCCGCCAGCGGTCTGGGCGGCCTGGGCGAGGGAATTGATCCCCGCGCCGGCGGACTGCCCGGCCTGGGCCAGCTTCTGGGCGTTCTCGGCGTCCTGCTGTAGCTTTTGCTGGGCGCGCATGGCGGCGCGGTCCTGGGCGACCTTGGCCCGGGTCTGCATCAGGCCCGGAGGGGTCGGCAGGGCATCGGCGATGGCGCGCAGGCTTTCCTCCAGGTCGACGGCCTGGGCCGCCTCCGGGTCCTGCTGGGCCACCAGGCCGCGAGCGTTGATCAGCTGCAGGGTCGCCTGGACATTGCCGCTGAGCTGGGCCAGGGCCAGGGGTCCGGCATATTCCCAATCGACATTGACCCCGGCCAGGCCGGCCGGCCCGCGCGGGGTCATGCCCTCGGCGTTCATGATCTCCATGGCCCGGTCGCCCAGGTTGGTGATCGGCTGTTCGAGGTTGGCGACGATCGAGGCGGCGCCGCGCAGGCGCTGGTCGCGGCGCTCGCCGGCGCCCTCGGCCGTGCGCTCGACCGCGTCGGGCAGCTTCATCCAGTCCATGAAGTAGCCCATGTCGATGTCTTCGCGCAGGGACTGCTTGATCGCCACGGCGTCCGAAATATCGCCGGTGAAGTCGAGCTTGATGATCGCCTGATCGGCGCGCATCAGGCCCAGGCCTGCGGGGTTGTAGAGATTGGCCGCCCCCGGGCGCCGGTCCAGCACCTTGCCGAACATGCGCGCCGGCATGGCCAGGGGCGGGCTGGCCTTTTGCTCGGCGGCGTTTTCGATGCACTGCTGCAGATGGTTCAGCACCATCACGTCGGGCAGCACCTGGCAGCCAAACCCCTCGGCATAGGCCTCGCCTGGCATGGGATCGTTGCGGAACACCGAATAGGGAAAGCTGTCGTAACCACTCTCCTCCAGCACCGCCTTTTTCTCTTCCGAGATGGCGACGAAGGCGAAGGGCTTGTTCTCGGCCACGGCGCCCTTGACGCCGTCATTGCGCGGACGGCAGGCCAGGACGATGGAGGTCAGGGCCATTTCGTCCGGCTGGTCTTTCTGGGTTCCCCAGCCGTCCAGCATCCGCGCCGCCGGATAGCGCTGAAACACGCGGTACAGCGGCAGCATCATCTTGAAATATAGGGTGTCGATCTCACCCTGTTCGTTCTCGCTCCACCAGCAGGCATGGATCGGCCGGCTGTTGAAATAGGGGCCGAAGAACCGCTTGCGGCCGGTCCACATGACCCCGCAGCCAAAGGCGCAGAACTCCTTCAGCATCGAGCCGGCGCGCAGCATCAGCCGGGCGTTGGGCAGCATCATCCGGTCGAACACCGACCATTGCAGCGCTGACAGATAGTCGCGGCTGTCATTGTCCAGATTGGTCGAGCGGCCGGCGGCCACCAGGCCCGACTTGACATTGGGCGTCAGGAACGGCCGCTTGGGGCTGAAGGCGTAGGCCAGCAGGAAGGCGGCCAGGCGGGTGTTGTTGTTGGTGGCGATCGAGCTGGTGACCTTGTGCGGGCGCAGCTGGCCCGGGCGCTGGGTCACGCTGAAATCCCGGCGCGGCAGGATGTAGTCGCTGACGAGCTGCCACTTGCGCTCATAGTCCACGCGCAGGCTGCGCAGGGATTGGAACTGCTGCAGATAGGTGTCGACCTGGTTGAACTGCTCCCCGACGCTGACCATGGATCAGTTGAGCCCCGTCAAGGTGGGCTGGCGACCCGCGCCCACAGGGGCGAAGGTGTTGTTGCTGGTGTTGTCGGCATTGGAGCCGCCGGCGGCCAGCTGGCGCGCCAGTTCGCCATTGATGCGGTTTTGGGTGTCACCGGGATTGACCACGGGCACGGGCTTCTGAACCGCCGGGCCGCCGAACAGGCCGGACATGGTCAGGCTCCTTTCCACTGATAGACACGGGCATGGGCGACCAGCAGCTGGGCCGAGGTCAGGGCCGGCGCGGGCGTGCCGCCCCAGCCGCCGACGCCCAGGGTGACCAGCAGCCACATGGGCACGGTCTGGCCGGCCGGGGTGGCGATGCGCGCGACCTCGACGTCGTTCTGGTAAAAGACCAGATTGGCCGCCGTCCAAGTCAGGCCGAAGTTGATTGGCTGGGCCGAGGTGTCGAGCCGGCGATATTGCTTTTCGACATAGAGCTTTTCGCCGGGGCCATAGTGGGTTGTGCAGTAACCCGTGCAGGGGTCTAAGCCCAAGGTCTCGACAATGTCGATTTCCTGGGCCTCGCCATAGAGCCAGATCCCCGAATGCAGGCCCGCGCCCTTGGGCAGCTGGGCCTTGACCTCGACATAGAGCGGCGGGGCGAACTGCTGTTTGGAGCAGATCATGCCCGACGACCAGGCCATGCCGAACAGGCTAGCGCCCTTGGCCGCCTGCAGCACGCAGCCCTTGGCCGCGGTCACCGCGCCAGGCGCGAAGGCGTTGAGGCTGGCGTCGTCGGTGATGACGTGGCTGTCCTTGCCGCCCGACCCCCAGGGCAAGACCGTGTTCCACCGCGCCAGATCCAGCGGCCCGGCGAATTCGTCGTCGAACAGCATCGCGCCGAGTTGGGTGCGGTCCAAATTGGTCATGGCTTGGGCGCTCCAGGCGTGATCGGCATGCGCTCGCCCGCCGCGTAGTTGGGGTTCTTGCCGGCGACCAGCGCTTCTCCGCCGCAGGCGGTCATGTTCATCAGCGCCCAGGTCTGCCGGGCGTTGTAGGCGCGCTCCTCGTCGGTGCGCGGGTCCTGCACGGGCGGCGACAGGGACAGCCGGCGCTCCTCCGGCTGGATCGGGCAGGTGAACACCACGGGCGGGACCACCTTGGGGGTTCCGGCCGGTTCGACCTGGTGGGCGTGCAACACAGCGGCGGCGAGGATGATCGAAAACATGGCCCCCTCAGTCCGCGTTATTGTCGATTGTGCAGTAAACCTTGACCGTTCCATTTAGGGCGTTGGTGCTGTCCGAGTTGTGGACCACGAACGAGAACTGATTGGCCGTATAGGTCAGGTTCATTACTTCCGGCGTGCCAGTCGTATAGGTGCCCCCATTGACCTTGCAGGTTACGCCCTCGGAACTGGCGTTAATGTTGTTGGTGTCGGTGACCGTCTGCACGGCGCTGTTGGCCGCCGACGCCGTGGTCAGCGAGGCCGTGGTGATCTGGCCGCGCAGACCGATCACGGTCACGGCGTTCGACGACAGGGTCGCCGGCGCCCAGGGCGCGCCGCCCGAGCGCCAGACTGGCACGTCATTGGTCGGCACGCTCAGGTTCTGCGTCAGCTGGCTTGCCGCCGCCCATTCGAAGATACGCCCAAAGTCTATGGTCGTATGGTTCAGGGTGCTGCCCGGATAGACCAGGCCGATATTGTTGGTCAGGGTGTTGCCAGGCGTCGCACCCCCCTCGCTGCCGCCGTTGACCACCACATGCGCGTTGGAGCCGAACGGCCGCAGCCAGTAGAGGTTGGTCGCGCCACTGGCCGTGGTCGCGGTCAGGGTGGCATAGTCAAAGTTTTCGAGGGTGACGTTGGTGCCGCTGACCCAGCCGAACAGGGCCAGGTTGTTGACCTTGAATGTCAGGTTCTCGAAGTGGTCCAGGGACATCTTGCCGCCCGTGACCGAGACGAGATTGACCCCCAGTTCGCCATTGCCGTCGCCGCCCGCGCCGATCGCCGGGGTGGACATGCCGATCGGCGAGCTTTCGCAGTTGCGCACGGTGCTGATCACGGCCACGCCGTACAGCACCCAGCAGGCGTTGATGCCATTGGCGCCCGCCGCACCGCCGTTGCCGCCGCTGTAGTTGTTGGTCATGGTCATGCCGGTGCCGCCCTGGGACACGGCGGCGCTCTCCAGGGCCGTATCGGCGATGGTCTGGGCGCTTCCGCTGAGGGTCCAGCTCAGGCCAGACCCGGCGGTGATCGTCGCCGGGGTCATGCCGCCGATCGTCGGGGTGAACACCGTCGCATTGAGGGCGATCGGCGAGCCGGTGGCGCTCCCGGGGTCGACGGTCAAGGTGTTGCCACTGATCGAGCCGGTGAACTTGGCGGTGCGCGAGGTGCTTAGGGAGCCGGCGCGATAGCTGTTTCCCGAGGTGTAGTTGTCGTGGATGCTCGACGAAAAAGCGGTGTTGTTCCCGGCGATCGCGTTGCCGTAGGGCTGGCCGTCCTCGAACGGTATCAGGAACATTTCGGTGGCGTTGTAGCACTGGTCATAGGCCAGCTCGCCCATCATCCAATAGACCAGCTCGACACAATGGCCGCCGTGGCCGCCGTCCCAATTCTGCAGCGCGGCCGCCGTAACCCCTTCCTGGGTCGCATAGACCATGGTCACGCCGCGCAGCATGATGCGGTGATTGCCCATCTGGAAGAACGGCAGGTCGGGGGCGTTGGCGCGCAGGATGGTGCGACCGGGCACGCCGTCGACGATGCAGCCCCAGCCCCCAGACGTGGCCGGAACGCGCATGTCGCCCCAGGTGGTGGATTGCGTGGTCGGCCCGTCGATCAGGCCGGCGGGCAGCAGCACCTGGGCGCCGGGGGCCTCGGAGGCGAAGCCGCCCACATTGGCGGTC
>FSWM01001086.1_pt1 | contig 25255 bp, 23 predicted proteins | sample 1637841 | NCBI WGS metagenome assembly FSWM01 (sample SAMEA3914789, study PRJEB12502) | metagenome | biome: forest; material: soil | place: Canada | collected 2011-07-03 | depth 0.3 m | reverse complement strand
TTCATCCACGGATTTCATGGGTTTCACCTGGATCCCCGCCTTCGCGGGGATGAGCGGATTCGAACAGTTCGACGCATTTATTCGACAACGAGCCCTAAGCGACCGCGCGGCCTGATCAGAGACCGCTTTGATAGGCCGGAACCTGCTGCGCCGAAGCGTGCAGCCGGCGGAGCCAGAACACCAGCTCGTCGTCCTCGCGGACCTTTACCGCCACATGATAGGGCGACGCCTCAAGGCGATCGTGGGCCACTTGGCGGGCCTCATCGGGGTGCTGCACCGTCGCGAACTCAAGGGTCGGGGCGGAGTAGCGGGCGTCTTCGATAGACAGGCAGAATGTGCGCATTTTTTTGTTTCCAGTCCCTGTGCCGCTCTTTTGCCACCTTTTTCCGGTCCTCGGCAAGCACCTGATTCGTGTACCGGGCGAAGCCCGTGGCGATCAGAGCCACCCGGCCAGCGGCTCCCGGGCCAACATGTCCTCGTAGGAGGGGCGCGGGCGCACTAGGGCCCAGCGATCGCCGTGGACCAGGACTTCCGGGACCAGGGGTCGACTATTGTATTCGCTGGACATGGAGGCGCCATAAGCGCCGGCCGACATGAACGCCACCAGGTCGCCGGCCTTCAGTGGGGGAAGCGTGCGCTCGCGGGCGAAAGTATCGCCGGTTTCGCAGATCGGGCCGACGACGTCATAGGCCAGCCGCCCGGCGTCTGAGGCCGGGGCGCGCACGGGCACGATATCGTGATAGGCCTCGTACATGGCGGGGCGGATAAGATCATTCATGGCGGCATCCAGCACCAGGAAGCGCTGCCCCTCGGGCCGCTCATGCACGTGGATCACGCCGGCGACCAGGACCCCGGCGTTGGCGGCGATCACCCGGCCCGGCTCGAAAGCCAGCTGGATGTCGAGGCCCCCCAGGGTGCGGCCGATTACAGCGGCCAGCGCCGCCGGCTCGGGCGGCGTCGGGGCCTGGAAATAGGGCGCGCCGAGTCCCCCGCCGAGGTCCAGGCGCTCGACGGTGAGGCCCTCGCCACGCAGGCGTTCGATCAGGCTGCGCATCTTGGCGTAGGCCGCCTCCAGGGGGGCCAGGTCGGTGATCTGGCTGCCAATATGGCAGGCGACGCCCACGGGGCGCAGATTCTTGTTGTTCGACGCGTTGGCGTAGAGCCGGGCGGCTTCGGAGATGGAGACGCCGAACTTGTTGTCGGCCTTGCCGGTGGCGATCTTGGCGTGGCCGCCCGCGGCGACGTCGGGATTGACGCGGAAGGCGATGGCGGGCCGGGCGCCCTTTGCCGCCGCGACGTGGGCCAGAAGGTTCAGCTCGGGCTCGGACTCGACATTGATTTCCGAGACCCCGGTGTCGATGGCGAAGGCCAGCTCGTCAGCGCTCTTGCCGACGCCGGAAAAGACGATCCGCTCGGGCGGAATTCCGGCGGCCAGGGCCCTGCGGATCTCGCCTTCCGAAACCGTGTCGGCGCCGGCGCCCAGGGACGCGAGGGTCTTCAGCACCGAGAGATTCGGGTTGGCCTTGACCGCATAGGCGATCAGCGGCTCCCCGTGGCCGGTGGAGCGCATGGCGTCGCGAAACACGGCGTAGTGCCGCTCGAGCGTCGCGGTGGAATAGACATAGACCGGCGTGCCGACCGCCTCTGCGATCGTCCGCAGCAGGACGCCCTCGCAGGCCAGTTCGCCGTCGCGAACCTCGAAATGGTTCATTGCGGCGAGGTTCCGGGGCTGGGCAGGGAGCCCTGGGGCGCGGTGCCGAAGGGGCTATTGCCTGCGCCCGGCATCGGCGTCGCATAGGGCGCCTGGGTCAGGGGCGGATGGTTCGGGTCCGGCACATTGGGCGTGGTCGGCTGGGAGTTGTCCTTTTTGGTCTTGGCCTTCGCATCGGCCTCGGCCCGCTTCTTGGCGTCGTAGTCGGCCTTGGCCTTGGCGCCGAACAGGGGCGCCGGCTGCTCCAGTTCGCCGACCTTGCCGCAACCGGACAGGGCCACGCTGGAGAAGAAGAGGGCCGCGAGGATCAGGCGGGGGGTCATGACAAGAGTTCCTTCCAGCGCTGGATTTGAGCGCGCACCTGGTCGGGCGCGGTTCCGCCATAGCTTTTGCGGCTGGCGACCGAGGCGGCGGACGTCAGAACCTGGAATACGTCGCCGGTGATCCGCGGCTCAAGGGCCTGCAGCTCAGCCAGCGGCAATTCCGCCAGATCAAGGCCCAGCGCCTCGGCCCGCTTCACCGCCGCGCCAGTCACATGATGGGCATCGCGGAATGGCGAATCGAGGGCGCGCACCAGCCAATCGGCTAGGTCCGTGGCCGTCGAATAGCCGCTGCCGGCCGCCGCGGCCAGGCGCTCCCGGTTCGCGGTCAGGTCGGCGATCATGCCGGCCATGGCGGTCAGACCCAGTTCCAGGGCGTCGAAGGCCTCGAAGGTGGGGACCTTGTCCTCCTGCATGTCCTTGGAATAGGTCAAGGGCAGGCCCTTCATCACCACGCTGAGCGCCATCAGCGCCCCAAGGATGCGGCCAGCCTTGGCCCGCACCAGCTCGGCCGCGTCGGGATTGCGCTTCTGTGGCATGATCGACGAGCCGGTGGAGAAGGCGTCCGACAGGCGCACGAAGCCGAACTGCGGCGTGGTCCACAGCACGATCTCTTCGGCCAGGCGCGACAGGTGCGTGGCGCAGATGGCGGCGGCGGACAGGGCCTCCAGCGCGAAGTCGCGAGCGGCGACGCTGTCCATGGAATTGGCGGTCGGTCGGGCGAACCCCAGGGCCGCGGCGGTGCGATGGCGGTCGATCGGAAACGGCGAGCCGGCCAGGGCCGCGGCCCCCAGCGGGCACTCGTTCATCCGCTCGCGGGCGTCGGAAAAGCGGCCGGCGTCGCGGCCGAACATCTCCACATAGGCCATCAGGTGGTGGCCGAACGTCACCGGCTGGGCCGGCTGCAGGTGGGTGAAGCCCGGCATCAGGGCGTCGGCATGGGCCTCGGCCTGGGCCAGCAGGGCCCGCTGCAGCGCCTTGAGCTGTTCGGCGCTGCGCTCGCACGCCTCGCGCACCCAAAGGCGGAAATCCAGCGCCACCTGGTCATTGCGCGAGCGGGCGGTGTGCAGGCGTCCGGCCGCCGGGCCGATCAGCTCCCGAAGTCGCGCCTCCACATTCATGTGGATGTCTTCGTACTCGTCGCGAAAGGGAAAGGCGCCCGCGTCCATCTCCGCCTCGATGGCGTCGAGGCCGCCCAGGATCGCCTTGGCGTCGGCGGCGCTGATCACGCCCACCGCCTCCAGCATCGCGGCATGGGCGCGCGAGCCCGCCAGGTCCTGGCTGGCCAGGCGCTTGTCGAAGCCAATGGAGACGTTGATCGCCTGCATCAGCTCGGCCGGCTTGACGGAAAAGCGCCCGCCCCACATGGACTGGCCTTGCGGCGAAATCTTCGGATCCCGATCCGCGGTCGCGTGAGGAGGAGCCTTGGTCATGAGCGAGATCCAGACGAAGCAGACGGTGGGAAAGCCCAAGCGCGATTGGACGGCCTATGCGCTTTGGGGGCTGTCCCTGGTGGGCGTGGCGGCGGTTCTATACGTGATCGCCGGGGCCGTCATCAAACCTAAGCCGTCAAGCGACCTGAAGAGCCTGGCCAAGGGCGAAATGTCCAAGCTGGTCATCGCCGACCAGGGCAAGCCGGCGCCCGACGCCGTCGTCGTCGACGCTGGCGGCAAGAGCGTCCACATCGCCGATATCAAGGCGCCGGTGGTGATTATCAACCTATGGGCGACATGGTGCGCGCCGTGCCGCCAGGAGATGCCGACCCTGGCCAAGCTGCAAATGGCCTATCCGGGCCGGGTGGTGATCGTGCCCGTGGCCGAGGACCGGACCGAGGACCGCGACAAGGCGCGCGACTTCATCGGCCAGTATGCCCCCTTGCCCTTCTACCAGGATCCCAAGCTCGGCATGACCTTCGCCCTGTCGCCGCCGGCCGAGGGCCTGCCGACCACGGTGATCTACGACAAGACCGGCCACGAGCGCGCCCGCTTCTCGGGCGGCGCCGACTGGAGCAGTCCGGAGGCCCGCGCCGTGGTGGAAGCCCTGCTGGGCGGCGCCTGAACAGCGGGCCTGGATGCCAGTGAATTTCCTGACTTGAACAAGCGGAAGTGAACGGCTGGAAGGCCTTTCCACCCCCTGATTTGAGTTGACCTCGCCTGACACGGGAGGCACTTAAGTGTGGCAATCCGATCTATGGCTGCCGCCGGGCGACCTCGTCTACCGAACTAGCCGATACCAGATTTGCGATTGTCCCGGGCCGCCGCGCAAGCTGCGGTCTGCAACTGGAACGGTTGTTCGAGGAACACGAGTATGGCCCACGGCACGGTCAAGTGGTTCAACACCACAAAAGGCTATGGATTCATTCAACCTGAGGGCGGCGGCAAGGACGTTTTCGTCCACATTTCCGCCGTCGAGCGCGCCGGCCTGCGCACCTTGAACGAAGGCCAGCAGGTGAGTTTCGAGTTGAAGGACGAACGCGGCAAGACCGCGGCGGTCGACCTGAAGGCGCTCTAGTAGCCTTCGACGACTGAAAATAGCAACCTGTGCGGGCGGGCGCCAGCTTCTTGACGAGGCCGGCGCCTGTTCGCGTTTTGAACACTGGGTCGCAATATGATTGAACTGGCCCCGGTCCTGGAGCCGATCTCCTCGCGCGGCTGGCCGCCTGAAGTGTGCGAGACCCTGGGCGGCTGGCGCCTGCATGCGGCGCGCGGCTATTCCGGCCGGGCCAACGCCTGCTGGCCGATCGGCGAGCCGGATCGGCCGCTGGACGAGGCCATAGCGGCGGTCGAGGCCTGGTACGGCGCGCGGGGCCAGCCGCCCCTGTTCCGGCCGGCCGACATTGCCGACACCGAGGCGCTGCGGGACCGGCTGGAGCAGCGCGGCTATCGCGCCAGAACGGAAACCCTGGTGATGGTCGGCGCCTTCACACCCGGAGAAGCGGCTGACGTCCACCTCGCCACAGACCCGGACGCGGCCTTCACCGGCGTCTTCCTGGGAACCGCTACGGATCCCGCAGATGCGGCCGAGCGGATCGAGACCGTCCAGCGCCTGGCCCCGCCCCGCATTTTCGCCCGGCTGGACATTGAGGGCGAGCCGGCCGCCATCGGCGCCGCGTCGATTGATGGCGGATGGGCCGGAATCTTCGGCATGCGCACGCTGGCCCAGCATCGACGCAAAGGACTGGCCCGCCGCATCATCGTCGCCTTGTCCGAGTTCGCGCGGGAGGCTGGCGCCCAGCAGGCCTACCTCCAGGTCGAGGCCGCCAATGCGCCCGCCGTCGCGCTCTATCGGGGCCTTGGCTTCGAGATCGCTTATCGCTACCGTTATTGGACAGTCGTATAACAACTGGGCCGAAACCATTCGGGGAGCCGGCGTGAGCGCAAAGCCGCTGCGATTCTGGGACCTGGCTCTCTATGCCGTGGCCATGACCCTGTCGCTCCGATGGCTGTCGGTCGCGGCGGCGGCGGGCCCGGCCTCTCTGCCCATGTGGATCGCGGCGGTGATCGGCTTCATGGCGCCGCTGGTGATCGCCACCGCCGAGATGGCCGGTCGGTTCGAGGGCGAGGGCGGCATCTATATCTGGACCCGCGAGGCCTTCGGCCCCTTCGCCGGTTTTCTCTGCGGCTGGCTCTACTGGACGTGCAACATCCCCTTCTTCTCCGGGCTCTTGGTGTTCATCGTCAATGTGCTGGCCATGGCCGCCGGGCCCAAGGCGGTCGCCCTGTTGCAGAACCCGGCCCTGTTCATGAGCGCGGCCCTGTTGATCTCGGTCGCCGTGGCGGCCATGCACCTGATGGGCCTCGAGATGGGCAAGTGGATCTCGAACCTCGGCGCCGCCGCCGTCGTCGGGCTGCTACTGGTCCTGGTCGCCTCCGGCGCTGTGCTGGCGATCAAGCCGGGGCCGGCCACGGATTTCATCCACGCCAGCTACGCGCCGCCCTTGACAGCGGACGGCGCAATCCTCTGGGGAACCATGGTGTTCGGCTTCGGCGGGCCTGAGGCCCTGGCCTTCCTGCGCAACGAAGTCGAAGGCGGCATGGGCCAGATCCTGAAGGTGCTGGCGACGGTCGGGGCGCTGTTGACGGTCAGCTATATCGCCGGCACCAGCGCCATCCTGTCGATCCTGACCCCCGCCCAGGCGACGCGTCTGTCGGGGGTGCCCGAGGCCTTGAGCCAGGCCCTGAATCGCCTGGGGCTGGGCGGCCTGGCTCCGGCCTGCCTGCTGCTGCTGGCCCTGGCGCTCCTGGGCGGCTACAGCTCATGGTTCGGGGTCGCCGCCCGCCTGCCCTTCGCCGCCGGCGTCGACAACTTCCTGCCGGCCGCTTTCGCCCGCCGGCATCCCAAGACCGGCGCGCCTGTGGCCTCCATCCTGGCCCAGAGCGCGGCGGTGATCGTGCTTGTCGTCTTCAGCGAGATCAGCCAAGCCGGCGGCGCCAGCCTGAAAAGCGCCTACGACTTCCTGGTGGCCATGACCGTGATCTCCTACACCCTGCCCTTCGTGTTCCTGTTCGCCGTCTATCTGAAGGTCCAGGAACATCCCGCCCCGGCGGACGCCTGGACCCCGCCGGGCGGCGCGAGGGGAGCCGGGACCATCGGCTGGATGGGCCTGCTGGTCTCGGTCAGCGCCATTCTCTGCACCCTGGTCCCCAGCGCCGACGTCATGGACAAGCGGGCCTATGTCCTGAAACTGGTCATCGCCTCAGCCGTGCTGATCCTCTGGGGCGTTCTGGTCTATATCTGGGGCGCCCGGCGCGCCGTCGCCGTTCAGGGAGCACAACCATGAATGCGCCCGCCGTCCCCGCCGTCGAGACCCTGCCCGCCTCGGCCTATCGCGACGCGGATCTGTGGGCCCACGAGCGAGCCCGCATCTTTGCGCCAAGCTGGCAGTATCTGGGCCACGAGGGCGCCTTGGCCCAGCCGGGCGCCTGGATCGCCGACACCATCGCCGGCTATCCGGTCCTGGCGGTGCGCGGAGCCGACGGGATGCTGCGCGGCTTCCACAATGTCTGCCGCCACCGGGCTGGCCCCCTGACCCAGGGCGAATCCGGCCAATGCGACGGGCAGCTGACCTGCAAGTATCACGGCTGGACCTACGCCCTGGATGGGCGCCTGCACGCCGCCCGCGACTTCGGCCCCGCCGCCGGCTTCGATCCGCGCGAGTTCAGCCTGTTCCCGGTCCGGCTGGAGACCTGGCGCGGCCTGGTGTTCGTCGCCATCGACGCCGAACTGCCGCCGCTGGCCGACTGGCTGGCGCCGGTCGAGGCGCGATTGACGGGGGCCGACTGGAGCGGGCTTGCAGTGGCCGGAACGCGCCAGCACCACCTGGCCTGCAACTGGAAGACCTATGTCGAGAACTATCTCGAGGGCTACCACGTCCCCATGCTGCATCCCTCCCTGGATGCGGAGATCGACGCCGAATCCTATTCCGTAACCATGGAGGGCCGCATCGCCGTCCATCAGGCGCCTTTGCGCAAGGAAGGCGCGGTCTATGAGGGCCTGTGGGCCTGGGCCTGGCCCAATATCGGCTTCAACGTCTATGGCTCGGGCCTGATGTTCGAACGCATCTCGCCCCTGGGCCACGACCGGACCCGGCTCGACTACATCTACCTGACGCCCGAGGGGGCGGCTGTGAGCGACGAGACCATGGCCATGTCCGACGTGGTGCTGGCGGAAGACCTGTGGGTGGTGGAGCGGGTGCAGGAGAACCTGAACTCAGGCGTCTACAAGACCGGCCGCCTGTCCTCGCGCCACGAAGTCGGGGTGGCCGCCTTCCAGGCCTTCTATCGCGAGGCGATGGGGCCGCTGCTGGCTTAAGCCGCGCGCGTCCGCCGACGCGCCACCGTTTGGCCAGGCGGGGTGTCGCACAGCAGTTTGCGCAGCCCTTCCACAAGCGCCTGGGCCTCCTTTGGCGACAGGCTGGCGGCGATCTTGCCGGCCAGATGGTCGTCGATCTCACGCAGCCGGCCGGAGAGTTGGCGCCCCGCCTCGCTCAGCGACAATTCGGCGACGCGGGCGTCCCGGCTTGAAGTCGAACGGGCGACCAGACCCCGCTTGACCAGGCCCGCCACCAGCCGGCTGGGGCTGCCGCTCTCGCAAATCAGCAACCCGCCAAGCTCGGCCAGCGAAAGCGGCTGGAACTCGTCCAGCACCTGCAGCACCTCAGCCTGCGCCGGGGTCAGGGCCAAGGGCTTGAGTCCCGCCGTGATCATGCGTCCGCCGGCCCGCTGGGCGGCCAGGATCAGAAAGCGAAGCTCCTGGGTTGGGGTCATGGCGGGCCCATTTGAACGGTGTTTTCCTCACGGACGAAATCTATGGCGCAGTTTGGTCAGCGTCGCGCAAAGATTTCGGGCACGCCCCTTGCTCGCAGCGCCAATCAAAAGGCCATTGTGAAACAAAGCTTGGCTTCGCGCGGCCTGTCCGGTTAACAAAGTCTGACGTTCGAAGGGGATGCTCGAGTGCTGTCTGTCCTGGCCCTGATCGCCGCCACCGCCGCCGCGCCGCAAATCGCCACGATGCCGGCCGCGCCGGCCGATGATGTGACCGTGGTCTATCTCGGCTGCCAGATCCGCCAGACGGCCCTGGCCGAATGCCAGGTGGTCAACAACGAGCCGGTCGAACCCGGCGCCGCCGCCGAAGCCCTCAAGCTGGCAGCCGGCATGAGCGTTCCCCAAGGCCTGGCCGAGCGCCTGGGCGGCCACATCGTCGTCAAGCTGAACATCAAGCAGTAGGGGCTCGAAAAGGCGCACGCGCGCCGGGCGCTTTCAGCAGCCCCGACGTTTCATGCATCCAATCGCCGCTTCGTGAGTTACCATCGTTTGCCGACGATGGGTGCGCGGCGGCTGAGTGGCGAATGTGCGGATCGACTTTGTAGGCGCTTCGGGCGTCGTCTACCGGTATTTCGCGCGCGACGGCCAAAGGCTATCGCCGAGCGGAGGCAACTTCATCTTTGCCCGCGACACGCCAGAAGGCCTGATCGTGGTCTATGCCGGTGAGGCGGAAAGCCTGGCGGCCCAGGCGGATGAGCGCTGGACCGAGGCTCAGTCGCGCTACGGCGCGACCCACGCCTTCGTACGACTGAACGTCACCGCCAGCGTCCGCCGGCAGGAGTTGCACGACATCCTCAGCGCCTATGCGCCGCCGATGAATGTGGCGCAGCCGGAGAGCGGCGCGGACTGAAATTCGCTCCGGGCGCGCAATTCTTAAAGCTTACACGCACACGGAACTGTTCTAGGCTGCTCGTCAGGCTGAAAAGCCTGTTCCTGGCCCGGAAGGGACGTGAGCATGAGAGCATTGTCGTCGTATTTCAGCGCCGACGGGTTTCTGCCCCATGGCTATTGCCTGCTGTGGCGACCAGACATCCTGGCGTTGCATGCGGTCTCGGACGTGCTGATCGCCGCGGCCTATTTCAGCATTCCGCTCGCCATCCTCGCCTTTGTCCGCAGGCGGCTCAGGTGCTGATCGCCGAGGACGAAGCCTTCACCGCCATGGCGCTGGTGGACGCCATCGAGGACGAGGGGCACACGGTCAAGGACGCCGCCGACGGCGCCATCGCGATCCGCATCCTGGGGAATTTCAAGGCCGATCTGGTCATTACCGACCTGATGATGCCGAACCTGGGCGGCGCCGAGCTGATCCGCTTTCTGGATTCCCAGCCGGGGCCGCAGACGCCGGTGATCCTGATCAGCGGCGTGCCGGAAACCCGCCTGCCGCCCGACCTGCGCTATGACGCCTTTGTCGGCAAGCCTATCGACCACCCGACCCTGGTGCGGCTGATCGACCGACTGACGGAGCGTAAGGACTAGGTCCTGCCGACCGCCCTCTCCCTTACCCGAACGTCAGTCCCGTCGCGGCGGCCAGATCCTCAAGCGCCTGGTCCTCGCCGCCGACCTTGATCGCGATCATGCCCAGCTGCGCCGCCGGCTTGCAGTTCACACCCAAGTCATCGAGATAGACGCAGGCGCCCGGCTCCACCGCCAAGAGCTCGCACATCATCCGATAGATGCGCGAATCGGGCTTGCGCACCCCGACTTTGGAGCTTTCGATCACCGCGTCGAACAGGGTCATGATCTCGGCCACCTGCAGGGCCTTCTCCGGCGTCACCGCCATGCCCGAGCCGTGCCCGGCGCTCTGCATGTTGTTGGTGATGCAGCCGACCTTGAAGCGCTGCTTGCACGCCTTCAGCGCCTCGACCACGCGGGGTCGGATATCGCCGGACAGCAGCGGCAGGACGTCGGCGCCGCGCACTTCGAAGCCTCGGGCCTTCGCCTCCTCGGCGAACCGGGCGTCGAAGCCCCCCGCATCGATCTCGGCCCGTTCGAACCGGGCCCAGGCGTTGTCGTGCGGATCGGTGGCGTTGATGGTGCGGATCAAGTCCCTGGGCAGGCCCCGCGCCGCCTCATAGCGATTGAAGGCTTCGAACGGCGAGGTGGTGAACCCCCCGCCAAAATCCCAGATCACCGCCTCGATGGCCATGCCGCGCCTCACTTCGCCGTTTAGTCCGCCATGAACCGGTAGCCCACCCCCGGCTCCGTAACGATCATCTTCGGCGCCGCCGGATCGGCCTCCAGCTTCTGGCGCAGGTGGCCGATGAAGACGCGCAGGTACTGCACGTCCTCGGCGTTGGCGGGGCCCCAGACTGCCGTCAGGAGTTGGCGGTGGGTCAGGACCTTGCCGCCGCCCTCGGCCACCCGGGCCAGGACGTCGTATTCGCGCGGCGACAGGCGCACAGGCTCGCCGGCGCGGGTCACCAGGCGCTTGATCAGGTCAATCTCCACGGGCCCCGAGCGGATCAACGGGGGAGAGCCGCCCTGTTGCAGCTTGTGGCGCATGGCCACGCGCAGGCGGGCCAGAAGCTCGCCCACATGGAAGGGCTTTTGCACATAGTCGTCGGCGCCCTGGTCCAGGGCTTCGATCTTCTCCATCTCCATGTCGCGGGCCGAAAGGATCAGGATCGGCCCCTCATAGAAGGCGCGCGCCCGGATCAGGGCCTGCTTGCCATCCATGTCCGGCAGGCCCAGGTCCAGGATCACTGCGTCCGGCGGCCGGTTGGCAATGGCCGACAGCCCCTCGGCGCCGGTGTCGGCGCGAATCGGCTCGTAGCCGGCGGCGTCCAGGGCGGGCCCCAGGAAGCGGTGCAGCTGGGGCTCGTCGTCTATGACCAGGATGCGGGGGCGGTGGGCGGACATTCAGGGGACGGCCGAGAAAAAGCCCTTCTCCCCTTGCGGGAGAAGGAGGGGCCCGCGCCAAAGGCGTGGGAGGATGAGGGGTCGCACTGACGGCTGCCGTTCAGATCGGCGCCGACGGTCTCGGAGAAGCCGGCGCGACCCCTCATCCTCCCACCCGCTTTGCGGGCGGGCCCCTCCTTCCCCCACAAGGGGGGAAGGAAAGAAACCTCGCCCCATCACAGCAACAACCTGTGCGTCGCCACTGACTTGGGCAGGCTGATCAGGATCCGGGTGCCGCGGCCTTCGGCCAGCGGGCTGGCGGCGGCGATGCGGCCACCCATGGCCTCGACGAAGCCCTTGGCGATGGAAAGGCCCAGGCCCGCGCCCTTGTTGCGGTCGCCGCGGGCGCGGTCGGTGGGCTCCTCGACCCGGCGGAACTTCTCGAAGATGCGCTCGATTTCGGCCTGGGGAATGCCGGGGCCCTCGTCGTCGATGGCGATCACCACATTGGCCCGATCCTCGTAGGCGGCGACGTCGATGCGCGTGCCGTCAGGGCCGTAGGCGATGGCGTTCTCCAGGATGTTGACGATCGCCTGCTCCAGAAGCCCCGGATCGGTCTCGAGAGAGGTCAGGGCGTCGGGAAAGTCGCGGGTCAGGGTTCGCTTCTCCAGCCGCCGCTCGACCCGCTTGATCGCTGCGGACAGGACGTCGCGCACATCGGTCCATTCGGCCTTGGTCTTGAGCGCCCCGCCCTCCAGGCGGGTCATGTCCAAGAGGTCGCCGACATAGCGGTTCAGCCGCTCGGCCTCCTCGCGGATGCTGATCAACAGGTCAGCGCGCACCTCGGGCTTCAGCGACTTACCATAGTCGATCAGGGTGGTGGCCGAGCCCATCACCGTCGACAGCGGCGTCCTGAGGTCGTGGCTGATGGAGTTGAACAGGGCCGCGCGCAGCTTGTCCGAGCGGCGTAGGGCCTCGTTCTCCACCGTCGCCGCGGCCAGTTCGGCTCGCTCCAGCGCCACCGCGCCCTGGTCGAGCATGGCCTCGACCAGGCGCTCCTGGTCCGGCCCCTGGCGGTCCTGGACCTCGACGCCGGCCACCCCGGCCCGGCCACGCACCCCGACCAGCGGCCAGAAGGTCCAGCCGACCTGGGGCAAGGTGCCCGTGCCGGCGCCGGCCGCCTCGCCCTTCTCCCAGGCCCAGCGCGCCGCCGCCATGCCGCCAGTGCTGAGGCTCACCATGCCGGGGACGCCGGCGGCCTGAACCAGCTCCTCGTCCTTCGGCAGCAGCACCAAGGCGCGCCCGCCCGAGGCGGCCGAGGCCTGTTCGGCCAGGATCTGGGCCGCCTCGTCCTGGGTGGTGGCGCCGGAGAGGCGGCGGCTGGCGGCCAGGAGGGCGGTGACCGCCGCCGCCCTCTGACTCGACAGCCGCGCCTGGTCGCGCACACGCCCGGTCAGCCAGCCGGTGACCGCCGCCACCGCCAGGAAGATGGCGAAGGTGAAGACGTCGGCGGCATGGCCGATTTGCAGCGAGAACCGCGGCTCAAGGAAGAAGAAATTGTAGGTCAGTATCGCCAGGGCTGAGGCGGCGATGGCTGCTCTGAGGCCAAACACCAGGCCCGTGACCAGGATGCTGGCCAGGAAGATCATGGCCAGGTCCGCGCCGGACGAATAACGGTCGAGCAGAAAGGCGAGGCCATTGGCGACAGCCACCATGGCGACGCCCGAGAGGTAGCCCGGCCAGTCGCGCAGCAGGTTGAGCTGCGGCGGCGGTTCGGCTCCCGCCGCGCTATTGGCGTCCGGCGCGCCGGTCGAGACGAAGTGCAGGGCCGCCCCGCCCGAACGCTGCATCAGGGCGCGGGCCAGGGACCGGCCCGCCATCACCCGCCAGAGCCGGTCCGGCGACTTGCCCATGACGATCTGGGTGACGTTGTTGCGCCGCGCATAGGCCAGCACCGTCTCCGGCAGGTCGTCTCCGGTGAGCACCACGGTCGCGGCGCCAAGCTGTTCGGCGAGCTTGAGGGATTCGCCGACCCGCCGTGTGCTTCCAGGGTCGCGCGCCGGGCGATTGGGCCGCTCCACATGGGCCACGGTCCAGCGCGCGTCCATGAGGTCGGCCAGCCGGCGGCCCGCGCGCACCAGCGAACTGGCCGCCGCATCGCCGCCGATCAGCACAAGAATCCGCTCGCCCGCGGCCCAAGGGCCCTCGATGCCGCCCCGCCGCATGGCCTGCGTCAGCTGGTCGTCGATGGTCTGGGCCGCCCGGCGCAGGGCCATCTCCCGAAGCGCGGTGAGGTTTTCCGGCTTGAAGAAGTTGGTCGCCGCCACCTGAGCGGTCTCGGCCATGTAGACCTTGCCGGCGTTCAGCCGCTCGCGCAGCTCTTCCGGGGTCAGGTCCACGACCTCGATCTCCTCGGCGGCGGACAGGGCCGAGTCCGGCACCGTCTCGCGTACCCGCACGCCGGTGATCTTCCACACCACGTCGACCAGGCTTTCCAAGTGCTGGACGTTCAGCGTGGTCCAGACGTCGATGCCGGCGGCCAGCAACTCCTCGACATCCTGCCAGCGCTTGGGATGGCGCGAGCCCGGCGCATTGGAGTGGGCGTATTCATCGACCAGCAGCAGTTTGGGCCTGCGCTTCAGCGCCGCATCGATGTCGAACTCCATCAGCTGGCGGCCGCGATACTCGATCGGATGGCGCGCCATCACCTCCAGCCCCTCGGTCAGGGCCTCGGTCTCCTTGCGGCCGTGGGTCTCGACCACGCCCACCACCACGTCGGCGCCGTCGGTGAGGCGGCGCTTGCCGGCGGTTAGCATCTCAAAGGTCTTGCCCACCCCCGGCGCCATGCCGAGATAGACCTTGAGCCGCCCACGCCCCTGCCGCTTGGCCTCGGCCAAGAGAGCGTCTGGATCGGGGCGGGACGGCTCGTCTAGGTGCATCAAGCCTTAGGGTGGACCACAGGATCGTGCGCGTCGAGTGCGCGATTGACCGCCAGCACATTCACGCGTGGCTGGCCGATGAACCCCAGGAAAGGTTGCTGAGTGGCGCCGGAGATGGCGGCCAGGACTTCCGACTCGGTGGCGCCACGCGCCTTGACGATGCGCGGAACCTGGAAGCGGGCGTATTCCGGCGAGATGTCTGGGTCCAGGCCGCTGGCCGAGTAGGTGACGGCGTCGGCCGGAATCGCCGCGCCGGGGTTCTCCTTGCGCAGGGCGGCGGTGTCGGTCTTGACCCGGTCGATCAGCTTCTGGTCCAGCGGGCCAAGGTTGGTTCCGCCCGAGCTCAGCGGGTCATAACCGTTGCCGGCGGCCGAGCCGCGCGGGTGCAGATATTCGGGCTTGGAAAAGCCCTGGGCGATCAGTTCAGAGCCGATCACCTTGCCGCCTGCGTCCTTGATCAAGCTACCGCCTGCCTGGTGCGGGAAGGCGATGCCGGCGATGCCGGTCATGGCCAGGGGATAGCCGAGGCCGAACACCAGGGTGAACAGGACCACCATCATGACGGCGGCGCGAATTTGGGAAAGCATGGGAGGAGTTCCTTATTTTTGCTCGACCGGATTCCCACTCGCGTCATGGCCGGGCCTGTCCCGGCCACCCATGCCGTGAAGGCGCCGCAGCTGCGGTGGCGCGGAAGGAGCACGGCATGGGTCGCCGCCACGGGGGCGGCGATGACGTAGAGGGGTTGGCGGCGCTCTCATCGCCCTACGCCAGGTGCAGGACGGTGACGATGACGTCGACCGCCTTGATGCCGACGAAGGGGGCGATGATCCCGCCAATGCCATAGATCATCAGGTTGCGGGTCAGGAGCCGCGCGGCGCCGATCGCACGGTATTTGACACCTTTCAGGGCCAGCGGGATCAGCATGACGATGATCAGGGCGTTGAAGATCACCGCCGACAAAATGGCGCTGTGCGGGCTTGAAAGCCGCATGACGTTCAGCACGCCCAGCGCCGGCAGGGCGACCACGAACATGGCCGGAATGATGGCGAAATACTTGGCCACGTCGTTGGCGATGGAGAAGGTGGTCAGGGCCCCGCGGGTGATCAGCATCTGTTTGCCGACCTCGACGATCTCGATCAGCTTGGTCGGGTCGCTGTCGAGGTCGACCATGTTGCCGGCCTCGCGAGCGGCTTGGGTGCCGGTCTGCATGGCCACGCCCACATCGGCCTGGGCCAGGGCGGGGGCGTCGTTGGAGCCGTCGCCGCACATGGCCACCAGCCTGCCCTTGGCCTGCTCCTCACGGATCAGGCGCAGCTTGTCCTCCGGGGTCGCCTCGGCCAGGAAGTCGTCGACCCCGGCTTCCGAGGCGATGGTGGCGGCGGTGACCGGGTTGTCGCCGGTGATCATCACGGTCCGCAGGCCCATGCGGCGCAGGTCGGCGAAGCGCTCTTTGACCCCCGGCTTGACCACGTCCTTCAGGTGGATGACGCCCATCAGCCGGCCGTTCTCGCTGACCGCCAGCGGGGTGCCGCCCGAGCGCGCGATGCGGTCGACCGAGGCCACCACGTCGGCCGGAACTTCCTTCAGGCCGAGACCGGCCAGCTTGTAGACCGCGTCCACCGCCCCTTTGCGCCAGCTCATCTTGTCGGTGTCGAGGCCCGAGACGCGAGTGGTTGCGGAAAAGGCGATAGCCGTGGACCCGGCCGGGATGTCGACCACCAGGTTATGCTTTTCGCGGGCCAGTTCCAGGATCGAGCGGCCCTCTGGCGTCTCGTCGGCCAGTGAGGCCATCAGGGCGGCCGTCAGGGCGGCTTCGGCGGTGACGCCCGGGGCGGGGATGACCTCGGTGGCCATGCGGTTGCCGTAGGTGATGGTGCCGGTCTTGTCCAAGAGCAGGGTGTCCACGTCACCCGCCGCCTCGACCGCGCGGCCGGAAGTGGCCAGGACGTTGACCTTCAAGAGCCGGTCCATGCCGGCGATGCCCACCGCGGAAAGGAGCCCACCGATAGTCGTCGGGATGAGGCAGATGAACAGGGCGCCCAGGATCAGCGGATCCAGCGACACGCCGGAATACTTGCCCAAGCCCAGAAGGGTCACCACGGCGATCATGAACACCAGGGTCAGGCCGGCCAAGAGTACGGCCAGGGCGATCTCGTTGGGGGTCTTTCGGCGGTTGGCGCCCTCGACCATGGCGATCATGCGGTCGAGGAAGCTGTCGCCCTGGCCGGCGGTGACACGGACCTTGATGAAGTCGGAGACCACCGTGGTGCCGCCAGTGACCGCCGAGCGGTCGCCGCCGCTTTCGCGGATCACCGGGGCCGACTCGCCGGTGATCGCCGATTCGTTGACCGAGGCCACCCCCTCGATGATCTCGCCGTCGGCGGGGATCACGTCCCCGATCTCGACCAGCACCACATCGCCGGGAACCAGCTTGTGCGAGGGCGTGGGCACGGTGGTCCCGGTCGAAGGGTCAACGATCAGCTTGGCGTTGGTGGTCACGCGGGCGGCCCGCAAGGAGTCCGCCGCCGCCTTGCCGCGCCCTTCGGCGACGCTCTCGGCCAGGTTGGCGAACAGCACCGTGGCCCAGAGCCAGATCGCCATCTGCAGGGCGAACCCGGGCGATGTGTGGCGGATGATGGCGTCGACGGTCGAAACCGTGGCCAGGGCGGCCACGACCTCGGTGGCGAGGATCACCGGATTGCCCATCAGCTTGCGCGGGTCGAGCTTGACGAAGGCGTCGAGCGCGGCGCGCCGGAGGATAGCGGCCTGCGAGCCCGAGGCGGCGATGGCGGAAGTCATCTTAGATCACCGTTCTTTCGTGATGCGGCGTCAGTGAGCAAGGATGCCAAGCATTTGGAAATGCTCGACGATCGGGCCGAGGGCCAGGGCCGGGAAATACTGCAGGCCGCCCAGGATCAGGATCACCCCGATCACCAGGCCGATGAACAGCGGCCCGTGGGTCGGCAGGGTGCCGGCGGTGGCCTCCAGCTTGGGCTTGGAAACCAGCCCGCCGGCCATGGCCATGACGGGCACGATGAAGGCGAAGCGGCCGAGCCACATGGCGATGGCCATGGTGGTGTTCCAGTAGGGCGTGTTGGCGCTGAGCCCGCCGAAGGCCGAGCCGTTGTTGCCCGTGGCCGAGGCGTAGGCATAGAGGAACTCGGTCAAGCCGTGGGCGCCGGTTGTCGACATCGACTTCAACGCCAGGGGCAGCACCAGGGCCACGGCGGCGAAACCGAGGATCGAGGCGCCCAGGATCAGGGCCGCCAGCATGGCCAGCTTGATCTCCCGGGCCTCGATCTTCTTGCCGAGATATTCCGGGGTGCGCCCAACCATCAGGCCAGCGACGAACACCGCCAGGATGGCCATGACCAGGATGCCATAGACCCCCGAACCGACGCCGCCCGGCAGGATTTCGCCGAGCTTGATCATGAACAGGGCCACGCCGCCGCCGAGCGGGGTGAGGCTCTCATGCCAGTTGTTGATCGCGCCGCAGGAGGCGCCGGTGGTCATGGCCGAGAACACCGCCGAAGCGGCCTCGCCGAAACGGACTTCCTTGCCCTCCATGTTGGCGGCGCCGGTGATGTGGGCGGCGGCCATGGCCGGGGTGGCTTGCGTTTCGGCGACATAGATGGCCGAAGCCGCGGCGCCGACCATCAGCACCATGACGATGACCAGGGCGCGGGCCTCCTTGGCCACGCCGGCGACCCGGCCGAAGGCGACCATGCAGGCGAAGGCCAGGCCGTTCATCAGGATTTCCGCAATCAGGTTAGTGATCGGGCTGGGATTCTCGAATGGGTGGGCCGAGTTGGCGTTGAAGAAGCCGCCGCCGTTGGTGCCGAGCTGCTTGATCACTTCCTGGCTGGCGATCGGCCCCAGGGCGATGGATTGCTTGGCGCCTTCCATCGTGGTGGCGTCGACGTGGGCCAGCAGGTTCTGCGGCAGGCCGAGGGCGACGAAGATCAGGCCCACGACCACCGAGATCGGCAGCAGCACATAAAGGGTGATGCGCACCAGGTCGGCCCAGAAGTTGCCGACGCTCTCGCCCCGGTTGGCGGCGAAGGCGCGCGCCAGGGCGGCGGCGATGGCGATGCCGGCGGCGGCCGAAGCGAAGTTCTGCACCGTGAAGCCGGCCATCTGCGAGAAATGGCTGGCCGCGCTCTCGCCGGAATAGGACTGCCAGTTGGTGTTGGTGACGAAGCTGATGGCGGTGTTGAACGCCAGGTCCGGGGACATCGGACCGAAGCCCTGCGGGTTCAGCGGCAGGTGATCCTGCAGGCGCAGGATGCCGTAGAGCACGAAGAAGGAGGCGGCGCTGAAGGCCAGGATGGACATGGTGTAATCCAACCAGCCCTGCCCCTTGGTCCTGTCCACGCCACAGGCGCCATAGAACAGCGCCTCGACCGGCTTCATCACCGGGTCCAGCCAGGTCGGCTGATCTTGCCAGACCCGCGCCAGATAGATGCCGAGCGGCCACCCCAGGCCGACCGTCAGGCCGATCGTCAAGGCGATCTCGACCCACCCCTGAATGTTCATGGAGGTTCCCGCTTAGAACTTCTCGGGGCGCAGCAGCGCCACCAGCATGTAGATCGCCACCCCGATGGCGGCGGCGGCGTAGATGACGGCGACGACCATGGTCAAACGCGCCTCAGCAAGACGGCGTAGATGGCGAACAGGGCGAACAGGGCCGCGCCGACGCCAATAAAAATCAGATCCATCGGAGCCTCCGGTCGGGTCTTGGAGGCGCTCATCTACGGCTGTTGGTCATCAAGGTTCGACGCCTATGGCCGAGCCCGGACATAAAGGAAGCATAAAGGCCGGACGTTTCAGGCGCCGGCGGGCGCCTCGCCCGTGGCCGACAACGCGCGGCCATAGCCCATGCGGACAATCAGCCGCTCCAGCGTCAGGCTCTGGACGATGATCGAGAACACCACCACCACATAGGTCGCCGCCAGGATGATCGCGCGCTCGGTCGAGGGCGCCAGCGACAGGGCCATGGCCACGGACAGGCCGCCCCGCACCCCGGCCCAGGTGAGGACCGCCACCAGCCCGGGCTTGACGCCGCCATCCAGCGCCGCGAGCAGAGCTGACGGCCCGGCCAGCGACGCCCAACGCCCGAGAAATATCAGCGGAATCGCCGTCGCCGCCAGCATGTCGGTCAGTCGGTCGAACTTGAGCGTGAACACTTCCAGCCCCACCAGCAGGAACAGGATCCCGTTGAGGTTCTCGTCGATGATGGTCCAGAAGGCGCGGGTGTAGCGTCGGGTCTGTTCGCTCATGGCCTGATGCTTTGTGTGCCGGCCGAGCATCAGGCCGGCGACGACCACGGCGATCGGCCCCGACAGGTTCAGCGCCTGGGCGCCGGCGTAGACGCCGGTCGCCAGGGCCAGGGTGATGCCCACCTCCACGACATAGTCGTCGATTGACCGCATGGCCTGGATCGCGACCAGCCCTGCGAGCAGGCCCAGAACCCCGCCGCCGCCCGCCTGGACCAGCACCTGGCTGACCATCGACAGGGGCGCCGCAGCGCCGCCGCCGGTGGCGTAGGTCACCGCCGCGCCGAACAGCACCACGCCCACGCCATCATTGAACAGCGCCTCGCCCTCGATCAGGGCGCGGATGTCGGCGGCCAGGCTGGTCCGCTTCAACGCGGCCAGCACGCCGACCGGGTCGGTGGGGCTGATCAGCACTCCGAACACCAGCGCCCAGGGAAAGGAAAGGGGCACGCCGATCCCGCGCGCGGCCAGCCAGAAGCCCCCGCCGATCACCGCCGCCGAGATCACCACCCCGAACGTCGCCAACACCGCCGCCGTCCAGCCCCGCTGTTTCAAGGCTTCGAAATCCACATGCATGGCGCCGGCGAACAGCAGGTAGGCCAGCATGAAGCGCAGCACGGCGGTGGAGAAGTCCACCTGCTGCACGATCTGGCCGACCATGCGGCCGACGCCCAGGCCGGGCGCCAGGCCGTCCAGCCCCACCAGCCCCAGGGTCGAGACCAGTCCCACCAGCAGCATGGCCACCCCGGTCGGCAGCCGCAGCAGCTTCAGGTTCAGCCAGCCAATTACGGCGCTGAGGCTGAGAAACACGGCGGCCAGGTCGAAGACGGACGGGGTCATGATCCAGTGCTGACCGCGGCCGCGCCTGGGATCAATCGTAATCGTCAGCGTTTCTGCGACCACCGATCCCTGCGGCGTTGTCCAGGCTCGCCCAGGGCGCGCGAATGAAGTCCAATCGGCAGGGTGATTCGGCCGATCGGAGCGCCGCCTATGATCTTTCCGCGCCTTTGCCTGGCGCTGACGGCCTTGGGCCTTGCGGCGAGCCTCGCCCGGGCCGGTGACGGCGCTGACCGCGACCAGGCCGTCCGCCGGATGCGCGACTGGACCGGCTTTCCGGCCCGATCGGTCGTGGCGGTGACCCCGGAAATGGCGGTAGCCGTGGTCTCTCGCGGCTCGCCCGGCAAGGCGGGACGGCTCGAGGGGGTCGAACTGCAGGGCGAGGTGTTGGACGAGGCCTTCGCTGAGGCGCGCGGCTGGCGCTCGATGCGGCTGAAGGTGGACATCACCTGCGGTGACGGCGGCACATGGGTGCGTCGGATGACGGTCTACCCTGGCCACAACCATGCTGGCGACCTGCGCGCGGCAGCGACCCCGGTCGGCTGGGTGCGCCCCAAGGCCGAAGCCTATCTGGGACAGGCCATGATCGCACTTTGCGGCCCCGCGCCGGCCGCGGACGCCGGGCTCGCACCGGAACCGCGATCCTCAGCCAAGGCCCCGCCGGCGCTTCGCCCCGCCATCATGACCACCGCTGTCGACGCGACGCCCCCGACACCGTTTGCTGCGGGCGGACCTATGGTTCAGATCGCCGCCTCGCCGGTCGAGGCCGATGCTCAACGAGCCCGCGCCGGCGCCGCCTCGCGCCTGCTCAAGACCAACCCCGGGCTGGTGTTCCACGTCGATCCCGCCGTTTCGGCAGGCAAGCCGGTCTATCGCGCTCTGGTGTCCGGCTTTTCCGGCAAGGCCGCGGCCCAAAATTGGTGCGCCGACCTGCGCCAAGCGGGCGGCGCCTGCTTTCTCCGTTAGGGCCGCTCGCCCGAATAGCGGTCCTGCTCAGCATAGGCCTGGTTCTTGCCGGGCCAGGTCAAGTAGCCGCTGGGGTTAGTATCCCAAGGATGCGGCGGTGACGGCCGCAGGTCCCAGCCTTCGCCCCTCCAGCGATGCTCGTCGGCCTCGGCGTAGCGATAGGCGCGGTCGGCGCCCCAGGATTCGGACTGCTCCACGCGCGTGCGTTCGATCACGCGCGTCTCGACATGGCGGCGATGACGCAGGCTGGCGCGGTGATAGGCCACGCAGTGACACTTGGGCCGATGATGGACGACGTGGCGCACCACCGGCCGGCATTGTTTCGCCTCGGTGGCGCCGGCCGCGACGCTCAGGGCGATAACGGCGGATACGATCAGGCGGACAAGCATCGGCGCGCTCCAAGGTCGACGGAACCTTGATAACCCCTACGCGGACAAGGCCCGATACAATTCGCGCCCTGCGAGAGACGGCTCGCCTCCTGCGCACTAGCGGGCGATCAGGCGCAGGTGTTCGGCAGCGGTGGTATCCGATCCCGCTCCGGCGCGCGCGGAAGGCCCGGCTGAGCCGATACGGGCCGCACACTGCTCGTTCATCGCCGCCACTTCCCGCACCCTGCGCAACCCGTGCAGGCTGGCGGATCGGGCGTTCCCCCTCCTTGATACAGGTCAAGGAGGGGGCGGCGTCCCTTAGGCGAACTCGCCGTGAGCGTGGCTGAGCAGGTGATGGCTGGCGTCGAAACCCAGATCGGCGAACTGGGCCGAGCTCAGGTGATGGTTCGACGCGTTGTCGGCCAGGATCGGATGCCCCGCCGCCCCGCCGTCCAGCGCCAGGTGGCTGGCCACAGTAGCGTGCTCCAGCGGCGGCGGGTCGCCGATGATCAGGCCGCCGTCGAAGGTCGAGCCGGCCGTGTTCTCTGTGATCGTCAGGACCGCCCTGAAGGTCAGGGTGTTGCCGCTGAGCCCGCCGCTGGCCAGCGACCCGAGGTCGATCGCATGGTTGGTGAAATAGGTGACCAAAGCGGACTGGGTCGTGAAGGTCTGGTGGACGATGTCGGCGCCGTCGGCATAGAGGTCCAGGGTCGCGCTGGAGAAGCCCGAGCCCGAAGCGGTTCCGTTATAGAGCCCGACGATCAGGTCATGCCGCACCGCCAACTTGGTCAGGTCGGCGGTGAAGTCGATCTCGCTGCTGATCGATTGACCCGTCGTTCCGGTGGCCGAATGGCCGCCGCCGAGTTCGCCCAGGGCGAAGAACACAGGCGAGGCGCCGAACGCGGTGTTGATGTTCGAGTTCGCCGCCAGCACCGCCGAGGTCGAGGCCCCGGTCGGCGCCAGCATCTCGACCGCCACCGACTGGTTTGACGTCGAGAAGCTGGGCGCGCCGCCGCCATAGGCGACCGAAGCCTGGGCGGTCGAGGCGCCGCCGACATCCGCGCTGGCATAGCCGGCGCCGGCCGTGACGAGGTGGCCGGCCGTGTCCGAGGTCGTGGCCGTGGCGTAGACGTTGCCGCTGGTCCCCGTCGCCGTGGTGGTGGCTGTGGCCGCCCCGGCGGTCGAGCCAAGGCCGCCGGCCGCGTTGGAGGACGCTGTCACGGAGGTTCCGGCCGTAGCCGTGGTCGAGGCCGTGGCCGAGCCGCCGACCCCGGCGGTCCCTGGAGAGTCGGCCGTCCCGCCGGCTCCGCCGCTCACAGAGGTCGCCACATAGACCGCGCCCGTGCCGGTCACGTTGACCGTGGCCGCGCCGGAGCCGCCGGCCGCGCCGTTCGATCCACTGTGGCCGGCGCCCCCCACACCGCCGTTGGCGGTGACGTAGACGTCGACATTGGCGCTGTGGTTGGCGTTGCTGCTGTCATTGAAGGTCAGGTTGGACGTGGCCGCGCCCCCCGTCCCCGCGGTCCCGCCATAGCTGGCCCCGCCTGATCCGGCGAACGCGTCCTGGGTGAGGCTGAGCGTGCCGCCGTTGCTCGATCCGCTGACGGCGTTGGTCAGTAAGCTGTAGGCGCCGGCGCCGCCGTTGGCGCTGTTCATGCCCACCCCGCCCGCGCCGCCGTAGCGATAGGCGGCGGCTGAGGCGCCGCTGGATCCGGACGAGTTGGCGCTGGCGCTGGCCGAGGAAAGCCCCCCCGCCCCGCCGCTATGGCCCGATCCGTCGCCATTGCCGCCATTGCCGCCCACGCCATAGCCGGCGGCGGTGGCGGTGACGCCGGTCGCCGTAGCTTGGCCCGTGCCGGAGCCGCCAGCGCCGCCGCTGGCTCCCGTGCCACCATTGCCCCCGGCGCCGCCGCTGGCCGACGCACTGCTGTTGACCGTGGTCCCGCCAAGGATGTTGCTCTTGGCCGTGGCCGCACCGCCCGAGGCCCCCGCCGCGCCGGCCGCGCCCGATCCGCCGTTTCCGCCCTGGGCCGTCACGGGGCTGTAGACTGTCTGCGCGCCGGTGATGTTGCTGAGGGCCGATGCGGCTCCGCCGGCGGTGGTGGTGTTTCCGGCGCCGCCCTGGCCTCCGTAAGCATAGTTATAGACATTGACGGCCGTGCTCTGGGTGGGGTTGGCCGTATCGTTGAAGGTCAGGTTGGACGCGCCGTTTCCGGCCGTCCCCGCCGCCCCGCCGGAGCTGGAGCCGCCGCTGCCGCCGGCCGCCCGCTGCGTCATGGTCAGCGTGCCGCCGTTGGTGTAGCCGGTCACGGCGTTGGTCATGGAGCTGTTCGCCCCCGCCCCGCCGCCCGCGCCGGAATTGCCGGAGCCGCCCGACCCGCCGGTCTGATAGACGTAGAGCGTCGTGGCGCCCGAGCCACTGGCCTTGGCCGCGGCCGAAGCGGTCGCGGTCCCGCCGGCGCCGCCGGTCTCGCCCGAACCGCTCGCCGACCCGCCGGTTCCGCCGGCCGCCTCGTCGTCGACATAGAGGTTCTTGCCTGTCACCGTATCCGTAGCCGACGCCGAGCCGCCATTTGCGCCGCTAGCCAGGCTCTGTCCGGCGCCGCCGGCGCCGCCGGTGGCGTAGCTGTAGGTGTTGACCTGGGTGCTGCGGTCGAAGTTGGTGGTGTCGTCGAAGGTCAGGCTGGACACGGCCTGGCCGCCCACCGCCGCCGTGCCGCCCTGGGTGGCCCCGCCTGCGCCGCCGATGGCGTTCTGAGACAGGCTCAGGGTCGCGCCATTGCTGTAGCCCAAGACCGCGTTGGTCAGGTAGCTGCCGTCGGCTACGCCGCCGTTGGCGCCGTTGTAGCCCGTGCCCCCGCTGCCGCCGTAACGGGTGGCGCTGGCCGAGGCGTTGCCACCGGTCGAATAGGCGCTGGCCAGGGCCCCGCCGCCGCCGCCGTAGCCTGCCGCATGGCCGGAGCCATAGCCCGCGCCGCCATTGCCGCCATATCCCGTGGCCGAGGCGGTGACGTTGCCGCTGCCCTTGCCGGTTACCGAGGCGAAGCCATAGCCGCCGCCGCCGCCGTTGCCGCCGGAACTGGCGCCGCTGCCCCCCGTGCCGCCGTAGCCGTAGGCGTAGCTGTTGACGGTGGTTCCGCCCAAGACATAGTCGCGCGCTTCGCCGCCGCCGGCCAAGGCGCCGTTGCCGGCCACACCGCTGCCGCCGTTGCCCCCCTGGGCTGACGAGATCCCATAGACCGATCCGGCGCCGGTCAGGGTGTTGGCCGCGGTGGCGATGGCGCCCTTGGTCCCGTTGCCCCCTGATCCGCCGGAGCCGCCGGTGGCGGAAATGCTGGATTGCAGATAGGCGCTCGTGGTGGCGCTGGCCGTATCGTCGAAGGTGACGCCAGAATAGGCCGTGCCGCCCGCGCCGCCAACGCCGCTATCGCTTCCGCCGCCGTTGCCGCCATATGTGTTCTGGGTCAGGTAGAGGCTGCCGCCGTTGGTTTGGCCGGACGCGCCATTGGTCATCGAGACATTCGCGCCTGCGCCGCCGGTGGCCCCGCTGTAGCCATAGCCGCCGGAGCCTCCATATTCATACGCGGTCGCTCCGGACGAGCCGCTGCCGCTGGCGGTGATCGCCGAGGAGGCCGTGGCGCCGCCGCCGGCCCCCCCGGGTTTGCCGGACCCCGTCC